>Ga0153956_1002307_pt1 | contig 14396 bp, 14 predicted proteins | sample TSFL040MetaG_FD_104704 | JGI IMG/M metagenome (GOLD analysis project Ga0153956, IMG submission 104704) | Attine ant fungus gardens microbial communities from Florida, USA - TSFL040 MetaG | ecosystem: Host-associated > Fungi > Mycelium > Unclassified | place: USA: Florida, Wekiwa Springs... | reverse complement strand
CCGACCGAGAATCCGGCAGAAAACGCGCCTGACTACCGGCTGATCGGAAACACATCGTTGGGTACTGTCGAGTTCGGCGCAGCTTGGAAGCGTAAGAGCAAGGGTGGCGAAGAATATCTCTCCGGCGTTGGACGTGATCAACAAGTATCCGGAACTCGGATGGGTCAAGGGCAACACTGAGCTGCTCAACCTGGGCCCGGCCGCGATGGACATCCTGGCACAAACGCACCTTCGCAAAGAAACGTTCAAGAGCTTGAACGATGCGGGCTTCTCGGCGAAGGGCTCGGTCGGTATTGCCTCGATGCTACATGAGCATGGTAGCAAGGACGTCAACAAGGACGCTCAGACACTTGCTGATAATGTCAAATCGCTCAACGATCCGGCTTTCAAGGCCGCGATTGACGCGCGCGCGAAGCTGCAAGTTCCTGCGCCGAATGAAACGCCAGCACAGGCTGAAGCGCGCAGGGCCCAGATTCCGGCGGCTGAAGATCAGGTGCGCGCCACCGCTGCCGCGCATATTGCTAAGAAGCCGCAGGATGCGGTTAAAGTGAAGGGCGTGACGGATGCGGTTGGCATTGAACTGAAGAAGAACGAGGCGACAACTAACCTGCGTTCGAAAGTGTCTAATGCGACGGCGGACAAAAATGCCGCGGCTGATGCGTTGCTGGCTGAATTAGGTGAGTCCAAGCCCGCTGCTGCCACGGGCAAGGCCGAGGACAAAGCACATCAGAAGGCGGATCATGGCGGTTCGGATCACAGCAAACCGAAGGCAAAAAAAACCTTCAGTTAAGCCAAATGCCGGTCCAGGCCATTGATCGCTTAGTTCAATGAAGCCGTCGGGCGCGGAATTCTTGCAGCAGCACTGCAAGCAGTTTCCTTATTGATCGGGCCGAGCTTCGCAAACCCGTCGGGATTTTTTTCTTTGAACTTCTTGAGATCGGTCAGGCAGACAACGAGTTGATCTGCCGCCGCGCCTTCAGCTTTCAGGCGTGTGATATCTCGTTCCTTTGCAGCCGTATCTTTTTTGATCGTATCGACCAAGCATGCTGTTTGTTTGCCGCCGTCTTTGATCGCATCGCAGGCAGCGGTGAAATTCTTGCCGATCGGTTCCGCCGAGACCGGGCCGGTAGCCATCAGCGATGCGGAGACGAAGAGACCGGCAGCGGCAACAGCGGTGACCGCGCGGGAAGATTTCTTGAAGTTCGAAGGCCGGTAGAGCATGGGCAATTCCTAAGTATTACCATACCACAGCCGCCGCTAAGTCATTATAGTTACTTTACTTTCAGAGTAATCGAACTGGGCATATCCTTGCCCTCCCCTGTTTTCCCGTGTAAAAGAGGGGTTATCTGCGTTCTTAATGCTTAATGCCGTGCCACGCCGCCGACCAAGTAATTGAATCTAATCGCAATCCTGCTTGCAGGACTTTGCCCAGTAATCTTGCGCGGCCTTCGACTAATCTTTCGGACGAATTTGGCGAGCGGCAGAGCCTCTATGCCGCCAACGGTGAGCGCAAATATCTCAACCGCGATGAACGGCTGCGCTTCCTGCACGCGATAGAGGGTTTTGAATCTTCACGTTCATTGTTCTGCTTGGTTCTCGCGTTCACCGGCGCGCGGCTGTCTGAAGTCCTGGCATTGAGCGCCAGCTCCTTCGATCTCGACATGAGCACGGTCAGCATCGTCACGTTGAAGCGACGCAAGCATAGCGTGCGCCAAGTGCCTATCCCTCGGTCACTCGTTATGCGGCTGTCGCGTCACTTCATGCTGCACACGTTGCAGCAGGGAGAAGATGCGGCCCGAAAGCTCTGGCCTTGGCACGTGGTCACGGGATGGCGCATCGTGAAAGCGGGCATGAATCTGGCCGGGATCACGGGACTGCGCGCCTGCCCGCGCGGCCTACGCCATGCGTTCGGCGTCATCGCATTGCAAGGCGGAGCCTCGCTCAACCTCATTCAGCGATGGATGGGCCATGCGCGAATGACCACGACCGCCATCTATGCAAGCGTATCGGGCCCCGAGGAATGGTATTTCGCGGAGAAGGTCTGGCGGTTTGCGAGCGGAGCCGTACCACCAGCTAATCCATTCTTCGCGATGGCTGCATGAAAGGTGGGTCCAGCAACATAGATATTCTCATCGGCTCCAACCTGCGGGCATACCGGATCATGCGCGGCATGACGCAACAAAAGCTTGGCGCGGCCATCGGCAAAAGCGCCCACCAAATTCAGAAGTACGAGAATGCGACCAATCGCCTAGCCGTGAGCACGCTTCTGGATATTTCGAAGGTGCTCAACCTACCCATGGTATTGTTTTGGACAGAGCGGCGCGGCGCATGAAGCGTGGCACCGGAAGCTCGCCGCGTTAGAAACGCCGCCGCGCACGTTGCTTCCGCATCAGGTTCCAATCAAACGCGGTTGGCATTCGCCGTTGGCCTTCCTCACGTTTGCGCACAAGTTCTGCGACGAGCCAAAGCGTCTCCGTAAACGGCTCATCGAATGCCACACCGTTCCGATAGACCTCGATAAGATAGGATTTTGCGACGGGAGAAACGAAGGCAGCTCCCCCTTCGCTGCTCGGGTTCAGCCGCCAAAGCGTGGGCTCGGCAAACCGGCAAAGATCAGCGGGTTCGCTGTCGCCAAAGTCGAAATACACCGGGACGCGGCTCGCCTTCCAGTCTCGCAGGAGCGCGCAATCTTGCATGCGCGCAGGAATAACCAGCGGTTGCTGGTGTACGGCAATTCCGAAGGAAGCGAAGAACTGCGCCCGATCCCGCTTGCGTCGTTGTCCATCAACGACCCAAATCAGCTTGGGATAAAAATGTTCGCGCGCTTGTCGCTCTGCTTCCGGCAGGAACGAGTGCTGAAATTCGAGCGTGACACCATTTGCTGTTTTGACATCGGCGATGTGCTTTTCACCGCTAGCCGCCGCGTGGATGCACTCTTGCCAATCCTTGGGAAAGTGATCCTTCCAACCGCGATGCCACTGCGTCTCTGGTTCCCACCACAAGTCGCAGGCCCGCGTACCTTTGTGGGCCCAATGCCAAATCCGATGCTGACCGCACTTTGCGACCGTGGGATCGCCGCAGACGCGGCACTCACCGGGCAGGCCCGGCGCTGCTTCGCGGCATTCACCTTCAACGAGAGCAAATCTCATGTGGCCTCCCCACTAGGCACGTAAATAGACGAGCCTGCTCTTACGTGAGTACGCTAGAGCTCCCGTAACGGAACGTCCAGCAGTCAAAGCGCTGTATATTTTTGAGGAGCTTCGTTGAACTAGCGGCGTCGTCCGGTCGGGCGTTCTTGAGCGGCCAATGAATGGCGAAACGCGCTTCTGTCCCTCCATGGCGAGCCCACGTTGAATCGCGGGCTCCCCGACCGGTGCCTTGCCCCCTCCAAAGGGCGTTCCGCTATTCCATGTTGGCCGGGTGTGAGGGCGGCAGTCCGTTCACGAGGTTGCACTTCACCCGGTAAATCTCATGGGTGCCGATCTTCTCAAAGCGCTCGTCGATCGGTTCGGCCCAAAACCGCACCTCGAAATATCCCAAGTTGCGCCAATAAGCCTCTAGGCGCTTCGCCAAATCCGCGGCTCCGCGACGGTTGAGATTGTCCCGTCTATATTTCGTGACCTCACCCTCGGGCGGCATCAATGATCCATCTCCCTCACTCACAATGCGTTTCATAAACATCCCCTTTGAAAATGACTTTCTGAAATTGCGTGCAACGATATAGCCAGACGACCTCGCTTGTCTTCAACCAGATAGACTCTTTGAAGAAAGACGAGCGAACCCTTCGCTGCGCAACGCACGCAACGTTCTCTCTCGAAAGAAATTCTGTGATTGAAATGGCTCGACTAAGCAGGTGCCGACAGATTAACGGGTGGCGGTCGCGATCTTATTTCTAGATGGCGCGACATTGAGGGGCGAATAGATTGAAGTGCAGCACTGCGTACCACGTAAATCGAACTCTGCATGATCCTCTCATTGGAATACTGGGGAGGACTATGGCAGGCCATGGTGAAAGAACCCGAAATTCAAGAAGTTTAACCACCACACACAAGGCGTTCTCTCGCTCGTACGACCTCACGACATACGAGCATATGGGGCTTCCTGGTTACGCCGTTATGCAAATGGTGGCGGTTGCACGACGAAGGCAAAAGGTCCCGGCCAAAATGCCGCAGCCGATCACAGTTTGTTGGATCGCGAACGTAGTGGGGAATTGGTATTTGCGCTTCCCCCGCAACCAAAGGCAGAATGCCCATGGGATACGCGTCGTGCCTCGAAAATAATATCGAAAAACTCTACGACAACATGCACATGCGAGGAGGCTACCGGCTCGAGCCTGAGCCGAAGCCCGTGTTCGTTGCCAACTCCCCTCCGCTACAACCTGTTCTAATCAGTGCGGTCGTACCGCCACCACCTCGGCCTGACCCGGCAGCGATCGCCGCGCGGCAACGTGCGCAACACGAAAAGCATGTCCTGGCGCTTTACGAACTGATGCCGGGTAAAAAGTGGCGACATTGACCGGGCAAGGCCAGTCACCGTCTTCGTCCTTACTCGGCGTGTCCCTTACGGTAACGAGTAATCCGTGCTTGTACTTCAGCGCGAGGTAGGCGGCAGCGCGGATGCGCTGCTAAAGCCTCTAGGCCCTCGGCCACGGTCGCAGCCTCAATGGCTTTACCTTCAAATAGCTGATCGGTCACCCACAAGACACCGAAGAAAGGAATTGCTTCGGCTTGTGCGACCGCGCGTAATTCGGCATCGCCCGTTAGCAAGGTCCACTGGCGGCCTGAAGCGAGCGCGTAGGCGTAAGAGTCCGGCAGGGAAAGCTTAGGACGCACACGACGGACGGCCTGAACAGCCGTCAGTTCGTCTGGAGTAAGCTCTTCAACACGCAAGCCGAGGTTGACCAGTGCTGCACCGCCGAATTCGGCTAATTCGCGGTGATAGAGGAGGTCAGGGACCGCGAATTCATGGGGAAGCCGAAAGCAGGCGTCGAGAAGCTGGCTGCGCTCAAGATCAATAATAACCGACGTGTCTGAAACAAGGATGGTCATCAACCAGCTAATGAAGGCTGATCCATGAGTCGCGTCAAGCTGCGAACCGAAATCCCCAGTATCTCGGCGGCCTTTGATTCACTGATAATACCTTCGGCAAGCGCGCGGAAGCATAACCGCTCCATCCGGCGCGGCCTCTCCACGTGATCAGGGATGGCTCCCGGCTCCTCAAAAGGAGGCTTGCGCCAACCGCGCTCGTTGAAAAGCTGGAAGAGCTTACGAAATACCGAGCCTGCGATAATACCAAGATCGAGGCATCGATACGTGATGGCTTGGAAGCTCGTTCCAAATAGCTCCTTCAACCGCAAGAATTCGCCAAGGCTAATCGTCGTTCGATGTTTTCCAATCTCGCGCCAAAGCGCTTCGGCAGGCATCAGAAAAGCACCCGCAAAACGGTTTGCGGCCTTTTCCGCATCGACGCCCGGTCGAACGTCCATAACCATGTGACCAAGCTCATGCGCAAGCGTGAAGCGCTTGCGTTCCGACCACGTGTTTCCCTTCAAGACAATGACGGGGATTGGATCGCCGCCCTTGCGGTTCACCCGCGCCGTAAGACCGTCAATATCCGAGAGATCGGCAGACAGTATCTTGATCCCATGCTCTTCGAGCAATTCGGAAAGATTAAGTATCGGATCGATCCCAAGCCCCCAATGCATCCGCATCGCGCGCGCAGCATTCTCCGCGTCCGCTACTGCCGTAACCGGATACGGCGCTTCGCGCGGCCGATCCCATTCTACGCTTGGGAGAGCTAGGGCCCCTTCTAGGGAAAGGTAACGCTCCAGGAGATGGAGCGCCTGCCCTTCGACATAAGCTTCCTCACGTTTCGACGTGATCTCCTTCTTGCGAAACTCAACACCGTCCAAGGCCATCTCGTCCGCGCCAAGAAGGTAGTCTTCCGAGACGTGGAGTGCCGACGCGAGCGCGCCCAACACACCAGAACTCGGCATGTCTTCGTCCCGTTCATATTTGCCGATTGCTTGCGCCGTGACTCGGTTGTCAATTTCGGCCTGTAAATCCCGGAGGGAAAGCCCTGATGCGGCACGAGCGATCTTAAGTCTTTGACCAATCATGGTTTTCCTCGCTTTCCAAATCAGTTTACAAAACTACATCTTTTTGCTACAAATGTAAACCGAAGACTTTAAGAAAGGGTTTCGACTCGCCATTTTCGGGGGCTGGAACCTTAACTGTGACCAGGCGCCCATAGAGGGCCGGAAAGGTATTTCCATGAGCCAAACTTTCGCCGCGACCCGCAGCGGCCTCCACACGCAAAGCCGTTCGCATCGTCGCCTTTCTGGCTTCGTCGACTGGATCAAGCCAGAGTCCGGAACCCGCGAGAGCATTCGCAAGCAGGCCTCCGACATCCGCCGCGTCATTACCGGGCAAGCGACCGCCGACGGCCTCACCGTCATCGAGTCTCCCGATGCTGGATCGTTCGCAAAGCACACTGGCTTGCGCCGCCACATGCGCGGCGACTACGAAATCGAAGGCCAGGATGTCGACCTGCCCTTCGTGGTCAAGCCGGTCTCAAAAGACGGCACCCGCATTGATGAGCTGCTCCGGCGTTTCGAGCGCTACGCCACCAACAGCTACCCGAACACGCCGCGCGATGTCACCGCCAGCTCGGTTGAACTGCGCTTCGTGGCATCGAAGCTGAACTACGATCTCGTGCCGATGCTGGTTGCTGCCTATCCCGACCATCAGGTCATCCTGAAGAAGGATGGCAGCCAGCGCCTGACCTCGGTGTCGAAACACACGGAATTCATCCGCAAGCGCACGCGCTCCAGCGACGCGCTCGACGGGCGGGTCAAATTTAATGAATGCGTGCGCCTGTTCAAATGGTGGCGCTATGTCCGGATCGGAACCGCCAGCCCGATAGAAGAGGTGCGTACCACCCTGATCGAACTACTCTGCGCCAGCGCCTACGACCGGCTCTCGGTTGAACGCACCTACACCGAAACCTTGTCGAAATGGTTCGGCTGGCTCGCATCGGTGACATCCCGCCGTCAATCTATCTCTTTCACCGACTACCCAAGCATCGAGCCCGCGCGGCAGGACGTTCCAAGCAACCCCCTCTGGCAAGTCATCGACCCGGTGAACGCGAACAACAACGTGGTCCACACTCCATGGGGCAACATCGAACTCGACGAATTCGCGTCGTGGTTCGCGGCTGGGCGTGATGCCTTTGCCCGCCTCATCGCGCATGAGCAGGCCGGGAACGACGGCATCGTTGATGACATCCTGGCCGAATTGTTCGGCAACTCGATTTTGACGCAAGGAGAACTGTAATGCAGGGCTCGTTTACAACTACCGCATCGCGGTCCAGCAGCTATACCGACGCCCGTCTCCGCGCCGTCATGCCTGAAATCGGGGCCGACTTTTACAATATGGCTTCCGTTGGACTGATCACCTTTAACACCGCGCAGCGGTGGACCGACGACCTCACCTTCGTTCTGCAGAATGAAGCAGCGCTCGGCTTTCAGGTCCAGTTCACCTATCCGAACGGTCAGCAAGTTGCGCTCGACTACCGGGTCAGCAGCGACGGCTCGATCCGAGAGAGCGGCACGGCTGGCGGAATCGACTACTACGCGCTTCCAGCAGGAACTCGCGTGACCTTCTTTATCGATCTGAATTTCTCCGCCCGAAAGATCGACACCGTACAGGCGTACGGACGCCAGCATGGATGGGGCCAGGACGGCCACGCGGTGCAAGGCGATCCAGCCCGCGACCGGGCCTACTCAAAGGACGGGTATGGCGTTATCCGTGGCAAGATCGGTATCTGGCCATGAGCGAACTTCGCCTACTTGAGACCATCCACCCGACACGGGAGGGTATGAAACAGTTCGAGGGCCTTTTAGGTATTGATCCGATAAAGGAAGCCCTCACTGACGAGCTGGCGTTGATCCTCGACCGCAAGCGGATGGAGGATTGGGCGCAACGCCATCACGCGAAGGGGCTAGGCATCCTTCAGATCACGCAAGCGACACTTCCGTTGATACTTCTCTCCGGGGATGTGGGGTGCGGTAAGACTGCATTGGCATCGTGCGTAGCGACGCCGGTGTCACGCGCCATCGACCAGCGGATTGTCTGCCTGGAAACCCCCTCCGATATTCGCGGTGGCGGTCATGTCGGCGAACTCTCTGCGCGTATCACGGAAGCCTTCACTCAGGCCAAGGCACGCGCCGCCGCTGTAGGTCGCGCTATTTTGGTAATCGATGAGGCGGATGATCTCGCTACTGGCCGCAGCCAGATGCAGGCGCATCATGAAGACCGTGCTGGCGTGAATGTGCTGATCAAACAGATCAATCAGATCGCAACAAGCCCGGCTCCGATCGCGCTCATCATGATCACCAATCGTGCTGACGTTCTTGATCCTGCTGTGCTACGGCGCGCCGCTCTTCGGCTGAATTTTCACCGGCCAAACGACAAGGCGCGCTTTGCGGTGTTCCAACGTATTCTTGAAGGTATCCACGCCACTGAAACCCAAATCACCGATCTGGTGAAAGCCACGGCGCACAATACACCCTACACTTATTCCGACCTGACCGACCGGATTGCGCGGACAGCGTTGCGTCGCGCATGGAAATCAAATCAACCATTCGGCGTCGCCGCGCTAAAGGCGGTTATCGCTGAAATCGAACCGTCTCCCGCGATGGAAGGTCACAGCCCGCGCAAATGACGAAACGAGCGAAGACCTCTCGGAGCACCAAACGCAGCTATTCCGATAGGACGCTGAAACTGTTGTGGGGTCGCGCGGCAGGCCGATGCGCCATGCCGGAATGTCGCGTTGAAGTCTTCGCCGAGGCTACCGATCACGACCCGATCGTTGTATTCGGCGACATCGCCCACGTCGCCGCAGCGGGTGATGACGGCCCTCGCGCGAATACCGCTCTCGATACAGCCCAACGGAACGATTACGACAACCTCATCTTGTTGTGCAAGAATTGCCATAGCCGCATCGATGGGCAGAAGCATTTTTTCTCGGTCGAACGGATCAAGGACATTAAGCAAGCCCATGAGGCATGGGTGCGCGCATCACTTCCCGAACGTGGCCGATCGACGACAGGCTGGATCGCTCTGGCTTTACGCGGCGACCATCCTGTCGACCTCGCGACCGTATCCGAGGCTCTATCTCCCGATTTTGTCGTAGACACGCCCCATACTCTTCAGGTCCCGACAGACGCCACCGATTGGCAAGCGGTGGATCGCAATATCGCCAGCAAGGCGAGCGAACTTCTTTCCGGCGATGACATCTTTGATCTCCGGTTGGCCGTCTTCCCATTAGCGCCTATTAGCGCCTGCATATCTCTCGGCTATCATCTTACAAGCCGTCCTCATGTGCGGCTGTTTCAGCATCATCGCGACACACGCACATGGTCTTGGCCGCGTGTTGCATCACCGGCCCAAGATGTCACCGTGTCGGGCCTCGACAGTCAGCCCTCCAACGATGGCGAGGGCACGTTTGTATTTCATTACAGCGCTATCATCACCGACGAGGCGCTGATCGAGGCAGGCGCGCCGCTTGGATACCGGATTGACTTTCGCGCACCTCAGCCAACCACCGGCTGGCTTCAGCATCCCGACCAGCTCTCCTGGGCAGCACAGGAAGCAAGGATTGCTTTCGAGCGCACCATGCAGCTTCTTCCGAATGCGAAGAAGTGGCACCTCTTCTACGCTGGCCCAGCACCGCTGGCCATTGCGATCGGCCAGCAAATCAACCCGACCATGTATCCAGCGGTTCAACTATACGAATACAGGCACAAAGAAGCGCCGCGCTACAAGCCGAGCATCCTCCTCGGGGCTTAGGTCGATCCGTTCGCACTGACGAAATCACGCGCCCCGCGCCAACTACTTGCGTGCGGCGACTAGAAAGCGCATTTTTCACTACAATTTCGAAGGAAACGCACGCCCAATATGGACGGCAATACAGCCAAACAACTATCTGAAATAACGGACGACGGCGCTTTCGAGCGCCTCGCCACTGCGATATTGCGTGAAGCGGACCCCCGCTATGCAGCGCTCGCCCATCTCGGCGTAAATGCGGATGGCAAGACCATTAAAGCGCCCGTCGATGCGATTGCTTTCGTCCAAGGCGCGACGCCTCGGCACCTTGTTGCGGCACAACACACGACGACGGTAGCAACGGGCCTTGCAAGCAAGTGGCTTCACGATCCGAGCAAGGTCAAGACCAAGAAGGCAAAGCCGACCGCGCCCGCCGGGGATCTCATAAAGACCGCTGAAATCATCCGGAAAGAACGTGAGCGCGACCCCACCGTCATTGCGACGCTGGCATTGACCACGAATCAAGAGCCTTCGCAGGAGGTGATACGAGATGTCCATGCGGCGGCGAACCAACTCGGAATGGAAGCCGATATCTGGTCGCGTTCGCGCTTAGCCCACTTTCTCGATAGCCCGCGCGGGCAATGGATAAGACAAGCTTATCTGGATATCCCGCAAACGCGCCCTTCCAAGGAGCTGCTTGCTAAGCTTTCCAGAGACAGTCTCACGATCTTTCAACCACCGGGGGACAGGCCTGAGGCATGGATCGATCGTTCTATCGATCAGACGCTTGCCGCAGCTCACCGCGAGGTCGTCCTGTTAATCGCGGAGGCCGGACTTGGAAAATCGGTGGCAGGTTACAAGCTCTTAAGCCGACACGTCGATCGGGGAGGATTCGGGCTCGTGCTATCGCATGAGTTGGTCGATGGAAGCCTTTCGGTCGTACAGGCGATCGATCAAGCGTTACGCCAGCTTGATCCGCATCTTGCGCCCGATGCGGGAGCAGAAGCCTTGGCCTTATGTGAACCGGCGCTTCCATTCCTGATATTGGTTGAGGACATCAACCGGTCCGGCAAGTCATCGGAGTTGCTAGAGCGCATTGCAAGCTGGCGGCGGAATGACAAGAAAGGGGTATTGCCCGCGCGCTGGCGCGCCATTTGCCCTGCCTGGCCTCAAGCGCTGCTTCCGCTCAAGGATCAGCAGCGAAAGGAACTTGATGAACTGATCATCTTGTGTCCACCGATGACACCAGACGAGAGTCGTGCCGCCGTTTACCAACGTGCCTTGCTACAGGGCCATACAATGAGCACCATGGATGCCGATGTCATCGCAACAGCGCTGGGGCATGATCCGCTGCTCATTGCGCTACATGAGTTTGGGCAAACACCCGACGCCCATCGCGTCATCGCGCACTTCATCGCGGCGGCCATAGAACGAACCCTCGGGCGCGCCGAATTTACGGTTGCGGACTACCAAAGCGCCTTGCGGTCCCTCGCGCAGGAGATGCTCAGCCACCGCACGCTGAACCCAAGTTGGAGTGACATCCTGTCCTGGTTCGGCACCTCAAATGCGATCACGTCTATTCTGCGTCACCTAACCACACAGGGCGAAATCCTTCGTCTTCCTGTCGGCACAGGCAATGATCGAATTGCCTTTCGCCACGACCGCGTGCGCGATGTGCTCTTGGCATCGGCTTTCGCAATCCGTATCAGCGACGGTAAGCCCGACGATGAACTCTTGCATGATCCCTTCTTCGCGGAAATTCTCGGCAGTATTGCTGCTGATAACGGATCGTCAGATGCTCTGATCACTATGCTTGAGCATGCGAACCCGTTGGCACTGTTCTACGCTTTGGCGAATGCGCCCCAGCAGGAAAGGCCCGCGCACACCAAAATCGTAGCGGCCATTTCCCGTTTCCTGACAAGTGGCGAAGGCAAGGGCCAATCGAAGCAGCGCCTTCGATGGTATGCCGAGCACATCCTATCGCAATTCGATTCACCCAGCATCAATGGCATCGTCGCCCTATTTCCAATGCAAGGTTGGTACAGTTGGGGCGCGCGCTTCCGAAATGGCGATGTGAATGCCGGGCTTGAACTGTGCGCGCGACTAGACCTCGGGAGCACCGATCCGTGGCGTGACCGCCTTATGGAGCATGTGAAGCTTCGTTTCGGCAAAAAGCTGACGACCGCTATCGCAGACCTTCTCCGCAGGAAAACCCTGCCCGAAGGAGCCCGGCTTGCAGCGATACGTATCTCTGCGAGTATTGCCGACCCCATACTTGCCGAGGCCCTTGAAACAAGCTGGGTCAACGACGCCGACCGATTGAACCATCTTGATGACTACTTGATAGCCGCAGCGTATTGCTGTGAGGCTGATCCAGCCCGCTTGCTCGGACCAATGTGCGATGCCTGGGCCTCATTACCGTCCGATCCGAAAGAAAAGAACGGACCCTCCGAACGTGACGATCTCGCGGCCCACGGCGTGCGGTTTGCCTTTCGGCGGCAACCACCTTTGTCCGCGATTGAGTATCTGATTGAGCGTGCGGCGAACGACGATCTACGATGGCCGATCACCTACCTTCTGCACGAGGTCGACAATCCAGATGCCATCGAGTTCACGGCCCGGCAACTTGCCGCAATCCAGACTCGGGTGGAGAAATCGGAAAGCTTTTCGCCCTTCGTGAGCTCGGCCCCTGATCGATGGTCGCGGTACGCGAACCGTGACGCAGATCCAATGTCGCCGGAGTCGAAGGATCGGCTGCTTTCGCTTTGGAACAATTCTTCGAGTGAAGAGCATTTGCGGCACCAGGCATTTCGGCTCTGGGCGGCGGCGCGGGCGGATGGTGATCTCGAAGTCTTGAGGTCCATTGGCCCCACCGAGCCTCTCTTCGACCGGGCCCTTTTTGCGCGGCTGGAACGTGGAGACCACACAGCAATTCCGGCGCTCGAAGATAAGCTTCGCGGCAAGAACGACGCCTATTGGTGGCAGGCTGGCCGTTACCTATGGTCGGATCGCCTTACTGTCGCGCTGGATGAGTCGCTCACGCGGCGCGCTGATCATGTTGAACGTGATTGGGGGCAGAAGCCTGTCGATGCCGATTGGATTACCTCGGAGATGATGAACCGGCTTCCCACGCAGATTGCCGAAGGGCTTCTTCTGAAGCATTGGGATCACTTGCGCTTCAGTCGCAACTTTCTACATGCTGCGCTTTATACAGCAACTCCTGCGCTCGTTTCTCGCGTCGCCGATGCCATGGCCGGATGCCCCGACCAGAAGAAGGCTATGGAACATATCGACTACCACTACGGCATTGGACGCCAAGGCCGGGAAGGCGTCACGCGGATCGCTCAGGTAGAGTCGCTGGTCCCGTATCTGCATTTGCTGTCGGAATTGGCGGTGATGCACTTTTGGGACGTGTGCAACACTCAAGGATGGCTGGATTTTCGGCGAACCCATCTCGATCCATTGTTCAAGAATTCGCGGTATTCCAAGCTCTTCGGTGAAGAGCGTGCGTTCAAAGCTCTCGATGACATGATCGAGAAAGACCGCGTTTACACACTGGATGTATGGATAGACCGCAATCTCAAGGGGGGCACCACGCTTGATGTGCTCATGCAACTCCTAGGTAAATGGTTGCAGGCAAACCAGAATATGGCCTCGCTCGTACTTGTGGCCAACGGAATTGCTCAATTCGGCCATCGAAGACATTTAAGCCTGCTCGACGCCACTGGCATCGAGCCGAAAGACCAAGCCGCCGCTGTGATTCAAGACGCGGAGTTTGCCGTGAAACGGCGTACTTTACAGTGAAGAGCTGACAGCGCGGTTGCTTAGCTCGGCATATCCTCTTTAGTCGGCGGCAATGAAGTCCAAGGAGGCTTACGCAACAAGAAGCTCGCGCCTCCAATACTTATCTTCCGCTTGAACGACTGCACAACGCTACTCACGAACGTCAGCCCTGTCTTGTAGGCTGCGAAAACTTCCTGCACGGTCGGCGCATCACCCAACCCGTAGCGATTGTCGATGACCTCCCATTCCCGACGAAATTTCTTAAGCGAGTTTCGGTCGGCAACGACGCCATGGGCCGCAACGTCATCAAACAACGTGAAAAGATTATGCGTTTCCCGGAATTTACCAGTCTTGTGTTGTGCGAACGCCTTCAAGGCGCGCTCGATCGCCAAGTGTATATTCCAAAGGGCAGCAGGCCTTCCCGCTGCTTCATTGCGAACGGCCTTCTGCGCAGCGGCTTCGAATTCTCCCGCGATACCGTCAAGCAGACCATGGACTGTTTCATCCGATGGATCGATACCCATGCCGTTCACTCGAATGGACCGCAGGGCCGCAGCAATTTCGGCGGCATCCTGAGACAGCGACTCTCGATCGTCCCTGTCGAGGGCAGCGATGTTGGGAGCTTTCACAAGCCAGTCGAGCGGATTCTCATCACTTTCCACTTCTTTAGGAAAGGATAGCCAAGCCGACTCTCCGGGCGTTTCGACGCGGCTGCGGGTTAGTGGAACAATCATTTCGACAGGAAGCGAACGAACCAGAACATAACCATGCGCACTGCCGCTCGGG
>Ga0153956_1002306_pt1 | contig 14396 bp, 7 predicted proteins | sample TSFL040MetaG_FD_104704 | JGI IMG/M metagenome (GOLD analysis project Ga0153956, IMG submission 104704) | Attine ant fungus gardens microbial communities from Florida, USA - TSFL040 MetaG | ecosystem: Host-associated > Fungi > Mycelium > Unclassified | place: USA: Florida, Wekiwa Springs... | reverse complement strand
GTCGAGGTCGACCGAGAGGCCGCCGCGAGCCCTGAGCCCGCGGACGTTCCCGGCCGGCCAGGTCGGCGGCAGCGCGGGAAGCAGGTCCACCTCCCCGTTGTGGCTCTGCAGGAGCATCTCGGCGACCGCGGCGGGGAACCCGAGACTCACGTCCACCTGGAACGGCGGATGCGTGCGCAGGAGACCGGGAACGAGGCCACCCCACGACCAGTGGTCGGCTCCGCGCAGATCCGGGTCGCCGTCCCGGCGGACGGTCGCGCGCAGGATCTCCGCGATGGCGTGACCGTCTCGGAGGCGTGCGCGCAGCGCGATCGACCAGGCCCACGGCCAGCCCTCGGCGGGGTGGGAACGGCCGGACACGAACGCGGCGGCGCCGGCCGCCACGTCCGGCCGGCGTTCGGGGTCGATGCGGCCCAGCGGATAGAGGCTGACCAGGGCGGAGAAGTGTCCGTGCGCCGGGTTCGGGTCGTCGCGGTCGAGGTGCCACTCGCGGACGCGCCCATCGCCGCCCACGGCGTCCGGCTCGATCCGCGGACGCGCCTCGCGAGCACGCGCGACGATCACGTCGTCGAGCTCGAGGACCGTCGCCGCTTCGATGACGTCATCGAGCACCTGGGAGATGAGCGCACGGTCGATGGCGGTGGCTCGATCGAGCGCGGCCTGCCCGCCTCCGTGCACGAAGTGGTTCTCGGGTGAGGTGGAAGGGTTCGTCACCAGCCACGTGCCGTCGTCGTCGAGCAGCCAGTCGAGCGCGAAGGCCGCCGCCCCGCGCAGCACCGGCCAGGCACGGTCGCGCAGCCAGTCGCGGTCGAGGTGGAACCGGTAGTGCTCCATCAGGTGGGTGGTCAGCCAGGTGCCCCCGGTCATCCAGATCGCCCACGACGGGTCGCCGTGCCCCATGCCGACCGGCAGCGGCCACCCCCAGAGGTCGGTGTTGTGGTGTCCTACCCAGCCGTCGACGCCGTAGAGCTCGCGGGCCGCGACGGTGCCGGTCTCGGCCATGACCTCGAGCAGGTGCACGAGCGGCTCGACCGTGGGACCGAGCCCGGTCGGCTCCGCGCCCCAGTAGTGCATCTGCACGTTGATGTTGGTGGTGTAGTTCGACGACCACGGCGGTCGGATGTCGTCGTTCCAGAGCCCCTGCAGGTTGACCGCGGTGCCTCCGCGCCGCGACGCGGAGACCAGGAGGTAGCGGCCGTAGTGGAACAGCGCGGGCGCCACCACCTCGGCGGCGGGGTCGTCGCCGATCCGATCGACGACGAGGGTCTGCGGCGTCCCGTCGAGCTCGAGAACGCAGGCCGTGAGCAGGGGGCGCACGTCGGCGAGGTGGCGTGCGAGCGCGCTGTCGACGTCCGACGTGAGTGCGTTCCGAGCGCGGTGCCGCGCACGGCTCAGATGGGCGGACGCGCCGTCGAGCTGCGGCGCCCGGGCGTACCAGTCCTCCGCAGCGGTCGAGGAGGCGATCGCGACCCGGACGCTGGTCGCGCCCCGGACGATGACGACGCCGTCCTCGCGAGCATCGACGACGCCGTCGGTGCCGATGGCGGCGACCACCGCCGCGACCGGATCCCAGTCGTCATCGACACGGTCGGCGGGGTGACCGTCGCGGATCGGGTCGCCTCGCCACCGCATCGCCTCCACACCCGGTTCGTGGAGCGGTGCGCCGTCGACGGGGATCTCGACGGAGAGCTCGAGGCCCGCTGCGCCGGCGGCGTGCCCGGTGTCGCGGAGCCGGGTCGTGAGGTCGAGCTCGACATCGAACGCGCCTCTGTCGGCGCGGAACGTCGCGTGGATGACTTGATCGGGGTGGCTGGCCCACGCCCGCCGGGTGATCGCGGTGGTGTCGTTGTCGATGCGGTCCGTGTACACGGCGTCATGGAGGTCGAGGGTGCGGCCGCGGTACGTGGGCGCCGATCCCGCCGTGCGGAATCGGGCCCGCAGGTCGACGTACGGCAGGAACTCCTGGCTGTAGTCGGCCTCGAAGGCCATCAGCTGCTGCTCGGCGGCGTCCAGTCGTCCTTCGCGGACGGCGACCCGGACCCGCTCGAGCGCCTCGGGTCCGGCGCCCCGGGCGATCAGGGCTGCAAGGTCGGCCCGCCACGCGTCGGGACTGCCGGACCAGACGGTGCCGTCGTTGACCTGCAGGTGGAGCTGTTCGGCGGTCCCGAGAACCATCGCGCCCAGGCGCCCGTTTCCGAGTGGGCTGCCCTCGATCCAGCGGGTGGGCGCCTCCTCCCAACGGAGTGTGCGAGTCATGCGCTGTCCTTCTCTCGGGCGAAGCATCCGCGGAGCACCGCGAGGGCTCCGCGACGGTCGGCGGTTCCTCCGGACTCGTGGCCGGCATCCGGCCACTCCGTGGAGGAGACCGGGGCGGCGTAGGCGGCCGCGGCTGCGGCGGCGGTCTCCGGCGGGCAGATCTCGTCGCGGAGGCCCGCGGTGATCCAGCCGTGCGCGACGGCGTGCCGAGCAGAGGTGACGCCGTCGACGTAGGCGAGGGTGCGTGCGACGGCGCCGGCACGATCCGGATGCTCGGCGAGGTACTCGCGCAGCTCGACCCAGGGACCGGAGGCCGCTCGTCGAAGCGCTCCCGGCGCATCGGTCAGGAACGGCGACTGGGCGAGCACGGCCGCGAGATCGGGCACGAGGGCGCCCACCCCGAGGGCGATCCCGCCGCCCTGGCTGTTGCCGATCGCGGCGACGCGCGTCGCGTCCACCGCGTCGAGCGACCGGAGCGCGTCGACCGCACGGGCGCCGTCGACCAGCACCCCGCGGTAGTACGAGCGCTCCGGATCGTCGATCCCCGCGAGCAGGTGGCCGGTGCTCCCGCCCCCCTGCCCGTGGGTGCTCATGACGAGGTGCGCGTACCCGGCCGACGCCCAGGTGAGGTCGTCGATCGGGTCGAGCCGCCCGGCGCCGTAGCCGTTGAAGTGCACGATGGCGGGGAGCGGCCCGCTGCGGTGGCGCGGCAGGCGCAGCCAGCCCGAGACGCGTCGTCCGTCGGCACCGGCGAAGCTCACGTCCTGCACCTCGATGGTCGCGAGGCCGGCGTCCACCTCCGCGGCGCGCACGTCGACGGGATGCCGGCGGGCGGATTCCAGCGCCGCGTCCCAGAAGGCCCGGTAGTCGCCGGGTGTCGGCAGCGGCTCGTCGCCGAGCACCGCCGGGAAGGAGCCCCCCGTCATGCTGCGAACCCCGCGAGCGCTGCCGGATACTCGAGCCCGGCGGGCAGGGAGATGCCGGGTGCGGTCGGCGCATACAGGTATCCGTCCTCGGCGACCGCGGGCTCACGTCGCACCGGGTTCGAGGTCACGAGCGACTCGTAGTAGCTCGTGTTCGAGATCGCCATGCAGAGGTGATGCGTCGGGATGTCGGAGCCGTGCACCTCGGCTCGCACCCGGAACGCGTCGGCGAGGTGCGCCGTGCGCATGGCCCCGGTGACCCCGCCGCGCAGGTTCGTGCTCGCCCGGACGCCGAAGGTCGCCGCGCCCGCGCGGATGAAGTCGCCGGCGTTCATGTGGGCGCCGTCCGAGGTCTCCGCCACGAGCAGCGGGATGGACACCGAGCGGGCGAGCTGCGCGTACGCGCTCACGCTGAACTCGCGCATCGGCTCCTCGTACCAGAGGTAGTCGGCCGCCGCGAGCGCATGACCGAGGGAGATGGCGGCGGGGAGGTCGAAGCCGGCCGAGCCGTCGTACATGAGCGGGATCTCCGGTCCGAGGTGCTCGCGCAGCGCCTCGCACAAGCGGGCATCGCGGCGAGCGTCTCCCCAGGCGTGGAGCTTGACGCCGTGGTAGCCGAGCGCGAGAGCCTGGTCGGCGACATCGAGGTACTCCGGGATGTCGGCGAAGGTGCTCGTCGACGCATAGGCGGGGATGCGGGTGCGGAACCCGCCGAGCAGCTGCCACACGGGCTGCCCCTGCCGGCGCGCCGCGAGATCCCACAACGCCGTGTCGATCAGTCCCAGCGCCGGGAGGGGCAGTTCGTGGATGCGGTCGAGTTCCCACACCCGGTGCCACAGCCATTCGCGCTGCAGCGGATCCGCGCCGATGAGCTCCGGCGCGAAGATCCGCTCGGTCAGGTCGGACAGCATCGCGAAGGCGCCGGGTCGGGATAGGAACGCCACGCCCTCGCTGCCGTCGTCCGTCCCGATGCGCAGCACCGCGCCATCGCCCGTGGGTGCGCTGCCGGCGAGGCCGTCGCGCCAGGTGAACGGCGGATCCGCGGGCGGCACGACGATCCGGTGGGTCTCGACGTGGGTGATCTTCATGGCGCTCCAGGAGGGTGGCGGGGTGTGGCGGGCCGGCGCAGGAGCGCGCCGGCCCGCCGAGTGGATCAGCGGACGGTGTACCGGATCAGGTCCGAGCGCATGACGTCTCCCGAGGCCTTGACCGCCATGAAGGTGTGCTGGCCGTTCCGGAGACCGGACGTGCTGAACACCTCCTGCTGCGTCCGCCGCGTCGGGCTCGAGGTGTCGACACGCGTGACCCGCTTGCCGTCGATGTAGATGTCGACGAGGCCCTGGTCGGGACCCGTGGCCGTGATCCAGTCGACGCCCGTGCCGGTGAAGGTGTACGACACCGAGGCGCCGTCCGCCGTCGCGGCGTGCACATCGTCCAGGGCATCCCCCCGGAAGGAGACCGACAGCTGGTCGGAGCCCACCGGCAGCGTGGCGAGGAACTTCTTCGTGAGCGTGACCTTCGCACCCGAGACGGTGTAGTCGCTCCCCTTCTTCAGCGCCGTGCCGTCGTGCGCGATTCCGGTGAACTCGCCGGGGTCGCGCAGGACGGTGAAGGTCGCATCGGCCGGGGCCTTGGTGTCGAACGACACGGTGGCCGGGTCGAGCAGGCCCTGCTGGATGACGTCGAGCCGGTCGACGAGCATGAACTGCCCGGACTTCATCACCACACGCAGGGTGTGGGATCCGTTCGGCAGGTCGGTCGTCGTGAACACCGCCTGCTGCGGCACGTGCGGGTGGGACGCGTCGCTCGATGCGCTGACCGTCTTCACCAGCGACCCGTCGATGTACACGTCCGCATCGCCCTCGGACGGGTCGAGCTCGGTGAAGTAGGACACTCCCGTGCCCTGGAACGTGGTGGAGAACGAGTCGCCGACGTGCTCGGTCCAGTGGACCCCGTCGTTCAGGTCGCCGAACCCTCGCCCGGTGCTGGTGTTCCAGCTGCCGGTGTAGGTGATGGCCGGGTCGGTGTCGTCGAGCGTGATCGTGCGATCCGGGCCGGACGTCGACGGCGGGGCCGGGACCCCGGTGTCGGTGACGGTCACGCCGAGCGGCTGCGAGGTCGCGGCGACCTCCGCGCCGCCGTTCCGCGTCCACGCGCCGCCGTAGCCGACGCGCAGGGCGTCGTCGTTGACGGCGACGGTCGCGCCCGGCTGCGGCGTGATCGTGAACAGGCGCGATCCGTGGATCGGGACGTCGTCGGCGGTGAACGATCCGTTCGCCCGGCCGAGGTTCTTGTGCGACCACAGATCGCGCACGGTGGCCGAGCCGCTCAGGCCGAGGTCCGGGAAGTTCGCCGTGATGTCCTTCTCGGTCTGCCCGAGATTGAACATCGCGACCGTGTAGGTGCCGTTCGGCTGCAGTGCGTACCAGACCTGCTGGTTCGTCGACGTCGAGACGGGGCGGGCGGGCGTGCCCGCCTGGTCCACGGCGATGACCTCGGGGTTGGTGAGGAGGCTGAGACCGTAGTCGTCGAGGTTCGTCAGGTCGTTGCCGGTCGACAGCGGTGCGGCGGAGACGGCCCACAGCGTCATGGCCGTCTGGCGCTCGTCCCGGGTCAGACCGTCCATCTTGCCGTTGCCGATGTCGAGCGAGTCCAGGTCGTTCCAGCCCCCGTCCCCGGCATTGCGCCACCAGGTGGACAGGTCGGGGAACAGGCGGGCGACGTTGCCCCAGGTGGTCAGCGCCTGCGCGTTGCAGTAGCACTCGACGTCCCAGTCGATCCGCCAGCCGTTCGCCTGCGACTTCCAGTACGCAGCCTGGTTCGGGTCGAGGGCCCACGACAGCTCGAACCAGATCTTGTGCGCCTTGAGCGCCGCCGACCACGCGGCGACGTCGTCGCGGGCGTCCAGCGACCCGTCCGTGACGCCGGAGCCCGGGGTGACGCTGTCGAACTTGACGAAGTCGACGCCCCAGGTCGCGAACTGATCGACGATCGAGTCGATGTACTTCTGCGAGCACGGGTTCGAGAAGTCGATCTTGTCGTTGATGCCCCAGTAGTCGGCCTTCGCGATGGGCTGGGCCGCGATGTCGTGGGTCGTGCAGCCGGGGGCCCCGGCGATGGGGTCGGCGGCCGCGTACACCGCGGGCGAGACGCCGGGGATCATGTAGACCCCGAACTTCTGACCGTTCGCGTGGACGTGGTCGATGACCTGCTGGAATCCCTGCGGGTAGAGGGTCGCGTTCGGCACCGGCCGCCCGTGGGAGTCGAAGGCGTTGGTCCACCCGGAGTCGACGTTGATGCGGTTGTACCCCGCCTTCTGGAGCTTGGCGTGCATCGCGTCGGACTGCGCCATGAGCTGCGTCCCGGTGATCCAGGTGGGTGTCGTGAACACCTGCATGCTGTAGCTCGACCATCCCATGTAGGGCTTCACCGCCCAGGGGTCGGCCGTCGAGCCCGCCGGCTTCGCCGGCGTCGGGACCGGCACCGCACTCGACGACGGAGCGGGACCGACCGTCGTCGCCGGCGAGGCCGAGGCGGTCACCGACGCGGTCGGCGTGGGGGCAGGCGTGCCGGGGGTGGCCCCGGCCGGGGGAGCAGCGACGGTCACCAGGCCGATTGCTGCGACTGCGGCGGTGGCGATCGCGAAGACCCGCCGCTTTCTCGTGTGCCGTGTCATCCGTGTTCCTCTCTGGTTCGCCTGCGGCATCGTCGCCGGAGGCGGTCGTGGCGGTGGGCCGTCAGGGGAGGCGACGGAGATCGAACACCATCGCCTGTTCCGGGTTGAGGGTGGGCAACGGGACCCCCGCGCGGGTCAGCACGGAGCCGGGGAGCTCGATGCCGTCGGGTGTCGCAGCGGCGGCGACCCACGCGGGGTCGGCGGTCTCGTGACGGCTGATGCCGCCGAGCTCGGTGAGGATGCGGACCGCGTACCGCGCGTCGGGCTCGAGGCCGGGCAGGCGGACGCGGCCGGATTGACCCGCGGCCGACGTCGCCGTGCGCGCCCAGGTGAACACGGCGCGGTCGCCGTCCTGCGCGACGATGCCGGCGAGCATCGTGGCGGGATCGGCGAGGTCCGCGTTCACCACCCGACCGGTGTGGAGCACGGGTCGCAGCTCCCGGTAGAGGGCGGCCCACGTGGAGATCCGGTCGAGCTCCTCCTCATCCGCCTCGGCCAGGTCCCACTCGATGCCCGCGTGGGCGGTGAGGGCGACGGCGAGGCGGAACGACAGCGCGGAACGTCGCGAGGTCGTGTGCGAGCGCTCGGGCCCCAGGTGCGATCCGATGAGCTCGGGCGGGACGAGCATGCGCGTCCAGCGCTCGATCTCGAGCCGCTCGACGGGGTCGTTGCAGTCCGAAGCCCAGACGCGCTCGGTGCGCTCGAGGATGCCGAGATCGACCCGACCGCCGCCGGCGGAGCAGCTCTCGATCTCGATCCCCGGGTGACGGCGGTGCAACTCGTCGAGCATCCCGTACAGCGCGAGCGTCTGCGCGCGGACGACGGGCCGGTCGCCGCCGGGGCGTCGTCCGACCGGCTCGGACAGGTCCCGATTGTGGTCCCACTTGATGTAGTCGATGCCGTACTCGCCGACGATGGCGCTGATGCGCTCGAGGACGTACTCCCGTGCGTCGGGGCGGGCGATGTCGAGCACGTACTGGTGCCGCGCCGGAGCGCCGGGGCCCTGGCTGGGCCCGAGGACCCACTCCGGATGCTCCCGGGCCAGATCGGATTCGAGGCTCACCATCTCCGGCTCGAACCAGAGACCGAACTGCATCCCGTGCGATCGGACCACGTCGACGAACGGTCCGAGCCCGTCGGGCCAGACGTCGCGGTCGACGGCCCAGTCGCCCAGCCCCGCGTGGTCGCTCCGGCGCCCGTGGAACCAGCCGTCGTCGAGCACGATCCGCTCCACCCCGACGCGCGCCGCGCGCTCGGCGAGGTCGACGAGCCGCGCGAGGTCGTGATCGAAGTACACGGCCTCCCAGGTGTTGAGTGTCAGAGGTCGCGGGGTCGTGGGGTGCTGGACGCGGGCGCGGATGCGTTCGTGGAACCGCCTCGCGAGCCCGTCGAGCCCGTCGTCGCTCCAGACGAACAGCGCCGTCGGGGCGTCGTAGCGATCGCCGGGGGCGAGGAGGACTTCGCCGGCCCGGAGCGCCTCGCCGACACCGATCACCGAGGAGAACGCACCTGCGCCTTCGGTGAGCCGCTCGACGACGTACTCCGCGTCCCCGCTCCAGGCGAGGTGAGCGGCCCACGCCTCACCGGTTCCGAACCCGAGCTCGGCGGTCCCGCTCACCAGCAGGTAGGGCGAATCGTGGCCGGGCTTGCCACGGCGAGTCCGCCGGACATGTCCGCCGAACAGCAGCGGGCCCTCCTGGGGGCTGCGCTCGCGACACCATTTGCCGGCGAAGTCGAGGATCCGGGTGGCGCGCTCCGGCACGGGCAGGAGCGCGCGCAGTCCGGTCAACGCGTACGGAGCGCTGCCCGCGTCGGCGTCGCGCTCGATGCTCATGTCCATGGCGAGCACGCCGAACCGGTCGAGTGTCAGGGTCAGGGCGCCATGGGACGCGGTCACGTCGTCGCGGAACTCGAACGCGATCCGTCCGCCGCGCTCCCCGTCGGGTTCGAAATGCGTCGAGATCGTCGTGGGGCGCGGGGTGGTCTCGACGCCATTGGCGTGCCCCTCCTGCGCCGGCGTGCCATGCCAGCCCTCGAACTCGGTCGGCCACAGGCTGAAGCGCCGCGGGGCGTCCGGGGAGTTGTTGAGCGCGGCTGCGTCAGCGGTCGCGCGCAGCGCCGTGATGAGCGCGTCGTCGACCTCACCCAGCTCCGCCCCCCAGTGCAGCACGCGCGGGAGTCGACCCTCGGCGTCGATGACGAGGGCGGTGCCTGCAGCGTGCAGGGCGAAAACGGCGTCACTGCCGTCGAGCATCGTGAGCTCCTGGCGAATCGAGTTACTTGACGGAATCAATAATCCATGCGTACCGTGTCCGATGCAACCTCCGGAACGACGGTCCCCGCGATCGACGACCGGCCCGGGAGCACGCCTTCGACGCGGCTGTCGGAGGCCGACAAGGAAGACCGATGACGCTCTCGACAGCAGCACCTGCCGCCAACGCGGCGGCCCCCCTTCGCGCGCCCCGGCGACCGCGGCGCCCCGGCAACGCACTCGCTCCGTCGCATCGAGGTGACGGGCGACTCGCGTGGATCCTGATCGCGCCGGCCGCCATCGGGTTCCTGGCCTTCGCCGTCTATCCCACCCTCCGCGGCATCTACCTGAGCTTCACCGACTACCGGCTGCTCAGCTCGCCCACCTTCATCGGGGTGCAGAACTTCGTGGACATGGTGCAGGACAGCACCTTCTGGTCATCCCTGCTGGTCACGGTCTACTTCGTGATCCTCGCGGTGGCGCTGACGCTCGCGTTCTCGCTCCTCACGGCCGCGATCCTGCATCGGGTCACGAAATCGACCGTCCTGCGCGGGCTGATCATCCTGCCGTTCCTGATCTCCGGCGTCGTCGCGGCGACCGTCTGGTCGTGGATGCTCGACCCGCAGCTCGGGATCGTCAACGTCCTGATCGAGCACCTGGGCGCCAGCCCGGTGAAGTTCCTCACGTCGCGCGAGTGGGCGATCCCCTCGCTCGCCGTCATCAGCGTGTGGAAGAACCTCGGCTACACCTCGATCATCATCTTCGCGGGCCTCCAGACGATCCCGCCCACCATCTACGAGGCCGGGCGGCTCGACGGAGCGAGCGAGGCCAAGATGTTCTTCCGCTTGACGCTGCCGCTCCTGCGCCCGATCCTCGCGCTCGTCGTGGTGCTGAACGTGATCGGCGCGTTCCAGGTCTTCGACATCGTCTCCGTGGCCACCAAGGGCGGGCCCGCGAACGCGTCGCTCGTGCTGCAGATGTACATCTACCAGAAGGCGTTCGGGCAGTTCGACTTCGGCTACGCCTCGGCCATGTCGCTCGCGCTCTTCCTCATCCTCATCGTCATCACCTTCGTGCAGATGCGACTTCTGCGCGCCAACGAGTCGGACAACGCCTGATGACCGCCGCCGCCGTCACTCCATCCCGGACCACCAGCGCACGCCGTCCCCGTCGGCGTCCCCGCGTCGGACGCGGTGTCGCGTGGATCTACCTGATCCTCGTCGTGCTCGCCACGCTGTTCCCGTTCTACTGGATGCTGCGTTCGGCTCTCTCGAACAACTTCTCGATGATCGCGGACCCGTCCAACCCTCTCCCGGTGGGGTTCACCTGGGGCCCGTTCCTCCGGGTCCTGGGACTGGAGAGCACGCAGGAGGCGATCGCCCAAGGCGGCTCCGGCGCCTCCGTGCCGATCCTGCACTATCTGCTGAACTCGGTGATCTACGCGACCCTGTCGACCGCGTGCATCGTCTTCTTCTCCACCCTCGCCGCCTACGCGTTCTCGCGGCTGCAGTGGCGGGGGCGGGAGCTCGTGTTCTCGTTCTTCCTCGCGGCGCTCATGGTGCCGGGCATCCTGACCCTGCTACCGAACTTCGTGCTGATCAAGGACCTCGGCCTCCTGAACAGCTTCGCCGGCATGATCCTGCCGGGAGCCCTGTTCTCGGCGTTCAACATCTTCTTCCTGCGCCAGTTCATGCTCGGCCTCTCGAGCGAGATCGAGGAGGCGGCGCTGCTCGACGGCGCGGGCAAGCTCCGCATGCTGTTCGGCATCACGCTCCCCATGACGAGCGGTCCGATCATCACGCTGACGATCCTCGGCTTCATCGGTCAGTGGCACGACTACTTCTGGCCGCTGCTCGTCACGAGCGACGACAGCGTCGCCCCGCTGACGCTGGGCCTGGCGATCTTCAAGCAGTCGTCGCCGCAGTCCCAGCCCGACTGGGCGGGCCTCATGGCTGCGACGCTCGTGGCGGCGCTGCCGATGCTCATCCTGTTCATGGTCTTCGGCAAGCGGATCGTCAACTCGATCGGGTTCTCGGGGCTCAAGTGACCGAGCCGACGCTGCAGTTGTCGTGGGCGGATCCCGCCCGCGACTGGACGGAGGCCGTCCCGATCGGAGACGGCCGGATCGGCGCGATGGTCTTCGGCGGCGCGACGGGCCGCTACGCGATCAACGACGCGACGGTGTGGTCGGGCACCCCCGACGGACCGGGCGACGAGCTCGCGCGTCTCGTCGCCGCCGGTGCCGGCCCCGCCCTCCTCGCCGAGGTGCGGAGGGCGCTCGACGCAGACGAGCCGGACCGCGCCGAGGAGCTCCTGATGCGCTTCGAGGGGCGCTATACGCAGGAGTTCCTGCCGTTCCTCGATCTCACCGTCGGGATCCCCGGCGCTCGGCCGGTGCCCGGTGTGCCCGCGCGCGTCCTCGACCTGGACCGCGCCGTCGTCGAAGAGCACCTCGAGGTCGCCGGGGTGGAGGTGCTCCGCCGCTCGTGGGTGTCGGAGCACGTCCTCCACGTCGAACTCGTCGCCGGTGCCGCGATCCCCGAGGTCGAGATCGCCTGGTCGACGCCGCTCCGCGCCACCGGCGCGACCGCGGAGCCCGGGCTTCTCACCCTCGACGTCGCGGTGCCCCTCGACGGCGCCCCCCTGCACGAGCCGTCGGTGGATCCGGCGCTGAGGTTCCCCGAGCAGGACGATGGACCCCATGACGGCTTCGCAACCGCCGCGCTCGCGGTGCGAAGCGATGGCACCGCGGAGGCGGACGGCTCCGGCCTCCGGATCCGCGATGCCGGCCGGCTGCTGATCGCCCTCTCGTCCTCCAGCCGCGCTGAGTCGTGGTGGGCCGACGCGGCGGACGAGTGGCGGACCGTCTCCCATGAGACGATCCGGGGCCGCGCCAGGACCCGCGCCCGCGACGCCCTCGGCGACGTGACGCGGGATCCCTTCGCCGAGCACGACGCGCGCGAGCGGGGTCGGACGGTGGCGCGGTTCGCGATCGGCGGCCGGCGCGGGGGACGCTTCGATGTCGACGCCGACGTGCTGCACGGCGGTGACGACGCGCTGCGCGCCACCGTCGCCGCCGAGTTCGGCCGCTACCTGCTGGTCTCCGCATCGCGCGCGGGCGGCCCGGCCGCGAACCTGCAGGGCATCTGGAACGGCGAGCTGCGGCCCGCCTGGTCCTCCAACTACACGATCAACATCAACACCCAGATGAACTACTGGGCCGCGGGGCCGCTCGGCGCGACCGACGCCGGCGAGCCGCTCGTCGCGCTCGTCGAGCGGCTCGCCCGCACCGGCTCCGACGTCGCCCGCGACCTGTACGGCTGTCGCGGTTGGGTCGCCCACCACAACACCGACCTGTGGGGCTGGAGCCTCCCGGTCGGCATGGGTCACGGCGCCCCCAGCTGGGCGATCTGGATGATGGGCGGCGTCTGGCTCTGCCACTCGCTGTGGGACCTCGTGGAGTTCAGCGGCGGCGACGCGCTCCTGCGCGAGCGGGTCTGGCCTCTGCTGCGCGGTGCGACGGAGTTCTGCCTCGACTGGATCGTGGCCGGCGAGGACGGGGTCCGCTTCTCGCCGTCCACCTCGCCCGAGAACATGTACCGCGACGCCGACGGCCGCCCCCGCGCGCTCGGCCTCACCGCGACGATGGATCTCGACCTGGTCCGCGCCCTGTTCCGCCGCTCGCTCGAGGCGATCGAACGCGTGGAGCCCGGCAGCCCGCTGCGCGAGGAGCTCGTAGCCGCCCTCGGCGCCCTCCCCGCCACCCCGGTCCGCCCCGACGGCCGGATCGCGGAGTGGTCGGCGGACGTGCCCGAGCACGAGCCGGCGCACCGCCACCTCTCCCCGCTCGTCGGCCTCTACCCCCTCGACCTCATGACGCCGGGGGCGACCCCGGAGCTCGCCGAGGCGGCGCGGCGGTTCCTCGATGCGCGCGGCTCCGGCGCGATGGGCTGGTCGTGGGCGTGGAAGATCGCGCTGCGCGCCCGGCTCGGCGACGGAGAGACGGCGCACTCGCTGCTGCGAGAGGCGCTCACGCCGTTCGACGGGGACGCACAGCGGCACGGCCCCGTCGACGGATCCGAGTGGGGCGGTCTCCTGCCCAATCTGCTCAGCACGCACCCGCCGTTCCAGATCGACGGCAACCTCGGCTTCCCCGCCGCGATCGCGGAGATGCTGCTGCAGAGTCACGACGGCGGGCTGGAGCTGCTGCCCGCACTCCCCGCGGCTTGGCCCGAGGGCCGGGTCGAGGGGCTCCGCGCCCGCACCGGCCTCGCCGTCGACCTCGAGTGGACCGAGGGCGAGCTCGGCACCGTGACCGTCCGCGACCTGCTCGGCACGCCGCGCGAGCTCGTCATCCGCTACCGCGGAGCACGCTTCGACGTCCGCCTCCCCGCCGGAGGCGCCGTCGTCATCGACCCACCACAAGAACACCATCCCGGCGCCAGCGACGGCGACCGGATCATCACAGTGAGGAACTCATGAAGAAGCTCCGCATCATCGCCGGCCTGGCCGTGGCCGGCCTGGCCGCAGTCGGCCTCGCCGCCTGCTCCACCGGAGGCGACTCCGGCGGCAAGGTCACCGTCAACTGGTGGACGTGGGACGACAAGCAGGCCGCCGCCTACAAGCTCTGCGTGCCCGGCTTCGAGAAGGCCAACCCCGACATCACGGTCAAGATCTCGCAGTACAACGTGAACGACTACTTCACGAAGCTCACCGCAGGGTTCGTGGCGGGCACTGCGCCGGATGCATTCCAGGACAGCGTGCCGAACCTCGGCCAGTACGCCAGCCAGAAGCAGATCCTCCCGCTCGACGACCTGATCAAGAAGTACAAGGTCGACCTCAAGGACTACGCGGTCGGCGTGGACTCCTGGAAGTACACCGACGGCAAGCAGTATGGCATCCCCGTGGACTTCGCCGGTTCCGCGATCTACTTCAACGAGGACATGGTCAAGGCCGCCGGGTACACCGACTCCGACATCGACAACCTGACCTGGAACCCGACCAACGGCGGCACCTTCGACAAGGTCGTCGCGCACCTGACCGTCGACAAGAACGGCGTGCGCGGAGACGAGCCCGGGTTCGACAAGTCCGACGTCAAGACGTACGGCATCAGCACGCTGTCCTCCAGCGACCTGAACGGGCAGACCACCTGGAACCCGTTCGCCTCCACGCTCGGGTGGCGCCTCGGCGGTGACACCCCGGCGTGGCCGAAGAAGCTGGACCTCGACGACTCGCGCCTGGCCGATACCCTCAACTACGTGCAGAGCCTCAGCGACCGCGGCTTCATGCC
>Ga0153956_1002305_pt1 | contig 14403 bp, 13 predicted proteins | sample TSFL040MetaG_FD_104704 | JGI IMG/M metagenome (GOLD analysis project Ga0153956, IMG submission 104704) | Attine ant fungus gardens microbial communities from Florida, USA - TSFL040 MetaG | ecosystem: Host-associated > Fungi > Mycelium > Unclassified | place: USA: Florida, Wekiwa Springs... | reverse complement strand
CCGGCAGGTTCGCCTCGCAATCGGCGTCGTACACCAGCGCCGAGGCCTGGCACTGCTGCAGCACATAGTCGATTTCCGGGGCGCGCTGCCGCGTGTTGAGCGGGACGACGATCATCCCGGCGCGTCCGGCGCCGAGCGCGCAGAATACGAATTCAAGGCCGTTGCCGAGCAGCATGGCGATGCGCTCGCTTTGTTTGAAGCCGGCCGCGATCAGGTTGCGCGCGATATTCCCGGAGATGCGGTCGAGTTCGGCGTAGCTGACGCGCCGCTCGCCCAGCACCAGCGCGATGCCGTCCGGTTTTCGTGCGACGGCGGCACGGACCATGGCGTCGAGCGTGAGCGGGCGATCGGTGAAGCAGAGGGCGACGCGGTCGCCGTAAAGCACCTCATGGCGGAGCGAGGGTGCGGCTTGGTCTGGCATGTTGGTCCCTGACGTTCTTGGTCCGCCATTGCATTGGCGGTTGTGACGTCAGGTTAGAGCATTTTCGGAGGCGATGGAAACGGGTGGGGGGCATGTTGCTTCTTCCTTCTCCCACAAGGGGAGAAGGAAAAGCGAGCCGATCACGCCGCCGCGGCCATCAGGCGGGGATGGGCGATGTGTTCTTGCAGCACCGAGCCTGACGCATCCATTTCGGTGAGCGAGACATCGTAGCTCCAGAGGTCGGCGAGGTGCTGCAGCACGCGCCGGGCGTCAGGCTCGTCGAGCAGGCTGCCGTTCAGCACCGTATGCTTCAGGATCAAGCGCCGGTCACCCGCGAGATCGACATCCACCACCTCGATATTGGCATCGATCAGGCCGACGTCATATTGCCGCGACAGCGCGCGGCGGATGCTGCGATAGCCGCGCTCGTTATGGATCGCCTCGACAAGGATGCCGGCGGTCTCGGCTGGGTCGTCGTGCAGATGGAACATGCGCATGTGGCGCATCAGGCGCGGTGACAGGAACTGGCTGATGAAGCTCTCGTCGCGATAATTGGCCCAGATGTCGCGCAGCACACCCATCGCGTCGCCGCACCCCGCGATGTCCGGGAACCAGTCGCGGTCCTCGTCGTCGGGCTCAGTCACGATGCGTTCGATATCCTGCATCATGGCGAAACCGAGCGCATAGGGGTTGAAGCCGGAGAAATACTTGTTGTCGAAATCCGGCTGGAACACGACGTTGGTGTGCGATTGCAGGAATTCGAGGAAGTGGCCGTCCGAAAGCTGCCCGCGGTCGTGCAGCGCCGTCATGATGCGGTAATGCACGTAGGTCGCTGTGCCCTCGTTCATCACCTTGGTCTGGCCCTGCGGATAGAAATACTGCGCGATGTTGCGGACGATGCGCAGCAGTTCGCGCTGCCAGGTGTGCAGGCGCGGCGCGGCCTTTTCGAGAAAATAGAGCAGGTTCTCCTGCGGCAGGCCGAGCAGCGCGCGGCGGCGCTCGGCGCTGAGTTCGACCCGGCTCTTGGACGGGCCGGACGGCACCGTGCGCCAGAGATCGTTGAACGATGCTTCCTCATGCTCGCGGCGCTCCCGCGCGCGCTTCTCCTCGTCGCGCAGGTCGAGCGTCTTCTTGCCGGGATAGCGATCGACGCCATGCGACATCAGCGCATGCGCGGCATCCAGCGTCTGCTCGACGGCGATGCGGCCGTGTTTTTCCTCGCAATGCGCCACATAGGTTTTGGCGAAATCGAGATAATCGAGAATGCCGTCGGCGTCGGTCCACTGCTTGAACAGATAGTTGTTCTTGAAGAAATGATTGTGCCCGAAGGCGGCATGCGCGATCACCAGCGTCTGCATGGTCGCCGTGTTTTCCTCCATCAGATAGGAAATGCACGGCGACGAATTGATCACGATCTCATAAGCGAGCCCCATCAGGCCCTTGCGATAGGACGCCTCCTGATGCGCGAACTGTTTGCCGAACGACCAGTGCTTGTAATAGAGCGGCATGCCGACCGAGGAATAGGCGTCCAGCATCTGCTCGGCGGTGATGACCTCGATCTGGTTCGGATAGACGCTGAGGCCGAGATCGTTGAGGGCGATCTCCTCGCAGGCGTCGTGGATGCGCTGGATGGTCGCGAAATTCCAGTCGGCGCCTTCGAACAACCGTTCGCGGGTGTCGATCCTGCCGGATGTGCTCATGGAGCCACCTTCTCATTGCCGGTGCGGCGCTGGAACAGGTCGTGGAACACCGGGAAAATCTCGCTGCGCTCATTGACCTTGCGCATGGAGAGCGGCTCGCCCTCGTCGCGCAGCCGCTGATACAGCGTCCATAGCGCGGACTCCGACATCTCGAACGGATGGCCGCCGCTCTCGCCGACTTCGAGATAGGCGAAGAATTGCGATACTGGCAGGATCGCGTGCTTCAGCAGCGCGCCGGTGCGGTCGCTGTCGGTGTAGGAGTTGTCACCGTCCGACGCCTGCGCGGCATAGATGTTCCAGTCGGCCGGGCGGAAGCGCGCCTGCACGATCTCGTGCATCGCTTCCAGAGCACTCGAAACCAGCGTGCCGCCGGTGGCGGGGCCGTGGAAAAACGTCTGCTCGTCCACCTCCTCGGCGCGGTCGGTGTGGCGGATGAACACAATCTCCACCTTGCGGTAGCGCCGGGTGAGGAAGACGTAGAGCAGCATGTAGAATCGCTTGGCGAGATCCTTCATGTGCTCGGACATCGAGCCCGACACGTCCATCAGGCAGAACATGACCGCCTGCGCCACCGGCTTCGGGACGTTTTCGAAGCGGCGATAGCGGATATCGATGGGATCGATGAACGGGATACGCTTCGCCTTGGACTTCATCCGCTCGATTTCGGCCAGGAGTTGCGAGCGCCGCGCGTCATCGCACTGTTCGAGTTCGGCTTCGAGTTGCGCGATCGTCTCGGGCCGGGGCCGTTTCAATGCCACACGCCGCGCCAGCGCCAGCTGCACCGTACGCCCCACGGAAATATTGGCCGGTGAGCCGGAGGTCGTATAGCCCGCGCGGCGCAGGCCCTCGTTCTCGACCTCGGCAAGCTTGCGCTTGGAGAGGTCGGGCAGTTCGAGATCGTCGAGAAAGATATCGACGAATTCGTCGCGGCTGAGGACGAAGCGGAACGCATCCTCGCCGTCGCCTTCGCCGGCATCGCTGCCGCGGCCGCCGCCGGACGGCGGCCGCTGCAGGATGTCGCCTTCGACGAACTTCTTGTTGCCGGGCAGGACGTGATCGCGCACGCCGCCCTCGCGGCGGAATCGCGGCTCATTCATGCCGTCGAGCGGGATCGTGACTTCGCCGCCTTCGAGGACGTCCTTGATGTCGCGGTCCTCGGATGCCTTTTTCACCGCGCCCTGCACCAAAGTCTTGGCCCGCCGCAAAAACCGCTGTCGGTTTTCGAGGCTTTTGCCGCTCGGATTAAGGCGCCGATCGACGATATGCATGGTCACGCAAGTCCTTGTGTGTCCGTCAGTCGTCTCCGTCCTTGCGAGGAGCGGGGCTCCTCGCAAGGACGGCATCTAGCCGGCCTGTTTCACCCGCATGTACCATTCGACGAGGCGGCGCACCTGGCGTTCGGTGTAGCCGCGCTCGACCATGCGGGCGACGAAGTCGTCATGTTTCTTCTCCGTCTCGCCGTCCTTCTTCGAACCAAACGAGATGACGGGGAGAAGGTCTTCGACCTGCGAGAAAATTCGCTTCTCGATGACTTCGCGGATTTTCTCGTAGCTGGTCCAGGCCGGGTTCCTGCCGCTGTTCTGCGCCCGCGCGCGCAGCGAGAACTTGACGACTTCGTTGCGGAAATCCTTCGGATTGGCGATTCCCGCAGGCTTTTCGATCTTGCTCAGTTCCTGGTTGAGCAGGTCGCGGTCCATCATCTGGCCGGTGTCGGGATCCTTGAAGTCCAGATCCTCGATCCAGGCATCGGCATAATCGACATAACGGTCGAACAGGTTCTGGCCGTAGTCGCCGTAGGATTCCAGATAAGCCTTCTGGATTTCATGGCCGATGAACTCGGCGTAACGGGGCACCAGTTCCGCCTTGATGAATTCGAGATAACGCTTCTCGACTTCATCGGGCAGTTGCTCCCGGCGGATCGCCTGTTCCAGCGTGTACATCAGGTGCACGGGGTCGGCGCCGATCTCCGACGTGTCGTGGTTGAAGGTCGCGGCCAGGATCTTGAACGCGAAGCGCGTCGAGACGCCGTCCATGCCTTCGTCGACGCCCGCCGCATCCTTGTATTCCTGCACGCTGCGCGCTTTCGGGTCGGACTCCTTCAAGCTCTCGCCGTCATAGACCCGCATCTTCGCAAACGTGGTCGAATTCTCGTGCTTGCGCAGGCGCGACATCACCGAGAAGCGGGCGAGGGTTTCCAGCGTCGCCGGGGCGCAGGGCGCCGAGGCGAGTTCGGAACTCTGGATCAGCTTGTCGTAGATCTTCTGTTCCTCGGTGACGCGCAGGCAATACGGCACCTTGATGACGCAGATGCGGTCGATGAAGGCTTCGTTGTTCTTGTTGGCCTTGAAGCTCTGCCACTCCGACTCGTTGGAATGGGCGAGGATCACGCCGGTGAACGGGATCGCGCCGATGTTCTCGGTGCCGATATAGTTGCCTTCCTGCGTCGCCGTGAGCAGCGGATGCAGCATCTTGATCGGCGCCTTGAACATTTCGACGAATTCAAGCACGCCCTGATTGGCGCGGTTGAGGCCGCCGGAATAGGAATAGGCGTCGGGATCGTTCTGCGCGTAGGTTTCGAGCTTGCGGATATCCACCTTGCCGACCAGCGAGGAGATATCCTGGTTGTTCTCGTCGCCCGGTTCGGTCTTGGCGATGCCGATCTGGCGCAACCGCGACGGCTGCAGGCGCGCGACGCGGAACTGGGAGATGTCGCCGCCGAAGGATTCCAGCCGCTTGTAGCACCACGGCGACATCAGGCCGGTGAGGCGGCGGCGCGGAATGCCGTATTTCTCCTCGATCATCGGCCCGAGCTGATCGGGATCGAACAGCGAGAGCGGGCTTTCGAACACCGGACTGAGTTCGTCGCCGGCCTTCAGCACATAGATGGGATGCACTTCCATCAACTGCTTCAGGCGTTCGGCGAGCGACGATTTGCCGCCGCCGACCGGTCCGAGCAGGTAGAGGATCTGCTTGCGTTCCTCCAGGCCCTGCGCGGCGTGGCGGAAGAAGGCCACGATCCGCTCGATGGTGTCTTCCATGCCGTGGAAGCCGGCGAAGGCCGGATAGGAACGCAGCGTCCGGTTCAGGAAAATACGGCCAAGGCGGGAGTCCCTGGCCGTGTCGATCATGTCAGGCTCACCGATCGCAGCAAGAAGTCGCTCTGCCGCGTTCGCATATTTCATGGGGTCGTCGCGGCAGGACTCCAGATATTCGGACATCGACATGTCCGCCTGGCTCCTGGCTTCGAAGGTTCGAGCGAACGCATTGAACAGAGAATCGTTGTACATTGATCCCTCTCTCCTTTGTCGGTCGGCCGTCCGATTTGATCGCGATCCTTTTTTGTGGTATCCGGGCGCGGTTTAAAGCTGATCGCGACTTAATATCAGCGCTGGTCTTCAAGACATGTGGTCTTAGGACACATCAAGGTCCACTACGGCGCAATGCGATCCGAGTACGTTAGATCGACGTGCATTACGCGACTCAATTTCGAGCACTTGTTTATAAGGTAGGCCAGATTTGCGCTCTCTCAAGGCCTGCGCAAGCGATTGTCCGCGTCTGTGACTCGGACGACACAGAATCGTCATAAGCTGGAAAGCGCGTCATCAGGCGTTAATGTAGATGAACGGCCGGAGCCTCAAACTCTCCCCTCATCTTGAGGAGCGGTCGCCTTCGACCGCGTCTCGAAGGATGCATTGCTGAGTTCGTGCATTCATGGTTCGAGACGCGCGCCTTGGGCGCGCTCCTCACCATGAGGGCCGTGCGTGTAGCGGGTGTAGTCGAACGGTGTCCCGTTCCTAATTCCGGTCGTCGGGCAGCAGCGGAATCGGCGCGACCTCGATGCCTTCATCGATCAGCGCGCGCGCTTCTTCGAGCGACGCCGCGCCGTAGATCGGGCGGTGCTCCTTGTCGCCATAGTGCATCGCGCGCGCTTCGGTTGGAAAGCTCTCGCCGACATTGTCGGCGTTCTTGACGATGTGGTCGCGCAATTCCTTCAGTTTGGCGCGCAGTTCAGCTTCCTGCGGCGCCATCACCAGCGCCGCGTTGTCGGCCTGCGTCGGCCCGACGTCCTGCTTCCGGTTGCCCTTGCGCCCGATCTGCGGAGCCATGATGGCCTTTTCGACCTTCGTCGAGCCGCATTGCGGGCAGCTCACCAGCTTGCGCCTGACCTGGGAGTCATATGAGCCGGAACTTTGAAACCAGCTTTCGAAGGCATGGTTCCCGTCGCAGCGCAGATTGTAACGGATCATTTTGCGTCCCGGACCAGATGCAGGCGGTCAGGCCCGGCCTTGGGATCGCTGACCCCGAAGCGGCGGCCGTGCTGCAGCGACGGCACCGTCCTGCGCGCTTCCGTGACCTTGGCGGGGTCGATCTCCGCGATGATGAAGCCGGGATCGGTGCCCTTGGCTTCGGCGATGACCACGCCCCACGGATCGACGATCAGCGAATGGCCGTAGGTCGCGCGCTTGTTTTCGTGGATGCCGCCCTGGGCCGCGGCGAAGACGAAGCTGCCGTTCTCGATGGCGCGGGCGCGCAGCAGCGTATGCCAATGCGCTTCGCCGGTCTTCTGCGTGAAGGCCGAGGGCACGCTGAGAAACGAGGCGCCGGCCTCCGCCAGCGCGCGATACAGCGCCGGGAAGCGGACATCGTAGCAGATGGTGATGCCGATGCGGCCCCATGGCAGGTCGGAGATGACGGCAGTTTCGCCGGGCTGGTAGTTGGCGGACTCGCGATAGGTCTCGCCGTTCGGCAGGTCGATGTCGAACATGTGGATCTTGTCGTAGGTCGCGAGCACATTGCCGTCAGGCGCGATCAGGAAGGCGCGGTTGGCGGCGCGGTCCGGCGTCGCCTGCACGGCCAGCGATCCGATATGCAGATGGATGCCGAGTTCGGCCGCCAGTGCGCGATAAGCCTTGAGCGACTCGTCGTCTTCCTCGCGGCGCAGATGTTCGAACAGCCCGGCGCGGTTCACCTGCATCATGTTGGTGACTTCGGGCGTCTGCACATAATGCGCGCCGGCGAGCGCGGCCTCGCGGATCAGGTGGCGGCCCTGTTCGAGGCTGTCGCCCGGCAGCAGGCCGGTGCGCATCTGCACCATGGCGGCGAGGAAGGTCGTGCCGTTGCTCATGGCGTCGCTCCTTCTTCTTCGCCCGCGATCATGCCGTCGAGCTTGCCCTCGCGGTCGAGGGCATAGAGGTCGTCGCAGCCGCCGATATGCAGGCCGCCGATGAATATCTGCGGAAAGGTCGCGCCCGGCCGGGTGCGGTCGAACATCTGCTGGCGCAGGTTCGGATCGGTCGCCGTATCGTAATGGGTGAATTCCGCCTTCTTGCGCTGAAGCAGCGAGATGGCCGCGCTGCAATAGCCGCAGCCGGGGCGGGTGTAGATTTCGATGGCGGCGGCCATGCCAAGCACTCCGGGGACGTCACAGAATTGTGTCACCGGATTATATGGGACCGCTATGCGCCTCCACAACCCGGGCGAACACCAGCAGGTCCACCTGTGCGGCCTTGGCCCGCAGCAGCGCGCGGGCGCAGGCATCCGCGGTGGCGCCGGAGGTCAGCACGTCGTCGATGAGCACGATTCGGCGGCCCTGCACCTCGTGGCGGCGCGCCGGCGGCACTTTGAAGGCGCCCTGCACATTGGTCGCGCGCTGGGCGCGCGACAGCCCGATCTGGTGCTCCGTCGGCCTGATCCGGCGCAAGGCATCGGGCGCGACGGGCACGCCGCCGGCGCGGCCGATCGCCTTGGCCAGAGCGCCGGACTGGTTGAAGCGCCGGCTGAAGCCGCGCCGCCAGTGCAGCGGCACCGGCACCAGCAGGTCGGCTTCATCAAGCAATTCCGCGCCGGTCCGCGCCATCCAGCGGCCCATGGTCGGGGCGAGGTCGGTGCGGTCGTGATATTTGAGATGATGCACCAGCGTCCGCGCCACCTCGTCATAGCGCACGGCGGCGCGGGCGCGGTGATAGGCCGGCAGCGCCGCGATCGCCTGCATCGACAGGATGTCCGGCCCGGGATCGTAGACGAAGGGAATGCCGAGCCGGCTGCAATAGGGCGGCGCGATGAAGGACAGCCTGCTCCAGCACGCGGCGCAGACGCCGTCGCCGGCCACCGGCTCCCGGCAGGCGACGCATTGCATCGGCAGCGCGATGTCGAGCGCGAAACGCGCGGTGCGCGCGGCAGTGTTTAGGCAATAATGAAGCGCGCCGCGCAGCAGCGCGGGCAGGGACCAAGGCTGGGGCGCGTCGGTGTGCATGCGGCGAGGCTAGCTTCGCTTTCATCGCCACTCAAGGCCGATGCCGTAGGGTGGGCAAAGGCGCGCAGCGCCGTGCCCACCAATACGTGCCGGACACTTGATGGTGGGCACGCTTCGCTTTGCCCACCCTTGGCTATTCTCGTCCGTGATTTTGCTCAAGTCACATGCTCAGCCGTAGGGCGGATGACGGAACGGCATCCGCCGCCGTCGCTCGCCGCAAGCGCTGCGGCGGATGGGATTGCCCCTCACGCTGCCGGAGCGTACCAAGCGCCCATGAGCCAGCCCGCCGCCGCCCCGATCCTGTTCGACCGTGCGCTTCTGCGTGCGCGGCAGGCGCGTGCATTGAGGTTGGGCGCGGAGACGTTTCTGCTCGATCGCGTCATCGAGGATATGGGCGACCGCCTGCAGGCCGTGCTGCGGCAGTTCAGCGCCGGCGCGGATATCGGGACGCCGGGCCATGGTCTTGCCGGCGCATTCAAGGGCCGCGTTGCGTCGCTCGATCATGTCGATGTACCCGACGACGAGAGCAAAGGGCTCGGCCTTGCGCCGGGCTCGCTCGATCTCGTGCTCTCCGCCCTCGCGTTGCATGTGGTGAACGATCTGCCCGGCGTGATGGTGCAGCTCCGCCGCGCGCTGAGGCCGGACGGCTATCTGCTCGCCGCGCTGCTCGGCGGTGACACGCTGACCGAGTTGCGGCAGTCGTTCGCGGCGGCGGAAGCCGAACTTGAAGGCGGCATCTCGCCGCGTGTCGCGCCCATGGCTGATATCCGCGATGTCGGCGCGCTGTTGCAACGTGCCGGCTTCGCGCTGCCGGTTACCGATGTCGACAGCGTCGTGGTGCGTTATGACAATGCGTTCGCGCTGATGCGGGATCTCCGCCGCATGGGCGCGACCAATATCCTCAATGAGCGCCGCCGCGCGCCGCTGCGCCGCGCCACGCTGCTGCGGATGGCGCAGGTCTATGGCGAGCGCTTCGCGGATGCCGACGGCCGCATCCGCGCCACTTTCGACATCATCTGGCTGTCCGGCTGGGCGCCGCACGAAAGCCAGCAGCAGCCGCTGAAGCCGGGATCGGCGAAAGCGAGCCTGGCGGATGCGGTGCGCGGGATGAGGAAGAATCCGTAGGGTGGGCAAAGCGAAGCGTGCCCACCATTTTCTACGCGATTGTTTCGGTGGGCACGCTTCGCTTTGCCCACCCTACAGTTCGCTACAGTTCGCGGCTACAGCAATCCCGTCAGATGCGGGATCAGCGGGATGTCGGCGGGCGGCATCGGGTAGTCGCGCAGTTTGTTCGGCCGCACCCATTTGAGGGTCTGGCCTTCCTTCGAGATCGCAAGCCCCTCCCAGCGCCGGCAGATGTAGAGCGGCATCAGCAGATGGAAGTCGTCATAGGCGTGGCTGGCGAAGGTCAGCGGCGCGAGGCAGGCTTCCTTCACCGTGATGCCGAGTTCCTCGTGCAGCTCGCGGATCAGCGCGGCCTCCGGCCGTTCGCCCGACTCCAGCTTGCCGCCGGGAAACTCCCACAGGCCGGCCAGCGTCTTGCCTTCCGGCCGCTGCGCGATCAGCACGCGGCCGTCGGCATCGATCAGCGCGCAGGCGACGACGAGAACGAGTTTCACGACCGGTAGTCGCCGTTGATGGCGACATATTCCTTGGTGAGGTCGCAGGTCAGCACGCGGTCGCGGCCCTTGCCGAGGCCGAGGGCGACCTTGATCTGCACCTTCGGGTTCTTCATCGCCTTCGAGACTTCCTGCTCGTCATAGGACGGGTCGCGCGCGCCGGATTTGGCGACGCGGATGCCGTTGAAGGAGATCGACAGCTTGTCGCGATTGGCGGGCTCGCCGGCCTTGCCGACCGCCATCACCACGCGGCCCCAATTGGCGTCCTCGCCGGCGATCGCCGTCTTCACCAGCGGCGAATTGGCGATCGACATGGCGATCCTGCGGGCCGACGCATTGGTGGTCGCGCCTTCGACGACGACCTCGACCAGCTTGCGCGCACCTTCGCCGTCGCGCGCCACCTGTTCGGCGAGATCGCCCAGGATCGCATGCAGCGCCTTCACGAAGGCTTTCAGCCTGATGTCGCTCGCCTTGGTGATCCTCGGCGCGCCCTGCGCGGCGGCGGCGCCGGTGGCGAACATCAGCAGCGTGTCCGAGGTCGAGGTGTCGCCGTCGATGGTCACCGCGTTGAAGGTGTCCGCGACGCCGGCCTTGAGCAGTGCCTGCAGCGCCGGCGCGGAGATCGGCGCGTCGGTGAAGACGAAGGACAGCATGGTCGCCATGTCCGGCGCGATCATGCCGGCGCCCTTGGCGATGCCGTTGATGGTCACCGTGGCCTTGCCGAGCTTCACCTTGGCGGTGGCCACCTTCGGGAACGTGTCGGTGGTCATGATCGCCCGGGCGGCGTCCATCCAGCCGTCGGGCGTCGCGCTCTCCGCCAGCTTGGCCAGCACGCCGTTGAACTTGGTGGCGTCGAGCGGCTCGCCGATCACGCCGGTCGAGGCCAGGAAAATGTCGCCCGGCTTGCAGCCGACGGCCTTCGCCGCGATGTCGCCGGTGAGTTTGGTCGAAGCCTTGCCGGTCTTGCCGGTGAAGGCGTTGGCGTTGCCCGAATTGACCACCAGCGCCTGCGCTTTGCCGCCCTTGAGAACCGCGCGGCACCATTCCACCGGCGCCGACGGGCATTTCGACGTGGTGAACACGCCGGCGGCGGTCGTGCCCTTGTCCATCACCGCGAGCAGCACGTCGGTGCGGCCCTTGTAGCGGATGCCGGCCGCGGCGGTGCCGAGGCGCACGCCCGCAATCGCGGGCATTGCAGGTACATTCGTGGGAGCAAGAGGCGAAACGGGAGACGGCTTGGCCATGAGCGCTTTCAGCTGTTCGATCGGAGGTGACGCGCTCTCTATCACCTCTGCTTCCGCAGTGGGAGAGGCGGTCGCCGCCATCATACCGTTGTCATATCAGCCGCAGCCGGCACGGCTTGAACAAAGAACGAACGCGCGGAGCCGTCAACAGACGGACCTCTCGACCGGAGAGTTTTCCGTTTCCGAGCGGGGCCGCTGCGACTATCTTTCGTCGCCGTGCGACATCGGTTCGCAGCAACGGTGGTGATGGGGTGGTTGAAATGCGTGGTTTGTTGAAGTGGACTTTCGTGGCGATCCCGGTGGCGCTGGCCTCGTATGCCGCGCAGGCCGACGATTTCAAGCTCAGCCGGAGCCAGCGGATATCCTGCAGCCGCGGCCTCAGCCCCGGCAAGATGTCGGAGGCGACCTGTCGCTCCTATGCGTATCTGCTCAACGCCAAAACGTCGGAATATTTCCGTTGCAGCGTGTCCGTGTCGATGACGCGCGACAACAAGAAAATCGTCGATGTGAAGTCCGAAGGGAGTTGCGGCAAGAAAGCGCGGGTGTTCGATACCGACGGCGACTATTCATTCGATGTCGCGGAAACCGAGCCGCCGAACACGAATGCCTTTTTCGGCGCGGGCGGCGTGGCGCTGTGGGTCAGCGACGACAAGCAGCGGAAGGTACGCGGCTGCGTCACCATTCCGTCCGGCCTCGGCTCTGACGTCTCCCGCTGCGTGGATATGACGTTCGAGTAGTCGTTGTCATTTGTAGGGTGGGCAAAGCGCAGCGTGCCCACCATCAAGTGCGCATATTCGTTGGTGGGCACGCTGCGCTTTGCCCACCCTACATGTTCACGATCTCCCTACTCCGGCTTGATGCCGGCGAACTGGGCGACCTTGCTCCACTTCTCGGTTTCGGAAGCGATGTAGGCCGCCATGTCGTCCGGCGAGCCGCCGGTCGGGTCGGCGCCGAGTTTGATCAGGCGCGCAGTGCCTTCGGGTGACTTGATGAACTTGTCGGTCGAGGCGTTGAGCATGCCGATGATCTCCTTCGAGGTCTTGGCGGGCGCCGCGAGAGTGAACCAGGAGGCCGCGTCATAGCCGGGAACGCCGGCTTCGGCGATGGTCGGGATGTCCTTCATCGGCTCCCAGCGCTTGGCGGTGGAGACGGCGAGCGGACGGATCTGGCCGCCATCCGCAAAGGGCTGCGCGGCCGGGAGATTGTCGATCATCACATGCACGCGGCCGCCGATCAGGTCGGTCAGCGCGGGGGCGCTGCCCTTATAGGGCACATGCGTGAGCTGCACGCCGGTCATCGACTTGAACAATTCGGTCGATAGATGCGCGGTCGAGCCGAGACCCGGCGTGCCGTAGAAATATTCGCCCGGCTTCGCCTTGGCGAGCTCGATGAATTCCTTCACGCTCTTGGCCGGCAGCGAATTGGTCACCGACATCAGGTTCGGCACCTTGGCAATGATGATCACCGGCGCGATATCCTTGACCTGATCGTAGGTCATGGTCTTGAACACGAACTTGTTGATCGCATGGGTGCCCGGCGTGCCGACCAGGAAGGTGTAGCCGTCGGCGTCCGCCTTGGCGACGTAGTCGGCCGCGATATTGCCGCCCGCACCGGCCTTGTTCTCGACGATGAACTGCTGGCCGTATTCCTCGCTCATCTTCTGCGCCACGAGGCGGGCGAGAATGTCGGTGGTGCCGCCGGCCGCGAAGGGCACGATGAACTTCACCGGCTTGGTCGGCCAGTCGGCCGCACGGGCGCGGCGGGTCAGGATCGGCAGCGCGCCGAGCGCCGCGGCCCCGCCGAGGATGACGGAGCGGCGGGATGGAAAGCGAGACGACATTTCGGGGTATTCCTTTTGGTCAAATGTAGTTTGTCGCAGGATAGGTTGGGGTTTCTTCACCTCTCCCCCCGCGCGAAGCGTAGCTTCGCTAGAGGGGAGAGGTGAAGTAAGAGGAGCGCTTGCGCTTACTTCCCGACGCCCTGTTCCTTGAAGTATTTCAGCGCGCCCGGATGGAACGGCACCGGCGAGCGGTCCTGGACCTGGTTGGCGAGCGAGAAGCTGGCGGCTTCCTTGTGCACGGCGACGAGGTCCGCCTTCTTCTCCACCAGGGTCTTGACGATGTTGTAGGCGTCGTCGTCGCTCATCTTGTCGCCGGTGACGATGATGTTCCAGACTTCGGTGTTGGCGTTGTCCTTGTCCATGCCGGGATAGATGTCCTTGCTGATGGTCGAGGCCGAATACAGCTTGCCGTATTTGGCGTTCATCTTGTCGGCGAGGTCGGCATGGTCGATCAGCTTGATCTTCATGCCCGGCGTCGCGGCGAGATCGGTGACGGCCGCGGTCGGCACGCCGCCGACCCACATGAAGGCGTCGATCTTGCCGTCCTTGATGGCATTGACGCTCTCGGCGACGCCGAGCCGCTCGCGCTTCATGTCCTTGTCCTTGTCGAGGCCGGCGGCTTCGAGCACGCGGAACGCCATCACTTCGGTGGCGCTGCCCGGCGAGCCGGTGGAGACGCGCTTACCCTTGAGGTCGCTCATCTTCTGGATGCCGGTGCTTTCCACGGTCACCACATGCATGCGGTTCGGATAGACCACGAGCAGGGTGCGCAGCGGCACCTTGCCGCTCTTGAACTTGTCCTGGCCGTTGATCGCGTCGAGCGCGGCGTCGGCCATGGTGAAGCCGAGTTCGCTCTGGCCGGTGGCGATCAGCTTGAGGTTATCCACCGAGCCGCCGGTGACTTCCGCGGTGGCCTGGGTGTTCGGCAATGCCTTCGACAGCACATTGGCGATGGCGCCGCCGAGCGGATAATAGACGCCGCCGGTGCCGCCGGTGCCGATCGACATGGTTTTCTGCTGCGCGACCGCCGCGCCGGCGAGGCCGGCGGCGGCGACCAGCGCGATGGCCATCGATGTTTTCCTGAAACGCTTGAACATGGTTTTCCTCTCCCTCCAGTTTCAATGATGGCGCGGTGGCTATTTCACCGCGCCGACTTCCCTGAGATATCTGAGCGTGCCGGGGTGATAGGGCGCCGGCGATTGTGCCGCCGTCTGCGTGGCGAGATTGATGTTGTCGGCTTCCTTGTGAACCGCGACGAGATCGGCCTTGTTCTCGAAGATCGCCTTGGTGATCGCGTAAGCCGTCTCGTCCGACATCTTGTCGGTG
>Ga0153956_1002304_pt1 | contig 14418 bp, 19 predicted proteins | sample TSFL040MetaG_FD_104704 | JGI IMG/M metagenome (GOLD analysis project Ga0153956, IMG submission 104704) | Attine ant fungus gardens microbial communities from Florida, USA - TSFL040 MetaG | ecosystem: Host-associated > Fungi > Mycelium > Unclassified | place: USA: Florida, Wekiwa Springs... | reverse complement strand
GCAACGCATGACCCGCCGCCACTACGACCGCACCCGCCATCGCCTCGACCCACACACCGATGCGCGCCCGGAGCCGATCGAGATCCTTGCGCGCATGGCGGGGCGATCGACATTCCGCACACCGAAGCAGCCCGGCGCAACCACGGCCGTGCCGGTGACACCATTGGATATCGCGCACGCCGTGGCGACCGCGCAAGACAAGCTCGGCTCCGCCATGGCAATGGCGATGGCGTGCCAGCGCCCCTACGAATGGCACAAGGTGGAGCGCACCGGCCACGCGCGCGTGTTGGCCCACCTGCAGGCGCAGCGCGACTACCCCGGCATCGTGGACGCGCCATACACCCACCGCGCCCGCATTGCGCTGTACGACGCCTTCCACGACCTGATCGTTCCGGAGCACCGCCGCAACCTGGGCGTTGCCGCGAAAGACGCCCGCATGCCCCGCGCGATGTACCGCCACCTGCTGCGCGAGACCTGCGGCTACCTCGAACACGCCGCCAACACCGCCGCGGCCGATGCCTGCCGATACCTGTTTGCCAACCACATCGAATCCGCGAAGGAACGCGGCGAAGACATGCACATCACGATCGACGTCGACGGCGTGGTGCTGCTGGAAGCCAAACCAACGATCGACATCGGCCAACTTTGCCGCGACGTGATCGAGCGACCACGGCGGCCCGGACTACTGGAGATGAAGCGATGAACGAACACACTGATCCGATCGTCGAGCGCGTACGCGAAAAGTTGCTCTCGCGATCGCAAGCTGGCATCGCGAAGTACGGCACGACGCTTGCGCGCACGGACCTGACACGGCGCGAATGGCTTCAGCACCTGCAAGATGAGCTGCTCGACGGCGCGGAGGTACGGCGTGCGTCTTCGGCGTCTGGTAGGTGCGAGCCATGGAGGCATCGTACTGAGCGAAGTACCACGGCATGAGACGGGGCGAGATGCCAACATCTGGCAGATGCGGGCCAACACTTGACTTTTTGCATCGAATAGCCCATCGTTTCGCTATTGTCCGAAAGTAGCGCCTCGCAGCCGAAAAGTGAGGAAAACGCGCCCGCATCTGGTCAGATGTTGGGCCAGGACACGAAACCGCCGCGAGGCGGTTTTTGCGTTTCAACGATCAGAAAAGCGCCCTTCGGCGCTGGCCGGCGGCATCCCAACCGTCTTCGACGCGCCGCCGGCCAACCTATGCTCGCGCGACGGCTCTCATTGCCGTGCAGCGATCATCCGCGGCCAGCCAGATCGGTGCCGCGGAAGTACGGCCGGGTTCATTGCCCCGGAATAACTGCTGGCAGCAGGGGGTGGTCTGATCGCCGAGATCGCGACGGGGAGAGGAAGCCTGCGGCGGGTGTCGCAGGTGGGCGGCTCTCCGCTCCCGGGCTGTTGACCCTGCATGCGCGTGGTCGAAAGGCCGCGCTCATATTCCTTGAGGCCCGCCATGCGCGGGCTTTTTCGTTTCCCGCCCCGGCAACGGAGGCATCCATGCGAACAGGATCACGATCAATGCCAGCTGAGATTGCCAGCGACATTGCCAACGGCGCAACGAAAGCGGCGCCTGCGATTGGAATGGCGGCAGCTTCCGCAGCGGGATGGGGTGTCCAGGAATGGATGTACGCATCCACGATCGCGTACATCGCGCTGCAGGCGCTGTACTTGGTGTGGAAATGGGGCCGCGAGTGGCGCGCGAGGCGTGACCAGGCGTGAACGCGGTTCAGCGCTACGGGACTGCGGTGGTTGTTGCGGCGGTCACGATCACGGGAACGCTGGTCGGGAAGTGGGAGCCGGCACGCGATCCGACGGTTGCGTATCTCGACCCTGTGGGCGTGGCAACGATCTGCGATGGCCACACGCGCGGCGTGAGGCTGGGCATGCGGGTGTCGATGGAGCAGTGCGCGGCATGGCGCGCCGAGGACATCGCAGAGGCGATGGATACCGTCGCCGGCTGCATCACCTGGCCGCTGACGAGCAACCAGCTCGGCGCGATCGCGGATGGCGTGGTGAACCTCGGACCGAAGCTGGTGTGCGGCTCGACGCTGCAGCGCAAAGCGAATGCCGGCGACATGCAGGGTGCCTGCCGCGAGTTGACCGAGGCGCGAAACAGCGACGGCGGGAATCGTGGGTGGTCGTTCGCGGGCGGCAGGTTCTTCGCCGGCTTGTTTGCGCGCCGGACGGAAGAGCGGTGGATCTGCTGGCCGGATTTCCGAACCGTGGTGGCAGGTGTTCGTATTCGGGACGGCCCGTAGCTTACTGACCCATCAACGGCCGACGCCGTCGGCGCCCTTCTTGGCTTGCAGCGGGAGTATCAGATGGATCGTTCTCAGATTGAAAGCGACATCGAAGCGAAAGGATTGACGGCACCGCGAGTGACCTCTGCCGATCTCGAGGCGGCGATCGCAAGCGAGCACTACTTCATCGCCAGCGACGCCATCCAGCACGACCAAACCGTGCATGTTCACAAGGACGGATGGCACCTGGGGACAACGCAGCGTCTGACGTTCTGCGTGCTTCAGCTGCGCAATGGGTTCACGGTGACGGGCGAGTCTGCCTGCGTCAGTCCGCAGAACTTTGACGCAGAAATTGGTCGTAAGATTGCGCGACAGAACGCGATCGAGAAGTTGTGGCCGTTACTAGGCTATGCGCTGCTGGAACGGCTGGACGCGCGATGACCTGGTTCTTTGCCGTCTTGTTCGGCGCTGCCGGCGTCGGCGCATACCACGCAGGGTCTCCGCTTGGCGCCGCGTTCTTGTTCGTGCTCGGCGCCGGCGTCATCGCGCTGGCGGTCAAGGCGCGGCGAGGCTGATTCGGGATGAAGGCCTATGCGTACGCCGTTGCACTTGCAGTGCTCATCGCGCTATTGGCCTTCGCCCATCACACGGTATTCGAAGCGGGCAAGGCGGCCGGCGCGACTGCCTGCCAGGAAGAACACGCGCGTGCTGCCGCGGCGGCGCGTGTGGAAACAGACCGCCGCGAGGTGGCCAGCAGCGCAGCGACCACCGACATGCTCGACTACCTGCGCGCCAACCTGCCGCCCATCGAGGCAAAGACCCATGACGCTGTTGAACGCATCCGCACGATCTATCGCGATCGTCCTGTGGCTGTGGGCTGTGTTCGCCCTGACGGCGTGCGGGCAGAGCTCGACGCGGCCCGACAGCGCGCCAATGCCACCGCGCGTGGAGTGCGAGAAATCCCCCCGGGCGCAGCTTCCTCCGTTGCCCGAGCTGGCGCAGATGGATGAGTGGGCGCTGCAGGTGATGGGGATTTTCGAGGCCGAGGCTGCAAAGGACGAAGCGCAGCGCGCTTGTCTGGCGAAGCTGCGGGCCGATGGCGTGATTCGGTAGAGGGGCGTTAGGTAGCGTTAACAGACATGCCGAGGACGACAACCGACCCTGCGACGGGGTTGAGCGAGCAGCAGCGGTTGTTCGCGGACGAATATGCGGCGGATTTCAACGCTGTGGCGGCGTATCGCCGTGCCGGATACAAGGGGAAAGGGCGGGCTGCCGATGCGGCCGCAAGCCGGCTGCTGAACCTGCCGTCGGTGCGCGCCTATCTTGCGGCGCGCATGGACCGAATCAGCGCAAAGCTGGAACTGTCCACGGAGAAGGTGCTCACCGAACTGCAGCGCGTCGCCTTCTTCGATCCGCGCCGAGTACTGAGCGGCGATGGCGGAATCAAACCGGTCGAGCAGTGGGATGACCACAGCGCCGCGGCGGTAATGAGCCTTGAGGTATTCGAGGAATTCGCCGGGAAGGGCGAGGACCGAGTGCAGATCGGGCTGACGAAGAAGCTGAAGCTGCATCCAAAGGTACCCGCACTCGAACGGCTCGGGCAGCACTTGGGTTTGTTCAAGACGAAGGTCGAGGTGACGGGCAAGGATGGAAAGCCCGTGCAGCACGAGCACGAAGTGGTCGCCGCGCTGATCGACCAAGTGGAAGGGGCGGATACGGGGATCGGTACTGCGCGAGGGCGGGGCAAGGGTGAGTGAGCATTTCCCCGCTGGACCGCGACCGGATCCTCGATCGCCTGACCGATCGGTGGTGGCGGCTCAATAACCTCTACAAGATCGTCGACAAGTGGGGGCAGAAGCAGACGTTCACGCCGAACGCCGTGCAGACCCAGCTGGACGACGAGCTTCACTATCTCAACCTGGTGCTGAAGTCGCGCCAGCACGGTGTGACGACGTGGGGTTGCATCCGCGCATTGGACATGGCGCTGTTCCGGGCGAACTGCCGGTGCGGCATCGTGGCGCACACCGCGGGCGACGCGGCGAGCTTCTTCCGCAAGAAGGTGCTCTACGCCTACGACAACCTGCCGGACTGGCTGAAGAAGGCGCGGCCGATCGTGCGGCGGGACATGCGCGAGGGCGTGCTTGAGCTGGCCAACGGCAGCAGCATCGAGGTGTCGGTATCGCACCGCGGTGGCACGCTGCAGTTTCTGCACGTGTCGGAATACGGGCCAATGTGCGCGATGTTTCCGGAGCGCGCGAAGGAAGTGGCTTCGGGCGCGCTGAACACGGTAGCGCCGGGCAACATCGTGGTGATCGAGTCGACGGCGTACGGCGCCGCTGGCGATTTCTACGAACGCTGCAAGCTGGCGATGGACTACGACCGGCTGGTGCGCGCCGGTCAGGCCAAGCTGACCACGCTGGACTACAAGTTCCATTTCTTCGGCTGGTTTCACGACCTGCTGAGCCGGATGGATCCAACCGACGTGCCGATTACGCCGGTGATGGAAACCTACTTCGACAAGCTCGAGGAAGAGCTCGACGTCGCGATCACGCGCGCGAGCCGGGCGTGGTACGTGAAGAAGTCGGTGGAACAGCGCGAGCACATGAAGCGCGAGTACCCCAGCACGCCGAAGGAAGCCTTCGAGGCGAGCGTGGAGGGTGCGTACTACGGCCGGCATCTGGAATCGGCAGAGGCCGACGGACGGATCGGTGCATTCCCGCATCGACCTGGCGTGCCGGTGCATACGTTCTGGGATATCGGCCGGCGTGATGCCACCGCGATCTGGTTCATGCAGGAGAACGGCGGCTGGTACGACTTCATCGCCTACTACGAGGCGAGCGGAGAGCAGTCGGCGCACTTCGCGAAGAAGCTGCAGGAGTTCCAGGCGGATCGGGACTACGTGTACGGCAAGCACTACATGCCGCACGACATCGAGGTAACCGAGTGGGTGGGCACCGGCGACAACAAGACGCGCAAGCAGATCCTCGAGGACTTGGGGACGAAGCCGATCGTGGTGGTGCCGCGCATCCAGAACGAGCTGGAAGGCATCGACATGGTACGGCGCGTGCTCTACCGATGCCGCTTCGATGCGCTGCTGTGCGGTCCTCCGGTACCGGGTGGCCCGCGGCGCGGTGGTATCGATGCGCTGAAGAATTTCCGCAAGGAATACAACGAGCAGACCCAGAGCTTCCGCGATACGCCGCTGAGGGACTGGACCAATCACGGCGCCGACGCGTTTCGGCAAATGGCCCAGGCCTTCCAAGGCGACAGGCCGGCGCGGCAGGGCGAGCGGCGCGAGCGCGCCGAGAACTGGAAGACGAATTGATGAGCGATGACAGGATCGACAAGGACAACCCGAGCGAGGCCGATTGGCTGGCGCTGCTGGATGCTCTGCGCGGTGAAGCGCGCGCGGGCCGGTTGTGCTCGCTTACCTTCATGCTTCGACAGCCCGAGAACCCGCACAACGCGGTGATCGATCACTTCGGTTCCGCCGAGCTGACAGAGATCGCCTGCCGCAAGACGGTCGAGACCATCGCCGTCAATGTCGAGCAGGTGAATGCGACGCTGGCCAAGGCGATTCGCAGCGGCATGCCCAGCCAGGTGCGGCATTGATGAGGACCGTCACGTTGACGCTGGTGGTGCAGCGAATCGCCCAAGAGAGCGACGATGCAAAGCTCGCGATGGCCGCGGCGCTGCTGGAGTACGCGACCGATCTGCTGGACGGCACCGCCGGCAACGGCGTGTTCGAGCGCCACGTGAATAACGGTTGCCGCATTGAGGCAATCCGCAGCCTACCGCCAATTGAAGGAGGCGAGGCACGCGAGGATGTGGTGGCGGCCGATGGCATCGGCGCGCTGCGCGAACGGTTGCTCGGGGTGCAGGAGCTTGCGACGTATCTGCCGGGTGGCGAGAACGACAACGCCGTCGCCGCAAGACTCGGTTACAGCCGCGAGCAGGCGGCCGAAGCGTTGCGCGCGAAGCTGGACGAAACGCTGGCAGCGCTGCCCGAGGACTTGGAATGAGCCTGCGCGATGGTGGCGGATTCAGCTGGTGCGGTCGCAAGGGCGACCTGACCGTCTACCTCACGCATGTGCAGTTCCCCGAGGACCACGACGAGCACGCGGCGCTGTACCTGCGCAACGAACACCGCAAGGTGAACGAGGGGGGATCGCCGGCGTACCTGTTGCCGCTGCGCGACCTGTGGATCTTCCGGCCCGAGGACAAGGACCGCGGGCGCTTCGAGCGCTACGAGGACATGGAAGGTCGACTCGCGAATGCAAGCGTGGCGCTGTACGGGTTCGACGTGCCGGAGTATCGGCACCGAATCCATGACGCGATCCTTGAGTTCGCGGACGACGTGAAGAACCTTGCGCCTCCGCCGGGCAAGACCGCAGCGGAATTCCAGGCCGAACTGGACCGCTACAACGTGAAATTCTACGTGGACGGCGAACGCATTCGATGACCGACATCGCCATCGTCACCGAGCCGCCCGGCAAGCTGCCGTTGGGGCACGAAGTGACGGATGGGCAGGACGCACCCGCTCCAGCCCATGCCTTCGACAGCGACGAGGCGATTGCCGAGCTGCGCCGCGTCGAGGACTGGTACTGCGAAAGCACGGACGCACTCGCCGAGTGCTTCAGCCAGATGGCCCTGGACCACGACTACAACGATCACCTGCAGTGGTCGGATGCGGAAAAGCAGGAGATGTTGCAGCGGGGGCAGGCGCCGCTGGTGTTCAACAAGTGCGCGCTGACCATCGACTGGATCACCGGCACCGAGCGCCGCACGCGCATCGATTTTCAGGTGAACCCGAAGCGCAAGGAGTCGGTGGACTCGGCAGCGACGAAGACGAAGCTGCTGAAGTATCAGAGCGATACCAACCGGATTGGATTCAACCGTTCGCGCGCCTTCAAGGACGCGGCGATCGGTGGTGTGGGCTGGATGGAAGAAAGCCTGCGCGGCGACATGAGCCAGGAGCTGGTGCTGCACGCCTATGTGCCGTGGCAGCACATGAAGTGGGATCCGTTCTCGCGCTCGCTCGACCTGGACGATTGCCGCTACCTGCATCGGCGCAAGTGGATCGATCTCGACTACGCACTGGAGCACTTCCCAGGGCGGGAGGATGTGCTGCGTCAGGCGAGCCGTTCGCACCTGTTCGGCGAAGAGGAATGGGCGGTCGACAACCTTGATCTGCCGCAGAACTTCCGGCGCTACGACAGCCGAGGCGCGGAGATCGTGCAGCGGCGTTGGGCGGGGGCATTGCCGATCGTCGGCAGCACCCATCGCTTGCGCGTGCCGACCACGGAGACGTGGTTCCGGCAGCCGCGCCGGGTGCAGCGCATCTGGGGCATCGACCTCAACGGCGACCACTTCGATCCGAACAACCGCGACATGGCTGAGGCCGTGGCGAACGGCTACGCCAGCCTGAGCGATGCGGTGACCGAGGACATCCGCGTGCACATCTGGGTGCCGGGCGGTTGCCTGTACCGCGGCATCAGCCCGTTCAAGCATGGCGGGTTCCCGTTCACGCCGATCTGGGGCAAACGCCGTAGCCGGGATGGCGTGCCGTATGGCGTGATCCGCGGTATCCGCGATGCGCAGGACGACTACAACAAGCGCCGCAGCAAGATGCTGTGGCTGCTGTCGTCAAACCAGCTGCTGCACGAGGCTGGTGCGGTCGATCCGGACCGTATGGGCGACCTGAAGCGCAACCTCGCCAAGCCGAACGGGGTGGTGGAGTTCAAGGACGGCGCTCTGTCGAACAACCGGGTGCGCATCGAGCGCAACATCGAGCTCGCGCAGGCGCAGACGATGCTTCTGGAACAGGACGCCGCGCACATCCACGACGGCAGCGGCGTGAACCGCGAGATGCTGGGGCGCGACACCAACGCGACCAGCGGCCGGGCCATCTACGCGAAACAGCAGGAAGGTTCCGTCACCACAGCGGAGCTGTTCGACAACTTGCGCCTGGCCGTGCAGCTGGATGGCAGCAAGCTGTTGTCGCTGTCGGAACAGTACATGACGCTGCCGATGCAGATTCGCGTGACCGGCGACGGGCCGAGCGCCGCAATGGACTGGGTGGACATCAACCAGCCCGAGCTGGTCGACGGCCAGTGGAAGATCAAGAACGACATCACGAAGGACGACGCGGATTTCGTCGTCGACCAGATCGATTTCCGCGAGTCTGTGCGCGCCGCGCAGGCGGAGCAGTTCATGGACATGCTGAAGACGATGCCGCCGAATGTGCAGATCGGATTGCTCGACTTGGCCGTCGAGATGACCGACATGCCACAGCGCGACGAGATCGTGAAGCGCATCCGCTCGATGAGTGGGCAGAGCGACCCGGAGAGCGCGAACGATCCCGAGCAGCAGGCGCAGGCGCAGGCCAGGGCCGAGGCGGATCAGCAGGAACGCGATCTGCAGCAGCGCGAGCGGTTCGCGAAGCTCGGCCTCGATGAGGCGAAGGCCTCCGAAACGCTGGCTAAGGCCAAGGCGCTGCAACTGGATTCGAAGGGCAAGGCGCTCGACATCGCGCGCCTGATCGAGATCTTGCTGCCGCTCGCACCGGCGGCGGATCGACTCTACCAAGGCACACCACCGAACACGGAGAACAGCAATGGCGCAGGGCAATGACAACCAGCTTCCCGGCAACGATCCGGATCTGACCGAGGCAGAGATCGCCGCGCGCGACGGGTTCGACGACGACGGCAATGCCGTGGAAGCGCCCGCCGGCAGCGATGCGGCAACTGCCGCGAAAGCGGGCGATGAATATGAAGGTGCCGGCGCTTCTGCCGATGACGTCGCTGCCGCTGCAGAGGAAGGCGCGGACGCTGCAGCGGCCGAGGGCGCTGATGCTTCCGCCAGCAATGGTGCCGCATCGACGCCGGTGAGCACGGCAGGTCCGGTGTTTACGCCGACCATCACGCCCGGCGCGCCACGCGACTTCGCTGCCGAGATCAAGGAACTGAAGGCGCAGTACGAAGCCGGCACGATCGATGACGACGCGTACGAGGAAGCACGTGAAGGCATCGTCGAGGCGCGCACGCTCTACAACGCGCAGGCGACGATCGCCGAACAACTGGCGGAACAGGGGTGGCGCGCGAATGTCGGCGCGTTCCTGCAGTTGCCGGAAAACGCCGCGCTGCTGCGATCGCCGGAAATGAAAGACCTGTGGCAGACGATGATGAACCGCACGGTGACGGAAGCCGCTGAGGCAGGTCGCACGTTGGCTGACTGGGAGATTCTGAGCGGCGGCCGTGATCGGTTATTCCAGACACTGGGCATCAGCACCACGCCGGTGCCTGAAGCGCCGGCCGCGGCGCCACCGAAGCCGAATCAGGCGCCGCCGCTCGGCAACGTACCGCCGACACTCGCGAAGGCGCCGGCCGCGGCGCCGAGCGGCGCGAAGACCACGGCGGAAACGCTGGCGGGAAGTGACAACATCATGGAAATCGAGGCGTTCATGGCAACGCAATCCGAGGAACAGGCGGACGCGCTTCTGCGTTCGCTGCCGGGTGCGTTCGCCGACTGAGGACTGCATGGCGCTGCATCTCGATCTCGATCCGGGCGACATCCTGGTCGTTCCGCCGGAAAGCGGCGCGCAGATTCGAATCACCGAGAAGACCGGCCGGCGCACTCGCGTTGCCGTGGAGAGCGCCAAGCCGGTGCACGTGCTGCGCGCGCGCGATGCGCGCCCCAGCCTGCACGACATCCCGCGGCCACGGCCTTCGACACCCGGCGGGCCGCTGAAGCCGAAACCCTGAATCGTTCTCCGCGCGCACAAGTGCGCGGCATTCCATCCGGCGCAGAAGTGCCATCGATCCCCGAGAGGATTTATGAGCACTGTCGTTGGTTTGAATGACGCGCGAGCCGTCAAGTTGTGGAGCTCGAATCTTGTCGTTGCCATCAGCCGCGAGAGCTACTGGCAGCGCAAGTACATGGGTGCCGGCGAAGACACCACCATGCCGGTGATGATGCTGACCGACCTCGAGCGCGAGGCCGGTGAGCAGATCCAGTACGACCTCAGCATGCAGATCGGTGGCCAGACCATCGAAGGCGATGCGAAGGCCGAGGGTACCGGCGAGCAGCTGCGCTTTGCGTCGGACAAGGTCTACATCGACCAGGCGCGCAAGGCGGTGTCGTGCGGTGGCCGCATGACACGCAAGCGCACCGTGCACGACCTGCGCAAGATCGGACGCAACCGCCTGAAGGAATACTTCGCGCGCTGGTTCGACGAGCAGTTCTTCATGTACGGCAGCGGCGGCCGTGGCGTGAACCCGGACTACAACACCCCGCTCGGCTACACCGGCCGCGCCAACAACGCGTTCCAGCAGCCGGATGCCGGTCACATTTTGTACGGCGATGGCACCAGCAAGGCCACGGTGACGGCGGCGGGCGTGATGACGCGCGCGGTGATCGAGCGCGCCAACACGAAGGTGGCGACGATCGGCGGTGGTTCGACCGACGTGGCCGAGATCCAGCCGATCCGCATTGCCGGTGGCGAGTACAACGTGTGCGTGATGCACCCGTGGCAGTTCCACAGCCTGAAGACCAGCACGGACACGAATGGCTGGATGGACGTGCAGAAGGCCGCAGCGGCGGCGGAAGGCCGGAACAACCCGATCTTCCAGGGCGGCGAGGGCATGATCGGCGGCACGGTGCTGCACAAGCACAAGGCCATCACGCGCTACGCGGACTACGGTGCCGGCGGCAATGTGGCGGCGGCGCGCGCGCTGTTCCTCGGCCGCCAGTCGCTGGTGTGCGCGTATGGCTCGCCGGGCGATGGCCTGCGCATGTCGTGGAGCGAGAAGGAACTCGACCACGGCAACGACATCGAGATCTGCGCCGGCGCGATCGTGGGCATCAAGAAGAACCAGTTCAACGGTGTCGACTTCGGCATGTTGAGTCTGGACACCGCGGCGGCCGATCCGAACTGACCCATCGCGTGAATCGCCCGGGGCGCAATCCCCGGGCGCCTTCCTTTCGCTGTACGGAGAGTCATCATGGCTATCGAAACACTCCAGAGCGCCAACAGCATCCGCGTGCCGGATCGCGCTGGCGAGCTTGTCATCAACCGCTTGGTCTGGCCGGTAACGGCCAAGACCGACGCCGACCAAGTGCTGATCGGTTACCTGCCGGCGAACTGCCGCATCCACGCGCCGGCGTCGCAGGTAATCGCCGATGGCGCCACCGGTGCGATGACGTTCGACGTGTTCGTGGATACCACCGCGACGAAGATCGCATCGGCCTACGCGGTGACGGCGAGCACGTTCAAGCAGGCGGCCGTCGCTTCCGCGGCGGTGATCGACACCATCGGCAAGGCGACCACGAATCGCGCGGTGTATCTGAACCTGAGCACGGCGCCGACCGTGGCCGGTGGAAACATCGTGGTTGATCTCGCGGTGTACGACCCGGGCTTCTGAGCCTGAAGCCGGGCGCTTCGGCGCCCGGCGCCTTTCCAACACGGAGACGAACATGCCTGCATTGCTGATTGGCAGCTACTTCAAGCGCCCGAAGGCGCCGGTGGAACTGCCCAACGACGACGGTACTTTCACGACCTATTTCTTTCGCCCCGTGGATGCGGGCAATCCGCATTCCGAGCACGTCGCCACGGTGACGAACGCGAAGCACCAGCAGCGCCTGCTGGCGATCGCCGAGGGCTACTACATCAGCGAGGCGCAGACGACGGTGGAGGCCGCGCACGCGGCGGCGCAGGTGTTGGCGAAGCCGCAGGCCACGGCGACACCAGCATCCACGCCGAACGCCGAGATTGTCCCGCCGCCGCCGGAAGAACTGACGCACACAGCGGCGGAACCTTCGACCACCGATCCGGTGGGCGCGATTGAGAGCAATCCGGCGGCGGATTCTCCCGGCGCAAAGGCGCTGCTCGAACTGCCGCTGAAGGCCTTCAAAGAGGCGGTTTCGTCGGCCAACCCCATCGTGCTGAGTACGGCGCTGGAACTGGAATGCGCGAAGGGTGAAGACGAACGCCCGACCTACGTGAAGGCCCTGCGCGCGGCGCTGAAGGCGTGACGCGATGAAGCGATCGGAACTGCGCACTCGTACTCGGGTGAAGCTCGACGACACGGTAGAGCCCTACCTGTGGTCGGATGACTTCCTCAACGATGCTCTCAACGAGGCGGTGCAGGAAGCCAACCTGCGTGCGCGGTTCCTGGTCGATTCCACCACGCCGGCCGTGGCGGAGATTGCGGTGGTGGCTGGTCAAGCCACGTACGCATTGCACCCCAGCGTGATCGTGATGCGGCGAGCGGAATGGCTCGGCAGCGTGGGCGATACGCGCGCGCGGCCGCTGGAGCGCCGCTCGTTCGATGAACTCGATCGGCGCTATCCGCACTGGCGATCGCTGACCGGGCCGGTGCCGCATATCGCGGTGCAGGACTTCGACCAGCGCGCCGTGGTGCTGCATCCGATCCCAACCGCGCCGGGCACGATTCGGCTGACGGTGTGGCGGCATCCGCTCGAGTCCGAGCAGATGGACAGCGACGCCGACGAGCCGGCAATACCCGACCAGTATCACCGCAGGCTGGTGGACTGGGTGTGCAGCGAGGCATACACGAACAAGGATGCCGAGCTGCTGGACGAACAGAAGAGCGCGCAGCACTTGGCCGCGTTCGAAACCGAGTACGGGCCGCGGCCGACGATCCAGATGCTGCGCCGCCTGGCCGTCGACCATGTCGACGAATCCGAAAGCTACTACTGGTAGGCCATGGCACGCAGCTTCGGCGAGTACAGCCCCGCGGTTCCGCTGGGGGTGACGTGGGAAGAATCGATTCTGCTGGAAGACGAGAACGGTTCGCCTGTCGACCTGACGGGCTACGACGTGCGGGCGCAGTTGCGCGCGGTGGTGCCGGTGGTGGCGGCCGGTGTGCCGCTGACCTATCCGGTGATGGAGATCACCACCGCGGGCTATTACGGCACCGCGCCGGCATGGCCGGTGGTGGAGGCGTTCACGATCGCGGATCCGACAGACGGGACGATCACGTTGCGCGTTGACGTGGACGACCTCGATGCGATCAGCCCGAGCAACGCGAAAGCCAAGTTGCTGTGGTCGATCGTGCTAGTGAACAAGAACACGGGCTACGCCATACCTTTGGTGACCGGGAAGCCGGTGTTCCTGCCGGCGACGACGCTGTGAGTTGCACCGTGGTGACGGTGCGCGGCGGCAGCACGCGCGTGGGGATCAGCGGGGGAGTATCCCAGCGTGTGACGTTGGATCGCCGCACGACGGCGGAGATCGCAGACCACCGCACGCAGGCGCTGGTGAAGGTATCGAACGCGCCAGTGGACGTCGTGCGCCGCGACACCACGGTGAAGACCGGCGGCGGCATGGGCGTGCAGGGGCCGAAGGGCGAGCCGGGCGGAACAATACCGGCAATGCATTTCAGTTTCGGCGACGCCGCGCATGCGGTGTGGACGCCGGATTCTCCCGGCTTGCTGACGTATGTGCGCCTGATCATCGACACGCCCTTCGATGGCGTCGATGCGGCGATCGTGGTTGGCACCGCCGCGCAGCCTGATGCGGCGATGCCAGCCGGCTACAGCGATCCAGCCGCGATGCAGGAGTTCGAGAACACACCGGACATCCACTTGGGTGCCGGCGAAGGCGTGCATCTCTCGATCACGCCTGGCAGCGGTGCAACGCAGGGCGCTGGGCGCTTGATCCTGCAATACCTACCTGACTGACAAGGTGGCAACATGGCCGGCCGTTTCCTCGATCTTCTCGGTACCGTTTTCTCGAAAATTCAACTCGGGATCGGCGGCCCGAATGTGAAGAACAACGCGGGTGCTGTCGAGGCACGAAATGCCGCTGACAGCGCCTACACGCAGATGCGCATGCTGCTCGCCGCGATCACCGGCGACGATCTCGTGCTCAATGAGCAGGCGAGCGGCGCGGGGACGAGTTGGACATACACGCTGCGCCGCCCGAGCACGGGCATGACGCATGCGCTGACGATGGTTCTGCCGAGCGGCGATCCGAGCATAGGACAGGCGCTGACCGTCGCGAGCTTCGCCGGCAACGTGGTCACGTTGCAGTGGACGACGATCGCCGCAGGCGCCGACAAGCTGGTGGTCGACACAACCAGCCTCGCGTTCGGCGCGACAAGCCCGGTGGCGATGTACACAGCGCCCGCGAATGCAGTGCACTCGATGTTCCAGGTCATCATCG
>Ga0153956_1002303_pt1 | contig 14419 bp, 24 predicted proteins | sample TSFL040MetaG_FD_104704 | JGI IMG/M metagenome (GOLD analysis project Ga0153956, IMG submission 104704) | Attine ant fungus gardens microbial communities from Florida, USA - TSFL040 MetaG | ecosystem: Host-associated > Fungi > Mycelium > Unclassified | place: USA: Florida, Wekiwa Springs... | reverse complement strand
ATCGTCTATTGCGCGTCCGGCGGGCGTTCGGCTCTCGGCGGCAAGGTGTTGAAGGATTTGGGTTACGCCCACGTCTACAACCTCGGCGCTTTTAAGGACTGGGCGGAGTCTGGCGGCGCCGTCGATAAGGTCTAGCCGGACCGCTTCAAAAGTGGTGGACAAGAAATGCCGACTTTCGTTCTTGAACGGGTCATTCCACCAGCATTCGATATATCGAGTCCGGATCAAGTTGCGCTGCATTCGCGCTGGGCGACGGACGCTTATCGTGCGGCCGGCATAACGTGGCTGGGTGGCGTAGCGACCGACAAGGGCAATATGTATAGCCTCGTCGTCGCCGACGATGCGGATGCCGTCAAGCGCTATTGCGCTTCGCTGGGCATCGCGGAAGCGGATTACAAGCTGAGCGAAGTGCGCACCCCTGTCGGTCCGCAAATGGCCATGTCGCGCAACGATCCGCGTTATCGCGCGCCGCGCATCCCATGATCGCCATTCTCTGGCGTTACGAGGTCCGTCCCGAATGGATCGCCGATTTCGAGCGCGTCTATAGCGCTTCCGGAGAGTGGGCCGGGTTGTTCGCGAAAGCGTCAGGTTATCTCGGGACCGAACTGCTGCGCGAGCGCGAGGGCGTCTACCTCACCATCGACCGTTGGCGTGCGCAGAACGATTTCGAGAATTTCCTCGCCGCGCACCGCGCCGACTATGATGCGCTGGACAAGATCTGTGGCGGCTGGACGGTCAAGGAAGAGCGCCTCGGTGTGTTCGAGGCGCTCTCCTGATTTTGGCTACCAGAAGCGCTCGGCGCGCGCAGCCACGAAGGTCTTCCACACATAGTCCCAGGGCACGATGAAGAGGAAGAGCGCGATCAGCGAACATTCGAAGGTCGTTTCCGCAATGTCCGGATTCATCGTTCCGCTTTGCCAGGCGGGCAACGACACGGTGAGGAGCCACACGGCTTTCCACGTCATCTCCCAGAACAGAAGCGGCAGCATCTTCAGCGGATAGCGCAGCCCCAATATCGAGAGCAGCACCAGCGCCAGCAGCATCGCGTTCATCACGCCATGGGTGAGCGTCCATGGCTTGTGCGGATCGAGATATACCGACCAGAGTTGCGAGCCCATGCCGCCGGCAATCAGCAGATAGCCGGCGCGCAGCAGATAAAGCCGCCACAATGCGATATCGCCGGCGTTGGCCGCGCGGGGCGCGGTGGGTGCGAGCGCGACCATTATTCCACCGCCTTCAGGATCTTTTCGACGCCCGCCATGCGCGTCTTGATCTCCGCAAGTTCACTCTGAATGGCGGACAGCGTCGCGGCATTGCCCGATTGCGCCGTCACCGCGTCCGAAGCCAGCTTGCGATAGGCGTCGGTGTGCGCGGCGTCGGCGCCCGCCACGGCGGAGGCCTGAAGAAAGCGCAGGGCGAAGATGACGATGATTGTCCCAAAGATCGTCGCCAGCGTGATGAAATAGATATAGGGCTGCATGGTGTTTCCTTTCACTTCCCGGACTCGGTGAGAGATTTGGCGGCCTGTGCGATGGCCGCTGGCGTGAGTTCGAATTCGAACTTCGCCACTTCGAAATAATTGAGCGCCTTGCCGTCGTCGGAGAGTTCGAGCTTGCTCGTCACAAGCCCGGCTTCTTCCAGTTTCTGCAGATGCAGGTGCAGCAGCGGTCGGCTGATGCCGATTTCGCGCGCCAGCTGGCTCACATAGTTGCGGCCGTCCCGCGTCAGCGCCGCCACGATCCGCAAGCGGTGCGGGTTGGCGAGCGCCGAAAGCATGGCGAGCAACTGGTCCCCGGTCAGGCGCAACGATCAGTTCCTTCAGTCATGTGTCAGAAATAACTTACACATGACAAAGAGAATTTCAAGTGCAGGATTCGAAATCTTTGAAAAGACGCGGATTTGGCCCGATTTTCAGGCTTTTTGCGCCGGCTTGAACCGATCGCCCAGCCGCACGCGGATCATCCAGAAGAGTAGAAAGCCCAGAGGCGCCAGCCCGAGCGCCAGCAACACAGGCGATCCGTGCAACCGGGGCGGCATCACCTTCTGCTGACCGATGAAGAAGGACGCGGCGGCGAAGAAAAACGCGAAGCACATGCGCCAGATATGCCGCGCGATGCGGTCCACGCCCGAAAGACCGCCCCGGATCAACACGCGCACATCCAGACCGGCGAAGAAAAACGACAGCGCGCCGAACACGAAATAGAACGGAAACCAATAGCCGTTGAACGCGTGTTTGGGAGCGTTCAGGGCCTCGAATCCCCAGGCGATGAAGATCGTGCCGAGTGCCAGCGGGATCAGGAATGACACCTTCTCAAAAAACCCGATCGTTCCATCCGGCCGTTTCACGGTCACATAGGCGGAGAGAACAAGATAAAAGGCGAGCGTCCCCGCGCCGATATTCGACATCTGCCCGGGCAGCGCATGAAGAAGCTGAACGGCGAGATATACGGCCACCGACGTGCCGATCAGCATCGATGCGACAAAGACCTTGCCGGCAAGCCGATGCAGCCGCCCGCCTTTGGCGGCGAGCACGGCGACGTAACCGGCGACGATGGCAAAGCAGCCCGCGGCGATGTGCAGGATCACCCAAGCCATGTAGGGATGGTCGGGCGGCGGGAATGGCGTCATTCGGGTTCCTTTGAAGATCCAGCGCCATGCCTTGGCAGCGGCAATTGCGGTATTCTCCAAGATGGGAGAGCCGTGCCGGAGCACCATGACTTTCGGCATCAAAAACATGACCGAAGGAACCAAGCCCTTTTCCGCGCGCGTTTTCCCGCGCGTGCCATCCGTCGCCGCAGGCTTCGCACGCGCGCTCGCCGATCTCGCCGTCACCCGGGGTGCGCCGCGTGAAGAGCTTCTGCGTCGCGCGGGAATCGATCCCGCCACGCTGCAGGATCAGGACAGCCGCATTCCGTTCGACGCTTACAAAGCGTTGATGCGCGCGGGACAAACACTGTCGGGCGATCCGGCGCTCGCGCTGCATTTCGGCGAAGCCTTCGAGATGACCGATCTTTCCATCGTGGGGCATATCGGCATGGCGTGCGCCACCTGGCAGGAGGCCTTCGAACAACTCGGCCGCTACAACCAGCTCTCGATCGACATTCCGGTGGACGATCCGCAAGGCCGCCGTGCTTTCATCATGCAAGACGCTGCCGGCGTCTGGATGGTGGACGCGCGCAGCGACCCGAACGACTTTCCCGAGCTGACGGAGTCCACCTTCGCGCGCATGGTGGCCGCGGTGCACACGCGGCGCAGCGGGATCAGCGCCGCCAGCGAAATCCACGTGACGCACAAGGCGCCGGCCTATCGCGCGGAATATGAGCGGGTGTTCGAGATGCCCGTGATTTTCGAAAGCGACCGCAACGCGCTGCTGATGAAGGACGCCTCTTTCCTGTCGCTGCCGATTCCGAATTCGTCGCGCTATGTGTTCGGCGTTTTCGCCGCGCGGGCCGACGCCTTGCTTGCGGAGTTGCAGGCGTCCTCAACGGTGCGGGGCCGTGTCGAAAGCCTGCTGATGCCCGTGCTGCACAAGGGCGACGCGAGCATGGACGCCGTGGCGGAAAAGATGGCGATGAGCCGGCAGACTCTCTTCCGTCGCCTGAAGGACGAGAACACGACCTTCGAGAAGGTGCTGGACGACCTGCGCCACAAGCTCGCGCTGGATTATCTCGGCGCCAAGAAGGTGTCGGTGAACGAAGCCGCCTATCTCGTCGGCTTCTCCGATCCCGCCGCGTTCAGCCGCGCCTTCAAGCGCTGGACCGGCAAGTCGCCACGCGACTGGAAGGCGTGACGCTCACGCCTGCTTGGCTTGCAGCTTGTCCATCGTCTTGGTGTCGAAGTCCGAAGCGTCGTGGCGCTCGAGCAATTGGCCGCTCGGATCGCCGAAGGGGCGATTGACCATCTGGCCGCGCTTCACCGCCGGGCGCGCGTTGATCTGGTTCGTCCAGCGCAGCACGTGTTTGTAGTCCTGTACGCTGAGGAATTCGCCCGCGCCGTACAGCGCGCCTTTCACCAAGCCGCCATACCAGGGCCACACCGCCATGTCGGCGATGGTGTATTCGCTGCCGCCGAGATATTCGCTCTCCGCCAGACGGCGATCCAGAACATCGAGCTGGCGCTTCACTTCCATCGCGAAGCGGTCGATCGGGTATTGCCATTTCGCCGGCGCATAGGCGTAGAAATGCCCGAAGCCGCCGCCGAGATAGGGCGCCGAACCCATCTGCCAGAACAGCCAGTTCAGCGTTTCGGTGCGCGCGGGTCCGGACTTCGGCAGGAACGCGCCGAACTTCTCCGCCAGATGCATCAGGATCGACGCGGATTCGAACACGCGCACGGGCTCCGGTCCCGAACGGTCCATCAGCGCCGGAATCTTGGAGTTGGGATTGATGGCGACGAAGTCCGAGCCGAACTGGTCGCCGTTCTGGATGTTGATGAGCCACGCATCGTATTCGGCGCCCTTGTGGCCCGCGGCGAGCAGCTCCTCGAACATGATGGTCACCTTCACGCCATTGGGCGTGGCCAGCGAATAGAGCTGGAACGGATGCTTGCCGACCGGCAGCGTCTTGTCGTGCGTCGCGCCGGCGATGGGGCGGTTGATGTTGGCGAAGCGCCCGCCGTTTTCCTTGTCCCACGTCCAGACTTTCGGCGGCACATATTCGCCCGTCCTGTTTTCATTGGCGTCGGCCATCGTTCTCTCCCGGAGATATCGTTCCGGTGAGACTACGCTCGCGCCCGCGCGCGCGGCAACCATATCAGCGCAGCGCATTCTCCAGTTGCCGCCATGCCCTTTCCACTTTGGGGACATAGCGTTTCAGGTCGCGCTCCGCATCGAACGGCGCGCCCAATATCTGCGCGCGGGTGATCGCCAGAGCGGGCGAGGTCCATACTGCCTTCATGTGCAGGCCTCTGGCCACGATGCGCAGCTGCTTTGCGCATTTGTCGCCGCCATGCCCGCCATAGGTGACGATCATCAGCGGCTTTTTCGCCCATTCGTCATAGAGATGGTCGAGCGCGTTCTTCAGCACCGCGGGGTAACCCCAATTGTATTGCGGCGTGACGATTACGAAACCATCCGCTGCTTTGACCTTCGCGCTCCAGGCGCGGGTGTGATCGTTCGCATAGACGCCGGTGGCGGGGATCGCCGCTTCGTCGTCCATCGGCAGATGCCATTCTTTCAGGTCCACCACCTCGCAATTCAGCGACGCGGGACGCCGTGCCGCAGCCCATTGCACGATGACGGGGCAACGCCGCCCGTCGCGCACGCTGCCCATGATGATGAGGACGTTCCGGCTTGCCGCCATGGCTCATTTCCGTGTATGATACACGCATCATATCGGCTGCCCGAAAGGATTGTAAAGGGTGCATCATACACACGATATCGACGCCATCGCCGCCGCGTTCATGGACCTGATCGGGATTCTGAACAGCCCGCGGCAGGACGATGTGCTGCTGGACGCCGCCGGCGTTTCGCTCCCGCGCGCGCTGTTCCCGCTCCTGGTGCGCATCGGCGCATCCGGCGCCATTGGCGTGACGGTGCTGGCGGAGCAGGTGGGCCGCGATCACTCCACCATCAGCCGCCAGGTCGCCGCGCTGGAAAAGCTCGGGCTCGTCAAGCGCCGCGCCAATGCCGACGACAGCCGCATCCACGAAGCCGCGATCACCGCGAAGGGCGAGCAAACCGTGTCACGCATCACCAAGGCGCGCCGAAAGCTTCTGGGGAAGCTGTTGTCGGACTGGAGCGAGAAAGAGCGCCACGACCTGGCGCGGCTCAATCAGAAGCTGGCGGGTGCGATACGCAGAGCGAGCGCTTAGCAAAAGACCCCGAAGCATGGCTCCGGGGTCCTGATTCCATCGGTGTGAAACCGATTATTTCGACGCGGCCTTCGCGGCTTCTTCGATGATGTGCGCCACGACCTTGGGGTTCGACACGTAGATCGCATGGCTTCCGGCGGTTTCGGTGACCTGCGCACCGGCGCGCTTGGACATCGTCGCCTGCAGCGGCGCGGGGATCATGTGATCGTCCTTGGTCAGCAGATACCGGCTGGGCTTGGACTTCCAGGCCGGCACGGTGATCTTGCCGTTGAGACACGCGACATTCCATGGCACCTGCGAGTCCGCCATGAACTTCGCTTCCGCCGGCTTCACGTCGGCGGCGAACGCAGACGCGAATTTCGCGCGATCGAGGAAAAGGTAACCGTCAACAGGCGGCAGGATCGGCGGCGCGGCATAACCGGGCGTCGGCTTCGCAAGCAGGCTCGACACGGACTCACCGGCATCCGGCGCGAAGGCTGCGATATAGACGAGGCCTGCCACTTTCGGATCGTTGCCGGCTTCGGTGATGACCGCGCCGCCATAGGAGTGGCCGACCAGAATGGCCGGGCCATCCTGCGCCGCGAGTGCGCGCTTGGTGAAGGCGACATCGTCTTCCAGCGAGATGGTCGGGTTCTGAACGACGGTCACCTTGTAACCGTCCTTGCTCAGAATCTTGTAGACGCCTTCCCAGCCGGAGCCGTCCACGAAGCCGCCATGCACCAGAACGACGTTCTTGATGGCGGGCGCGGCTTGCGCTGTCCCCGCTGCCGCCGCCAGCGCCGCTGCCGAAGCGAGAACCAAACCGAGTTTTGACATTTCATCCTCCCTATCCAGTTAGCGATAATGTTTATCGCGATAATTAAAAGCTACGCCCGAGGAATCTCCTTGTCCAGAACTTTTTTATCGCGATAATGATTATCGTGATCCTGGAGACTAAGCCCTTGGCAAGACGTGTTTTCCCCCTGCCGCTCGACCGGCAATTGGGCTTCGGCCTCTACAGCGCCTACATGGCGGTGAGCCGCACCTACAAGCCCTGGCTCGACAAATTGGGCCTCACCTATCCGCAATATCTGGTGCTGTGCGTGCTGTGGGAGAACGAGGAGCAGACCGTGTCCGGAATCGCCGAGCGGCTCGATCTCGAACCCAGCACGATCACGCCTTTGCTGAAACGGCTGGAAGAGGCGGGCCATGTCGTGCGCAAGCGCAATCCCGACGATGAGCGGCAGGTGAAGGTCTCGCTCACGACCAAGGGCCGCGCTCTCCGCGCGGAAACGAAGACATTGGCCGATGCCTTGTTCGACAAGTCCGGCAAGGCCGGCATCACCGTCGATGCCGTCTTCGATCTCAACGAGCGCGTGAAAGCGTTGCGCGATGCATTTCGCGCGCCTTAAGCGCCGTCTCGCCCCATCGTCAAAATCGGCGTGAAGCAGCCCAGGATCAGGCGTTTGGCGTCGAAGGGCGGATCGCCCGCCGCGTCCATGCGCGGATCGTCATGCATCTTGTGCTCGGCAGCCTCGAACGTCGCCTTGTCTTTCCAGATCTGCCAGGTGAGCACGATCTTCTCACCCGGCTTGGCTGAGACCGCCTTGCGGAAATCGGTGGTCTTGCCCTCGGGAATGAAATCTTCCCACGCCTCCACGATCTCCAGGCAGCCATATTCCTTGAAGAACGCCGCGCTCATCTCAGCCCACTTGCGGTAGGCGTCCATATTCTCCGCCGGCACGGGGATGACGAGGCTGGTGATGTACATGGCCATCTCCATCCGTGGTTTATATGAGCATGACAAGCGTACGGAACGCGGCGCTTGCAGACCAACGACTTCCGCGACTATCGCGCCGGCGGCCCCACTGGCAGAACCGCATCAACACGACGCCGACGAAGGCAACGGGGAAGAAGTTGTAGGCGAAGCACGCTATATCAAAATCAAGTAGCAGCTCGACTAGGAGACGCCAAAGTCTGAGCTTCATCCAATAGCTTCGAAAGATATTCATTCGCAAGTTTTCCGATAGCTAGCGGACTTGAATCGGGAACTGGCTGCCCAACATGGGATGTCGGTGGATCGTAAGGGGTTTTAGAGCGGTCATGCACTCGAACAAGTTTTGCATGAGGCGGTATGAATTCGTTCAAAATTGGCTTTCCGTCTAGCGCACGTAATGTGGGTAACTCGTCTGGAATCTTTCCAGAAAACGAAAGTGCGGCGCCGCAATTAACAAACGTGTTTCCCCGATCATCAACAACGGTATTGCTGTATCCTTGTCGGCCAACACCGAGCTTTAATTCCGGAGGGACATATCTGCTTACTGGCTCTATTCCATGCTCATCGTCGTTTCGTGCCTCACATACATAGCGTAGCAGGGGGTCGGTCAACCGCTCTCTGTTCTTTTTGCCGAACCATTGGCGACTTTGTGGGGTTGCTTTCGCGCCCTGTTCCAAGACTGTGTAGATGCCCTTAGCAGCATGCAAAAAATTGGACCATTGCACACAGAATTCATCATAATTTGTGCAAGATTCCACTTCCGCGATTGCGTTCTTCGCTGCAGTGAGCCGGTGATGAGCTTTATGAAGTGCTTTTGGATTCATAACAAATACTTCGCGAGCTCTATCGAAATTGACATTGTGACCCTTTCTAATTCGGCAGCCCCAGATACTCCCAAAGCTTCTGCAACTGGATCAACTCCAGCTCCACCGCCGTTTCGATCTCCTTGATCGTGCCGGGATGTTTGGCGCGATCGGCGTGGGCGCTCGTCGCCATCTCTTTGAGCGTGCCGCTCTGTGTCGCGCCGCTGGCGTCGGTGCGTTGCCAGCCGGGTTTGGTCAGGCGGTTGGTGAGATCGTCGTGCGAATAATCGTTGGGCATGGTGTTCTCTCGTTGATCGCTACACACCGGCTGTCATCCCCGGCTGAGCAACGCTTTGCGTTGCGAAGGGAAGGGGACCCAGGTCGTAAAAACAAACGCACTCTAACAGGAACGGTGACGTTCTCGTCCGGAGAGAGTGAGCGTGTTCGACCGCCTGGGTCCCCTTCCCTCGGCGCTACGCGCCGCGCCGGGGATGACAGCGGCGGGGTGGAAAACGGCTTGTAACATTTCGTGAATGTATTTTCCTAATTCGGCAAGAAATTAGACTTGTTATCCGAATTTCGCCTGTTATGTTCTCTTTATGTTCTAATCTGGAGAACCGCAGACCATGTTTCGCCATTCCCGCCAAACAACCCGTCCCCACCCCATCCGAAGCTAGCGCGAGACCATACAGGGTCTTTCGGATGCGAACTCGCGCGCATCCGGACCTGCGGAGGAAATGCGTCGTCCATGTAACGCCGCGCGCTCCGTTGGTCAGGCCCAAGGCCGAAACGGTTGGTGCCGTGTGATTTGCCCTTCGTGTGGGACTTCGCCGGCCTGCCATCGTTTTGGGCGAGGGAAGCGGGTCGCTTGCCGGGTGTGTTGCCGCAGTTGTGCGCATGGCACTCGCGCGCGGCCCGCTTTTTGTTTTATGGTCGTGCCAACAATAAAAAAACCAATTCGCTTCAGGGAGCGCCAGAATATGAGCCGGGTAGCTGTCGTTACGGGAGGTACACGCGGGATCGGAGAAGCCATCTCCGTCGCGCTGAAGAAGGCGGGCTACAAGGTCGCCGCCAATTACGCCGGCAATGACGACCGCGCCAAGGCGTTCAGCGAGAAGCACGGCATTCCCATCTACAAATTCGACGTCGCCGATTTCGATTCCGTCTGCTCCGCGATGAAGAAGATCGAGGCCGATCTCGGTCCCATCGACATCGTCGTCAACAATGCCGGCATCACCCGCGACGCCACCATGAAGAAGATGGGCCGCGGCGGCTGGGACGAGGTGGTGGATACCAACCTCGGCGGCTGCTTCAACATGTGCAAGGCGGTGTGGGACGGCATGCTGGAGCGGGGCTTCGGCCGCGTCGTGAACATCGGCTCCATCAACGGCCAGGCCGGGCAGTACGGCCAGGTGAACTATGCCGCCGCCAAGTCCGGCATCCACGGCTTCACCAAGGCGCTCAGCCAGGAAGGCGCGTCCAAGGGCATCACGGTGAACGCCATCGCGCCGGGCTATATCGACACCGACATGGTCGCCGCCGTGCCCCAGCCGGTGCTGGACAAGATCATCGCCAAGATTCCCGTCGGCCGCCTCGGCAAGGCGGAGGAGATCGCCCGCGGCGTGATGTTCCTGGTGGCGGACGATGCCGGCTTCGTCACCGGCTCGACCATCTCCATCAATGGCGGCCAGCATATGTATTGAGGTATTGAGCGGGGGATGACGCTTCGCTCGATCACCGCCGAAAAGCTCACCTGCCTGCGCGGAAACCGGTTGGTCTTCCGCGATGTGGGATTCCGCGTCGAACGGGGGCAGGTGCTGACGCTGGAAGGCCCCAACGGCGCGGGCAAATCTTCCCTGCTGCGCATGATCGCGGGATTTCTCAAGCCCGCATCCGGCGACATCATCCTGGACAGCAGCGGCGGCGAAGTGATCGACGACGAAGAGCGCGGCCGCTTCGCCGGTTGGCTCGGCCATCACGATGCCGCCAAGCCGCAGCTTTCGCCGCGGGAGACCTTGCACTTCTTCACGTCCCTCTATCGCGTCATCGCCGACGTGGACGCGGCACTGGACGAAGTCGGCCTGGGCAAGGCGCGCGATCTGCCATCGCAATATCTTTCCGCAGGCCAGAAAAAGCGCCTGTCGCTGGCGCGGCTGAAACTTCTCGATCGCCCGCTCTGGTTGCTCGACGAACCTCTCGCCGCGCTCGATACCGCGGGCAAGGCGCTCGCCGCCCGATTTGTCACCGCGCATTGCGAGGCCGGCGGCATTGCGCTCGTTGCCACGCATGAACCGCTCGGCATCGTGTGTTCGCGATTGACGCTGGCATGAATCCGTTCTCCGCCATTCTCTTCCGCGACATGCGGCTTGCCACGCGCGCCGGCGGCAGCGCCGCGCTGGCGCTCGCGTTCTTCGCCGCGGTGGCGACGCTGGTGCCGCTCGGTGTCGGCAGCGATCTGAATCTGCTTTCGCGCATCGCCGGCGGCATGCTTTGGATAGCCGCCGTGCTCGCCGCATTGCTCTCGCTGGATCGTCTTTTCCAATCCGATTTCGAAGATGGCTCGCTCGACATCATCGCTCTGTCGCCGCTCTCGCTGGAATCGATGTCCTTCGCCAAGCTGTTCGCGCATTGGCTCGTCACCGGCTTGCCGCTGACATTGCTGTCGCCTTTGCTCGGCGTGCTTTTTGGATTGCCGGGCGAGGGCTATGTGCCGCTGATGGCCTCGCTTGCGATCGGCACCCCGGCGGTCTCCGCCATCGGCGCCATCGGCGCGGCCTTGACGCTCTCCATCCGCCGTGGCGGATTGATCCTGCCGTTTATCGTCCTGCCGCTCCTTGCTCCGGCGGTCATCTTCGGCGCCGGCGTGGTGCTGGCGGCGCTGGACGGATTGTCCAACGGCGCAATCTGGTTGCTTGGCGCTTTTTCGCTGGTGGCCGTGCTGCTGGCGCCCTTCGCCGCCGCCGCCGCCGTGCGGCTCAATCTCGCAGGATGATGCCGATGCTTGTTGACCCGCGAGCGAAGGACTAGACGGCGCCATGGCCTCGATCTTCGAATTCGCCAATCCCAAGCGCTTCATGAACCTGAGCGGTGCGATCCTGCCTTGGCTCAGTATTGCCTGCGTTCTGTGCCTGGCCGCGGGTCTGTATCTCGGCTTCACCGCGCCCCCCGACTACCAGCAGGGCGATACAGTCAGGATCATGTTCATCCACGTCCCCGCCGCGTGGGTCGCGATGATGTGCTACGGCCTCATGGCTGTCGCATCGCTGCTTGGTCTGGTGAACCGCCACCCTCTCGCCGACGTCGCCGCGAAAACGGCGGCACCGCTCGGCGCGGTATTCACTGCCCTCGCACTCATCACCGGCTCGCTTTGGGGCAAGCCGATGTGGGGCGCATACTGGGTGTGGGATGCACGGCTCACATCCTTCCTGCTGCTGCTGTTTCTCTATCTCGGCTACATCGCGCTCTGGAACGCGATCGAGGATGAAACCCGCGCTGCCCGTGCCGCGGCTATTCTGGCGCTTGTCGGTGTCGTGAATCTTCCGATCATTGAGTTCTCTGTCGATTGGTGGAACACGCTGCACCAAGGCGAAAGCATCATCCGCAGCGGCGGTCCATTGATCGCAGGCGTGTTTCTTCGGCCTCTCGGTCTGATGGCGGCAGGTTATACGACACTCTTCTTCGTGCTCTGGATGATCCGTATCCGCACCGAGATCCTCGAACGTCGCGCCCGCGCGCTGCAACTGGGAGCGGCGTGATGGAAACTTTCTTTGCGATGGGCAAATACGCCGCCTATGTCTGGCCCGCTTATGGCGCGAGCCTATTGGGGCTGGGTCTGGCCGTCATCTTCACCTTGTCGGCCTATGCGCGCGCGAAACGCCGCCTTGCGGCGCTGGAAGCAAGCGAATGACCCGGCTGATTTATGTCATTCCAGTCCTGGCCTTCATCGCCATTGCGGCGTTCTTCTTCGCTGGACTGCGCGAGCGCGCGCAGGTGGCGCCGGACGTGCTGCCTTCCGTGCTGATCGGCAAGCCGGCACCGGCGACCAGGCTCCCGGCGCTCGATGCTGAGGCGAAAGCCTTCACCGCCGCCGATCTGCGCGGCGATCATGTGTCCATTGTGAATGTCTTCGCGTCCTGGTGCGCGCCATGCCGCGAGGAAGCACCCGCACTGCATGCGTTGTCTGATCTCAAGGGCGTGGCGCTTTACGGCATGGTGCAGAAAGACACGCCGCAGAAGGCGCGCGCATTCCTGACCGACGTCGGCAACCCTTATTCCCGCATCGATCTGGATGCGGACGGCCGCGCCTCCATCGAGTGGGGCGTCTATGGAGTACCGGAGACCTTCATCATCGATCGCAATGGTATCATCCGGCTGCGCTACGCCGGCCCCATTACAGCGGACGCACTGGCGAACACGATCCTTCCGGCGATCGAAAGCGCGCAAGGTCCGTCTTAAGACTTTCCCAACCATGATCTGCGAGGGTTTCCGCCATGCAGATCAATTCCGCCAGTCTTCTTGCCGCGCAGCAGGCCCGCATGCAGGCCGCTCCGCAACGGACGGCTGTGAAACCGCCCGGCGACGACTTGTTCGAACCGCTGTTCGGGAAAGCCGAGACAAAGGCTGCACCGGCTGCTGCATCCCCCCAAGCTGCTTCGCCCCAGCCCTTCGCCCGGCCCGGATCGCAGATCGATATCCGTATCTAGATGTAGATGTCAGAGACGCTGGCGGCGGATCAGCTTGCGTCGCGGCTTTTCGATGCCATTGGCGAAGGTTCCCGCTGCGGAAGCGATCGTTGCGAGGGACTTAACGAAGCGGCCGCGTTCCGCTGCCGGAAGAACTTCCAGGAGCGCCCGTTCGGCGCGGTCTGATGCGGCGCGTGCAGACTTGAGCGCTTTGCGACCCAGCTGTGTGATGGCGACGGCGTTGGCGCGCGCATCTTCTTCCGTGCGCTCGCGGGACAGCAGGCCGCGATCCAGCATGCGGCGCACCATCTCGGCCAGGGTCGAGCGATCGATATTGGTCATCTCGACCAGCGCGGTCTGGCTCACGCCGTCATTGTTCTCCAGCGCGGCCAGGACCATAAACTGCTGGCGCGTGAGGTCGCGGCCGTTCGTTTCGCGCGCGTAAAGATCGCCGAACAATTGCTGGCAACGCCGCATCAGATAGGAAGGCGCGTCTTCAAGCTCAAAGCCACCATTCGCCTTGCGCTGCACCTTCGAAGTCATTGAGTCACCCCAGAAATTCTCAAAACATGCAGGCGGCACATTTTTGATCCGCGCACGTTCTTCTTTTTATGACACGCCCGAGGAACGCCGGGGTTTCGACAAATGTGTTTGCCGCGGGTCCCCTCGCGGAGGAAGAACCTTAGACAGATGCGCGTTCGTCGACAACAGTTTCGTGTCGCCAACGATCACAACGCGACAAAATTTTTTCCGCTTTCATGCCTTGCGGTAATTCGGCAGATTTGTCAGCGCGATGCCAGAACGAGACAAGTTTTCTCCGCCGTCACCGGGACCGAACTTCGTCCGGCGCGTTCCCAACGGAGACACGCATGAGCGGCATGTATGCGCGCAATGCGAATACATTCACTACGTCAATCCAAAAATAGTCGTCGGTGCCGTCGTGACGCATCGCGACCACATCCTGTTGTGCCGCCGCGCGATCGAGCCACGAAAAAATTTCTGGACCTTGCCCGCCGGTTACCTCGAAGAGCACGAGACACCGAAGGACGGCGCAATGCGCGAAGCGCGCGAAGAAGCGAATGCCGATATTGCCATCGATATGCTGCTCGCGGTCTATGCCGTCCCGCATATCAGCCAGGTCCATCTGATGTATCGCGCAACGCTTGCGAAAGATGACTACTCCGCAGGGCCGGAAAGCATCGAAGTGAAGCTGTTTGCCTGGGATGAAATCCCCTGGAGCGAGCTGGCATTTCCCAGCGTGAAATGGGCCCTGGATCACTGGAAGGAAAGCAAGGATCTGAAAGGGTTTAGCCCCTTCACGAACCCGATCTGGATGCCGGGCAAAAAGGCCTAGTTCTCGTTCGTTT
>Ga0153956_1002302_pt1 | contig 14420 bp, 16 predicted proteins | sample TSFL040MetaG_FD_104704 | JGI IMG/M metagenome (GOLD analysis project Ga0153956, IMG submission 104704) | Attine ant fungus gardens microbial communities from Florida, USA - TSFL040 MetaG | ecosystem: Host-associated > Fungi > Mycelium > Unclassified | place: USA: Florida, Wekiwa Springs... | reverse complement strand
CGTTGAGGACCCACTCGTCGCCGTCGCGGACGGCGGTCGTCTTCAGGCTCTTGACGTCGGAGCCGGCCTGCGGCTCGGTCACCGCGTAGGCGCCGAGCTTCACCGTCTCGGCGTCGCCGAAGCACTCGGGGACCCAGCGCATGGTCTGCTCGGGCGTGCCGGAGGCGGCGATGCCGGCGGCGGCGAGGCCGGAGCCGCTGATCGCCAGCGCGATCCCGGCGCAGCCCCAGTGGAACTCCTCGGCCATGATCGGCTGCATCTGGCCCTGGTCGTCTTCGGCCGCCCGCTGCATCCCCTCCAGGCCGCCGAAGCCCTGCCTGCGCGCCTCTTTGATGACCTCCCAGGGAGTGCTCTCCTCGCGGTCGTGCTTGGGCGCGGCCGGGCGGATCACCTCACGGGCGAACTTGCGGCATTCGGCCTGGTAGGTCAGCTGCTCGTCGTTGAGTCCGAAGTCCACTTTGATCCTCCCTGCAGTTGATTGACTGGTCAGTCAGCCAGTTGGGACAAGACTAGCTCAACCGTCGGGTGGAGGCGACGCCTGTAGCTTTGGGACGGGTGAGCGCCGACCGACCGATCAATGCCGACGTGGAGGGGCAGCAGGAGCCTCCGGAGCCCGTCGAAGAGCCGAAAGAGACCGAGGAGCGGCCGAAAGAGGCGCCTCGCGAGAAGCCGACCCCGAAACCGGCCGAGCCGCGGCGGCGTCGCCGGGGGATTCCGGGACCGATCAAGCTGATCACGGTCCTGATCCTGATCGCGGTGGGATTCATCGTCCTGGCGATCACCGTCGGCGGTGGTGGGTCGAACAAGGACGAAGGCGCGGCGCCGTCGGTCAAGACCACGACCGTCGTCACCGGCGAATCGGAAGGATCGTCTGCCGACGAAGATTCCGAAGCCGACCAGTCGAGCGCCGGCAGCACCGAAGAACTCGGCTATCCCTCCTTCGCGACCTCCAACACGACCCGCATCGGCGGGCCCGACCCGACCTCGAACGCCGCCGCCGCCACGCTCGCCGTCTTCCCCGGCACGAACGAAAAGCAGCGGCCCGTCGCCGTCGCCCTGGTCGGTACCGAAGACTGGGCCGGGGCGATCGCGGCGGCCGTGCTGATGGCCGAACCGATCCGCGCGCCGCTCCTCTTCGGCGAAGCCGAAGGCGTCCCCGAGCCGACGGCGGAAGCGCTCGGGACCCTGCAGCCGCACGGCGGCGCGGCCTCCGGCGGCAAGGCGGTCTTCGCGGTCGGCGACGTGCAGGTGCCGAACGGCATGAGCGCCGCCAAGGTCGCGCCCGGCGACGCCGCCACCGAGGCCGCCGCGATCGCCCGCCTGCGCGACCGGATCGCCGGCGGAAAGCCCGAAGCGGTTCTCCTCGCCTCCAGCTCCGAACCGGCCTTCGCGGCGCCCGCCGCCGCCTACGCCGCCCGCTCCGGGGACCCGGTCCTCTTCACCGAAGCCAAGGAACTGCCGCGGGAAACGGTCGCGGCGCTGCGCCGCTACAAAGGCGTGCCGGTCTACGCGCTCGGCCCGGGCTCGGCGATCAGCGGCAAGGTGCTGAAGGAAGTCGGCGAAGTGGCGGGCGGCGAAGTGCAACGGATCAGCGGCGACAACCCGGTCGCGGCGTCGATCTCCTTCGCCCGCTTCGACGACGGCAAGTTCGGCTGGCACGTCACCGACCCCGGCCACGGCTTCGTCCTCGTCCGCTCCGATTCGCCGCAGGAAGCGGCCGCCGCGGCGCCGCTCTCGGCGTCCGGCACCTGGGGGCCGTTGCTGCTCACCGATTCCGCCGATACGCTGCCCTCCGAATTGCGCGGCTACTTCCTCGACGTCAAGCCCGGCTACACCACCGACCCGACGCGGGCGTTCTACAACCACGTCTGGATCGTCGGCGATGCCGGGCAGATCAGCGTGGAACAGCAGGCGGAAGTCAACGAAGTCGCCGAATTGGCGAAGATCGGGAGCGAAGAATGAGCGAGGCGGAGAACCCACAGCTGCTCGGCGGGGAGCAGGGCATCACGGTCGAGGACATCCGCGCCCTCGCCGGCCCGGCCACCCCCCACTTCTCGCTGCAGATCCGCAACCGGATCGCGCGGCTGATCGAGCCCTTCCCGGCCGGCCACCCGGTCCGCCTCGAAGGCGAACGGCAGATCGCGCGGCTGCAGAGCCTGTCCGACAACAGCGGCGAGCCGCGCCGCACGCTCGGGATAGAGCACTAGGTGCGATGAAGCGCCTGGCCCCCGGTGTCTGGCGCGTCAAGGAGTTCCCCGGGCCGACGATCAACGTCTACCTGGCGGAGAACGTGCTGATCGACGCCGGGCGGAAATGGGACCGCAAGCGGATCTTCTCCGACCTCGAGGGCGTCGAGATCGCCGAACTCGCCCTCACCCACGTCCACCCCGACCATCAGGGCTGCGCGAAGTGGGTCTGCGAGGCACGGAACGTGCCGCTCGCCTGCCACGCCGACGACGTCGACGCGATGGAGGGCCGCGCCCCGGTCGGCTCCGGCGCCGCCCTGGTCCCACGCATCTACGACAAGATCTGGACCGGTCCGCCCCACAAGGTCGACCGCGTCCTGAGCGAGGGCGACGAAGTCGCGGGCTTCCGCGTCATCCACGCCCCCGGCCACGCCCACGGCGAGGTGATCTACTTCCGCGACTCCGACCGGGTGGCGATCTGCGGCGACGTGATCCGCAACCTCAACTACCTGACCCTCCGGCCCGCCGTCCTCCAGCCGCCCGACGAGATGACCTACGACCCGGCCGAGAACCGCCGCTCGATCCGCAAGCTCGCCGCCCTCGAGCCTTCCCTGATCCTCCCCGGCCACGGCCCGGCGATCACGGACATGGACGAATTCACCCGCTTCGTCGCGGCCCTGCCCGTGGACTGAGCGCGACCCCGCCGCTACGATCGCGGCATGGACACCCCCCTCGCACCAGAGCAAGGCGTCGACGTCCCGGACAACGCGCGCGAACTCGCGATCCAGCGGCTGAAGATGAAGCAGGACTTCAACGGCATCCTCGCCGGCGGCCTCTTCGCCGTGGTGGTCGTCGTCGTCATCTGGGCGATCGGCGGAGGCGGCTACTTCTGGCCGGTCTGGGTGATGCTGGGGGCCGCGATCGCGATCGTCGCCCAAGGCTGGAAGGCCTACGGCCCCAGCAACCGCATCACCGAGGAGGACGTGCAGCGGGAGATGGGACGCGGGGCCTGAGGTATCGGCGGCTGCGGCCGTCCGAGGTGGGCCCCGGGCGTCTCATGGAGGTCCTGGCAGGCCGTGACCTCCATGAGCCGCCCAGGACGTGAGTGGTTCGTGTGAGAGAGCGTGGGATCCGAACGGTCAGGATCTTCCGTGGTTCCTTATCCGCCTCAGCGGGGGATTTCGAACCACGGAGGCTTCCGGTGTTCGAAAGTTGGCGTATATGCAAGTTTCGAACACCGCAGGCTCGGGACCGGCGTGATCCGGGGCCGGCGACGCACTTTCGTGACCCTTCCGTGACCCGCTGGCGACGATCCCTCATCACTCCCCACGAACCCGGCCGTCTCGGCCACGGCCACAGCCTGCCAGGGCCGTGGCCGAGACGGGCGGCGTCCCTTACTGGGCCGCCGGGCCGAAGGCGTCGATGATGCGGTTCTGGAACTCGCTCAAGTCCTCGGGCGAGATGAAGTAGGTCGGCGGGGTGAGGAAGAGGGCGTCGGCGCGGGTCGCGGTGGCCTCGACGCGTTCGCGGACCTTGTCGAGGGGGCCGGCGGCGCAGTAGGCCTCGACCATGGCATCTGGGATCGCGACGGGGACGGCGGCGAGGTCGCCGCGGCGGAAGGCCTCCGCCGCCTCGGTTGCGGCCGACTCGAAGCCGTGCATCTCCCAGAGCGGCGCGTAGGTCTTGACGGTCGCGTAGAAGGCGATGGTGCGGCGGGCCATGTCGAGGGCGCGGCCCTCGTCGTCGTCGATCGCGCAGCAGACGGTCGGGATGTAGTCGAAGTCCTCGCGCTTGCGGCCGGAGCGCCAGAGGCCGCCTTCGAAGCCCGGGCGGACGACCTCGTCGATCCACATCAGGGACTGGATCGGGTGGCCGATCAGGCCGTCGCCGACGTCGCCCGCCATCCGCGACATCCCCGCCTGGAGGGCGGCGACGTAGATCGGCGGAGGGGTCTCGCGGGCGAGCGGGTGCGGGCGCACCCAGCCCTTGATGTCGATGTCGTAGTAGTCGCCCTCGTAACGGATCGGTTCGCCCTTGCCGGCCTGGCGCATGATCAGGCGGGTGGCCTCGATCGCCTCGCGCAGGTGCGGCGCGGGCCGGCCGTAGTCGGCGTTGTGCCAGGTCTCGTTCAGCCGTTTGACGCCGGAGCCGAGGCCGAGGCGGAAGCGCCCGCCCGACATCTCGTCGATGTCCAGGGCCGTGATCGCGTGGACGAAGGGGCTGCGGGTGAAGGCCCAGGTGATGCCGGTGCCGACCGCGATGCGCTCGGTCTTCGCCGCCAGGTAGGCGGCCTGGGTGTCGGCGGCGCGGAAGAGTTCCGGCGCCCAGACGCACTCGATCCCCGCCGCCTCCGCACGCAGCGTCTCCGCCTCGAGGTCGGCGACCGAGTTGCCGATCGCGGCGACCGAGATCCGGTCGAGCGCGCTCAAGCCGGCGTGAGGACGCGCTTGGCGACCTGCTCGCGGTGCCAGCGCGCGTCGCCGTACATCGAGGCGTTGGCGCGGCCGCGCTTGAGGAAGAAGTGCAGGTCGTGCTCCCAGGTGAAGCCGATGCCGCCGTGCACCTGGATCGAGGCGTCGGGGACGCGCCAGCCGGCGTCCGAGGCATAGGCCTTCGCCATCGAGGCCGCGAGCGGCAAGGCGTCGGGGTCGGCGTCGGCGGCCCAGGCGGCGCCGTAGACGGCGGAGCGCGAATTCTCCGTCTCCAGCAGCATCTGCGCGCAGCGATGCGAGACCGCCTGGTAGGCGCCGATCGGCCGGCCGAACTGTTCGCGGTCTTTGGCGTAGGCGACCGCCATGTCGAGGGCACGCTGGGCGACCCCGGTCGACTCCGCCGCGAGCGCCACCGCGCCGAGCAGGTAGACCCGCTGGAACTCGGCGCCGTGGCCGGGCAGCGTCTGGTCGGCCGGGACGCGGACACCGTCGAAGCTCACGGTGGAAAGTCGGCGCGTGGTGTCGATCGAGATCTCCGGCGTCACGCTGACCCCGTCGGCGTCGGCGGGGACGATGTGGCGGCGGCCGTCTGACGTGGCGACGAGGAAGAAGGACGCGCCCGCCGCGTCGGCGACAAGCTGCTTCTTGCCGTTCAGCACCACCCCGTCGCCGTCGGCCTCGTCCTTCATCGGGTAGGCGCCCGGCGTGCCGGTCGAGCCCGCGTCGACCATCGCCTGCGTCCCTCGCGCGGTCCCCTCGGCGAGCGGGCGCAGCCAGCGCTCCTTCTGCTCGTCGGAGGCGCTCCCGGCCAGCGCCAGGCCGACCACCGTGTTGGAGAAGAGCGGCGAGGGCGCGAGCGCGTAGCCCATCTCCTCGAAGAGCACGGCGAGGTCGACGGTGCCGAGACCCTGGCCGCCCCACTCCTCGGGCAGCGCCAGCCCGGCCCAGCCGAGCTCCGCCATCTCCTTCCAGCCCGGCTCGTCGGTGCCGTCCGCGGAGCCGGCGACCTCCCGCATCCGCTCCGATTTGAAGCGCGAGGCGAGGAAGTCGTGGGCGGTCGAGCGGATCGCTTCCTGCTCGTCGGTCAGGTCGAAGTACAAGGTCCCGGCTCCCCTCTGCTCAGCGCATCCGCGGCAGGCCGAGCACCCGCTCGGCGATGATGTTCTTGAGGATGTCGGTGGTGCCGCCCTCGATCGAGTTCGCCCGCGAGCGGAGGAAGTTGTACTGCCAGGCGCCGTTCGCGATCGCCCCGTCGGAGCCGCGTCCGAGCGCCGCCCAGGTCCCCTCGATCTCCAGGGCGAGCTCGGTCAGGTCCTGGTTGATGTCGGCCCACTGCCACTTGCCGAGCGAACCCTCCGGGCCGGGGATGCCGGACTCCATCGTCTTGGTCAGCCCGCGGTAGGCGTTCAGCCGCATCGTCTCGGCCTCGATGAAGAGCTGGGCGATGCGCTGGCGGAAGTAGGAATCCTCGGCGGCGGAGGAGCCGCCCTCCTCGCGCACCTCGGCGGCGAGCGCCGCCAGCCGCGCGAGCGAGTTGTGGATTCCGGCAATCGCCCCGAAGGCGAGCCCGGCGCGCTCGTTCATCAGCGTCGTGATCGCCACCGTCCAGCCGTTGCCGACCCCGCCGACCACGTTTTCATCGGGGATCCGCGCCTCGTTGATGAAGACCTCGTTGAACTCGCCCTCGCCGGTGATCTGCACCAGCGGTTTGGCTTCGACCCCCTCCTGCTCCATGTCCATCAGGAAGTAGGTGAGGCCCTGGTGTTTCGGCGCGTCGGGGTCGGTGCGAGCGACCAACATGCACCACTTCGCGTATTGCGCGAACGTCGTCCAGACCTTCTGCCCGGTGACGACCCATTCGTCGCCGTCCTTCACCGCGCGCGTCTTCAGCGACGCGAGGTCGGAGCCGGACTCGGGCTCGGAGAAGCCCTGGCACCAAATCTCGTCGCCGGTCAGGATCGGCTCCAGGTAGCGCTCCTTCTGCGCGTCGGTGCCGTGGGCGATGACGACCGGCCCGCCCATCGCCAGCCCGAGCACGTTGGCCGGGCTCGGCGCTTCCTGGGCGGCGGCCTCGCCGACGAAGATCGCCTGCTCGATCATCGTCGCGCCGCGGCCGCCGTACTCCTTCGGCCAGGAGATCCCGGCCCAGCCCGCGGCGTGCAGCTTCAGCTGCCACTCGCGGCGAAAGGCCATGACCTCGTCGAGCGACCCCTCCGGCTCGGGGCCGGGGTTGTTCGCGCGCAGCCAGGTCGCGACCTCGTCGCGAAACCCCTCCTCCGATGGCGAGAGCGTCAGGTCCATCGGCCGCCCACCCTACACGGCCCCTGGCCGGCCGGCCAGGGGCCGGTCCGCGGAACTCAGCTGCCGCAGGACTTGAAGCCGTACGCCTTGGCCTGCTTCGTCGCGCCGGCCAGCGTGTCCGCGCCGGGACCGCCGCCCGCGTCTTCGGCTTCGGAGACTTCGTCCGCGAGCGTCGAGGTGAGTTCTTCGATCGTCTCTTCGTCGCCTTCCGGCGGCGTCAGCGCGGCGAGGTCTTCGCCCTGCTTGGCGATGTTCGGCAGCACCAGTTCCTGGAAGAGTTCGGTTTCCTGGTCGGAGCTGAGTTCGCCCTTGGCGAGATCGATGCCGTTTTCTTTGGCGAAGGCTTCGATTTCTTCGTTCAGTTCGTTTTCGTCGTCGGTGCAGATTTTGTCGCCTTCTTTGATGAAGGCGGCCTTCGTCGGGGCGGCGCCGCTCGATTCGGTCGAGCCGCCGGTTTCGCCGCTGGTCGTTCCGCCGCCGGTCGTGTCACTGCTGCTGCCGCCACCACCGCATCCCGCGACCACGGCGACGAGTGCCAGCAGGGCGACGAGCGTCGCGGCGATCTTGCGCTTATACAAAGGAAATCTCCTCGAATAGGGAACGAGACGAGGCCGGCAAGCTACCGGCCTCGTCGGTCCCTACGGAGGTGAGTGGACGCCTGGATCAGACCCGCTGGATCAGCGTGCCGGTGCCAAGCCCGCCTCCGCAGCACATCGTCACCAGGCCCATCTCCTTGTCGGAGCGCTCCATCTCGTGGAGCAGGGTGGTGATCAGGCGGGCGCCGGTGGAGCCGAGTGGGTGGCCGATCGCGATCGCGCCGCCGTTGACGTTGACGCGGTCCATGTCCGGTTCCAGCTCGCGCTGCCAGGCGGCCATGACGGAGGCGAAGGCCTCGTTGATCTCGACCAGGTCGATGTCGTCCATCTTCATCCCGTTGCGCTCCAGCAGCTTGCGGGTCGCCGGGATCGGGCCGGTCAGCATGATCACCGGGTCGACCCCGACCGTGGTGATGTCGTAGATCCGGGCGCGGGGCTTCAGGCCGAGCGCGTCGGCCTTCTCGCGGGTCATCAGCAGCACCGCGGCGGCGCCGTCGGAGACCTGCGAGGAGTTCCCGGCGGTGATCTTGCCGTCCTCCTTGAAGGCCGGTTTCAGCGCCGCGAGGCCCTCCAGCGTCGTCTCCCGCAGGCCCTGGTCGGTGACGTAGGTGTCGCCGTTTACCTGCATCGGAATCATCTCCCGCTCGAAGCGGCCCTCGTCGGTCGCCCGCCGGGCGAGCTGCTGGGAGCGCAGGCCGAGCTCGTCGAGCTCGGAGCGCGGGATCTCCCATTTGTCGGCGATCATCTCGGCCGAGAGCCCCTGCGGGATCAGGTCGTAGCGCTCCATCAGCTCCTTCGAGAACGCCATCCCGTACTCGCCCATCATCTGGCCCGCCTTGGCGAACGAGTTCTTCCCCATGTGCTCCACACCCCCGCCGATCGCCACGTCGTGTACGCCGGAGGCGATCAGGGTGGCGGCGAAGTTCACCGCCTGCTGGGCCGAGCCGCACTGGCGGTCGACGGTGGTCGCCGGGACCTCCTGCGGCAGGCCCGCCTCGAGCCAGGCGTTGCGGCCGATGTTGATCGACTGCTCGCCCCACTGCTGCACGCAGCCCGCGATCACGTCGCCGACCTCGTTCGGGTCGACTCCCGAGCGCGAGATCAGCTCCGAGTAGGTCTTCGCCAGAAGGTTCGACGGGTGGAGGTCCTTGTAGTAGCCCTTCTCCGGATGACCGCGACCGACCGGCGTGCGGACCGCCTCGACGATCACGACCTCGCGCCCACCGAGCTTGCCTTTGCCGTCTGCCATCAGTCGTCCTCCGTGCTCGAAGTTGTCCGCGTCCAAGATATGCGGGGTTCCGAACAACGATAGTCCTCCTGATTGACGGGTCGGTCAACCGCGCCGCGTCGCGAGAAAAACCTTGATAGGAACCCGACCGATGAGCGACTCGAAGGGGTACGAAAGTCCGGGGATCGCGGGGAGCGGCGCCATCGCCACCGGCCTCGCCGCGGTCTCGACCACTACTGCCGACACGATCCTGCTGGCCCGGTCGGAGGCCTCGGCATGGCGCGCCGAGGAGAAAATCGTCGCCGCCTGCGCGAAGATCGAGGGGGCCGAGCCGTCGCGGCTGCGGGTGACCACGAACCCGAACGACCTGGCCGACTGCGACGTCGTCGTCGAGGCGATCGTCGAGGAGCTGGACGCCAAGGCCGAGCTGATCAAGACGCTCGACGAGGCGTGCCCGAACGCCGACCTGGCGACGACCACCTCCTCCCTGGGCATCGGCGACATCTCCGGCAAGGCCGGGGTGCCGCGCCTCTACGGGCTCCACGTCTTCAACCCGGTGCCGCGGATGGCGCTGATTGAGGTCTGCATCCCGGACGGCGCCGAGTCCGCCCGCGAGCGGGCGATGGCCTGGTGCGCGGCGCTCGGCAAGACCGCGGTCGAGGTCCCCGACCAGGCGGGCTTCGTCGTCAACCGCCTGCTCTTCCCCTACCTCTTCGACGGGGTGCGGCTGATGGAGCGCACCGGCATGGAGGCGGGCGAGGTCGACACCTGCATGAAGCTCGGGGCGGGCCACCCGATGGGTCCGCTGGCGCTGCTCGACTTCGTCGGGCTCGACGTCGCCGAGGCTATCGGCGACGCATTGTTCGCCGATTCCGAAGACCCGGCGCACAAGCCTCCGGGCCTGATCGTGGAGATGATCGGCGAAGAGAAGCTGGGCCGGAAGAGCGGCGCAGGCTTCTACTCCTACGACTGAGGGACGCGGATTCGAGCGGCGGGAAGGGGCGCACGGTCGCGGGGCCTACTCGGCGGCCGTCTTCCCCTTCCCACCGGAGAGGTCCCAGATCACGTCGGCCTCCGAGATGTTCTGGCGGCGGGCGATGATTTCGATCTCCTCCCACGGCAGTTCGGCGTCGGGTAGGTCGTCCCAGCGGGCGAGGTCGAGAGCCTCGATCGAGCCTCTGAGCGCGGGGCCGAGGTGCTCCTCGGAGCGCAGCAGCGCCCTCAACACCTCGAGCTGCTTGTCGGTCAGGCGAACAACCCACATGGGGGCACCTCCAGCTTGAGCGGAACGCGGGTTGCCCAGAGAAGCTAGGCGTCCGGACGGACGGAAGAACCGTCGGACGGGCCGCCCGCGGAGTTGCTGATCCGGACGGCCTCGATCCGGTTCTCCCGCACCGCCTCGACCCGCAGCGTGTAGCCGTCGACGGTGATCGAGTCGCCGCGTTTGGGCAGCCGCCCGAGCTCGCCGAAGACGTAGCCGCCGACCGAGTTGTAGGTGTCGGAGTCGGCGCCGGGCAGGTCGATGCCTGCGTCCTCGAGGTCGCCGAGGCTGACGTGACCGCGCACGAACCAGTCGCCGTTGGTGAGCCGGCGGACCTCGGTCGCGCGGGGGTCGGTCTCGTCCTCGATCTCCCCCACGACCTCCTCGAGGATGTCCTCGACGGTGACGATGCCGACCGTCCGCCCGTACTCGTCGACCACCACCGAGAGCGAGGTGCGCTGGACCTGGAGGTCGTGCAGGAGGTCGTCGATCGGCCGCGTCTCGGGGACGATCAGGGCCTCGCGGATCACCGACTCGATCTTCGCGTCGGGACCCTCGCTCATGTAGAGGCGGGCGAGGCTGTTGTTGTGGATGACGCCGCGGACGCGGTCGGCGTTGTCGTCCTCGATCACGACCAGGCGGGTGTGGCCGGAGGTGACGCAGCGGCGGAGCGCCGACTCGACCGTCTCGTCGGCGTCGACCGTGACGACCGCCGGGATCGGCGTCATCACCTCGCGTGCCTCCTGTTCGTGCAGGTGGAAGACGCCCGCCAGGTGGCCCGCCTCGTCGGGGTCGAGGCCGCCCTGTTTGGCGCCGCGGGCGATGATCAGGCGGAGCTCCTCCGGCGAGGTTTCCTCGACGTCCTCGACCTTGATCCGGAGGATCCGGTGGACGATGAAGTTGGCGGGCGCGTTGGTGGCGACGATCAGCGGGTGCAGCACGCGGCCGAGGAAGATCAGCGGCCCGGTGACCCGGATCAGGGTCGGCTCGGCGCGGCCGATCGCGATCATCTTCGGCGACTGCTCGCCGAGGATCACGTGCAGGAAGGTGACGATGATGAAGGCGAGGGCGATCGCCAGGGCTAGCGCCACCGCGTGGCTGGCGAAGCCGAAGATCGGCTCCAGGAGCTCGGCCAGCGCGGGCTCGCCGAGGAAGCCGATGCCCAGCGAGGCGAGGGTGATCCCGACCTGGCTGGTGGCGACGAACTCGTCGACCCGGTCGAGCTGGTCGAGCGCCCGCCCGGCGCCGCGCACCCCGTCGTCGCGCATCTGCTCGAGCCGGGCACGGCGCGATCGCACGACCGCGAACTCGGCAGCGACGAAGAAGCCGTTGACCGCGATCAACAGCATGAGGATGACGAGCAGCAGGATGCTCATCGGCGATGTGGCCCGGTACTTCGGGCTGGGACGTCGTCGGCCATTCGGCTTTCCCAATATAGCCGGCCGGCCCGCGGATCTTCACCGAGCCCGCATAATGCGCTGGGCAAGATGAAGGTCGCAACGCTTTCAGAGATGCTCGAAGAGGTGGTCCGCCTGGGCGAGACGACCGGCACCGGCGAGCAGGCACACGAGCTCCGCGGGGAACTGGAGGGTCGCCTGGCGACCGTCCGCGCCGGCGTCGCCGGGGCGACCGTGCCCCGCGTCATCGCGATCGAGCGCCTCGTCGAGCCGCCGCGCGTGGCGGGCCTCTGGGTGCCGGAGATGATCGCGATCGCGGGCGGCGAGGACGTCGCCGGCGACCCGGGCCTCTCCCCCGCCGAGGTCTCCTGGGGCGAGCTCGCCGGCCTCCGTCCCGAAATCGTCATCGTCATGGTCGAGGGCTACCTCGAGGACGTCCAGGCCCAGGCGATGGAGGTCTGGGAGCACATCGAATCCCTGGGCGCGGCCCGCGTCTACGCCGTCGCCGCCCAGTCCGGCTTCAGCGATCCCGGCCCCCGCCTGGTCGACGGCGTCGAGCTGATCGGCCACCTCCTCCATCCCGACCTGATGGACCCCCCCGGCAACACCCCCTTCACCCTCCTGCGCAGCCCCGCCCCACGCACCGCCCGGACCTAGAACGCCGCCGGCCCTTCAGCGAGGGACGCGAGGCGCGGCGGCGAGAGGGCCGTCTCGGCCACGGCCCTGGCTGGCTGTGGCCGTGGCCGAGACGGCCGGGGGTGCGGGAGTACGGCGGGTCCCGAACGGTCAGAAAACTGCGTGGTCAGAAACTTCGACTACGTCGAAGTAAGTCACCACGCAAGAGCTTCCGTGGTTCGAAATCCCCGTCAGGCGCGGATAAGGAACCACGCAGATCCCTGACCGTTCGGATCTCCCCCGCGGGGAGCTAACCGCCGATGTACGGGGCGCCCCAGCCGGCGGCGGCCAGGGCGAGGAGGAAGCTGGCGACGCCCAGGGCGGACATCGCGGCGACCTCGATCGCGGTGCGGTTCTCGCGGCTGAGGTTGCGGCCGTAGCGGCCCTGCTCGCCGGCGACGATCAGGAGGCCGCAGAGGACGCCCGCCACGAGGCCGCCGACGTGGGCGCCGAGGGAGACCCCGGTGTCGGCGAAGGTGAAGACCAGGTTGATCACGATGAGGATGCCGATCTGGCCGGCGATCGCGTCGAGTTTGCGTCCCCGGGCGATCACGAAGGTGGCGCCGATGACGCCGAAGATCGCGCCCGAGGCGCCGGCGCTGACCGAGTCGGGCGTGAACCAGAGAGCAAGGAACGAGCCCGCCAGCAGCGAGGCGAAGTAGAGGGTGACGAAGCGGAGCGTGCCGATCGAGGGCTCCAGCAGTCGTCCCAGGATGAACAGCAGGTACATGTTGAAGGCGATGTGGAGGATGCTGAAGTGGACGAAGCCGGAGGTGATCGTCCGCCACCAGTCGCCGCCTTCGTGGACCGCGGGGCCCCAGAGGGCGCCCAGGTCGTAGGCGGTGCCGATGCTGATGCTGGTGCCGCCGGAGCCGTGGACGATCTCGATGAAGTAGACGATCACGTTGATCGCGATCAGCACCACGGTCGCCGGGAAGCCGCCGGCCGAGAGCGCGGTCGGCGTGCCGGTCGGGTTGCGGACCACCCGCGTGCGCTGGTTCGCGCACTCCGGGCAGCGCATGCCGACCGGGGTCGGCGTCATGCACTCCGGGCAGATCGGCCGCCCACAGGAGGAGCAGGAGACGCCGGTCTCGCGATTGGGATGGCGGTAACAAGTCTGTGCCACGAGCAGAGGAGCCTACAATCGCGGCCGATGGAGCCCGCCAGCCCCGCCCGTCTCTACGCGACCGCGGTCGGTGCGCTGCTGATCGTGCTGGGCATCGTGGGCTTCTTCTACGGCGCCGATTTTGGCTCCCCGGGCACCCTTGACCACACGCTCGGGGCGCTCCGCACGAACGGCTGGCTGAACCTCCTCTGGGCGGCGCTGGGAGCGCTCGGACTGCTGGCCACGGGGACCTTCTCGCGCGCCTACGCGCTCGGCGTCGGCCTGCTCCTGACCGTGCTCGGCGTCTGGGGCCTCGCGCTCGATCCCGGCGCCGCGATCCTCGGCTTCCTCCCCGCCGCGGGCGCGAACGAAGCGCTCAACCTCACCCTGGGACTGCTGGGACTGCTGGCCGCCGCGGGGACGGCGCGGCGCCTAGAACCGGTCGCGGACGCCGGCGGCTAGGCCCTTCAGGCCGTGCGCCTCCTGGCGACCGCGGCGGCGCAGCTCGAACAGCACCAGGGCCCCGGTCGCCACCCCGCCGACCCCGACCGCGACCACCGGCCGCACCCAGTTGCGCGGGTCGCGCAGCGCCCGCATCTCGGAGTCGCTCAGCTCCTCCGCCCAGTCGGAGAGCTCGGTCGCGGCGGCGGCGGAAAGCGCCGTGAAGGTGTCCTCGATCCGCCCCGAGAGCCGCTCCGGCGGCTCGATCGGCCGCAGCACGTCGCCGAGCAGCGCCTCGACGTCCCAGGTCGTCTCGCCCGGCTCAGCCATCAGCGGGCCCCTCCATCTCTTCCTGCAGCTGTTTGATCGCCCTGTGGATCAGGACCTTGGTCGCCCCGTCGGAGCGGCCCAGCGCCCGCGCGATCTCGCGGTTGTCCATGCCCAGCGCGAAGCGCATGATCAGCGCCTCGCGGCGGTCGTCGGAGAGGTGCTCCAGGTTGGCCATCACCTGCCGCAGCTCCTCCCGCCCGGCGACCAGGTCCTCGGTGTCGTGCCGCGTTGCGATCGGGTCGGCGCTGTCCAGCGGCGTCTGCGGCCGGCGCGAGCGGTCGCGGTAGTAGTTCGAGGCCAGGTTGTGGGCGATGCGGATCAACCACGGCCGCAGCGGCCGCCCGTCGGACTCGCGCCGCGCCCGGTCGAAGTGCCGGTAGGCCTGCAGGAACGCCTGCTCGGTGAGGTCCTCGGCGTCGTGGTGATTCCCCACCCGGTAGTACGCGTACGAGTAGACGTCGCGCAGGT
>Ga0153956_1002301_pt1 | contig 14421 bp, 14 predicted proteins | sample TSFL040MetaG_FD_104704 | JGI IMG/M metagenome (GOLD analysis project Ga0153956, IMG submission 104704) | Attine ant fungus gardens microbial communities from Florida, USA - TSFL040 MetaG | ecosystem: Host-associated > Fungi > Mycelium > Unclassified | place: USA: Florida, Wekiwa Springs... | reverse complement strand
TACCGGCGCACCGGCGAGTTCCTGGAGATCCTGAGGCGATCATGGTCGGGCGAGACGTATGACCACGAGGGTGAGTTCTTCCATCTCGAGCAGGGCGGTCTACGGATCGGCCTGGAAGGGGTCGGTGCTCCGCGCGTCTATTTCGGAGGGGCTTCGCCGTCGGCGCTCGAGGTCGCATCGCGGTTCGCCGATACCTGGCTGACCTGGGGCGAGCCGGTGGGCACGGTCGCCGAGCGGGTCGCGCCGGTCCGGGAGAAGGCGGAGGCAGCCGGACGCACGATCAGTTGCGGCCTACGTATCCACGTGATCAGCCGCGACACCGAAGAGGAAGCCTGGCTCGAGGCCGACCGCATCCTCGAGGCGATCGATCCGGAGCAGGTGGCGGCAGCCCGCGAGAAGTTCTCGCGCATGGAGTCGACCGCCCAATCCCGCATGACCGACCTCAGCCATTCCTCCGGCACCGGGACGATCGACAGGGACTCGCTGGTCATCGCGCCGAACCTGTGGGCCGGCGTCGGTCTGGTCCGCGAGGGCGCCGGGACGGCGATCGTCGGCAGTCATGAACAAGTGGCCGAGCGGCTGCTCGAGTATCGCGACATCGGCATCGACGAGTTCATCCTCTCCGGCTATCCGCACCTGGAGGAAGCACTCAACTTCGGTGAGAACGTACGCCCGTTGCTCGATGCCGCCACGTCCCCTGCCCCCGTCTGAGCTGTTGCATTTACGTCACGGGTTCGTATCACTTACGTAACATTTCGCTTCATATCAGGGAAAACGCCGATCTCAAGTGTATGTTCAAGCGAACATACGTTCGGGAGATGCAATGGTTGGAACGAGTGAGACAGATCCGCCCGTCAGGGAAAACGACGAAGAGGCCACCCCGCGTGACTATGAGATGGCGGAGGAGATCGCCCGGTTCATAGCCGACCGCGCCTTCGCTTTCGAAGACCACGAATGCCGCGCCTGGGCGCTGACCGACTTCGAGGTCTGGGCAAGCCTGGCGGGGCGAGACGCGGAGTTGACCCTGAAGCCCCGGGCCCCGGATCCAGGGCCTTAGGCGATCCGCCGGCTATTTTCGGCTTCGTCCGATGGTGCGCTTGGCCTGGGCCTTTTTGAGCTTGCCGGCACGAGAGTGCCGACGGACGTCGCTTGGCTTGACGCCGGTCGGTTCGAGCCTCGACCTCTCGAGGTTCTTCATGGCCTGGGCGAGACCGACCTTGGTCTCGTCGAGGAGATGCCTGCCCAGGGCCAGGCGGAACTCGGGAAAGACCTCGGGGTCAACCTCCAGGGCTTCGGCCAAGGCGAGGATGGTGGCCGCCGAGGCTCTCCTGTTGCCACGTTCGATCGCGGTTATCTGGGCGTAGCTGGTGCCGTCCTCGTCGATCGTGTACGCCTCGTGGGAGAGACGTTCCCTGCTCCATCCCCTTGCTTCGCGGAGCTCCCGCAACTGCTCGCTGATCGGCTTCGGCGTCATTGCCTGATCAAACGTGAGCTTGTACGCCTTGACCAGTAACTAGATGTACATGTACTCGATGTAAAATTATTCTCTCGGGACGCTTGACAGCCCCCGATCGTTTGAGATACACTTTGTACACCTACAAAACGTAGGCATGCGTCAGAGGCCGTTGACACCGTTCCCGAAGGACCTCCATCTTTTCGGGAGCAGGGCGGTGCTCGACGGCCTCTCGCGCATTTTCGGTAGCTCATTGACAACTCAAGGTCGATGCAGATACGGATGCGCCAACCCGAATGGAGCCGGCGAGGTTGGCTCGAGGTGACGGGCGCATGGTCTCTTGTCCCCCGTGGGGGCCATGCGCCCGGCCTCGCCTCCTAGAAGGTGTGGTCAAAACGTCCCGAAGGTATGGGGCTGCGTGCGGGTGGGATGCAAGCGGAAGGGCATGAGACGGGCTGGTGGCCCGGCGTTGCCCTTACGTGAAGCAGGCCGCCCGCACACAGCCCCAGACCGAGGACAAAGTTTTGACCACACCATCTAGCTGCCTTGTCGGCGTCTCCGCGTCAAGGCTCGCGCCTTGTCGGTTGCGTCGTCCACGGTCTCGCCCCTGCCGTGGATGGATGCTCGTCTCGGATCGGCGCTCTCAGGATCGAACTCCCCTTCTGGATCTAGCGCGGAGAGGTTCTCGAGAGCTCTCTCCAGGCCCTGGCTGCGGTCGTCGATCAGATGCTGGACATAGGCCAGCTTGAGCTCGGGAAACTCAGAGGCGGGTACGGCGACGGCGGCCGCCATGGCTGCCATCGCTCGGTACTTGAAGCGCCGCGACCCGTTGTACATCGCTCGCAGCGTCTCTCGGGAGTAGCCGTCGGGGTCGTTCCGCTGCGCGGCGTCCAGCATTTCGTCGACCGTGATGCCGGCTTCTTTCATGTGCAGGTTGAGGCGGGCTCGGAAGCTGCGGAGGGACACCTGGCTATAAAAGAGGACAGGCTACGTCTTGACAAGGGACAGGATGTACCTGTATGAGTTGTAATACCTACGGATTCACGGGACCGGGTGCTCGATTTCGCGTGACCGGGTCGGAGGAGGAGTTGGAAATTCAGGAGGAAGACGAGCAGGACGACGTCGAGGGTGGCGATGTGGAGATCTCGGTGGCTGACCGTGAGATGGCTCGCGAGGTCGCGGTCTTCATCGCGGCGCGGGCGTTCCGATTCGAAGACCACGAGTGCCGCGCCTGGGCGCTGACCGACTTCGGAGTGTGGGCCACCTTGGCTGGCAGCGAACCCGAGCTGAGGATCGCCGAATAGGCGGTGCCATCGGCCGGCGGATATGACAGAATCAGCAGCCGCTGGCTGTCTCGGAGTGCCTGAGGGATAGAGGTCAGGCACCATAGAAGTGATAGCCAGGCTCCGGCAAGGGACCGGAGATCGAATGAGCAAAGCTGTTTCGAAGTCCAAAGAGTCACGGGAACCGGACACGACTATCGATGTGCGGATCCTCAAGGCGCTCGGACATCCGCTCCGCCAACGGGTCCTTCAGGTTCTGAATCGGGGGATTGCGAGCCCGAGCCAGATCGCCCAGGAGATCGAGGAGCCGCTCAGCAACGTGAGCTATCACGTCAAGATCCTCGAGAGCTGCGATGCCATCGAGCTCGTCAAGACCGAACCGGTTCGCGGGGCCCTTGAGCACTTCTATCGCGCGACGATGGGAGCTGCCCTCGAGCAGGAGCAGTGGGCGCTGCTTCCTGAATCGGCAAAGAACGACCTCGCCGGTGAGGCTCTCCGGCAGATCGGGCGGCACGCGAGCGAAGCCGCCGCGTCCGGCGGGTTCGAAGACCCGAAGTCGATCGTCTCCTGGATCAATTTCAAGCTGGACGACGAGGCTTACGCGAAGCTGAGCGAAGAGGCGCTGCGTCTGGTCGACTTCGCAACGGACCTCGAAGCGGAAGCCGCGGTTCGGCTGGCCAGGTTGGATGACGAGGCCTGCAAGGAGGCGGAACGCCGCCTCGAGCTAGCGACTCTCCTCTTCCACCGGGCCTAGCTGAGGCATCCCGGTGCCGGCTGGCGAGTCGGCTTGTCCCGTCGACGACAGGGCGACCATGCGCTGGGTGAAGTGATTGGCGGGGTGGGTGAGGATCTCCCGCGAGGTTCCTGACTCGATGATCTCTCCGTCTTGCATGACCGCGATCCGGTCTGAGATGCGGGCGACCACTTCGAGGTCGTGGGCGATGAAGAGGCAGGCGACCCCCGTGTCGGCCTGCAGCCGGGTCAGCAGTCGGGTGAGCTCGTCACGGAGGGGATGGTCCAGCGCCGTGAAGGGCTCATCGCATATGAGGACGCTGGGCCGGCTGACGAATGCCCGGGCGAGAGCGACTCGTTGCTGCTGGCCTCCCGACAGCTCGTGTGGCAGCCGGCCGTCCAACTCGGCCGGTATGCCGACCGCGGCGAGAGCCTCGCGGGCGAGCCGTCTCTGCTCCTGTCGATCCCCGACGCCTTGGGCGGCCAGCGGCGTCGACACGATCCGGGCGATCCGATGCCGCGGGTTCAAGGAAGACGCCGGGTGCTGGAACACGGCCGAGATCCCTGCCCTGAGCGGTCGCAGTCTCCTTTGGCTGAGCTTGGTGATGTCCACCCCGCCGAGGAGGATCTGGCCGGCGAGCGGTTCGATCAGCCGGAGCGCGGCACGAGCGACGGTGGTCTTACCGGCGCCGGTCGCCCCGACGAGCCCAAGGGTCTCCCCGGGACGGATGGCGAGCGAGACATCGGTGATCGCCTGCTCCCGGCTCTCGGGCTCGGGATAGACGGCGGACACGTTGCGCAGCTCCAGCGCGAGCTCATCTGTCCGGCCAGGGGTGAGATTCCGGCCGGCATCCGTTATCTCTCTGTCACCCGCCCGGCCCTGATCCGGCCTGGGCGGCTCGGCCACGGTTCCGACGCGGGCTTCGGGAGACCCGAGCCGGGGCAGGGGCGGGCCGGTCTTCCCGTCTTTCATCTCGACCGCCTGTCCGGCCAGCCGATCGATCACGTAGGGCTCGTGGCTGATCAGGAGCACTGAGATGTCGCGGTGACTTCGGATTTCCTCGATCAGGTTCAGGATCTCTTCGGTGGCGAGCGCATCCAGGGACGATGTCGGTTCATCCGCGATCAGCACGGCGGGCTCGGATGCGAGCGCGAGCGCGATCGCGACCCGCTGCCGCATCCCGCCGGAAAGCTGGTGGACGTAAGCCCGGGCGGAGTTTTCGGGGTCGGGGAAGCCGACCTCCCCGAGCAGGGAGTGGATTCTCCCGGTGAGCTGGTCGCCGGTCATCGGGCGATGCGCGAGCAGGCTGTCGGCGAGCAGGCGTCCGACCCGGTGGACCGGAGGAAGAGCGGCGCTGGGATCCTGAAACACCATCCCGATCCCCGGGCCCCGGATAGAGCGGTACTCATCCTCGCTCAGGGAGGTCAGCTCTCTGCCGCCCAGGCGGATTGAGCCGCCGACTATCGTCTCCCGGCCACCGGGAGGGAGGCCGAGGATCGCCAGGGCAACCGTCGTCTTGCCCGCGCCCGAAGGTCCGAACAGGCCGACCGTTTCGTTCCGCGGGAGCGAGAACGAGGCTCCGCGGACGAGATCTGGGCTCGCCTCCCTCGGGCGGGCTGAGACTCGCAGATTCTTCACCACCAGATCGCCTCCCGGCCGGTCCCGCATCAACTGAACGGTACCGGCAGCCAGAGGCTCCTATCGCCGGGTCCTGCATTATTCGGATTAGCGTCCATCTGGTTCGGATGATTAAGGATCATCATCTAAGTTATGTACGTGCCTGTACAGGAGAGTGCATGGGGGACGCTAAGGAAGGCCGCGCGACGGGTTCGCCGTGGCCGACTTCCGACGGAGTGGAAACCGGCCCGGGAGGATCGATGATCCAGCCGGGGAGGGTCAGCCTCGTCCTCGCGGTTGCCGTCCTCGCCGTCGTCACTCTGACCGCGGTGTTCGCTCCCCAGATCGTTGCGATCACCGGGGCGCCGGGGCCGAATGCGATCGATTCGTCCAGCCTGAACGCGGAATACGGCGCCCCGACGGGGCCATCGGGGGCGCACTGGTTCGGTGTCAATCAGCTTGGCCGTGACGTGTTCAGCCGCACGATGTACGGGGCCAGGGCCTCTCTGGCGGTGGCTCTGCCCGCGGCGGCGTTGACGCTCCTCATCGGGATGCTCGCGGGTCTCCTGGCCGGCTATGGCCGGGGCTGGCTCGACACCGTCCTTTCGCGTTCGATCGAGGTGTTCCTGGTCATCCCGTATCTGTTGCTGGCGATCGGAGTCGCCACGAGCTGCTCTGGCCCGGACGGCTGCATCGCCGGCACGCTGCGCCCCGGGATACCACTGGTGATCTTCGTGATCGTGCTCGCTTCATGGCCCTGGGTCGCCCGGCTCACTCGCAACCAGACGATCGTGATCGCCCAGACCGACTATGTCGCGCAGGCAAAGGTCTCCGGGCTGAGCACCGTCCGCATGCTGACCACCGAGATCCTGCCCAACCTGAGCCGATCGATCCCCGCCTTCGTCGCTGTCCTGCTGCCCCAGGCGATCCTTGCCGAGGCCGCACTGAGCTTTCTCGGGGTGGGGCTGCCGACCACCACGCCGAGTTGGGGTCGACAGATCGCCGGAGGAGCCGGTTCCTTCCCGGAGACATGGTGGGTCATGTTCTTCCCCGGCATCGCCTTGCTGGCCACGATCATCGCGGTCGTCGTCGTCAGCGATCGGCTTCGCGTTCGGATCGGCTCCAGCCGCGAGGCGGTCCGGTGAGTCCGCCACCGGCTTGGATGCGGGCTCGACATGCCAGAGGACGCCTACGCCTGGCCCTGCTCGTCGGAGCGGTCGCGCTCACGGTCGCGGCCACCCTGTCCGGCTGCGGCGGCGGAAGCGACGAGCAGATAAGCGCCTCGGACTTCCCTCCCCGATACTCGCCCCCATCATCTGCCCGCCGTGGGGGGGAGCTGAGGGTCTTGGCCGCCGGCGACGTCGATTCGCTCGATCCGGGCGTGCTCCAAGGGCAGTTCGCCGGGATCCTCAGCTTCGCCACCCAGAGATCGCTGGTGGCGGCGACCGAAGGCTCTGGGCGGGAATTCCGTCCCGACGTCGCCGCGCGGATGCCGCGGGTTGACCGCACCGGCGGAACCGTCGATTTCTGGCTGCGCGACGATGTGCGGTTCTCGCCTCCGGTCTCTCGACCCGTCCGAGCCGCCGACTTCAAGTACGCCCTCGACCGCGGGCTCCTGCCCGGCGTGGCGAACGGATACCTCGAGGTCTTCCTGCCCGGGCTCAAGGGACTCGCCTCGGCGAAGCGCAAGGCCGTGGAGGATCCGACCCGCGCCCCCGACATATCCGGGATCGAGGCGCTGGGCCCCCGGCATCTCAGGCTGCGGTTCGACGGGGTGGTGCCGCCGCTGGCGGTGGCGGCCCTCTCGATGCCTTTCGCCGCGGCGGTGCCCCGGGGATACGCGGCCGCCTTCGACCGTGACATCCCGTCGACCTATGGCCTCCATGTGGTCGGATCGGGGCCCTACATGATCGCCAACGACGCCGATGGAGATCTCACCGGATACCGGCCTGGCGTCAAGATCCAGCTGGTGCGAAACCCGGAATGGGACCCTGCCTCGGACTTCCGCCCGGCGTTTCTCGACTCGGTTCGAGTCGAGGCCGGTTACGCGAACACCGATCTGGCCTCGCAGCAGATCCTCACCGGCAGTTCGTCTGTGAATGGAGATTTCGCTCCGGCCCCGACGCGGCTGCGGCAGGCGGCGGACGCCGAGCGGGGCCAGCTGATGATGCTCCCTTCGGGAGCTGTGCTGTACGCGGCGCTCAACACCACGATCCCGCCCCTTGATGACGTGAACGTCCGCCGGGCGGTGATCGCCGCGACCGATCGCGAAGCGATGCGGCTGGTCCGCGGTGGTCAGCTCGCGGGTGAGCTTGCGACCCACTTCATTCCGCCGGGCGTGCCGGGCTTCGAGGAGGCGGGAGGCTTCGATGGCCCGGGCTTCGACTTTCTCGCGCACCCGTCCGGTGACCGGGAGCTGGCTGCCGGGTACATGCGCAAGGCCGGTTATCCGGATGGCATGTACACGGGAGACGCCGACTTGACGATGGTCACCAGTACGACCGAGGTCGGGAGGCGGACGGGAGAGGTGGTCCGGCAGGCCTTCGAGTCGCTGGGGATCCCTGTGACGGTCCATGCGGTGTCCTCGGACGTCATGTACTCGCGGTTTTGCGGCGTGCCCGCGGCAGCGGTGGCCGTATGCCCCGACGTCGGATGGCTCCAAGAGCTCGACGATCCCCAGACGGTCCTGAGCCAGACCTTCGACGGTGCCGCGATCCAGAGTTACAACAACTCGAACTGGCCGCAGCTCGACGTTCCCCGGGTGAACATGGCTATGCGCCGGGCGGAACGTATATACGACCCAGGCCGCCGTGCCCGGGCTTGGGGCCGGATCGACCGGATGGTGACCGGTCTCGCACCGGCGATCCCCAACGTGTGGTCTGAGCTCCCCTTGATCTCCTCGGCAAACGTGATCAACGTGATCGACTCGTCGGTGGCGGCGACGTCGCTGCCGATGACTTCGCTGAAGGGCCCGGGCTCCGAGGAAGGAGACTGACGTGTGGACGTATCTGCTCCGTCGGGTCTTCTGGGGAGTGGTGATCCTGGTCGCGGTGAGCGCGATCGTCTTCATCATCTTCTACGCGCTGCCTACCGGCGACCCGGCCACGCAGCGGGTGGGTCCCGACGCCACCCCGGAGCAGATCGCCGCGGTTCGTCACGGGCTCGGGCTCGACCGTCCGCTGTACTCCCAGTACGGCCGCTTTCTCTGGAACCTGTTCGCTCACTTCGATCTCGGCTACAGCTATCAGTACCTGCTGCCGGTGAAGCAACTGATCTGGCAGCGGCTGCCGGTCACCTTGGCCCTGATCGCGGGCGCCGTGGTGGTCTCGCTGGGTGTGGGGGTGGGGTTGGGCGTGGCGAGCGCCGCCCGGCCTGAGTCCAACCTGGATCGGACCGCCGGGCTCGGTTCCCTGATCCTGATCTCAGCGCCGGTCTTTTGGCTTGGGTACATGGCCTTGATCCTGTTTTCGGTCGGTGGCAGCACAGTCTTTCCGGTACTGCCCGGAGTCGGCGCATGGATCGGCGCGGACACCTTCCCCCAGAGGGTCGCCACCCTGATCCTGCCCTGGCTGGTGCTCGGCCTTTCCTCGGCCGCCGTCTATTTCCGCTTCACCAGGGAGGTGGTGGCCGATGAGCTGGACCGGCCTTACGTGACGGCGGCCCGTGCCCGCGGGATACCGGAGGGGCAGATCCGCTGGCGGTACGCGGTCCGCACCGGCATGGCTCCGCTTCTGGCGATGGCCGGGCTCGACCTCGGCCTGGTCCTGGCCGGCAACGTGGTCCTGGTCGAGACGGTGTTCAACCTGCCTGGGGTCGGACGCCTGCTGACCGAGTCGATCGAGCGTTCCGATCTCCCGCTCACTCAGGGGATCGTGCTGGCAAGCGCCGGAATCATCGTGCTCATGACGATCGCGATCGATCTTGCCCACGCCGCGTTCGATCCAAGGGTCCGTCGCTGAGACCTTGGCTTGAGAGATCTCTACAGCATTAATTTGCTTGAGCGCTAAGTACGCGGAGTGGGTGTGCCACCATGCCTGCGTAGAGAATTCTTGCCTTCACTCCGGAGCGCGGGGTAAGGTCGGCACCTGATGCCGGAAGCAACTCCCTTGGAAAGTCTGGATTGATAGATGAGCAAAGCCGCTGGTCCCACTGACGAAGCCGCAGTCGACGTGAAGCTGATGAAGGCGCTCGGTCACCCCATCCGGCAGCGGATATTGCAGGAGCTCACACGCTCCGAGGAGGCCAGCCCGAGCCAGATCGCCCAGGCCATAGGCGAGCCGCTGACCAACGTCGGCTACCACACCAGGGTCCTCGTGAAGTGCGATGCGATCGAGCTGGTCCGCACCGACGTGGCCGGCAGCTCGGTCGAGCATTTCTATCGGGCGAAGGTCCGGGCGGTGGTGGACGAGAACAACTGGCGGAACATTCCGGAGAGCGTCCGCGAATCTCTGCTCGACCAGACCTTCCAGCAGATCTGGCGCAATGTGAGCGCCGCCTCGGAGAGCGAGAGCCTCAGGGATCTGCGCACCGCGGCCGCCTGGTCTCCGCTGAAGCTCGACGACGAGGCATTCACCGAGCTGAGCCGGATGGTGGGTGACTTCATGGAGGGAGCACTCGCGCTCCAGAGCGGCGCCGAGCAGCGGCTCGCCAAGCTCGAGGAGGCGGAGCGTGAGGAGAAGACGAACCTGGTCGAGCTCGATCTGATGCTTTACCCGATCGAGAAGGTTCCGGCTCCCTGAGCCAGGTTCCGGCAGGCGCATCCCGGGTCGGGCTCGACCGGCTCGAACTCGACCTGAAAGGTCCGCAGGTCCATCAGCATCGCTTGGCCCAGGGTGGCCGGATCCATCGTTCCGGTCAGGTGGTGAACGGCCTCCATCGCGATCAGTGACCCGATCGTTCCGGATGCGGGTCCAAGGGTGGCGGCATCGGTCGGGTTTTCCGTCCGATGGCGGATCAGGGTCTCGTACTGCGGATAGTCCCGTCGGAAAGCGCGTTCCTGGCACTCGAGGCAGGGGGTGCGCCCGGGGATCACAACCGGCCCGATCCGGATCGTGGGCGGAATCTGACCGGCGCTGATCCAGGGGGTGCGGGTGGTGAGGCAGGCGTGGTTCACGATCCTCGCCAGCTCATATGGAGGATGGTCGGCGGTCATCACCAGAAAGTCGGTATCTGCGGTGAGTTCCGCGATCTCGGTTGACGTTTCGACCCGTCTCTCGATGATCGTCACATCCAGGTGGGGGTTGACCGCGGTCAGGGATTCCTTCGCCGCTTCGGTCTTCCTGCGTCCCACATCCGAGGTGCGAAAGAGCAGTTGTCGGTTGAGGTTGCTGAGCTCCACCGTGTCGTCGTCGACCAGGGTCAGCCGGCCGACGCCGGCGAGAGCGAGCCCGGTGGCGGCCCAGGAGCCGAGCCCGCCGCAGCCGAGCACGACCACATGCGATCGCCGCAGCCGCCGCTGAAGCTGCCAGGCGCTTTGGCCTTCGGGCGCGATGTCGGCGAGGTAGATCAGCTGCCGGTCGTAACGCTCCGCCTCCTCGTCTGAGAGCAACTCCCTTCCGCGGTCCCGCTCGAGTACCCCGATCTGTTCCAGGTTGGCCAGGGACCGGGCCACTCTTTCGGTCTCGAAGCCTTCCCGACCGAGCCGGTCGCGGATCTCCTGTTCGCTCACAAAGCCGGATCGCAGCAGGTTCAGGAGCAGCAGGTCCCGGTCCTCGGGCTGATCGATCTCGTGTTGCTCTTCTAGACCGTCGTGGATCAGCTGGACGCCGTCGCGAGTGGGTAGACAGTCGACCGAGCGCTTCAGGCGAAAGCGGTCGAGTGACCGCCCGGGATTTCCCGGACGGTCACCTCCGTCGATCAGATGCCCTTCTGGTACGAGGGGCGTGGCGCGATCGGCTTCGCGATTTTGCGGATCTTCATGTGTTCTCACCTCCTCTCCTCTGGTTGATGGCAAGGCTTTGCGATGAAGATTCCCTTGGTGTGCCGGTGCTGATCGAGCGGCTGTTCGAGCACGCCCGAGTAGTCATGCCCGTAGACCGCGAGGCACTCCAGGCCGGCCGCGGCCATGGCGCCGATCGCGTCGGGCTCGCTCACATGCCGCTGCCGGTGGGTCGAGTTGACCGCCTGACCGTCGGATGTGGCGAACTCCATGGTCGCCGCGGCCAGTTCCCCGGGCACGGCCTGTCCGGTCACCTGCCCGGTCCAGGTGGTCACGACTCCGCGTGCGGGTTTCACTTCCGTCTGGGCAAAGAACGATTCGTAGCTCTGGAGCGTGTTCAGGTCGAACAAGGCCAGCCCGGTCGGGGCCAGATTCCGTCTCGCTCCGCGGAGCGCTTCCTCGAAGCCGCCCTCTGCCGCGCTGTAGTTCATCGCTTCGCCGAGGCTCAGCACCAGGTCGAACTCGCCGAGGACGGGGAGGTCGGCGATGTCGGCTTCGTGGACCTCAACTCGGTCCCCGGCCTTGCTCTTGAGCTCTCGGAGCATTCCGGGGGAGAGGTCGACCGCGGTCGCCTGCCAGCCGCGGGCGACCAGCGGCAGCGTGCTCTTGCCGGTGCCGCAGCCCAGGTCGAGCAGCCGGTTGCCGCTCAGGCCCTCTTTCTCCAGGGCGGGCATGAGCCGATCGAACCATTCCTCGTACCGGTGGTGCTCGGTCAGCTCGTCGTAGTGGGTGGAAAGGAGGTCGTATGCCTCTCTGGTCAGGGAATAATCTTGCGCGTAAGAAGGTCGCATACCGGTAGAGACCCTTCGAGGGCGGGGAATCGTTACATCGGACGATTCATGGGATTGGGAGAAAGCTCGACATCTGGCTCTGAGAGTGGCTAAACGGCATGCCAAAAATTCTTTGGAGGCCGAGGATCTGGCCCAAGAAGCATTGATCCGAGCCTGGCGAAACAGAAGGAAGCTCCGCGACCCTGACCGGTGGGAAGAGTGGCTGGCACAGATCACCCGCAACGAGGCCCTGCGGGCACTGGAACGCAACCTCCCGATCCCGGTAGAGGAGCTGGAGGACCAAGGCGAGGAAGATCCGCAAATCGAGGACCTCGTCAACCGCACCGAGCTAGCGGCGGCACTCGCCTCCCTGAGCGAAAGCGACCGTCAGATCCTGATGCTCCGCTACGCCGAGGACCTGACCCAGCCAGCCGTGGCCAAGCGGCTGGGAATCGGAGAGAGCGCCGCCAAGGTCCGCCTCAGCCGGGCGAGGAAGAAGCTGGAGGCGAGTTGGCGAGAGATCTCGGCTCCTCTTTCACCGGGCCTGGGCAAAAAAAGAGATCCGTGCAAAGCCAGTCCTCAAGCTGAAACCATGGATTCGTAGCGCGTGAGAAAAATTATGCGCTTGACATTTTTCTGACGATGTGTTCTGATGCGCACCAGTTCATGAACGATCGGATTTTCGATCGATGTTCATGAACCGTCCATATACCGGCTCCGGTAGAGGTTGGCAGGGGACGGGAGCCCCCAGACAATGTGCCCGCTGGGCACGAACGGAGGAAGAGGTACATGAAGAGAATCAAGATGATGCTCATGGCGATGGTGGCTGTTATGGCTGTCGGTGCCGTGGGTGCGACTGCGGCTCAGGCTGCGAACACGGGTCATATCGAGACCAATCTGGGCAATTGCGACGTCACATTCTCACGAGGCGCGAAGCAGATTCCAGACTCCCATTACCCAACGTGGGAGTACGGTGCCGATCTGTTCAATTTCGCTAAAGATACGTCAGCGGGTAAATCGTGCGCCGCTAACGCTTTCTCGGCGACGCTTCACTTCCACAAGAACTCGGATGGTACTGCTCAAGTGATCGGTAACTTGGAAATCGAAACTGATTACGGTACCTGTGAGTACAGCGGCACCATTAATGGACATTGGACCTGGGGTGACTCGCCGGCCAATACCTACAAGCACTTCACGGTCGATAACGACACTAGCGTCGATCTCGTCGGTGGTGATTTCTTGTGCTACCTCATTGGGGACGCCACTGTCCTGGACACATCCACGCTGGACATTGACTGGAGCTGAGTATTAGCCCGTGGCACCTGAGATTCAGGTGAGTGCGGCTGCCTCTTGGTGAGTCGTGCTGCGACGGTGAGGGCCGGCTAAAAGCTGACCCTCGCCGTCGTCGCCATTGGTTGGTGGTTGCCTTTCCATAACGACTAGAGAAGGTTTTGATGATGGATAAAGCAGGGAGTATTTTCGCAGGGGGGCCGAACGGAAAATCCAGTTTGGCCCGGTTCATCGCAGTATTTGTCTTAGGGCTGTCGGCGTTGGTGCTGGGCATGGCTTCCGTGGCCAACGCTTCAGTCGGGCTGAGCGTCGATGAGCTCACCGGTAAGCAGTTTGGCTACCAGGCCAATAACCGGGTGGGGGACATCATCGACAATCTCGGTGATCTCAACGGGGATGGCTACGATGATTTCGTGACCATGGTCGATGGCGCGAGCGATCGTGGCGCTTACGTTTTCTTCGGCCCTGGGCGGCCGACCAGCGCTGCTCTGGCCGACCTTCCCCCCGACCGTGGCTACCGCATCCGGACCACTGCTGACGCGGCCTTTGTCTCGGCTGTGGGTGACCAGAACGGTGACGGGCTAACGGATATCGCTATTGGCGTCAGTCCCATAGGTGCGGTCCTGTACGGGGTTGCCGATCCTGCCACCGATCTCCCACTTTGTGGCTCGGGGCAGACCAGATGCCTCGACGTGGCGGATCCGGTCGACGTGAACGGAGATCGACTCGGCTTCCTGCTTTCCAGCCCCACCTCGTTCATGGCGAATCGACTCGCATGGACGAGCGGAGACGTGAATGGCGATGGCAAGGATGAGATCCTTACGCCCAACGTCCCCGCGAACGCGATTCAGGTACTGGCTAACGGGTTGGGTTCGCAGTGCTCTGCAGCTCCAGGTCCGTGCACGATTGATCTGAGTACCTTGTCGGCTCCCGACAGGGTGGTCATTCAGGGCCCTTCGGCCTTGACGGGCTTCGGTCTTTCAGGGGCCGGCGTGCTCGGGGATGTAAATGGTGATGGCATCGACGACATCGGAGCGCAAAGCGGTACAGACGGTTCGGTACCCCCTGCACTCTGGGTTATCTATGGACGGGACTGGGATCAGAGCCCGGTCAACGTGGATGACCTTTCCCCATCGGAAGGGTATTCGATCGCGGCGCCCTTTACGGCAGCGGTAGTTTCTCCTTTCGCACCTGGTGACGTGAACGGTGATGGCATCGATGATATCGGTGTTCAAACCTTTTCGTTGATCCCGTCACAGTCGACGGCTATATCTGTCATCTACGGCAAGGAAGGGACAGCCGCGCGTACCGGGCTGGCTACCAGTCCGCCCGCGGTC
>Ga0153956_1002300_pt1 | contig 14425 bp, 17 predicted proteins | sample TSFL040MetaG_FD_104704 | JGI IMG/M metagenome (GOLD analysis project Ga0153956, IMG submission 104704) | Attine ant fungus gardens microbial communities from Florida, USA - TSFL040 MetaG | ecosystem: Host-associated > Fungi > Mycelium > Unclassified | place: USA: Florida, Wekiwa Springs... | reverse complement strand
TTTCTCGATTGAAAAACACTCAAAAAATAAAAATATTCTCATTTATTCAACCACAGAGGACACAGAGGGCACAGAGAGAATCTCCAGGCACCCCTCCTTTTTGAAGGAACAATGTTACCTATGTGTGTGGAAAGTGTTACCTATGTGGGTGAACTGGACCCAATGATCTCTTTCTGTGTTCTCTGTGGTTGATCTTGTAAATGAGATATTTACGATAAAAAGAATTATGCAATAACACTCTAAATGCTGTTAATCTAGACTGGTTTTGCGTTAAAAAAATTAAAAATAACCTAGCTGTAATGGCCGATGAGGTCGACAGCTCTTTCGTGATCGATCTTGCGGAGCTGATCAAAAATTTCAAGCCCTTGTAAAGTTTGCCCAGCTTGAAAATAGAGAGTTCCAACCTTGTGCAAGGTATCTAAATCATGAGGCCTGAGACGCAATACCTCTTCAAAAGTTTGCAATTCCTCATCTTTTTTCCCTAAATCGCCAAGAGTATAGGCCAATTGGAACAAAATCCACGGATCATTGGGGTCATATTGGCGTAAAATTTTGAACTCCAATAATGCCTTGTTAGAAACCTCTTCAAAGCGATGATGTAAATTTTGCTGAAAAGTGGCGCTGCCCCTTTTTTCTGCTTTATAAAGCTCGGCTAATAAAACATAGGCGTTTGCAAGTGATACATGGAGATCTGGATGAAGCGGAGAGAGTTTGATCCTTTCAATCTCTTCTACAACTACCAACTTCAATAAAGATTCTCTGATGTAAAAAAGATCATGCCAAAAAAAGGCAGAGCAAACTCTACTGAATTTTTTAAAAGGAGCTAGTGAAAATTCGACTCCTTCCAACGTTTTTGAAGTGCGCATCAATGCTTCAGCAACAAAACGTCTCTCTTCTAGCGTTGTTCCTTCTCCATCAAATCCACCTCTTAATGCTTCAATTAATCGAGTTTCTGCTGCTTGAAACCGGTCGAATTTCAAACTAGAAAAATAGATGCGGAGTGAAAAATAAGCAAAGAGTGTGAACAGAAAAATAGCTGCAGAAATAGCTGTTCCCCAGGAAATCGGAGATAGCGAGAAAAAAGCCAAAAGGACAAACCCTTCAACTGCAAGAAGAGAAATCAAGGCAAGTTGTGAAGTAAAGTCTTTTTTAATAGCCGAAAGCCAACTATTTTTGGCTTTTTCAACTTCTTTGTTTAAGAATCCTTGCAGAGGGTCGGTTTCTTCTGAGATCATAGATATCCAGAGTAGGTGAATTCTCCTGAAGTGTTCAAGTCTTTATCCATTTTTTGCTTTTTAGCCCTTGTTTCAACAGCTGCTTTATTTCCTTCAGAAGGGAGCCGTGGTCTTTTAAACCCAAAAGCAATCGCCCTTATCCTCTTCACCTTCTCTTTTACCGCCTATTTTTTTACAGAAAGAAAATGCAAAGAGAACGATATCACCAGTTTAGGCGGCGCTTTTCTTTTGCTTGCCTCAATGGCTGTTTGGATTGCCATCGCTTTTTCTAATGGACAGATAGAGACCTCTTCTATCTTGGATGAAACTAAATTATTTTTGATTACGTTCATCCCTTTTTATGGAGCAAAAATTTTACATGAACGTGGCGATCTTCAATTTTCTTCCTTTGTAAAAACGTTAGTTTACGCTAACTGCCTCTATAGCCTGGCTAAAATAGGATTTTTATTATTAGTTTTTTTGAAAATCGTCTCTTTCTCTACTTTCATGGAGGTGACCGGCATCCGTGTCATGAGTCTCGATGTGGCAGGCAGTTTTAATCGCTTTTTAACCTCATGCGATCTCTTCACCCCTTTTCTCCTCTTTTTTGTTGCATCACAAAAAAGATTTAATCTCTCTTTGAACAAATATTTTGTAGTTTTTTACATCCCCTTATCTCTTCTTTCTGTTGGGATTGCTTTTTCACGGGTCTTTTTGTTCATCGCCCTTTTTTCTCTTTTTTTAGCCATCCTTTTGCAATTTCAAAAGCGCGCACTTTTAGCTCTCTACACTTCAATCTTCTTTGCTTTAAGTATCACAGCAGTTGTTGGTCCTGAAAAAATTTACTCGATGATTGAACTCCGTCTTTTCAGTAGAGAAAACAATGCCTCTGATGTTGTTCGCGAAGGGCAGATTGAAGCTTTGTTGGAAGAAATTTACAAACGCCCACTTCTTGGGCTTGGAATGGGCGGCTATTCTCATGAAATCATTCGAGACAAAGAGGTTTTACATCTATACGAAGTGCAGTGGCTTGCTCTATTGGCACAGTTTGGTTTTTTAGGCCTGCCTCTTTTACTCCTTCCTGTTTTTACCCTCTTTTTTTCCTTCTTAAAAAGCATGCTAACGATGGAAAGATTTTTTCTTTTTATCCTCTTTTGCGGGTGGATCTCCTCTGGAGCCACTAACCCTTTTGTCCTTTCCCTGGCCAGTGGGGTGATGTATACTCTTTTCTCTCTCGGACTAAAAAGAATTGAAGCCAGTCACTTACATCAAACCAACTAAATCTTTCTTGAACCTTCTGCAAGAATGCAGATCTTCTTTTGAACTACTTAAATGTCTTGTTTGGCGCGATATTCTAGTCCGATATAAACAAGCCTCTTTAGGCATTTTATGGGCCCTTTTCCGCCCAGCTTTAAGTGTTGTTTTATTAACTTATTTATTTGGAGTGGTGGCAAAGCTCCCATCTGCTGATGCACCTTATCCTCTTTTTGTTTTAGCAGGCATTCTCCCTTGGCAACTTCTTGTAAGTGTGCTGCAAACCTCTAGCACAAGCTTTATTCTCAACCACGAATTGATCTCGAAAATTTACTTTCCAAGGGTTCATCTTGTCTTCAGCAATTTACTCGTCAATTCGGTCGATCTAGTTGTCTCTTTTGCTGTCTTTTTCCCCATTCTTTTCTTTCAGATTGGATTTAGATGGGAAAACCTACTTTTATTGATTTTAGTCCCTCTTTTGATCCTTCTAGCAGGGTCTGTGGCATTACTTGTCTCTTCTTTGTCGATCCGGATACGAGATCTTGTGATTGCAGTACCTTATCTTTCGCAAATATCTCTTTTTTTAACGCCTGTTGGATATAGCTCGAATCTCATCGACGGCTTTGGAGCTTTTCTTCTCTATTTAAACCCGCTGACAGGCATTATCGAAGGCTTTCGCTACGCCCTATTGGGCATTGTCCATCCTCATCTAGAGTGGGTGCTTTTATTATCGTTTGCCATAACTTTCTCTTTTTTGATTCTGTCTCTTCTTTTCTTTAAGAAGACCGATCAAATCCTTTCGGATGTCCTATGAGTCTTGTTGTTAAAAACTTGAGCAAAACCTACGAAATTGATTCGATGCATCAAAAGGTAGGGGGTGGTGTAAAAGAGCTTTTTCAATGGTGCCTTCGAAAAATCCGTTCCCCTTTCTCACCATCGACGACTAAAAAAACACTCGTCGCTTTGGACAATATCTCTTTTGTCATAACACCTGGTCAAAGAGTTGCCCTTTTAGGGGAGAATGGGGCAGGAAAATCGACTCTATTAAAGATATTATCGGGTGTCACCTTGCCTACAAGTGGGGAAGCAAAAATTGTGGGACGAATCGCCTCTCTTCTAGAAGTAGGGGCAGGTTTTCATCCAGATCTTACAGGAAGAGAAAATATTTTCCTAAACGGCGCTATCCTCGGCCTTTCAAAAAAAGAAATTGAAGCACTCTTTTCTTCCATCGTCTCATTTGCCAATGTGGCAGAGTTTCTTGAAACACCGGTCAAACACTTTTCTTCAGGGATGAGAGCGCGACTTGCTTTCTCTATCGCCATCCACACAGAGCCCGATCTTCTTGTGTTAGATGAAGCACTCTCTGTTGGGGATCAATCCTTTCAAGAGCGATGCCAAGAGAAAATCGATGCTCTTGCTGCACGCGGCACAACACTTATTTTTGTAGCTCATCAAATTGAACCCATTTTAAAACTTTGCCAAAGAGGTCTTTACCTTGAACAAGGCAAACTCGTTCTCGATAGTAACATTGAAGAGGTGGTCACTTATTACCTCAATCGATCTTCTAAAAAATTAATAAATCCAAGCTCTTTCTTTGTTACATCAGATAAAAGAACAAAAGCCCCCCGTTGAATTATTTATTTAAGTGTCTTTAAACTCCTATTTAACAAGGAGTTTTTATGTCTTCTCCCATTCAACGACAACCTTTACAAGACAGAGCAAATCGTTCACCTGCTCTAAATAGAAATGGACAAAACCAAGAAAGAGTGAATGGAATAGCCAGGGCAGCACTAACTCCGAGAATACAAGCTCCTTGGCCTCTTAGGAGGGCACTTGCCACATTTTTTAGTCCTCCAATACCAGGCACTCCTGTAACACCAAAACCTCAGCACGAAACTGGATCTCAAGACGGTGCTTCTAATGAACGTGATTGAGTCAAAAAATAGGAAATCTAGGCAGGATAACCTTTGGTTAGCTTAAAGATCACAGAGAACAAAGAGACTTAAATAGCTTGAACCAAGGAAAATAATTCTCTATCAGCAAGTATTGCCTATGTTAGTGAACTGAATTGGCAAAGCCTCTCTGTGTTAAAAAATCGAAAACTTTCTATTAAAGATCTGGCTTAACTAGCCAAAGGTTATCCTGCCTATCCTGCCCATCTTGTTATATCTCTTGAACATCTCGCGCAACTTGATGCTGCATGGAATCATTAATTCTGTGCAGAATCAAGCAACAGCTATAGAGATACAAATACATGATCTAAATACCACTCGACCGTGCTTTCTAACCCTTGATGGAAAGATGTAGAAGGTGTCCAACCTAATTCTTCTTTCGTCTTTGTTGGATCAATAGCATAGCGGATATCGTGACCAGGTCGGTCCTCTACAAAAGAGATCAAACGGCGAGATGATCCTGGAGTTCTTCCTAATTTTTTGTCGGTGATTTGGATAAGAAGCTCTACGAGTTGTAAATTTTGCCACTCGTTTTCTCCACCAATGTTATAGGTTTCACCGCGGCGGCCTTCGTGAAAGACCCTATCAATAGCTTCAGCATGATCTTTAACATACAACCAATCTCGGACATTTTCCCCTTTGCCATAGATAGGGATCTGTTTTTCTTCCAAAATCTTTTGGATCACGACAGGGATGAGCTTTTCTGGATATTGGTGAGGCCCGTAGTTATTGGAGCAATTAGAAACAACAATTGGCAATTTATAGGTATTAAAATAGGCCTTCACAAAATGGTCAGAAGCTGCTTTTGAAGCTGAATATGGGCTACGAGGAGCATATGGGCTCTTTTCCGTAAATACCCCTTCTGCCCCGAGCGAACCGTAAACTTCATCTGTAGAGACATGGTGGAAAAGATGTTCTTCCCCTTCTCTCCAAAAAAGACGGCAACATTCTAAAAGTTGAACTGTACCTAAGACATTTGTCTGAACAAATTCAACAGGCCCAGAAATTGAACGATCAACGTGCGATTCTGCCGCCAAGTGGATCACATGGGTGAAACGATGCTCTTCAAACAACTCTTCTAATTGGTTCCCGTTCGTGATATCTCCCTGCAAAAAGGTATAGTTTTCACTACTTTCCACCTCTTTCAAATGGTCCAAATTTGCAGCATAGGTCAATTTATCGAAGTTGAAGATCTGGTAAGAGGGATATTTTTTTACAAAAAGGGAAACAACATGAGATCCAATAAATCCAGCTCCGCCAGTGATCAAAATCCTTTTCATTTCAAATACTCCTCTAATGCCTCTTCCCAAGAAGAAAGTTTGATGATTTTTCCTATTTTTTCATTCGACAATACAGAATAGAGGGGTCGTTTGATTTTTGATGGAAATGCTGCATGCGAAACAGGCTCGATTTTGCTTTCAAATCCAAACTTTTTTCCAATCATGGATGCAAAGGTATACCAACTCGCTTCACCACCATTAACAGCGTGATAAAGGCCCGGCTCTGGTCGCTTTTTCAATAACTCGATCATCGCTTTTGCCAAAGAAAGAGTCGAGGTAGGGCTCATCCAAATATCCGAAACCACTTTAAGTGGCTCGCCTGCTTTTCCTTTTTTTGCAATGGTCTCTACAAAGTTTCCACCCTTCTCCCTGGAGCCACTTTTTCCATAAAGGGAAGCTGTTCTTAAAACATAAGCTGAAGAACATTCAGAAAGAGCATATGCCTCTCCAAGTCCTTTTGAAGCCCCATAAACAGAAAGAGGAGATGGTAAATCGTTCTCATCGTAAGGAGATCTTTTTTTTCCATCAAAAACAAAATCTGTGCTCACATGAACAAGAGGCACTTTTTTCTTTTCTGCAGCTTTTGCCATCACACCGACAGCATGCCCGTTAATCGTATAGGCAACAGCAGGCTCTTCTTCCGCCTTTTCTGTTTTATTATAGGCTGCTACATTGAAAATGGCTTCAAAAGGGGTTTCGTCTAGCTTTTTCTCTAATGCTTTCAGATCAAGAAGATCGACATCTTCTCTTGTCCAAGAGATAAAACGTTCTTTGTTGAGAACCAACAGATCTTGTCCGAGTTGTCCTCGAGCGCCAATCAAAAGGATGGCCATGTCTCACTCCAAGAAGGTAAAACTTGATCTTTGTCAGAAAGATGTGGAGAAAAAGAGGGCCAGGCGATGTTTAAAGTTGGGTCATCCCATCTAATTCCCCCTTCATGGGTTTTAGAATAGGGTTTAGAGACTTTGTAGAGAACTTCTGTATCGTCTTCTAAGGTCATAAACCCGTGCAAGAAACCTGCTGGGACAAAAAGTTGACATTCGGTGTCGATTGTAAAAGCTTCCCACTGTCCAAATGTTTCAGAGTCTTTTCTGACATCAACGATCACATCGTAAATTTTCCCTTTTAAAACACGGACAAGTTTTGCCTGTTCATAGGGAGGATGTTGTAAATGGAGCCCTCGCACTGTCCCTTTGTATTTGGAATAAGAGTGGTTATCCTGGACAAAAGTGGGATCAACGCCTGCGCTTTTCCACCGCTCTTCATGATAAGTTTCTGAAAAAAAACCACGATCATCGAAGAATTTTTTTGGCCTGAGAAGGAGCGGCCCTTCAATCTTTTTTCTTTCTGCCGTCAACATGATGGGCAAGATAGTAGCACGAAAAGACTAAAACAGGCTGGATTCTTTAAACTGATGCGGTGGGATCTGAACACCTAGTTCTTTAAAAAGGGGATGGTGCTCTCTTCCAATGTTTTGAACTTGCACATCAATCCCTTCGGCTTTCCAACGCTCTAAGCAATCTTTGATAGCAAGAGCTCCACTTGAATCGTAAAGTGTTACACTAGCGCAATCGATCCGAACACTTTGACACTCTTTAGGGAGAGAGAATTTTTTTAAATCTTCTCCAACTGTGAAAAATAGAGGCCCATGGATAGCTAAAATGTGGTGATCTTCTTCTTCCGTTAGCTGAAGTTTTGATACTTTCCCAAGTTTACGCACAAGAAGCAGTGCCGATAAGACAATACCGACCTCTACAGCCATCACAAGATCCACTAGCACAGTGACACAAAGAGTAGTGGCTAAAATGAAACCGTCTGTCTTGTGGGCCCTTGCAATTTTGATCAGATGAGGAAATTCCCCCATATTCCAAGCGACAAAAACAAGGATACCAGCTAGCACAGCGAGGGGTATCTTCCCAGCCAAAGGGGAGAAAAACAGAACAACCAAAAAGATGGTTAACGCGTGGATCATCCCTGCAACTGGGGTTTTTCCGCCCAAGCGGATATTAGATGATGTTCTTGCAATGGCACCGGTGGCAGGTATTCCGCCAAAGAAAGAAGAAAAAATGTTAGCCATCCCTTGACCAAACAGCTCTGCATTAGACCTGTGGTGATGACGGGTCATTTTGTCAGCAATAGCAGCAGATAGAAGCGATTCGATCCCTCCTAAAAGGGCAAGTGCAACTCCATCTGGAAAAAGCTCTAGCAATCTTTCAAATGAAAGAGGGGGTAAAGTCAAAGGTGGAATGGGTGAAGGTAAGACTCCATAGCGCCCTTCGATTGTCTCTAGAGGTAAAGAAAAAATATAGGCAATGAGAGTGGCTAACACCATGGCAACTATAGCACCTGGCAGACGGGGGAATTTCTTTTTCAGAAAGAAGAGAAACCCGGTCGTTGAAAGGCCAAAAAGAGCGGACCACGGACTCATGCCATGGACCTCTTGGCAAAAGACAGTGCATTTGTCTAAAAAATCTGCAGGTAGACCGACTTGCAAACCAAAGAAATCGCGGAGCTGTGAGGCTAAAATAACAACAGCAATCCCTGCAGTAAAACCAGAAATGACGGGTTGAGGGACAAATTTCATTACCTTGCCAACTTTACAGACTCCCATCAAACAGAGAAGAACACCTGAAATCAGGGTCGCAATCTGCAGCCCCTCTATCCCATGTTTTGTAACAGTGGCAAGAACTAAAAGGACATAAGCACCAGTTGGTCCACCAATTTGGTAGCGACTTCCTCCCAAAAGAGAGATAAGAAACCCAGCGACCAAAACAGTGTATAATCCTTTTTCGGGGGTAACACCTGAGGCAATGGCAAATGCAAGGGCAAGAGGCAACGCGATGATCCCAACGCTGACGCCTGCGATCAAGTCGGAAAAAAAGCTTTTTTTCATCTCGCCACGAGTTGACCAACTCATTGGCGTTAAGTCGCTAAAGAAACCCACACCTGCACTCTCGAAATTTTATTATATCTTATCGTTCACAAAAAGAAAACGACCAGGAGTGCAGGAACTAGTAATAGTCTCTGTTATTAAACTCTATTGTATTGATTATCAGGATCTTGAAGATCAGGATCAGCAGGGTCTGCAGGAGGGCCATAAGCACCACCTCTCCCCCAGTCAAGTCCGTAAAAGTTTCTGTCGTATAGAGATGGACCTGCTTGTAAACAACTAGCTACCAGTAAAAACAAAAACAGCGCGTTTTTCATACAACTACCTCTAAATTGCAGAAAAACAAACGCGTTTTATTTTTACAAACAAAAAAAGATTAATCTAAAAATTCACATTCATCTTTGAGCTCTATACTGATTAAAATCATTCAACCCTTTATCGATTAAAACATCCATTGTTTTACTAATGGATCTATGGGTCATTTGAGCAATCTTAGCTATATGATAATGGCGCTCGCTATCAGTCCGGTAAGAGATATTTCCTTTGTATTTTTCTTTATCAATAGGCTCAGGCACTGGCTCTCCTTTCTCTTGATAAATTTCTACTGCAGCAACAATGAGACTTTTTATCTCTTCCATGCCCTCATCGAGACTCTCTGAGTCGGTACAAATTCCAGGCAATTCATTGACTCGGATAATGTAATAGCTTTTACCTTTGTGAGTCTCAGTTTCAATACTGTATGTCCAAGGCAAATTGATATAGTAATCAACACTTTTACTATCTTTTATTTTTCTTTTATTCATGATCTTTTACAACTTCCTCTAACATTTTTATTTGATATGGTAAAAGCTGAGACCTCTTTTTAAGCGAAATATTCTTTTCATATCCATCTTTCCAAAAGATAAAATGAGAACTTCCGGGAGACCTAACTTTAAAACCAAGTTTGTATAAAACGCATTCTGCCTCATCAAATGAAATAATTTGACCGTTTATGATTTTGGCTTTCAGCTTTTCAAATTTACTCATAGCAAAAATGATATCAAAATTGATATCGAATTTGCAATCGTATCCTAAATTTTCTCCTCTGCATTTAAGCTTTAAGAACATGAAATTATTAAAATTGAAACGTAAAGACACGAAGACGCAAAGGATTCATGTTTTGAAGAAATTCATTTGGTTCAATCAAAGATTAAGCCTGAGAAATAGGCTTTTCTTTGCGTCTTCGTGTCTTTACGTTTCAATTCTTTGTCTTTCTACAACAACGATGCTTAGGTTGAAAGATAGCTTAAAAGTTTACCATGAGGTGTCGACAAAGAGGGCTGTGGTAAACCTTTCTCCAGGATCTCTTCATCGGAAAGGGCAAGAAGATAAAGTCCTTGATGCTCTTTTGGGATGGCGTCTTTAATCTCCATTTTTTTTCGATCAAATGCGCGGCGGTGGATAAAAAGGCGTACAATGAAAAAAAGAAGGCTGAGGAGAGGGATAGTCCAAAGGTAGGGAATAAACAGGCCAAAAAGGGGTAAAACAAGGGTCATTAGAAAAATATTCATCTCTTTTGGCTGACGAAAAAGAGGTCCCCACATTTTACGAAAAGAGGATGTCGATGTTTCATAAGCCAGCATCTCCTCAAACAGAGGCTCTTCAAAAGCCATTCTCGCCACATGGACAAGCTCATGGGCCACTAACTCTTGAACAGAATAATAGCCATATAACTTGTCTTGGTCTTTGAGGTTTTTCCTCAGTTGCAAAAAAGCCTCTTTTGGAGAGTCATCTTTTTCTTGAAAAATCCAAGCTGCAGCCCCTTCAAAAAAAGAGAGTTTCCGATTGCTGAAGATCACAGGGACCCAATCGATCGAAAATCCAAACAGTTTTTGTGTGATAAGAGAACCTTTTTCTAGCAAAGAAGCTTGCCTTTCTTCTTTTTCAAAATGGTTCGGTGTGACTTTTCCTTGCTCGATCCGATCAGAAAACTGCTCTTCAGTTTCTCTTGGAGCTGGAAGCCATCCTTTGCAAGCAAGAGCAAAAATCTTTTCAGGGTTCACTAAAAGGCCCTGTTGTTTTTGCAGCTTCTTGTAAGGCTCTCCAATGTCCGCGATCTAACCACCCTGTGCTTCCCTCCCAATAGACAAAGAGGGCAATCAAACCAAGGATAGGAAGAATAATATAGGTCCAAATCAGCCAACGGGGAATTTTTGTCTCGTTTGATGCTGGGACATCTAAGATTTCATTGCTCATCTGTTTCCTCCAAAAAAACGATTTTACTTGGCTCTTCCGACCAATCGAGCCTCTTTTTCCACCATGAAAAAAGGAAAGCACCTAACGCCCCTGCTGATAAAAGAATCAATAAACCGTAATGGACCCATTGACCAATCATTTCCCTGGCCCATCAATAATTTCTTTTGTATTCACTGGGTCTTTCCCTAGCCACCAAGCTTTAGAAGGAGGCGTTAACCTTGTCCCTTTTGTCATGAGATATTGGTACATTGCCTCAAATTCTAAGTTTGGAACACCCGTTTGAGCGCCTGGAGTCCCTCTTGGATCATCATCAAAAAAGTGTTGAAAAGAGGGCATGATGCTTCCGGGGCTGGATGTTTTTGGCGACCAGAAATGTGATTTATGCCAATCACGGCTCGGCCGTTTCACACCCGTTCTTGAAAGATCGGGACCAATCCGACGCGTACCAGGGAATGTGACATCTTGATAGATATATTCACTGGCAGTTGATGGGGGAGCTGGGTAGGCATCTGAACCGTTTAAAACAACGTCTTGTACTAAAGTCCTTGTCTGATCTGTATGGCAATACCAACATCCTTCAATCGCATAGATTCTCTCCCCCTTCCGAATTAGCTCTTCCCGGGACCAAAAACCCATTTTCTTCAGTTCATCAATAGATTGTATTGGACGACCATTTTGAGCATATAAAAACCCTTTACCCGTTGGAACTTCTATCTCTCGTACTCTGTATTCAATAGGGTTTTTAATGAAAAGTTGTCCTTTGTTTTTTTCGTCTGTTTGACTTTCCATAAGGACAAAATGGGTGTCTACATAATCTTCTAAAGCTTCTTCAGTGGCAGAAGTAGAAAATCCCTCTTTCAACCCCGGATCGTAAAGCTCCATAACTTGGAAAAGGGGGAGAGTCATCCCTTTTTCTTTCCAATTCGGCATTTCAGATGTGAAAATATTTTTCAGTTCACTTTGCAATCTCTCGACTTCAGATTTAAAGGAAGCGCCTGGCGTACGCAAAAAAAGGATCCGGCTTGTCAAATGGATGGGGCCGCCTTCTTTACTGATATATTTTTTCAGAGCTTCTGGAGCTACAATTCTTGAACGTTCCCCTTCAATGAAAGCCGAAAATGTTTTTCCATCTTCCATATGTCCTACGTATTGCAGGTCATAGCTTCCAGTCACACTATTAGAAATAAAAACTCTTGGATCTCCTACCTCATACATCTGTTTTTGATAATGAGAGGTATTTTCTGACCATGTTGGATCCACAAGGGGAGGAATGATCAATGTTACACTGATGGCGCAAAGAAAAAAGAGGAAGACGCCGATAACGGTCCACCAAAAAGACCCTTCTACTTTATGTCCAAATCCGCCGCTCATACAGCCTCCTGAGGAACGACGGTTTCTCTTGGTTGCAATACTTTTGTGTTAAAAATATTTAACACAAAAAGAAAGTTAGCAAAAACTAAAATGGCCCCACCAATTGTTCTCATTAACCACCAAGGGTGCATAGCGACAACGGTCTCGATAAAGGGAACAACACTGATGTTTTGTAAGTACTCTGCGTAGGTCTTTCCATTGGCCCAATTTGCCCATTCAAGCCCCTGCAAAAACCCTCCAACCCAAAGAGGGAGAATAAAGAAGAAAGAGCCCAACATACTCAAAGAAAAATGCCAATCTGCAAGCTCTGGAGACCAAAGAGGCTTTTTCTCTAGCCGTGGCACACAATAGTAAACCCCTGCTGTCGCAAAAAATGTAAACGTTGCAAATAGGCTGATATGGGAGTGACCGATTACCCAATCGGTTTTAGAGGTGATTTCGTTGATGTTTCTTAAAGCCATCAAAGGGCCTTGAACGCAGGTCAAAAGGTAAAAAACATTCCCCATCATGATAAAACGGATACCAGGATTTTCAAGATACTTTTTCCAATTGCCTCGCAGTGTCCCAAAAATGTTGGTCACAACGCTCCACACAGGGATAAAAAGCCAGATAGAAAAGACAATAGATGTCGTCTGCAACCACTGTGAAACTGGCCCGTGGATGATGTGGTGAGCGCCAATCCAAGCGTAAGTAAACGCAATCGTCCAAAAGCCCACCATCGATAGTCTATGGCTATAGATAGGGACATTGGCCATTTTAGGTAAAAAGTAATAGGCAGCAGCTAACCCCATTGGTGTAAAAATCAAGCCAACAAGGTTGTGTAGATAGAAAAAGTTGGCATTGACGCGCGAAATACCACCTGGCAATTGGTATATGTAAAACCACCCAACATAAATGGTGATGGTAGTCCAGATGATAGTACCCAGTGTGTACCAAAGCGAAACGTACATTTTTTCGTACCGTCGATTCGCAACTGTTGCAAGAAGATTAAAGGCAAGCATCGCCCAACCGATAATAAACAAAACTTTCACTGGAACATACGAGATAAACATCGGAATTTCTGCAAATTCCCAGCCCCAGTTAGTACCAAAAGGGAAAGAGAGGTTTCCTAAAATAAGGCTAAACCACCAGATGATAATGCCAACTTTTGCAAGCTTTACACTCCAAATAGGAGTACCACACAATCTAGGGACAAAGTAATAGATCAAACCCACATCGACAGACAAAAGCCAAAGCAGTGTCACAGATCCTACATGAATCGGACGTACACGTCCAAAATGGATATATTCCCCCGAAAAGTAATCGGGCATCAAAAAGCCATTGATAGAGATAAAAAGACCTACCAACATACCAAAGAGGAGAAAAATCAATGCAGGATAGATTAGCCATTTTACAGGGGTATCGTCGTAAGTAACTTGTTGACTAACTGCTTCCACGTGTTTCCTCTTTTTGTGCTTCTAATTGATCCTTCCACAATTGCCGATTTTCTGCGAAGGTTTCTCGCATATTTCTTAAAACGTTTTTCCACTCTTTCAGAGTTTTTTCGTTTTTGACACTATCTTTTTCCAAGCGATTGATATTAAATAAGACAAGCTGTTCCATCTCACTTTCAAGAACTTTTTGATCTTTCGGGGGTTCAATATTTTCTTTTGAATAGATGGGCAGCGCATGTGATGACCACTCTGTGTAAAGAGAAACTAGCTTTTCAGCACCATCTAAAGATGTAATCGCTATACCTAATACCTCGACCCCTTTTCTTTGAGTATCAAATAATTTACGGAGTGTAGGAGAGGTGATGGCATTATCAGACGCTATAGTGCTCGTGTAAAGTTGTTCTCTCACTTTTTTAAAGCTCAAATTTTTCTCTGAGAGGCTTCTGATATAAATGACCAGTTGAATCCGTTGCCATATCGTTGTGATATCGGCAAATGAGGTCATGGCAGTTCCGGGCACGCCATAGGTGATCGATTGCAAAAGACGTAAATCATCACGTGAATCAATCCAATCGAGATTGGTCAACATCCTAGGTTTTGCCTCTTGCATCACCTCTGCACGGTTGCTAGATCCATCTGCATCAGAGCCATGACACATCGCACACTGAAGAAGAAACAGTTTTTTTCCCGCTTCAATGTTTTCAAGAGTGTAATATTCTTTTTTGATGTAGTAGCGATCTTGATTCACGCCATAAGGGTCACCAGGCAAAACATTGAATAGCTTCTCTTCTGTCCA
>Ga0153956_1002299_pt1 | contig 14434 bp, 10 predicted proteins | sample TSFL040MetaG_FD_104704 | JGI IMG/M metagenome (GOLD analysis project Ga0153956, IMG submission 104704) | Attine ant fungus gardens microbial communities from Florida, USA - TSFL040 MetaG | ecosystem: Host-associated > Fungi > Mycelium > Unclassified | place: USA: Florida, Wekiwa Springs... | reverse complement strand
CACCATTCCGGGGCTCTCGATCAAGCGGGCGCGATGGAATCGACGAGTGCTCGCCCTCAGGGTCTCGGTGAGTCCGACCGCGAGCAAGCCGATCCGCGCGACGATACGCCTGGTCCGCGACCCCCGCTCGCACCAGGCTCCGGGTACCGCCAGGCGGTGGCTGCGGAGGCAGATGAAGCCCCGTTCCGGCGTGGTCATCGCGAGGTTCTCGATCCCACACGGCTTGAAACCGGCCGTGGTCACCGTCGCCTATCCCGGCGACCGGCGCCTGCTGCCCGATGCGGCGAAGGCGAAACCGGCGACTGTGCCAAAGATCACCCGCCCGCGCCGCGGCAGCTGAGAGGATCGGGCCATGTCGGTACGTCAGACGATCGAACTCCACGGCCAGCCGGTCACCTACCACCGGATGGGCTCGGGGCCGCCGATCCTGCTCATCCACGGGATCACTTCGAGCTCCCGCACCTGGAAGGCGGTCATGCCCAGGCTGGCCGCCGAGTACACGGTGATCGCTCCCGACCTGCTCGGCCATGGCCGTTCTTCGAAGCCAAAGGGGGACTACTCGCTCGGCGCCTATGCCAGCGGCATCCGCGACCTGCTGGTCGCGCTCGACCTGCCCAAGGCGAACGTGGTCGGTCATTCACTGGGTGGCGGCATCGCGATGCAGTTCGCCTACCAGTTTCCCGACCGGGTCTCCCGCCTGGTCCTGGTCGACACGGGCGGCATCGGTCGTGAGGTCAACCCCGCGCTGCGGGCCGCGACGCTGCCGGGCGCGGAGTATGTGCTGCCGCTGCTCTTCACCCCGACCCTCCATGACGCCGGCCTGAAGGTGCGGAGCTTCCTGGCCGGAATCGGCCTGCGCGGCAGTGCCGACGTCGAAGGCGTGGCCGAGGGATTTGCCTCGCTGACCGAAGCCGACGCCAGGCGCGCCTTCCTCCATACCGTCCGCTCGGTGATCGATCCGACCGGACAGCGAGTCTCGGCCGCCGACCGCCTATACCTGACCCGCGACATCCCCTCGCTGATCGTCTGGGGCGATCACGACCGGATCATTCCCCCCTCGCATGCCGATCTGGCCCATGACCTCATGCCCGGCAGCCGCTTGGAGATCTTCCCCGGTGCCGGCCACTTTCCCTTCAACGACGATCCCGTCCGTTTCGTCGAGGTGCTCGAAGACTTCATTGCCACGACCGGGGAGGCCGACCTGGACGAGAACCACGTCCGGCGCCTCCTGATCGAGAACCAGGCGAAAGCCGCCTGATCCCCGAGGGGCCGGGGACGCGGCGGCTGTCGGCTCCGCCGCGGTCAGGCATACTCGACGGCATGAGCGACGAGCTGCCGGTCGAAGAGGTCGTTACCGCGCTGGAGGAGTACCAACGGCGTACCGTCGACCTCTACCACAGACATGAGGGAGATCCCGAGACCTGCGTGAAGGAGATGGTCGGGCTCCACCTGCGCTGGACCGAGGAGGACCCCGATCGGGCGAAGTTGGTCAGCCGCTATCGGGCGCCGGTGATAGCCGGGCCCGGAAGGGACCGGCTCACCGCCTCAAACGCCGCCTACTTCGAAGAATCGAAGCGGTGGATGAAGGAGTCGACCGGGTCCGGGGCGATGCCGTCCCTTTCCTTCAACGTCCTCCACGCCCTCGTCTTCGCCCCGACCCAAGAGCTTGCCAAGCACTGGCTCGGCGGCCGCCTGAAGAGACAACCGACCGAGTACGCGGACGCGATGGGCGCGGCCGCCTGGGCCGGCATCGTCGCCGCCGGTGAATCGCTCCAGACCGAAGCCGGAGCCTCCTCGTGATCGTCGACGCCTGGATGCAGCACCCCACCCCGGGCTTCCTCTCCCACCCGGCTTTTGCCTCGCTGATGCGCTGGACCGGCCAGGAACCGCCGACCGAGGAGATCCCGATCGAAGCCTCGATCGCAGCGATGGACGAGGCGGGAGTGAGCAAAGGGCTCCTCAGTGCCTGGCATGCGCCGTCCGGCCCGATGATCGGCAACGGCGAGGTGGCAGCCTGGCGCTCAGCCCATCCCGACCGTTTTGCCGCTCTGGCCGCGGTCGATCTCGCCCGGCCGATGGAAGCGGTCCGCGAGCTCCGGCGACGAGTCGAGGAAGACGGATTCCGTGGCCTTCGGATGCTGCCGTGGCTCTGGGAGGCCCCGCCGACCGACCGCCGCTTCTACCCCCTCTTCGCCGCCTGCGTCGAGCTCGGTGTCCCTTTCTGCACGCAGGTCGGGCACACCGGTCCGCTGATGCCCTCCGAACCGGGCCGACCGATCCCATACATCGACCAGATCGCGATCGACTTTCCCGAGCTGGTCATCGTCGGCGGGCACATCGGCTACCCGTGGACCGAGGAGATGATCGCGGTCTGCCGCAAGCACGAGAACGTCCACATCGACACTTCCGCCTACTCGCCGAAGCGCTACCCGCGCGAGCTGATCGAGTACGTGAAGTCGGGCTCGGGCCGGCGGAAGGTGCTCTGGGGCTCGAACTACCCGATGATCGGGCCGGCGGCGGCCCTGACCGGGATCGATGAGCTCGGTCTCGACGACGAGACCCGCGAGCTGTTCCTCGGCGGCAATGCCCGCCGGATCTTCCAGCTCGACTGATCAGGCCTCGACCGGGGTCAGCTCCGGCCGCTTGGCGGCACGCCCGTCCCCGGAAGACTTGCCGGCGAGCCGGCGATAGATCCACGGCGCGAGGAAGGCCCCAGCCCAGCGCAGCTCCGCCATCACCCGCTCGGGCAGCTGCCGGGCGGCGCGGACCGGCACCTCACCGGGCCAGGACTGCCCCTCCGGCAGCGGTTCGATCAGGCTGAACATGCCATCGGCCAGAACCTGATGACCGGCCGAGTTGAGGTGCAGCCGGTCGTCGCACCAGTGGTCCGGGTCGGCGACCTCGGCCGACTCGGCCACGTCGAGGAGCAGGGTCCCGTGCCGGCCGGCGATTCGCCGGAGGCCGCGGTTGAACTCGGCGACCGTGTCGGAAAGCAGCCGCCCCAGCGGCATCATCAGGGCGGGATCGGGATAGGTGATGCTCATCACCGTGGCGCCGGTGGCAGCCAGCCGGTCCTGCATCGCGTCCATCCTGGCCAGGACCAGGTCGAGGTCGCAACCGGGCCGGAGCACATCGTTGAGGCCGCCGATCAGGCTGATCAGGTCCGGCTCCATCGCGATCGCCTTCGCCATCTGGTCCTCGTCGATCTGAGCCATCAGCTTGCCTCTGACCGCCAGGTTCGCGTAGAGCAGATCGCCCTGCTCGGCCGCCAGACGCTCGGCGAAACGATCGGCCCAACCTCGTTCCAGACCGCCGGGACCGGTCGGATCACCTACCCCTTCCGTCTGGCTGTCCCCGATCGCGACGAACCGCTCGTATCTCACCCTGCCTTCTGCCATCGCCGGAACCCTACCTGGCCCCGGCCGCATTCCGGCAATACAGGCGAGATCCGGATCTCGATGGGCCTCAGACCGGCAGGCGGTCGATCGTGGCGGGCAGGGCGGGAACGCGGCATCGTCGCATCTCGGACTTGAGCCCCTCCCGCATCTTCAACAGCAACTCACGATCGGCCGAGTCGAGAACGCGGCCCGTGTCGCGGTCGACCAGGTTCCTTACCTGGTCGGGATCCCGGTTGCGGTCGTAGAGCTCGAACTCGGGCAGCCCGCCGTGAGGATTCAGGTAGACCGCGTAGGTCGCGTCGGGAGTTCGCCAGGCCCTGATCCGGTTGGCTCCCGGGGTCACGTCGCGATAGGCGGTGCCCGACTGATGGTCGTCGAAGGTGAAGAGCGTCCCCTCCCGGACCGAGTCCGCCTCTTCTTCGAGGACGGGGACCAGGCTGCGCCCGCGAAGCTCCAGGCCATCGGTGTCGACCCCGGCCAGCTCGGCCATGGTCGGCAGGATGTCGCAGAGCGACGCCGGGGCGCTGGACCGGCGCGGTTCGGGGAACATCCGCGGATTGGAGACGATCAGCGGAACGTTGATCGTCTCTTCGTAGGCGTTGAACATCTTCTGGCGCAACCCGCCGTGTGACATGCCCATGTCACCGTGGTCCGAGGTGCGGAAGATCACCGTCTTCGAGCGCAGCGAATCGGGATCTCCGGGATCCCCGAGCGCGTCGAGGACACGTCCGATCTTCTGGTCGGCGAGCCGGTGCAGATGGGCGTAGAAGCGGCAGTATTCGCGTCGCTGCTCGCCCTCTATCGGACCGAGGAATCCAAGCTGGCCCATCTTCAGGAGCACGTGGGCCCGCGGCTTGTTCCTCAGGGTCTCGTCGGCGGTCGGGGGCAGCTGGACCGCGTCGAGGTCGGCCCACTCGTCGGCCGAGTAGCCGCCCTCCTCGTATGACGAGGGGTATCCGAGCACGTCGTGGGGGTTGACCAGCGAGTAGATCAGCGCCCAGGGCTCTTCCGGCGGGTCGGCAAGGAACTCCTCGGCCTGACGGGTGAAATCCTCGTCGTAGCCCTCCTTGCTCTTGCCGGCGCGGTTGCCGCCGCCGAAGTGGCTCGGCTCGATGTTCTCACCGGCGTCCGGCGGCACCCAGCCCTCGAAGCCGTAGTCCTCTGCCAGCCGCTCGGCATCGGCCTGGGACCAATCGCCGCCGACCGGCTGGGTGAGGTGCCACTTGCCCTTGAGCACGGTCTTGTACCCGGCCCGTCTGAGGATGCTCGGCAGGTTCTCCATGTCCGGATCGAGCTCACGCTCGTCCGTGCCTCCGTTCGGCCTCCGGACCGCGCTCTTGACCGCCTGGGAAATCATCTCGACCGGCGAGATCTCACCCGCCCGGACCGCTTCGGCGCCCTTCCGCAGGGCGTGCTTTCCGTTTGACCTGTCGAGTCTGGCGCCGCCCCGGGTCAGGGTCAGGTCCACCCCGTGCTCGGCCGGCCAGCGGCCGGTGAAGAGCGAGGCCCGGCTGGGCGAGCACATGCAGGACGCGATGCAGGTCTCCTCGAAGGTGATCCCGGTCCGGGAGAGCTCGGCATCGGCCGGCATCAGCTCGTCGAGCCACTCCTGGCCTTCCGGCCAGTGCATCGGATAGCGCTGCTGGTCGGTGATGATCAGCAGCAGGTTCGGCGGCTTGGCCATGCTCAGAGACCCGCCTTCGGGCAGCCGAGCTTCTGGAATGCCGACTTGCTGGTGTAGCTGCCACGCGGGTAGAAACGACCCATGACCTTGGCCGCGTCATAGGGCGAGGTGACGTTCTGGATCGCGTGCTTGAAGCCCCTCGACGGGATCACGTTGCGGTTCAAGAGCAGCCCCGCGTCCTTGCGGCCTACGCCATCGCCGTCTGGGTCCGCGGGCAGGAAGGCGACCCCGCACTTGCGGGTTGCGTTATTCGGCCGGTCTGCCGCCTTCGAGACGACGATCGTGTAGCGGCGCTGCTTGCCCTTGAGAGGGACCTGCTCGTCGAAGAGGCACTTGTTGGTCTTGGTGGTTGCCAGCGACTCGAGCGTGCACATGTCCCACTCGACCAGTTGGCCGGCCTTGGTCCGGCGCTCGCCCTTGAAGGTCTTCGGGATCGTGGGCATGCTGCCCTTGAGCACCAGCACCTTCCCGAAGCGAGTGCTGAAGGCCCCGGTCATGTAGCGGGCGTCGTTGTTCGCGTAGAGAGTGCCGATCTCGCTCGGATTGGCCTGCCAGGCCGCGTCGAATTCGGCCTGGGTCTTGTACCGGGCCATGGACAGCGGCAGGTTGAAGAACTTGACGAAGCCGAAATCGGCCTCGGCCGGGTTGGTCAGAGGATCCTTGCCGGGCCAGTTGACCAGGCTGTCGTAAAGCGCGGCCGGAACGCTCTGGGACCGGTAATCGTGGTTCGAGTTGATCGCGGCGCAGAGGGCTTTGCCGGTCAGGACGGTGCCGTCGGCGAGAGTCAGCTCGGGGGTCGGGATCGGGACTCCGCCAGCCTTGCCGCGGCCACGATCAGGGACGTATACCCGGTAGATGATGTCCTGGTAGTCCTCGGATGAAGGTGCGGCGTAGAGGGTGTTGGCGGCCGGGGTCGCGGGCGCGGCGGTGGCCAGCACCCGGACGGTCCACTTGCGCTTCTTGACCTTTCTGTCCCTTCCCGGCAGGCTCGGGTTGACCGAGCCCTTGTCGGGCCTGATCTGGCGATCGGAGATCGATCCGGTCGGCACGCCGCCATTCGACTCGTAGGCGTTCAGCGACGAGTAGCGGGCGTGCGGGTACTGGCCCCGCAGCCTCAGGACCGCGCCAGTCGGGGCACGGAACTTCGCGCCCCAGTAGGTGATCTCGGTACCGGGGTAGGCAGTGTTGGTCTTCTCGTTGGCGGCGGTGAAGGGACCGGTCCAGAAGCAGCTGGCCGCCGGGAGCCCGAGCGGGTTGTACCCATCCGGAACGATCTCGGCTCGCGCCGGCGCCGCTGCCGCCAGCGTCGTGACCGTCAGTGCCAGAACCGCCAAGACTGTCTTCTTCATCCCATCTCCAACCCTTGTTGTCAGCCGCCGTGATCGCGGCTCTTGACCGTGACTCTCCGGGCACCAAGTTTACTGACGCACGTCAAGTATTCATAAAAACCCGGCTTGGGCGAATAGTCGTCCCGAAGCAGGCCGAAGTAGGACTGGTAGTCCGGCCCTTCGCTGTCGTTGTCACGCAGGCCGAACCAGCGGAAGTCCGTGAGGTTGTAGGTGCCGCGGTACCGGTGGGCGGTGTCGACGAACTGCCGCAGGATCTCCCGCTGACCGGCCTCCGAGCGCCCGGGACCGGTCGGCCAGCCGGTCTCCTCGATCTTCAGCGGGAAACGGCGGCCGAACCCGGCCTTCGGCATGTAGCACTCGCGCATCTGCGCCAGCGCCTCGAGGAAGGCGTCACCGTAGTTCGAGATCGCCGATGCCGGCGGCACGTAGGTGCCCGGATACAGGTCGAGGCCGATCCAGTCGGTGGCCCGTCGCAGGTCCCTGCCGCCGATGCTCCTAAGCGAATCCCAGAAGTCGGCGTCGGCCTGGGCCCCGAAGCGCCAGGCGAAGTTGAAGCCGATCTTCAGCCGTCCGTATCCGAGACGGTTCGAGTACCGCTGGGCCACCTCCACCCCTCTGACCAGCGCCTGAGTCGAGTTCTTCCAGGCGCCGTCCGAGGTGTTCGGGGAGAAGGTCATGTTCACCTCGTTGGTGATCTGGAGCGCCCTTACCGATCTGATCGGGCCGAACGCCCTGATCACTCTCCGCACGTAGTCGAGCCAGGCAGGCAGATCCCCGTCCTGGGACGGGCGAGGGTGGTAGCGCACCTGGAGCTCGACCCCGAAGCCGAGCCGGCCGTAGTGCCGCGCCATCTTCTGAAAGCGTCGGATGCCCTTCCAGCCGTCAGACATGAACAGCCGGTTGAGACGGACCGTGAAGTCCCGGCTCCCGGCCAGCTTCACCAGCGCCCGGTCGCGCGTCCGCCAGTCTTCGGGCACCGGAGTCGTGGTCTGGCCAGCGCCGATCTCGCCGGCCAGACGAGGGCCGATCCCGAAGTGGAGCCTGGGCCCGGGCTCGGGCGCGTCGTTCGCATAGCTCTGCTGGCAGAGCGGATCGGGAAGCTCCGGGGCCGTCGTCTCGCCCGGGGGCACGCTGCCTCCCACATCCCACGGGATCGCTCCGGCGGAGGCCGGCAGCGCCAATACGGACATGGCGGCCAGGCAGGCGACGATGTTCATCCTCCGGCTCATAGACCGAGAGCATTTCACGACTGGCCGGCCTGCGAACATAGGTTCGTGAGTTCAGCCTCCATCCTCCATGCCGATCTCGACGCCTTCTACGCGTCGGTCGAGCAGCGTGACGATCCGGCCTTGCGCGGTCGTCCGGTGATAGTCGGGACCGGAGTGGTCCTTGCCGCCAGCTACGAGGCGAAAGCCCGCGGGATCTACACCACGATGAACGGGCGAGACGCACGACGGGTCTGCCCCGAGGCGGCGGTCGTGCCGCCTCGCATGGACGCCTACTCGAAAGCCTCCAAGGCCGTCTACGCGATCTTCAATGACACCGCGCCGGTGGTCGAGGGAATATCGATCGACGAGGCGTTCCTCGAGGTCGGTGGGATGGAGCACATTTCCGGCACCCCGCCCCAGATCGCGGCAAAGCTGCGTGAGCGCGTGCTGGATGAGGCGGGGCTGCCGATCTCGGTCGGCGTCGCCCGCACCAAGTTCCTGGCCAAGGTGGCCTCCGGGGCGTCGAAACCGGACGGCCTGCTGGTGGTGGGCCCGGATGGCGAGGAAGCCTTCCTGCACCCATTGCCGATCGAGGCGCTCTGGGGAGTCGGCAGGGTGACCACCTCGAAGCTCAACGCCATGGGGGTCCGCACGGTCGGCGACGTGGCCAGGACCAGCCGGGTGAGGCTCGCCTCGGTGATCGGCGAGTCGGCCGCCAACCATCTGCTCGACCTCGCGGGCGGCCGTGACCCGCGCCCGGTCGAGCCCCGAGAGCGCCGCAAGTCGATCGGCGCCCAGAGCGCCTTTCCGCGCGGTTCCCGCAGCCCCGAGCAGGTCGACTCGCTGGCCGCGGCCCTGGTCGATCGCACGGCCAGGCGCCTGCGTGAAGCCGGCCGGGCCACGCGGACCGTCTCGATCGGGCTCAGGTTCGGTGACTTCTCGAGGGCCACCCGGGCTCGCAGCCTGCCTTTCCCGACCGACGAGACCGAGGCCATCCTGGCCGCCGTCCGGGAGCTGTTCGAAGCCTCCCGCGACGAGATCCGGGAGAAGGACCTGACCCTGATCGGGATCTCACTCGGCAACCTCCAGGGCGCCGACACGGTCCAGATGGAGTTGCCGTTGACAGCCGATTCAGGAGCAGACTCTTCGGCTCTCGATCAGGCGGTAGACCGGGTCAGGGCCCAGTTCGGCGAAGGGGTGATCAAGCGGGCATCGATGATCGACGCCGATCAGGGCCTGCCGGTCCCCACCCTCGAGGACTGAAAGGGGTCACCGCTTCAGGCGGACCTGGAGCCGGACCGTCCGCCGGTTCCCGGCGCGATCGGCGGCGATCGCCCTGTAGACCAGCCGCTTGCCGTGCCGGCGCCATCCGATGTGGCACCAAAGCACGCCGGAAGTCCTGTCCCGGGCAACGCAGCGCGCCCGTTTCACCTTCCGGTAGACGCCGCCCCGCCTCACACCCCGGATCCGCACCACGGGCCGGGTCCGGTCGATGTTGATGCCCTTCAGGTGGACCGCATCACGGCCGCCGTCGAAAGCGACGATCGAGGCGTTTACCTTCTGGCCACGGCCATCTTTGGCCAGGCGCCTCGGGTAGGGGCAGTCTCCGACCAGGTCCGAACCGTCGGCAGCGCAGCTGAAGCTGATCGTGACCGGGCTCCGGTACCAGCCTCTGCCGTTCTTGCGGAGCTTGCTCGTGACCTTGTACCCCAGGCTGGGATCAGCTCGCCTGACCTGGTCGGAAGAGCCCTCGAAATCGGGATCGCCGGAATAGAAGGCTTCCACGTCATGGGTGGTTCCGGCTGGAACGGTCAGGTCGAGCCGAGCGACCCCGCCTCGGAGCACAGCCGATCCGATCGGCTTCCCGTCGAGCTTGAAGCTGACGCTGCCTCCCGGGGTCGGCATCCCACCGGCCACCGCGCTGACCTTGGCCGTCATGTTGCCTATCGCCACGCTCAGATCCGTCGCCGACGAGGCTCCGTGCAGGTTGACCACCGAGGCCTTCGCACCGTTCTGGTTGTGGAAGTGGACCATCATCAGGCCCTTGCCGTCGTCATCCACGTACGACCCGATGTTCCTGGTCACGGTCAGGTCCTGACCGGGCTGGTCATCGACCAGAGGGCCGTCGCCGTCGTCCGTGACCGTGATCGCCGGCTCGTAGAGGTCGACGCTCAGCGGATCGGCGAGATCGCCCGTTCCCGGGTCGACTCCGATCATGTCGATCGCCTGCGGCGAGAAGGCCGAGTAGGTCTCCACCCCGTACGAGATCCGGGGATGGGCGGCGTCGATGCCGTAGCCGGACAGCACGTCCAGCGAGATCGGCAGCACGATCACGTCGCTGTCGTAGAGCGCGGTATCGATCCTGCCGGAGCGTCCGTTGATCAGCTCCTCGTCGATCAGCCCCTCGCCCTCCGGCTTCGACGGGTCGATCAGATCGCTCACGAAGACATCGTCTTCACCGAGCCGGCTGTTGTACAGGAAGAGATCCGGGGTTCCATCCCCGTCGACGTCGATGTCGACCTGGAAGATGGCCTTGTCCGAAGGTATCGACCAGGGCTTCTGCGCGGCGAAGGCAAAGTAGCCGAGCGCGTCGGTCGGGTCGTCGACCAGCGGAGCATCGGAGGTGAATCCGACCATCTTCAGGTCGGCGTCCCGCTCCTCGGGGAGGCGCCAGCAACTGGTCTTGACCCGCTGGCTGCATCGGGGGGACTCGCCGCTCGTCGCCTGCAGCTCGAACCCGGCGGCCAACGAGAAGACGTCGTTGTCCGGATCTCCGTCGGAGTCGCCGTTGTCACCGGGACCGGTGCCCACCCCCTGCCCCGACAGCGTCAGGGCGGCGGTCTGCTCGGAGCTGCCCGCGCCGGCGACGTCGCGATGGATCTCGAGCGAGTCGGGCTGGCTCATCGTCGATGCCGGACGCGGCGAGGCGTAGACCGGGACCCGCAGGGTCGCCCCGGCACCGGCCGGCTCGAGCAGCAGCCGACCGAAAGCCTCGGCCAGGGTTTCGCGGCGGTATCCGGATTCGCCGATGATGCCGACGGTCGGATCGACCGCCTTGGTCAGTCGAGCCGGGTCGGTTATCTCCAGCCGCACGGTGAGAGTCGCCTTCTCGCCGGGCTCGAGCGTCAGCTGGGCGGGAGAGACGGTTATGTCGGCACCCGGGACCTCGTGGATCGGGTCGTAGCTGACGTCATAGGTCCGGCTTTCAGGGGACTGGTTGTCGACCGTGACCTCGCGGCTCAGGTCGACCGGGCCCGAGGCGGCGACCGGCCCGAAGGAAACGCTCACCGCGCCGCCCGCCTCTTCGTAGGCGAGCACCTCGTTGCCCACCGCGCTCGCGGCGTCTATCCGGCCGGCCCCGACTCGGGTCGGGCCGTAAGTGCCGCTGGCGGGATCCGCCGAACCGTCCACATAGAGGTCGTGCCCGGCCGTGTTCATGATGTCGGCCTTCACCTGCAGCGGGGTCCAACCCGGGTTCGCTTCCCGGACCAGTGCCGCCAGGCCGGCCACCATCGGCGAGGCCATCGATGTCCCGGATTCGCCGATCCCGCCATCGCCGGAGCCGACCGCCGCCGAGTAGACCGTGTTGCCGACCGCGGCCACATCCGGCTTGGCGTTGCCGGTAGCGTGGATGCCGCGCGACGAGAAGACGGAGACCTTGTCGTTGTCGTCGGGGAAGGTCTGGGTGACCGCGTTCGGCTCGGTGCCGTCGACCGTCACCGGGAGCGAGTCGCTCAACGCCTCGCGGATCGCCTCCGCGCCGGAAGCGGTCATCAACACTCCGGGAATCTCGTCGTCGCCGTTGATCCCAGCCGAGAAGCTTTCGGAGTCGCTGCCGAAGATGAACCCAGCGGCACCGGCCGCGGCGAGATTGTCTCCGCGAGCTATCGAGCTGCATTCCGGCGAGGCGTCATGCCACTTGACCAGCACCACCTTGCCCGTGAACGGGGTGCCCGTGTACGGAGAGCAGGCGGCCTGGTTGCCGGCCGGCGCGGCCACGACCGGACCGCTCAGGTCCGGTTCGGTCTTCCAGTCGTATCTGATCGACTTGGTGATGCCGAAGGTGCTCGGGCTGCCGTCGATCGTAACCTTCGCGCCGTCCACCTTGGACTCGGCATCGACCGTGCTGGCCACGCTGAGGACCCGGGATGCATCACCGGGCGAGCCGCTGATGTCGGTGTGGTCACCGGCGTTGCCGGCCGCGGCCACGACCGAGACGCCCATTTCCACGGCAGAGTTGGCGGCCACCGAATCGCCGTCCTCGACCGAACCGAAATCCGCTCCCAGAGACATGTTGATCACGTCCACGTGATCGCTGGGATCGCCGTCGTCGTTCGGGTCGACGGCCCGTTCGATCCCCTCGGTCACCAAGTCGGTGGCGCCTTCGCAGCCCAGCACCCGGATCGCGTAGACGCTCGCTTCGGGCGCTACTCCCGGTCCGATCTTCATCGCCCCGAAGTCGGTGCCGCTGCCGTAGCCTCCGGTGTAAGTGGAGCCGTCCGCGTTGACGCCGAATCCGGCCGCCGATCCGGCCACATGCGTGCCGTGGCCGTTGCAGTCGAGCGGGTTCGGGTCCGGATGGGGTCGTGGCTGGTACGCGGGGTCGGTCGGATCGCTGTTGTAGCTGTCTCCGACCAGATCGATCCCGCCGACCACCTTGCCGTCGGGGAAGAGATCGGGATCGGCGGCCTGACCCTCGGCGGCATGGGCGGTGTCATAGGCGGCGACGGTGCCGGGACCGCCGAAGTCCGAGTGGGTGTAGTCGACGCCGGTGTCGATCACCGCGATCGTCTCGCCGTCGCCACGGAATCCGGTCGATTCCCAGGCCGCTGGAACCGCCTGGAACGGCACCGCGTAGGAGTTCTCGATCCGCTTCGGCGCCACCGGGTACACGGCGCTGACCCCGGGGATCTGTTCGAGCAGGGTCTGATCGCCCGGCGAGGCGGTGACCCCGAGACCGGCCAGCAGGCTGTGGGTCCGGTAGAGCACGTCCGCATCCGCCGGAAGGTCGCCGATCGCCTCGTTCTGCGCCTGGCTGATCGCCTTCTTCTGGCCTCTCGCGGCTGCCCGGGCGACCGCCAGCCCGTCATCCCGGTTGCGATGGAAGACCCGGACGGTCGAGGCCGAATCGAGCTTCAGCAGGAAGGTCTGGGAGACGTCTCGGGCACCGGTCAGCCGGGAGGCCGAGGCACCCTGGACCGCCAGGAGCCCGAGCCCGACCAGCACCGCGACGATCGCGGCCGTCGCGGCCCTTGCTCCCCTGTCACTACCCGTCATCCGACCTACCCCTGTCCGAAAGCATGTCGCCGGAACCGAGGCCCGGCCCGAACCGTCGTGCAGTCTAACCCGGACCCAGGCCGTAAGTGGCAGTTTCCGGCCGATCAGAACACGGAACCGTCACAATCGCCCGATGCCGTACCTCCATCAGTGGCAGCCCGCCCTCGGGCAGAGCCTTCCCCATGTCGGGCTGGGCAGCGGCCCGACCCCGGTCCGCCCCCTGCCGGGGCTCGGCCGCGACGCCGAGATCTGGCTGAAGGACGAGAGTGGATTCGGCGACGGCGGCTGGGGCGGGAACAAGGTCCGCAAGCTGGAGTGGCTGTTGCCCGATGTCCGCCGGCGGGGCCGGAAGAACATCCTCACCTTCGGCGGGCTCGGCACCAATTGGGGCCTGGCCACCGCGCTCTACGGACGGGACCAGGGCATGCACACGGCCCTGGCGCTGATCGACCAGCCTCGCGACGAGCACGTCGAGGCCCAGTTGGAGCGGCTGGAGAGATCGGGCGCGACTCTGCACTTCACCCACACCAAGAACCGCACGATCGCCTTGGCCCCCTGGCTGATCGCGAGGCACTTCAGCCGCTTCCGGCCGCCGTACGTATTGCCGTCGGGAGGATCCTCGCCGCTCGGCGCGCTCGGCTATGTCGAGACGGCCTTCGAGATCGCCGACCAGGTGAAGAGCGGAGGCCTGCCCGAGCCCGGGCACGTCGTGGTGCCGACCGGATCAGGCGGCACCGCCGCCGGTCTCGCACTCGGCCTGTCACTGGCCGGCCTTCCGACCCGGGTGGTGGGAGTGACGGTCACCGAGCACCTCCGCCTCGACGACGTCGCGATGAGGAAGCTGGCCGGCAGGAGCGCCGACCTGCTCAGGAAGCGGGGAGCCGAGTTCGACGACCCGGAGCTGAACCTCGAGATGAGGATCGACTGGATGGGCGAGACGTACGGAGCCCCCACGCCGGAATCCGAGCGGGCGGCGGAGCTGGCCCGGGCGGACGGCCTCGAGCTCGACCCGGTCTACACGGCCAAGGCGATGGCCGGTCTGCTGGCCAAGGCCGGAGCCGGCGAATTCCGAGATCGTCCGGTGCTATTCGTGAATACCAATGGTCCCCGCTGACGGGGCTGCTCAGCCGAAGAGGGTCAGGTCCGGTTCGCGCTCGCCTCGGAGGACGGCGAGGTCGACCTCTACGCAGGCGATGTCGCGACCCTCGGCCAGAGTCCGGGCCTGCGGCTTGATCGACTGGGCGGCGAGCACGCCCCGGCAGCCGGCCATCGCCGGTTCGCGGTGGATCCGTTCGAGGTAACGGGTGATCTGCTCGACCGCCTCGATCGTCCCGACCCGCTTGATCTCGACCGCGACCCAGCGGTCCTCGGGGTCCTGGCACATCAGATCGACCGGGCCGATGTCGGTGAACCACTCGCGCTTGACAAGCCTGAGGCCCTCGCCGCACCAATGCGGCTGTTCGGCCAGCAGCTCCTGCAGGTGGGCCTCCACCCCGTCCCGCTCCAGCGCCGCCGCCT
>Ga0153956_1002298_pt1 | contig 14437 bp, 18 predicted proteins | sample TSFL040MetaG_FD_104704 | JGI IMG/M metagenome (GOLD analysis project Ga0153956, IMG submission 104704) | Attine ant fungus gardens microbial communities from Florida, USA - TSFL040 MetaG | ecosystem: Host-associated > Fungi > Mycelium > Unclassified | place: USA: Florida, Wekiwa Springs... | reverse complement strand
CCAGCGCTTCCTCGGCGGTGAGCATGCGCGGCTTGCCGCCGAAGGCGGCGCGCGCTTTCTTGTTGTCGAGCCGCGCCGTGCCGCAGGTCACCACCAGAAGAACGCGTTCGCCGACGCGCAGCGACAATGTCTTGGCGATTTCCGCCGGCGTGACGCCGAACGCTTCAGCGGCGAGGGCGACGGTGGCGGAACTCTTGTCAGACTCGATCACGGAAATGTCGGGCGCATTTTCTGCGAAAAACGCGCGAACCGATTCGATGCTCATGCTTTGTCCTGTCTGGAAACGAAATGCGACGGAGGACGTATCATGGCGAAAGCCGCGCGCAAATCGTCCGCACGACGGACGCGCAAGACATCAGCGCGCAAAACCCCACCGGCACGGAAGACGGCGGCGAAACGTCCGGTCAAAAAATGGTCGGGCCGCGTCACCGCCACCAGCGATGCGCGGGATCTGAAGCAGGATGTGTTCAAGCAGAACAGTCCGGTCGCGATCGCCAAATCATTGAAGCGCTCGGCCGAGCAAAGCCATCGCCGCAAGAGCGATCCGTACCGCTCCGCCATGTCGATGCTGACGTTCTACATCAATCGCGCGGGCCGGAATCTGCCGGCCGCGCGCAAGCGCAAGCTGGAAGCGGCGAAGGACGAACTGCGCAAGGTGTTCGGCAAGACAGGCTGACCGCGCTTACATGCTCGCGGTGACCTGGGTGCGGATGTCCTGCGCGGTGCGTTGCAGCGCGACCAGAAATTTTTTCTTCGCTTCGGCCTCGTCCACGGTGCCTGAAACGGTGTTGATGCTGATGGCGGCGACCGCATTGCCGGCCTGATCGCGCACCGGCACGGCGATGCCGCAGATCGCGGGATCGAGTTCGCCGTCGATCCAGGCATAGCCCTGCGCTTCGACCTTCGCGAGTTCGTCGGCGAGTTTCTTCGCGCTGGTGACGGTGCGCGGCGTGATCGCCTTGTAGTCGATGGCGGCAAGCACCTCTTCGCGTCTGTCCGGCGGCAAGGCGGCGAGCAGCACGCGCCCAAGTGAGATGATATGGGCGGGCAGGCGGCTGCCGATGCCGAGATTGGCGGAAAGAATACGGCGGGCGGGCAGGCGCGACGCATAGACGATCTCGGTTTCGTCCAGCACGGCGAGGGCGCAGGACTCGCCGATTTCGTTGCGCAGATCCTCAAGCGCGCGTTGCGCGTAGCCCCAGTAAGGCAGCGCGTTGAGATAGGACAGGCCGAGGCCGAGCGCGCGCGGACGCAGGCTGAAATAGCGGCCGTCGGCTTCGCAATATTTCAGCGACACCAGCGTCGCCAGCATGCGCCGCGCCGTTGCGCGTGTCAGGCCCGCCGCGACCGCGGTCTCCGACAATGTGTGCCGTCCCGGTGGCCGGCCCAGTGCCTCCACCACGGAAAACCCGCGTGCGATTGCGCGCACAAATCCGTCGCTGTCCTTGGCCATTCCAAAAAATCCTCATCAAGCGCTTGTCAGACCGGGCGAGCCGGACCATAGTGTTCGTAAGGCGATTATAATGTTCGTCTGATGAACAGTATCTGAGGAAATGCGATGGCGCAAGCTCAAGCCGCTTTTGAAACCGACTTTTGGAAGGATGCGAACCTGCGGAAGGTCTGGGACGAGATCGTTCCGGGTGAACCGCGCAAGACCATCCCCTATGTGCTGACGAAGGAAGCGATCCAGCTCTATTGCCGCTCCGTCGGTGAAACCAATCCGCTCTATTTCGACGAAGCCTATGCGAAGACCACCCGCCACGGCGGCCTGATCGCGCCGCCGTCGATCCACATCCTGCTGATGTTTTCCTGCACGCCCGCGGATGACTGGATGCGTTCGCCCGGCACCGTGAACGCCGGTCAGTCCTGGAGCTACAACAAGCCCGCGCGTCCCGGCGATACGATCACGCTGCAGGCCCGCGCGCTCGACAAGTTCATCAAGCGCGAGCGGCTGTTCGTGGTTCACGACAACGTTTTCTTCAATCAGCATGGTGACGTGATCTGCTCGGGTCGCGGCCAGACCATCCGGCCGATGTAACGCAGGGCGAAGGAATTCAGACATGACCACGGCATTTGAAAATCTTTCGGTCGGCGACAGCATCACGGGGCCGGCCTTTGCGGTCTCGCGCGAATCCATCCGCCTGTTCTGCGATGGCTCGCTCGATTACAATCCGCTGCATCTCGACGACAACTATATGAAGGGCAATTTCGGCAAGACCAATTTCGGCGGCATCATCATGCACGGCATGAACAACTTCGGGCTGATCACCCGGATGCTGACGGACTGGGCCGATCCCGCCGGCGCGATTCATCGCCGCCTCGAAACGCGCTGGCTGAAGCCGGTGAAGCCGGGCGATACGATCCAGCCGGAAGGCATCATCAAGGCCAAGCAGGTCACGCAGAAGTCGCGCTGGGTGCTGATCGACGTGCTGGTGAAAAACCAGAACGGCGAGAAGGTCGCGACCGGCGAGGCGATGGTGGAATTCCCCGTCGCGAATGCCGCGGCGGCTTGAGCGAGGCCGGCGCGCGATGTCGGTTACGATCGTAGGCGCAGGTGTCGGCGGGCTGACGGCGGCGTTGAGTCTTCACGCCGCCGGGCAGAGCGCAATTCGCGTGCTGGAAGCAGCACGCGAATTGCGCGACGTGGGCGTCGGCATCAACCTGCCGCCGCATGCCGTTCGTGAGTTGACCGAACTTGGCCTCGGCGAGGCGCTCGATAAATTCGGCGTGCCGACCAAGGAATTGGCTTACTACGATCCGGCAGGAAAGCTGATTTGGGCCGAGCCGCGCGGGCTGGACGCCGGTTACAAGTGGCCGCAATATTCGATTCATCGCGGTACGTTGCAGCGGCTTCTGGCCGATGCCGTGCGCCAGCGCCTCGGAGAGAATGCGATCCATGTCGGCCAGCGCGTCACCGGCGTGACGCAAGGCCCGGGCGGTGCGATGTCCATTGCGGCCATCGATCTTGCGACGGAGCAGCCTGCGTCATTCACTGCTGATGTCGTGATCGCAGCCGACGGCATCCGCTCGCCGGTGCGCAACGGTTTCTATGGCGCGCCGATCCCGCTCGCATCCAATGGCTGGGTGATGTATCGCGGCGTCACCAGATCCGGACCGTTTCTCAGCGGCCGCTCGATGGTCATCATCGGCGACGAGACCCAGCGCATCGTGGTCTATCCGATCGCGGAAGGCCTGCTCAACTGGCTGCTGGTTCGCCCGAAAGACCCGACCGCGGGGCAAAGCGAACTCGGCAACTGGAATGCGGCCATTCCGACCGAGGTCACCGCCGCCTTCGTGAAGGACTACCGCTTCGACTGGCTGGACGTTTATCAGCTGGTAGCCTCTGCCTCGGAGGCTTACGAATATCCGATGGCGGACATCGATCCGTTGCCGCGCTGGGTGTTCGGCCGCTGCGCGCTGCTCGGCGATGCCGCGCATGCCATGTATCCGTTCGGCTCCAACGGCGCGTCGCAGGCGATCCTCGATGCGCGCGTGCTGGCCTATGAACTGGCCAATGCGGCCAGCATCGATGGCGGGTTGCAGGCTTACGAAGAACATCGTCGTCCTGCTGTCAGTGAAGTCCAGCTCGCGAACCGCCGGCAGGCCGGTGATGTCATGGCGCGCGTCAGCGCGCTGGCACGCAGCGGCGCGCATGGCGATGCGGCAACAGAATTGCAGGATGTCGAGCGCCGCTACAAGCAGCTCGCGGGCTTCGACGTCGATGCTTTGAATAACCGCAAATCCTGGAGCATCTCCAGAGCTTCTTAACATATCGGCCGATCAACTCCGGACGCCATAACAACAAGCACAAGTCCGGTGCAAACCTGAAGGGAGACGAGCATGAACTGGATGAAAACCACGCTGCGCAGCGCAGCACTTGCTGTCGCGTTGATGGGTGCCATCACGCCGCTCGCGAAGGCGCAGGACGCCTATCCGTCGCGGCCGATCAGGCTGCTGGTCGGCTTTGCCGCGGGTGGCGCGACCGACACCACATTCCGCAAGCTCGGCGAGCTTGCCTCCAAGCAACTCGGCCAACCCATCGTGATCGAGAACAGGCCCGGTGCCGGCGCGACGCTGGCGCCGTCCACCATGGCAAAGACCGAGGCGCCGGATGGCTACACCATCTCCGCCGCGACGGCGGGCCTGCTGCGCTATCCGTATATGCAGAAGGTGGACTGGGACCCGATCAAGGATTTCACCTGGATCGCGGGTCTTGGCGGCTACACCTTCGTGCTTGCGGTCAATTCCGACTCGCCGCTCAAGACCACCGCGGATTTCGTGGACTATGCCAAGAAGAATCCGGATGGTCTGACCGTCGCAACTGCCGGCGCGGGGACCACCATGCATCTGCTGGCCGAGGCGCTCGCCGGCATGGCCGGCGTGTCGATCACTCATGTCGGTTATAAGGGCAGCAGTGAAGCCGTCACCGCCGTGCTTGGCGGTCACACCATGGCGACCGTGGACGCTATCGGTACGATTTTGCCTTATGTGCAATCCGGCAAGATGCGCGTGCTGTTGTCATTCGATCCGCAGCCGGTGGCGTCGCTGCCCGGCGTGCCGACGGCGAAGAGCCTTGGTTATGATCTGGTCTATCCTGCGCCATACGGACTCGTCGGCCCCAAGGGAATGTCGCCTGCCGTCGTTGACAGGCTTTATCAGGCGTTCAAAGCTGCGGCCGACAGCGACGAATACAGGAAGCTTCTGGTGACCCTCGGGCAGACGGAGTGGCAGAAGCCGCCCGGTGAATATGCCAAGTGGGCCGCGGAATTCTATCTGTCGGAACGGTCGCTGGTCGAGCGCGCCAAGCTGCTGCGGCAACGCTGAAATCCGTCGGCGAAATTTTTCGCCATATCAATCGAGGTCAGGTTGAAATGATCAAATCAATCCTTGCGGCGATTTGCGCCGTCGTCCTGCTGGTCGCGATGCCGGGTGGCGCGCAGGCCAATGAGTTTCCGAATGGCGTGAAGATCATCGTGCCGTTCCCGGCGGGTGGCACGACGGACATTCTCGCACGCTTTGTATCGCAGTATCTCGGCGACAAGCTCGGCACCAATGTCATTGTCGAGAACCGCCCCGGCGCGTCGGGCACCATCGGCTCCGAAATGGTCGCCAAGTCTCCGAACGACGGCAGCGTCCTGCTGCTGACCGCGACGCATCACGTCATCAATCCGAGCCTGTACCGCAAGCTGCCTTACGACACGCAGAAAGACTTTTCACCGATCGCGGTGGTGGCGAGTGCGCCGAATGCGCTCGTGGTCACCAAGGACTTCCCGGCGAAGACGGTCGCGGACCTGATCGCCATGGCGAAGAAAGAGCCGGGCAAGCTGTCGTTCGGCTCGTCCGGCATTGGTGGCGCCAATCATCTCTCCGGCGAGCTGTTCAAGCAGATGGCGGGCATCGACATCGTCCACATTCCCTACAAGGGCGCGGCGCCCGCGATGAACGACCTGATCGGCGGGCATATTCCGATCATGTTCGATACGTTGCCGACGGTTCTTCCGGCCGCGACAGCGGGCAACATCCGCGTGCTGGCTGTCACCAGCAAGCAGCGCGCGGCGTCGTTGCCGGATGTGCCGACGCTTGACGAAGCCGGCGTGAAGGGCTTCGAGGCGACGGCGTGGTTCGGCCTTTATATGCCCGCGGCCAATAACAATGCGGCCTATACCAAGCTCGTCGCGACGATGAAGGAAATTCTGTCCGCACCGGCGACGCGCGAAAAGTTCGCAACGCAGGGCGTCGATCCGGGCAAGCTCACCGGCGCGGAGTTCACGACATTCGTCAACGCGGAAATCGCGAAATGGGCAACCGTGGTGAAGACCGCGAACGTGCCGCAGGAATAGGTTTCACGCTCAGGGACGCCGGCGCGGTTTAGTGCGTCGGCGTTCCGTTCGGGCCGTGCGTGGTGATGATGCCGGCCTTGGCCATCACATGCGGGCTTGGGCCGACGACGTCGGTCGCAAGCCCCAGCTTTTCGAACAAACGGATCATCAGCCAGGTGGTGTCGAATTCCCACCATCGGTGACCGTGCTTGGCCGAGCGCGGATCGGCGTGGTGGTTGTTGTGCCAGCCTTCGCCGTGCGCCAGCAGGCCGATGAAGACGTTGTTCCGGCTGTCTTCGTCGGTCTGATAATTCCGGTAGCCCCACAGGTGGGTGACGGAATTCACCGCCCAGGTCTGGTGCCAGACGAACACCGTGCGCACGAACACGCCCCAGATCAGGATGCTGGTGCCGAACTGTACCGCCTGCATCGCCGTGCCGCCCATGGCGAGTTCGGCGAGAAAGCCGGCCGCGAAGAAAACGACCCATTGCAGGGCAATGATCTTGAGCTGCAGCCAGTTGCGCTCCAGCGCGACATAAAACGGGTCGCGCAAAATGTCCTTGGCGTAGCGGTCGTAAATGCCGAGCCGGTTCAGTTCGGGATTTTTCACCACCAGCCAGCCGATATGGCCCCAGATGAAATTGACCAGCGGGCTGTGCGGGTCGGGCTGCTCGTCCGCATGCTGGTGATGCCGGCGGTGCACGGCGATCCAGCGCGCCGGCGTATCCTCCACGCAGCAAATGGCGATGATCACAAGCACATGCTCGAACCATTTCGGGCAGCGGAAGCCGCGATGGGTCAGCAGGCGATGGTAGCCGATATTGATGCCAAGCAGGCCCGACAGCCGGGCCACGATGACGGCGACAATCACTCCGGTCCAGCTAAAGGTCCAGGGAATGAACGCCAGCAGCGCCACCAGATGATAGAAAAGAATCGGTCCCGCCGAAGTCCATTCGATCCGGTTCAGGCTGACCCCGGCGGGCAGGGGCAGTTGGCCGGCCTTCGCACTGCTGCCGGTGCTTGCAGGGCTGCGGTGGGTCGGCTTGGCGGCGGGACGGTCTGTGGTGGTTTCGGCGGTCAACGGTGCAAATCTGTCCTTTGAGGGGCCCCACGCCGTGCTAGCGCATGCAGTCGACAAATATACGAACTGCATGGGGAATGCGCCTGAATATTGATGGGAGAGGGATTTCCGGGCAGAAAAGCCGGAAAAGACCGCCAATTCGGGCATTTTGACCCGCCGACAGGTTCCCGACGAGCTGTCGCCGGATTGACATTTAGCCCCCCGATGGCATAGAAACCGCCTGTCTCGCGCGGGCCTGGCTCCGCGGGATTTGCCCATTCACCAATGATTCCAGTACGGCCCTGCAACGCGGCCTTCCAGAGAGCATTGTCCCATGAAGGTCCGTAATTCACTGAAGTCCCTGCGCGGCCGTCACCGCAACAACCGTCTGGTCCGCCGCAAGGGCCGGGTTTACGTCATCAACAAGGTGCAGCGCCGGTTCAAGGCTCGCCAGGGCTAATCGGCCCGGCTGGTTCGGCCGCTTGCCTGAAGGATGCGTTCGGTTGCCTCGGCAGCCGGTCCCGCAAACTCCTCAACTCACGCTTGTTTGACGCTGCATGCGCTTTGCATGCGGCGCTTTGCGCGTTTAGACTTTCGCCATGGCGATGCGATCGACAACTGCGGCGAATCGAGCTTGGCTTGCTCTCAGGCCAGGCATTTGTGCGCTCGCGATGATGGCGGCCGAGCTTGCCCTTGCCCAGTCGCCGCAGCTCACGCCGCCCGGCACCCAGAAGAAATTGCCTCAGGCCCCGGCAAAGCTGCCGCGGGTGTCCGGCGACAATGGCAAGACGCTCGACTTTTTGTTCGGCGCATTGAAGGTCGCGCCGGATCAGGAAAGCGCGAAGGCGGTCGAAGCCCGGATCTGGGCGCTGTGGACTGCAACGCCGAGTGACACCGCCGCGCTGCTGATGTCGCGGGCCAAGACCGCGATGGACAGCAAGGACACCGAGGTGGCGCTGAAGCTGCTCGATGCCGTCATCAAGCTTCGTCCGGATTATGTCGAAGCCTGGAACCGCCGCGCGACGCTTTATTACTTGCAGAACGATTACGATCGCTCGATGGAAGATATCCGTCAGGTGCTGATCCGCGAGCCGCGTCACTTCGGCGCGCTGGCCGGACTCGGCATGATCCTGCAGGAAACCGGCGACGACAGGCACGCGCTCGATGCGTTCCGCAGGGCGCTCGCCGTCAACCCGTATCTCGAGCGTGTCCCCGAACTCGTGAAGTCCTTGACCGAAAAGGTCGAAGGCCGCGACATCTGATCGCTTGATTTGAACGACACCCCTCGATTGAGGGGGCGATGTCCCTCTCAGGCGAGGGATGGAAAGCCGGTCCGGATCGTCGCAAATCTGCAAGCGATTTAGGTGGTCATGCGTTTGAGACGTGTTGATTTTCCAGACAAGTGATTGTTAGGTCCGCTCCTTCCGGCGGCCCCGCCGTATTTCAGAAATTTTCATCAGGAGATTCTTATGAAGGCGTCATCCTTGAGCTTTTTCGCCGCCGTGATTGCAGTGCTGGTCGGCATGTCATGGGGAATTGTCATGGCGATTTCACAGGATCACTCGGCCATGCCTGCGCACGCGCATCTCAATCTGCTGGGTTGGGTGTCGTTGTTTCTGTTCGGTATTTTTTATCGCCTGCACCCGGCGCTGGATGTGACGCGCACTGCGCTGATGCAGGTGTGCGTCTGGGCCATCGGCACCGTTTCGCTCACCGTCGGCGTCGCCATGCTCCATGCCGGCAACAAGGGCGGTGAACCGTTCGCCGGAATCGGATCGTTCGTTCTATTGGCCGACATGCTGCTGTTCGGCTGGCTTGTGGTCCGTTACGAACTGCGTGGTGGCCTGCGCGGTGTCGCAATCATGACGCCTGCCGAATAGGTGCGTCACCATTGCTGACCTTGATGATGTCGCGCTCCTCTGTAGAGCGCGACATCGCAGCGCATCGCGTGGAAGAATTTTTCTTTTTCATTCACGTTCCGCTGAGCATCATACTGCTGCCATCCACAAATGATGGAGTGCTGGTGTTGCACGCGTCCTCTCTTACTCCAGCGTAAAGAAGGTCGGCCAATGACAACCACCAGCCACGATAATGTTTTTGAAAAACACGGATCGCCGTTTCCGGATATGGCACGGGCCAGCGAACTGAACGGAACCATGTTCGGTGAAGCCGCGAAGTTCAATGCGCATGTCAGCACCACTCTGCAGAATCTCGGCAAGGAATGGTCTGACTTCGTCGGCACACGGCTGCGCGAAGATGTTCAACTGATCCGCACGCTTCACGACTGCCACTCGCTGCAGGATCTGCAGCAGGCCTATGCCCAGTTCTGGCAGACGGCCCTCACGCATTACGGCGAGGAAGCGCAGAAGATGCTGCGGATCACACAAGGCGCAATGGATGAAGCCCGCGAGGCGGCCAAGGACATGCGCGAGACGATGACTTCCACCGACAGGGCGGCGTAAGCCGGTGCCGAATCGGCGCGGGCCGGGCTTTCAACCGGCCCGCGTCAAAAGTCAGTAGGTCGCCGTCAGGTAGTCGACGATCTTGCTGGCGTCCGCATCGTCGATCGGCGCGCCGTAGACCTTGATCATCTTCGTCACTTCGGCCTGCCAGAAGTCCTTCTTGAACTTCGGGCCGTGCGGCTGGGTCTGGATATAGTCGGCGGAGTGGCAGGCGGTGCAGTTGTTGACCGCGACGTCCTGATTGGGGCCGGGCTTGAGCGCCGCGCCCTCCGGCGGAAGCTCGTACTTCACCGGCTTGGCATGGGCGACGCTTGCGGCGGCAACGACGACGCCTGCGGCTGCGATCTGTATCAATCGGTTCATGATCGCTCTCCTCAGGCTGCCGTCACGCGGACGGTTTCGACCACATTGCGCAGATAGCCCGCCGGATTCCACAGCGGCTTTAGCGGCTGGGTTTCGCCACCGTTGCTGGTCGCGCGCACCTTGATGTCGTGCTGGCCTGCCGGAAGATTCATTGGCAAGCGCCATTCCCGGAAGGAGTATTTGCCGAGGTCCTTGCCGAGTTTGGCCGGGGTCCAGGTCTTGCCGCCGTCGATGGAAACGGCGACCTCCTTGATGCCCTTGCCGCCGTCGAAGGCGATACCCTTGAGGTTCGTTTTTCCGGCCTTCACCTTCTGGCCGCTGGTCAGGTTGGTGACGAAGGATCGCACCGTGAAGCGGTTGATCGGAATGGTCGTCTTTGGCGCCGTGCCGGGCTCGACGCAATTGCAGTCGTTGTCCGGAATCCGATAAGCGGTCTTCATCCAGAAATTGTCGTACACGCTGTCGATGACGGTGATCTCGTTCAGGTGCTTGACCCAGTACGTGCCGTAATAACCCGGCACGATGAGGCGCAGCGGAAAACCGTTGAGCACCGGCAGAAAGTCGCCGTTCATTCCGTAAGCGAGCATCACGTCGCCGTCGCGGGCATGATCGATGTCCAGCGCCTTGGCGAAATCAGGCGTCTTGTCGCTGACGGGGCCGTCGAGACCGCTGAAGACGACCTGCTTCGCACCGCTCTGCACGCCCGCCTTGTCGAGCACGGCCTTGAGCGGCACGCCCTTCCAGCGCGCATTGCCCATCGCGCCGTTGCCGAGCTGGCCGCCGGCCACGCGCGGTTCGAAGAAGCCACGGCTGTTGCCCGAACACTGATTGACGGCCACGATTTCCCTGGACGGCATCTTGCGGATGTCCGCCAGCGACAGTTTCAGCGGCTTGTCGACCTTGCCCTTGATCTCAAGCGTGAACGTGTCGGGATCGATGTTCAGCGGCACGTCGGCGAGATGATAGCGCACGAAGAACGCGTCGTTCGGTGTGATGACGCCTTCGTTGAAGACAGCGAAAGGCGTTTCAAGTTGCGGCGGCCGCTCGGTCAGGCCGATCATCGGCCGCTTCTGCGGATATTTCACCAGCGGCCGCTCGCCGTTCTCGAACGGCAGGGTGACGGTGGCGGCAAAAGCTTTCAGGGGATCGAGCGCCGTTGCGGCGATCAGGGATCCAATCGTTGCTGCGGACCCCTTTAACAGACTGCGTCTGTCAATCATGGCGTTTCTCCTCGTTTGGACGGACAGTCCATTGCGGCGAACTACGTCGCCTTCAAACCTCGCTGCCGAACATCCGGGCAGGATGTCAGCGAACGAGGCCGCTTAGAGGCGTTCTACATTGATTGGAGGATATGTTTTCTGCAAGAGGGGGCGGCGCAGAATATCTTTTTGATAAACCGGAATATGCAGATTTATTTACTCAGTCGATCGGAACGTGCGAAATTCATCGCGCGTTCCGGCGCGATGAACGTGCAGCCGCGCTGCAGCGCAGACATGTTGCGGAGATCAGATATCGGCTTCGCGGTCCGGGCCCACATAGGCGACGCGCACCATGTTGGTCGTGCCGGGCGTTCCGAGCGGAACGCCTGCGACGATGATCACGCGCTGCCCCGACCGTGCGAAGCCGTCGCGGAAGGCGATGCGTCCCGCGCGCTCGATCATGTCGTCCTGATCGTGCGCATCTTCCGCGATGACGCAGTGCACCCCCCAGACCAGCGCCAGCTTGCGCCCGGTATTGACGCTTGGCGTGATGGCGACCACGGGCGGCTTCGGCCGTTCGCGTGCGACGCGCAACGCGGTCGAGCCTGAACTGGTCCAGCAGATGATGGCGGACAGATCGAGCGTTTCCGCGATCTGGCGCGCGGCGTCGGCGATGGCGTCGCCGACGGTGGGCTCGGGGTCGGGCCGCTGCGATGCGATGACGCCGCGATAGGTCGGATCGCGCTCGCACTCCTCGCCGATGCGGTTCATGGTCATCACCGCTTCGACCGGGAATTTGCCGGCGGCGGATTCCGCCGACAGCATGATGGCGTCCGCGCCTTCGAACACGGCGGTGGCGACGTCGGAGACCTCCGCGCGGGTCGGCACCGGCGAATTGATCATCGATTCCAGCATCTGGGTCGCGATCACGACCGGCTTGCCCGCCTTGCGCGCCATGCGCGTCATCTGTTTCTGAAGGCCCGGCACGCGTTCCGCCGGCAGTTCGACGCCGAGATCGCCGCGCGCCACCATCAGCGCGTCGGAGACGTCCATGATGTCGGCGAGGCGCTCGATCGCCTGCGGCTTCTCGATCTTCGACATGATCGAGGCGCGGCCGCGCACCAGCTTCTTGGCTTCGGTGACATCCTCGGCGCGCTGCACGAAAGACAGCGCCACCCAGTCGATTCCGGTTTCCAGCGCCGCTTCGAGATCGGCGCGGTCCTTCGGCGTCATGGCGGAGACCGGCAGATCGGTATCCGGCAGGCTGACGCCCTTGCGGTCGGACATCTTTCCGCCCGTCACCACGCGCACCAGCGCATGCTCCGGCGAGGTTTCCTCGGCGATCAGGCGCAGTTTGCCGTCGTCGATCAGCAGCGCATGGCCCGGGCGCAGCGCTTTCAGAATTTCCGGATGGGGCAGGTGAACGCGGGTCTTGTCGCCCGGGGTCGGATCGCTGTCCAGCGTGAACATCGTGCCGTTGCTGAGTTCGACGGAGCCGTTCTCGAAATTGCCGAGGCGCAGCTTCGGCCCCTGAAGATCCACCAGAATGCCGATCGGGCGTCCGTAGCTGCTTTCCACATTGCGGATGGTGGCGACGAGTTCGCGCATCCGCTCATGCGGCGTGTGGCTCATATTGATGCGGAACACGTCCGCGCCCGCCTCGAACAGCTTGCGAATGGTCGCGCTGTCGGACGAGGCCGGTCCAAGGGTGGCGAGAATTTTGATACGGCGCAGACGTCTCATTTCGGATTTCCAGGTAGAGCGCCGGGGAGTGCGCCTGGTTGCGGGGCGCCCGGCGCATTCGGCATGCCGGGCAGCCCGGGCGTGCGTGGATTCTGTTCGTTGGATTCGGTGAGCTGGACGGTCCAGGCCCGCTGTTCGCCGGTGTCGACTTCAAAGTAGCCGGTGCGGTCGAAGCCGCGCGCGAGGCAGTCCTCGGTGCCCTTGATGGTGAATTCCTTGTCGCGCGAACACATGAAGGCCTGTCCCGACCATTCACCGCCGCGGTCATAGTCGATGGCGTAGATATAGTAATATCGTGCGACAAGCGTGCCACGCAGCAGCGTCTCGCAGGCGCGTGACGAGATATTCCACCAGCCTTCCGTGACCCAGCCTTCGTTGTCCTTGTAGCCGAGGGCGATGCCCACGCGGCTCGATGTGTTGTTGCACAGGCGGAAGTCCGCAGCGGCGGGCTCGCTCCATGCGCACAGCGCAATCAGCATCACGAACGCTGACAGGGCAGCGGCAAAGGTACGGCGGAATGTTGCGGGACGATGGCTGCGGATTGTCATTTGATCGGACGCATCAATCGGGTGGGGGCTTGCGTAACACATTGAATATGATCGGCAAAAGTGAAAACCTTGTGTCGGGCCGACCAGCTTCGCGACCACTATAGAGGGGCCCGGCGGTTTCGCCAAACCAGCCTCTTGTAACGTAGTTAGGGAATTGAAGCGCGCGCCGGTCCGGGTTTTTCCGCGATATGGAAAGCCATGCGATGCTGCCCATGTTAAGTGTCAAAGCCGACATATTTGCGGGACAACAGCCATGACCATCGACGACAAGACCCGGACCGAACTGGAAGCAGCGGTGTTTCGCCGCCTCGTGTCGCATCTGCAGGGGCGGACCGATGTGCAGAATATCGACCTGATGAATCTCGCAGGCTTCTGCCGCAACTGCCTGTCGAACTGGCTGAAGGATGCCGCCGATGAGAAAGGCCTGGCGCTCAGCAAGGACGAGAGCCGCGAGGCCGTCTACGGCATGCCGTATGAGAGCTGGAAGGCGAAGTATCAGAGCGAAGCCACGCCCGATCAGCAGGCTGCATTCAAGAAAAGCACCGCCGGGCACTGACCGGAGTTCCGGCGCACCCGCCACGATTATGCGCGGCGAAGGCAAGGGACATCGCTGCGCTGAACCGGGACCTCTTTTCTTCTGTGGGTCGCTGTGGATGACCATCCGCGCTGCCTTGACGCGGCAGGCCGCACTCTTGAGTGTGCCTCGCCAACGACGTGCCGCGCACGCTTCCTTCAAGCCCCCTATAGAGTTCAGGAGTATCTCCGATGGCGATGCCTGCCGAGAAAGACAACGACGACACCGCGCACAGCTTCGCGAAGGGGCAGCTCAAGGCGATCATCGAGCGCATCGAGAAGCTCGAGGAAGAAAAGAAGGCGATCAGCGACGACATCAAGGACGTCTACGGCGAAGCCAAGGGCAACGGCTTCGACGTCAAGGCGCTGCGCACCATCATTCGTATGCGCAAGCAGGACGTCGACGAGCGCCAGGAGCAGGAAACCATCCTGGAAACCTACATGCAGGCGCTGGGAATGCTGTGAGAGTTCCGGTCGTCCCGGCCTTCGCCGGGACGACACTGAATGTGTGGCAAGCGCCTCGCGATGTTTTCCGATTCAATTGTCAGACAGCCACGTTAATTTGCGCGCTCCCTTCGCGCACGCGCATGCGCTCCCGCGCATCTCTCGGCTTGTCATCGCCGGGCTTGTCCCGGCGATCCCGATAAACCGGGCACAGTGCTCCCCTGAT
>Ga0153956_1002297_pt1 | contig 14438 bp, 14 predicted proteins | sample TSFL040MetaG_FD_104704 | JGI IMG/M metagenome (GOLD analysis project Ga0153956, IMG submission 104704) | Attine ant fungus gardens microbial communities from Florida, USA - TSFL040 MetaG | ecosystem: Host-associated > Fungi > Mycelium > Unclassified | place: USA: Florida, Wekiwa Springs... | reverse complement strand
CGGCGGGGGTGACCCTTCCCTCACGAACTGCGGGGAGGTTCGTCCAGGGTCACCCCCGCCGTCCCTCCCGGGCCGTTCCCGGGGGGAGGGGTGGAGGGACCGTGCCGGGAGGGTCACGGGAGCCTCACGGTGGACGGACGGACCCGTCACGGATGCGTGACCCCGTGACAAGACAAGGACGCCGGACCGTGGTCGTCCTTTCGTCCGCCCGACCCGGGGCGGTCGTCCTTCGGTCCGGTAGACGGACGGAAGGACGACCACGGTCCTGGGACCGGACGGAAGGACGACCACGCCGCTCGTCTCGGGGCCGGGAGGTGTGACGTCCCCGGCGTCTTTGTGGCGAACCCTCGACGTCTTCCCGGCGGAAGCCTCACGTCCTGGGCTCCTCACGGGGGTCACGGCCTGCCCGGACCACCATGAGGAGCCCAGGGCCTACCTCGGACGGCCGGCAAGCGGCCTAAGGCGCCGCCGGCACCACCACCAGCGGCCCGTCCCCCTTCTCCAGCTCCGCCGTGTCGAACGACGACGCCGCAAGGCGCTCCGTCCTTGGCATCGCCTCGACGAACGGCACCTCGGTCTCGAGGAAGTTGATCCTGGCGGTCTTGTAGTGCATCGGCACCACCCAGGACGGGGCGAGGTCTTTGGCGATCGCTGCCGCGGTCGTGCCGTCGATGGTGGGGCCGCCGCCGATCGGGAGGAAGAGGAGGTCGATGCCGTCGAGGTGGGCGCGCTGCTCGGGGCGCAGGGAGGGCTGGCCGAAGTCGCCGAAGTGGCAGACGCGCAGGCCGTCGAGGTCGAAGACGACGATCGTGTTCGGGCCGCGCTCGGTGCCCGCGGCGCCGTCGTGCTCGGAGGCGATCGCGACCACGTTGCCGAGCGGCGTGGCGTGCGTCCCGGCCACCGAGCGCACCAAGGTCGGCTCGCCGTCGATCACCTCGACCGCATTGTGGTCGAGGTGCTCGTGGGTGACGATCAGGAGGTCGACGGCAGCGGGCGAGGAGATCGCCGGGTAGTCCCAGGCAAGCCCCCTTGCGGTGGCGCCGGACATGTCGCCCCAGGGGTCGATGAAGACCGTCTCCGCCTCGCCGGTGAGCGTGAACGCCGACTGCCCGTGCCAATCAACTCGCATGTGACTCCTCCAGTTCGCGGATGGTCCGGGCCTCCGTGCCCTTGGCCTCGGCCGGCTCGGCGTAGGTGTAGCGCCCGCCGCGCATCAAGGAGGCGCCCGCGGCGATCAGGCAGGCGATGATCGCGAAACCGAACGCGGTGTCGAGTCCGTTGCTGAACGGGCCCGAGATCAGGCTCGGGAAGAAGGTGTGGCCGGTCAGCATCGCCTGGGCCTGCTGCGGCAGTTCGTGGAGCGTCTGCGCGCCCAGCAGGTGTTCGATCGGGTTTTCCCCGAGGAAGGCGGCGAAGAGGACCGAGATCGGTGGCGTTTCGCCGACTTCGTGGGCTTTCGCGGCGGCGATGCCGTGCGCTTCGAGGCCGGTGGTCATCGTGTGCGGCAGGCTCGCGGCCAGCCCGACGATCAGCAGGGTGAAGAAGATCCCCATCGAGATCACCTGGGCGGAGTTCTGGAAGGTCTGGTTCATGCCGCCGCCGGCGCCGCGGTCCCGCGCGGGCAGGCTATTCATCACCGCGGCGCGGTTGGGCGAGGCGAACATCCCCATCGAGACCCCGTTGAAGGCGAGGATCGCGGCGAAGGCGGGGTAGGAGAAGTCGACCGGCAGGAAGGTCAGGGCGGCGAAGCTGGCGGCGGCGGCGAGCATCCCGCCGGTGGCGAAGCCGCGGGCGCCGAAGCGGTCCGACAGGTAGCCCGAGGTCGGCCCGGCGATCAGCATCCCGATCGTCAACGGCAGCATGTAGATGCCGGCGATCAGCGGCGCTTCGGTGTAGTCGTAGCCGTGCAGCGGCAGCCAGATGCCCTGCAGCCAGATGATCAGCATGAACATCAGGCCGCCGCGGGCGATCGCGGCGAGGAAGGTCGAGAGCGTGCCGAAGGTGAAGGCGCGGATGCGGAAGAGCGAGAGGCGGAACATCGGTTCCCGCACCCGCCGCTCGATCAGGACGAAGGCGACCATCGACACCAGCGAGCAGGCGAGCAGCGCGAGCACCTTCGGGCTCCCCCAGCCGGTCGGCGAGCCGCCGTAGGGCTGGATGCCGTAGGTGACGGCGACCATCACCAGGATCAGGGCGAGCGCGAAGGTGACGTTGCCCCACCAGTCGATCGAGCCCGGGTTCGGGGTCGAGAGCTCCTTCAGCTTCATGTACGCCCAGACGGTGCCGAAGATGCCGACCGGGACCGAGATCAGGAAGACGAGCCGCCAGTCGATCGGCGCCAGCAGGCCGCCGAGCACCAGCCCGACGAACATCCCGCTGACCCCGACGATGTTGTTGATCCCGAGCGCCATGCCGCGCTGGTTGGCGGGGAAGGCGTCGGTGAGGATCGCCGCCGAGTTGGCGAGCAGGCAGGCGCCGCCGACGCCCTGGACGATCCGGAAGACGACCAGGTAGAGCGCGCCGTCGGTCCCGGTCAGCCAGTCGATCGCCAGCATCAGCGAGGCGACCGTGTAGATGACGAAGCCGAGGTTGTAGATCCTGACCCGCCCGTACATGTCCCCGAGGCGGCCGAGGCTGACGATCAGCACGCTGGTGACGACCAGGTAGCCGAGGATCATCCACAGCAGGTAGAAGCTGTTCGACGGCAGCAGCGGGTCGAGGTGGATGCCGCGGAAGATGTCGGGCATCGCGATCAGCGTGATCGAGGCGTCGAGCGTCGCCAGCAGGATCGCCAGGGTGGTGTTGGAGAGTGCCACCCACTTGTACCGGTCGTCGTGGGAGGCGCCGTGCCCGTTCGCGGTCGATGCTGACGCCATGGCTACATAATACACAGGCAACCTGTGCAGTTTCCCTGTTGATGTGCGCTAAGGTTGGCGGGTGCCGACGCGCACCGACATCGCCCCCCTCGCCGCCGACCTGCGGGTCGCGGTGGGCCAGCTGATCCGCCGACTGCGTGCCGAGAACCTCTTCCCCCTCACCCAGACCTGGGTGCTCGGGCGGCTCGACCGCGAAGGCCCGGCCAGCGTCTCCGACCTCGCCCAGGCGATGCGCGTACGGCCGCAGTCGATGGCGCAGACGGTCGGCGACCTCGAGGCCGACGGGTTGGTCGAGCGCAATCCCGACCCCGACGACCGTCGCCGCGCCCTGGTCAGCCTCACCGCGGCCGGTCAGGACCGCATCGAGGCCGACCGCGCCGCCCGCGAGGGCTGGCTGGTGAAGGCGCTCGAAGAGCTTCCCGACGCCGACCGCGAGGCGATCGAACGGTCCGTCGAGGTCCTCGCCCGGCTCGCCGACGCCGACGTCTGAGCTGTCCGGCTAGCGGCCGGTCGAGCCGAAGCCGCCGTCGCCGCGCGCGGAGTCGCTGAGCTCCGCCACCTCGATCGGCTCGGCGAGCGCGACCGGCGCCACCACCAGTTGGGCGATCCGGGCGCCCGCCTCGAGCCGCACCGTCTCGGCCGGATCGGTGTTCAGCAGCAGCACGCGGATCTCGCCGCGGTAGCCGGCGTCGATCAGGCCGGGGCTGTTGACCAGGGTGATGCCATGCTCGCGGGCGAGGCCAGAGCGCGGCAGGACCAGCCCGGCGTGCCCGGCGGGGATCTCGACCGCGATCCCGGTGCCGACGCTCCAGCGCTCGCCGGGGCCGACGTGGGCGTCCTCGACCGAGTAGAGGTCGAGCCCTGCGTCGCCCGGGTGGGCGCGGGTCGGCACCACCGCGGAGGCGTGCAGCTTCGTCACCGGCAGATCCATGGCGCGCAGCCTAGAGATTCGGGATGAGATCGGGGCGCCGCTCAGGCCACCGCGAGGTCGTCGAAGCGGTGCAGCTCCGCCGCGGGGACGCGGGCGTGGACGAGGACGCCGTCGGCGCGGTCGGTCCGCTCCAGCTCCCCCGCCACCTCGTGCAGCTCGTGCAGGCGGCCGCCCTCGCTGTAGGGGATTAGCAGCTCGACCTCGGTGAGGGTCTCGGCGAATGCCTTCTCGATCCGCTCGCGCAGCTCGTCCAGCCCCTCGCCGGCGAGCGCCGAGACGAGCACCGCGTCACGGTGGGCGAGGCCGACCTCGTGGCGCTCGTCCGCGCTCAGCAGGTCAGCCTTGTTGAGGACCAGGAGGCGCGGCTTCTCCCCCGCCCCGATCTCCTCCAGCACCTCGTCGACGGCGTGCATGTCGAGCATCCGTCGCTCTTCCGGCTCGAAAGCGTCGACCACGTGGACGACCAGGTCGGCCAGCGTCGTCTCCTCGAGCGTCGCCTTGAACGCCTCGACCAGCTGGTGGGGCAGCTTCTCGATGAAGCCGACCGTGTCGGTCAGCAGGTAGTCGCGGCCGGAGAGCTCGAAGCTCCGCGTGGTCGGGTCGAGGGTCTCGAAGAGGCGGTTGGCGACGCCGACCTCGGCCCCGGTCAGTGCGTTCAGCAGGGTCGACTTGCCGGCGTTGGTGTAGCCGGCGAGGGCGACCCGGGGGATCTGCGAGCGTTCGCGCTCGGCGCGCATCACGCCACGGTTGCGTTCGGTGCGGCGGAGGCGGCGGCGCAGCTCGGCGATCCGGTTGCGGGCCAGCCGGCGGTCGGTCTCGATCTGGCTCTCGCCCGGGCCCCTGGTGCCGATGCCGCCGTCGATGCGCCCCGCGCCGAGGCGCTCGAGGTGGGTCCAGAGGCCCCGCATGCGGGCCATGTTGTACTCGAGCTGCGCCAGCTCGACCTGCAGCTTGCCCTCGGCCGAGTGGGCGTGGTCGGCGAAGATGTCGAGGATCACCGCGGTGCGGTCGATCACCGGCACGCCGAGCGCCGCCTCGAGGTTGCGCTCCTGGCGCGGCAGCAGTTCGTCGTCGCAGGCGACGAGGTTGGCGCCGTCGGCGGCGATCTGCGCTTTCAGCTCCTCCAGCCGGCCGCGGCCGAAATAGCGGTCCGGGTCCGGTTTCTGGCGCTGCTGGGTGGCGACGCCGGCGGTGGCGACGCCCGCGGTGCGCAGCAGCTCCTTCAGCTCGGCCAGCGGCTCGCCGTGCTCGCGGCCGTCGACGATGCCGATCGCCAGCGCGCGCTGGCGCGCCCGGCGGTTGACGACCCCGGCGCCGTTCCCCTTCTGCGCTGCGTACCGCGTCTCGGTGACACGGCCGTTCTTCGATCCACTCACTTCTATGCATTGTACGGCGCCGCCGCGGCCGTCTATGGTGGTTCCCGTGAAAGTCTTCGTCACGGGAGGGACGGGTTTCATCGGTGGCGCCGTCGTGCGCCAACTGCGCGCTCGCGGCGACGATGTCGTGGCACTCGTGCGCAATCCCGCCAAGGGCGCGCCGCTGGAGGAGCTCGGCTGCACCCTCGTCCCCGGGGACCTGAACGACGAACGGGCGATCCGCGCCGGCATGGCGGGCTGCGATGCGGTCATCCACGCCGCCGCGGTCTACGAGGTCGGCATCCCGGCGAGCGAGCGCCAGTCGATGCGGGAAGCGAACGTCGGCGGCACCGAACGGGTGCTGGGCGCGGCGCTGGAGGCGGGGATCGGCAAGGTCGTCTACGTCTCCACCGTCGGCATCTTCGGCAACACCCACGGCCAGGTCGTCGACGAGAGCTACGAGAACCCGGCCGACAACTTCACCTCCGAGTACGAGAAGACGAAGTGGGAAGCCCACCAGGTCGCCAAGCGGCTGATCGGCGAGGGCCTCGCCTGCGTGATCGTCCAGCCGGGCGGCGTCTACGGCCCCGGCGACGAATCGGCGACCGGCCGCCTGCTTGGGCAGTTCCTCGCGGGCAAGATGCCGCTGATCCCCTTTCCTGACCTGGGCGTCTGCCTGACCCACGTCGAGGACATCGCCGCCGGGATCCTGCTGGGGCTGGACAAGGGCAAGGCCGGTGAGGCCTACGTGATCAGCGGCCCGGTGACGACGGTGCGCGAGGCGATCGGCGTGGTCGCCGCCGAGACCGGCAGGAAGGCGCCGAAGCACGCGCTGCCGACCGGGCTGATGAAGCTGATGACCCCCTTCGGCGGGCTGGTCGGGAGGATGATGAACCAGCCGCCCAACCTGCGCGAGCTGATCGCCAGCGCCGACGGCGTCACCTTCTGGGCGAACCACGAGAAGGCCACGCGGGAGCTCGGCTACGAACCGCGCGGCCTCCAAGAGGGCATCCACGCGATGCTCGAGGCCGAGGGGAAGCTGCCCGCCGGCTCCGCCGCATAGTCTTCGCGCCCATGCGCGCAATCGACGTTGAGCACCTCGGCCGCCCCCACGTGATCGCCTGCTGGGAAGTCGACGGCATGCTCGTCGATCCCGGCCCCGAGTCCTCCCTGCACACGCTGCTGGGGAAGATCGGCGACCAACGGCCCGAGGCCATCCTCCTGACCCACATCCACCTCGACCACGCCGCCGCGACCGGTGCGATGGTCGCCCGCTGGCCCGACCTCCCGGTCTACGTCCACGAGCGCGGCGCCCCGCACCTGATCGAGCCCTCCCGCCTCCTCGCCTCGGCCGAGCGCCTCTACGGCGACCAGCTCGAGTACCTCTGGGGCAAGATCCAGCCGATCCCGGCGGCCAACGTCACCACCCTCGCCGGCGGCGAGACCGTGCGCGGCATGCGCGTCGCCTACACCCCCGGCCACGCGTCCCACCATGTCTCCTACCTGCACGAGGAGACCGGCACGGCCTTCGTCGGCGACGTCGCCGCCTGTCACCTCCCCGGCACCGACATCGTCATCCCCCCGACCCCGCCCCCCGACATCGACGTCGAGGTCTGGGAAGAATCGCTCTCCCTGCTGGAAGGTTGGGAACCCGAGCGGCTCGCCCTCACCCACTTCGGCCCGGTCGACGATCCGGCGCCTCACCTGGCCGAGGCGCGCCGCCGCCTGCGCGAAGAGGCCGGGCTCGCGCGCGGCGTGGACGAGGCCACCTACGAGGCCGACCTGCGCCGGCGCATCGCAGCCGAGCTCGACGATTCCGAGGCGACCGAGGAGATGTTCCAGGCCGTCCCGACCGCCTACCAGTGGTCCGGCCTCGAGCGCTACTGGCGCAAGAAAGCCGAGCGCGAAGGCGCTTAGCGCGGCGGGGAGGTGACGAAGACGCCGGGGACGTCACGCTTCCGTCCGTCTTCCTCAGACGCCACGATCGCGCTGCAGCTTTTGTGGTCGCCATAGCGACCGTTAGCGCTGCAGCGTGATCCGGGCCCTCCGTCCGAGCCCTCAGAGGGCCGGAAGGTGTGACGTTCCCGGCATCTTCGTCACGAACCCTTGAGGTCTTCCCACGCGAAGCCTCACGTCAAATGCGCGCGCATCCGCTCGACGGCCTCTTCGATCCGGTCGTCGGGGGTGGTGAGCGAGATGCGGAAGAAGCCCTCGCCGCTCGGGCCGTACATCGAGCCGGGTGAGACGACTACCGCGGCCTCTTCGAGGACGGTCTCGGCGAAGGAGGTGGAGGTGTGGCCGCTCGGGACCGGGGCCCAGACGTAGATCGTACCCTTCGGCGGGGCGACGTCGACGCCGATCGCGCCGAGGGCGGAGACGACCAGGTCGCGGCGGCGCTGGTAGGTGGCGTTCATCTCGGCCAGCGGCTCCTGGGGGCCGGAGATCGCGGTGGCACCGGCGATCTGGACTGCCTCGAAAAGGCCCGAGTCGACATTGGTCTTCAGGCGCCAGTAGCTCTCGATCGCGTCCGGGTGGCCGAGGATCGCGGCGCAGCGCCAGCCGGTCATGTTGTAGCCCTTGGAGACGGAGAAGACCTCGACCCCGACCTCCTTGGCCCCCGGCGTCGCCAGGAAGCTCGGTGCGACGTAACCGTCGTAGGTGGTCTCCGAGTAGGCGTTGTCGTGGACGACGAGGATCTCGTGCTCGCGGGCGAACTCGATCACTTCCTCGAAGAAGCCGTCGGGGACGGTCGCGCCGGTCGGGTTGTTGGGGAAGTTGATGAACATCAGGCGCGCTTTGGCTGCGGTCTCGGGCGCGATCGCGGAGAGATCGGGCGCGAAGCCCTTCTCCGGCACCAGCGGCATCAGCTCGCCCGTCGCGCCGTGGAGCAGCGGGCCGCCGGTGTAGACCGGGTAGCCGGGGTCGCTGGCGAGCGCCACGTCGCCGGGGTCGAGGAAGGCGCTGCAGAGGTTGTAGATGCACTCCTTGGCGCCGATCGCCGGGATCACCTCCCTGGCCGGGTCGATCGCGACGCCGAAGCGGCGATCGTAGAAGTCGGCGAAGGCCTGGCGGAAGTCCTCGCGGCCGCGGTTGGAGGGGTACTGGTGCGTGGCGGGGTCGGCCACCGCCTTCCGCATCGCCTCGATGATGTAGTCGTACGTCGGCATGTCGGGATCGCCGATGCCGAGGCTGATCACGTCGATGCCGGCGGCCTTCTTCTCCGCGATCCGCCGCTCCAGTTCCTGGAACATGTAGGGCGGGATCTGTTGCAGGCGCTGTGAGGGGTCGGCGATTGCCATGGGCGCGGAAACCTAACGGAAGCTTGGGCCGGAAGCCGGGCCGGTCAATCCTGCGCGGCGAGGGCGGCGAGCAGCTCCGGCGTCGCCTCGCCCGCGTAGACCGGCTCGGCCCAGCCGTCGAGCCGCACCGCCAGGTCCTCGCCGATCGCCACCGTCAGCTCGCCGCCGTCGAGCTCGACCGTGAGCGGGCTCGGCGCGCCGCGCAGGAAGGCGGTGACGGCGGCGCCCGACGCGCCGGTGCCGGAGGAGAGCGTCTCCCCCACGCCGCGCTCGAAGATGCGCGCGCGCACGTTCGACCCGTCGATCGCGAGGAAGCTGACGTTGGTGCGGTTCGGGAAGAGCGTCGAGCCTTCGATCTCGGGTCCGACCAGCTCCAGGTCGAGGTCGGCCAGCTCGACCGGGTCGACGACGATCGCGCACTGCGGGTTGCCGATCGAGACGTGCTGGAACTCCCACTCGCGGCCCGCCGAACGGACCGTGCCGCGGCCGTCGGCGCCGCCGGAGGGGAAGTCCTTGGAGGCGGTGGAGGCCTTGCCCATGTCGACCGAGCAGGTCAGCTCGCCGGTGATCGTCGGCCGGATCGGCCCGGCGACCGTGGAGATCGCGAACTCCTCGGCATCGGTCCAGCCGTGTCGTCGCAGGTAGAGGATCGCCTCCCGGGCGCCGTTGCCCGACAGCTCCGCCTCCGAGCCGTCCGGGTTGAAGATCCGGAGGTTGGCGACGAACTCCGGGTCCTCGGAGCGCGAGAGCAGCAGGATCCCGTCCGCGCCGACCCCGAAGTGCGGGTCGCAGAGCCACTCGACCCGCCTCTCGTTCAACTCCCAAGGCAGGTTCGCCGTCTCGAGGATCAGGTAATCGTTGCCCAGCGCTTGCCACTTCTCGAATTTCACGGCGCCGACCCTACCCGCGCCGCCACCTCGGCGTCGGTGAGGTCGGTGCGGTCGATCGTGGTCAGGTCGGGGATTTTGCGCATCCAGGTGAGCTGGCGACGGGCGTAGTTGCGGGAGCGGCGCTTCATCGTCTCCAGGTCCCCGACGAGGATTTCGTTCAGGCCGAGGGCTTTGCGGGCCGTGCGGCCGGGGCCAAGGGCGTCGGCGCGGCGGGCCTCCTCCGCCCCACCGCCGGCGACGATCGCGTCCACCCGCGCGTCGATCCGCTCGTAGAGCTTCGCCCGGTCCATGTCGAGGCCGAAGATCCGGGTCGGATGCCGCGTCTCCCCCGACCACAGCTCCGACGCTTCATCGAAGGCGGGGACCTTGCGGAGCGAGAGGTCGGCCAGTGCGGCGCGGAGGTAGAGCCCCGTCCCGCCGACGACGATCGGCGTCTTCCCCGCGCCCAGCGCCCGGTCGATTGCCGCGTGGGCCAGCGGCATGTACTCGCGGATCGAGAAGTCCGCGGTGACCGGGACGATCCCCAGCAGCTCGTGCGGCAGCACCTCCTGCTCCGCGGCGCTCGCCGTCCCGGTGAGCACGTCCAGCCCTTCGTACACCTGCAGCGCGTCGCAGTTGACCGCCACCGGCTCCTCGCCGCGGTCGCGCAGGAGGCGGGCCAGCTCGACGGCCACTCCGGTCTTGCCCACTCCGGTGGGTCCGAAGATGGCGAGGACCATGAGCGCTCAGAGGAGCGGCGACAGCGGGCGGGCGGCGACCCCGGAGAGAGTTTGCGAGGTGGCCGCTTCGATCGCCACGTCGACCATCTCCCCCGCCTCGGCCACCCCTTCGAAGTTCACCGCCTTGTTGTGGCGGGTGCGGCCGCGCAGGCGGCTCGGATCGGTCCGACTGGGCCCCTCGACCAGCACCTCCATCGTCCGCCCGACGAACCGCTGTGCCCGCTCCGCGGCGCGCCGCTGGACCACCTCGACCAGGCGTTCCATCCGCTCGACCTTGACCGGGTGCGGCAGCTGCCCGTCCATCGTCGCCGCCTCGGTTTCGCGGCGCGGGCTGAAGATGAAGGTGAAGGCGCCGTCGTAGGCGACCTCCTCGGCCACCTCCAGGGTCTCCGCGAAGTCGGCCTCGGTCTCGCCGGGGAAGCCGACGATGATGTCGGTGGTGATCGCGCAGTCGGGGACGTGCTCGCGGATCAGCGCGACGCGGTCCATGTAGCGCTCGCGGTTGTAGGTGCGGCGCATCCGCTTCAGCACCGCGCTCGAGCCCGACTGCAGCGGCAGGTGGATCTGCTCGCAGAGCGAGGGCAGCGCGGCGTGGGCGCGGATCACGTCCTCCTTCATGTCCTTCGGGTGCGGGCTGGTGTAGCGGATGCGGTCGATGCCCGGCACCGCGTCGACCCGCGCGAGCAGCTCGGCGAAGGTGAGGCGGCTCTCCCGCGGCAGGTCGCGGCCGTAGCTGTTGACGTTCTGGCCCAGCAGCGTCACCTCGCGCACCCCGTCGGCGGCCAGCCCCTCCGCCTCGGCGATCAGCTCGGCCGGGTCGCGGCTGACCTCACGGCCGCGGGTGGAGGGCACGATGCAATAGGAGCAGACGCAGTTGCAGCCCTGGGAGATTTGCAACCAGCCCTGGAACTCGCGCTCGCGGCGGGCCGGCAGGTGGCCGGAGAAGTCCTCGAACTCGAAGTACCCCTGGGCGGACAGGGAGTCGGAGTTGAGGAACTCGGCCAGCTTGTGGATCTGGCCGGGGCCGAAGGCGACGTCGACGAACGGGAACCGCTCGAAGACCTCCTCCTTGACCGACTGGGCCCAGCAGCCGCCGACGCCGACCGTGCGGCCCGGGTCTTCGCCCTTCAGCCGCTTCGCCTCGCCCAGGTGGGCGATGAAGCGGCTGTCGGCCGACTCACGGATCGAGCAGGTGTTGAAGAGGATCAGGTCGGCTTCGGCGCGCTCGGCGACCTCCTCGTAGCCGAGCGAGGACAGCATGCCCCGCATCCGCTCGGAGTCATGCACGTTCATCTGGCACCCGAAGGTGGTGACGTGGAAGCGCTTCACGCGCTCAGGGTACCGAGAGCAGGACCGTCGTCGGCGGGACTTGCCGACGACCGCCGGCTATTTGCCGACGACTTCGTGGACGACGAAGGCGGCGACGTTTTCGATTTCTTCTTCGGACAGCGTGCCGCCGAAGGGGGGCATGCCGCCGCCGCCATCGGTGACCTGCTGGATCGCGCCTTCTTCGGACTGGGCGAGCGGCATCGTCGTCAGGTCGGGACCGCCGGCACCACCGTGGCCGGTTTCGCCGTGACAGGCCGCGCAGTTCGTGGCGAACACCGCCGCGCCCGCTTCGGCGTTGCCACCCGCGGCAGCTTCGCCACCTTCGGCTGGTTCGCCTTCGGCTTCGCCGCCTGCTTCGGATTCGCTTTCTTCGCCACCTTCGGCTTCTTCTTCTTGCGCCCGCACGAACGGACCTTCGGTGTCGTTGAATTCCATCTCTTCGCTTGCTTTCGCGTACTCCTTGTCGTGCTCCTTCGACTCGTCCTTACCGTGGAGGACGGCGAAGGTGCCGGCACCGACCGCGAAAATCGCGAACCAGGCGACGATAAGCGGCATCCATTTGCCGGGGAAGTCGTTGTCTTTCAGCCCGACGAAGCTGACAATGACTGCCGAGGCGGCCAGGATCCCGCCACAGATGAAGAAGAGGGTTTGGTGCATCGCGCGGCGCGAATCCTATTGGTGCGGAGAGACCGGTGCGTTGCAGGCTGATCCAGGCCGCCCTAGGCGGCCTGGGCCGCCGCGACCGTCTGGTCTCCAGAGGTTGCCTCATCGCCAGTTCCAGCGCCGATGCCGAGCGCCGTGCGCACCTTCGTTTCGATCTCCAGCGACAGCTCCGGGTTATCCTTCAGGAACTGTTTGGCGTTGTTGCGACCCTGTCCGAGGCGGGTCTCGCCATAGGAGAAGAACGAGCCCGATTTCTGCACCAGGTCCTGTTCGATGCCGAAATCGAGCAGGCCGCCCTCGCGGGAGATGCCGACCCCGTACTCGATGTCGAACTCGGCCTGGCGGAACGGCGCCGCGACCTTGTTCTTGACGACTTTCACACGCACCCGGTTACCGACCGCCTCGGTCCCTTCCTTGAGGGTCTCGATGCGGCGGATGTCGAGTCGCTGCGACGAGTAGAACTTCAGCGCCCGACCGCCCGGCTGGGTCTCCGGCGAGCCGAACTGGACGCCGACTTTTTCGCGGATCTGGTTGGTGAAGATGCAGACCGTCTTGGTCCGGTTCAGGCTGCCCGCGAGTTTCCGCAGCGCCTGTGACATCAGCCGCGCCTGCAGGCCGACCGTGGTGTCGCCGATCTGCCCGTCGAGCTCCGCTTTCGGGGTCAGCGCCGCGACCGAGTCGATCGCCACCACGTCGACCGCCGCCGAGGCGATCAGCCGGTCGGCGATCTGCAGGGCCTGCTCGCCGTAGTCGGGCTGGGAGACGAGCAGCTCGTCGGTGTCGACGCCGATCGACCGCGAGTAGACCGGGTCGATCGCGTGCTCGGTGTCGATGAAGGCGCAGACGCCGCCCCGGGCCTGAGCCTCGGCGATGATGTGGTTGACCAGCGTCGTCTTACCCGAGGACTCCGGGCCGAAGATCTCGATGATCCGGCCGCGCGGCACGCCGCCGATCCCCAGCGCCAGGTCGAGTGCCAATGAGCCGGTCGGGATCGCGTCGACCTTGATCGTGCCCTTGTCGCCGAGGCGCATCAGCGAGCCGACGCCGAAGTCGCGCTCGATCTGGGTGACGGCGGCCTCGAGGGCGGCGTCCTTCGCTTTGGCCTCCTTCGCCGAGGCGTCCTTCAAGTTCACTTTTTTCTCCGCCATCTCAGATCATCACCTCACTGCTGCCCCCTCTAGGACAGCTCGACTTGGGCCAATGGGACATAACGCGCACCCCCTGGCTGGAGTTCAGAACGGTAGAGCGTCAATCGGACGGCATAGAACGGCTCTTTGAGCCGCTCCGAGAGGTCCCCGGGGCGCCTTGCGACCGCCGCCGGGCGGCGTGGGGCACGACCCTCCTGGCGCACCCTGGCGACCGTCACATGGGGCCAGAAATCGCGCTTCTCGGCCTTGTGGAGGCCCGCCGCGACCAGCTCATCCCTCACCTCATGGTGGAGGTCGGTCGTCGCCGGGGACGGCGCCGGGAGCGCGAAGACCGCCACCCGTTGCCGGCGCGGCAGCGTGATCGGGTCCTCGAGCTTCATCAGCACCGGGGGCGCGCTCATGCCCCGCACCGCCTCGCCGATCTCCTCCACCTCGTCCGCCTCGCGGTTGCCGAGGAAGACCAGCGTCACGTGCAGCGACTCCGGCCGCACCCGCCGCATGGCGGGGTCGATCAGCTCGGCCTCCCCCCACGCCGACAAGCCGCCACGGATCTCGTCCGGGAGGTCCAGCGCCACGAACAGCCGCTGCCGCCTCCCGTTCACCTCTCGATTTGCCATGGGGCCAAGCTAGGAGGGAAATGCGCGCGGCTCAACACCTCTCCGCAACATCTCTGTGAATTTAGGCGCGCGGAAGGCGCACGGAGGCGCTGGTGGGTGGTTCGGGGCGCGTGGGTGGGTCTTTGGCTGGGTGTTGGGAGGGGAACGGGCGGGGGCTCGTGGGGCCGGCGGCCGTCCGAGATGGTCCCGGGCGTCCCGGGCGCCTCATGGGGGTCCTGGCAGGCCGTGACCCCCATGAGGCGCCCAGGACGCGAGGGGTGCGGGGGAGGCGTCAAGGCTTCGTCACGTTCTCCGGGAGGTCCCGTCACGACCCTCCGCCCGGTGGGAGGGATCCGGGCGATCAGGGCTCTGCGTGGTTCGAAATGGTCGTATGGCGACCATTTCGAACCACGCAACTTCCTGACCGCTCAGACACCCCCGGGACGTGATGGTCCCTGCGGGAGGACGTCACAGGTCGTGACGAAGACGCCGGGGACGTCACACCTCCCGGCCCCTGGAAGGTCCCGGCCCGGACCGCGTTCGCAGTTAGCGACACATGTTGTCGCTAACTGCGAACTCACCTCCGGGGCGCGTGGGGTTCCCGGCGTCTTCGTCACGGGGTCACGCATCGG
>Ga0153956_1002296_pt1 | contig 14438 bp, 11 predicted proteins | sample TSFL040MetaG_FD_104704 | JGI IMG/M metagenome (GOLD analysis project Ga0153956, IMG submission 104704) | Attine ant fungus gardens microbial communities from Florida, USA - TSFL040 MetaG | ecosystem: Host-associated > Fungi > Mycelium > Unclassified | place: USA: Florida, Wekiwa Springs... | reverse complement strand
TGGCGCCACGTTTTAAAATATACTCCAGAAATTTCATCATATGATTACGCTCTTCGTTGGCATGCCTGAACAGAAAGTTCGATATTCCGTCGTAACCCTTATCGGCTGCCCATGAAGCATAAGCCAGATAGATCTGCGCATTATGTGCTTCGTTGGTCATTTGTTCATTTAATGCTTGGGCAAGTGTTGGTGATAATCTATTGGTTTCCATGAAAATATAACCAATTGTAAGCCTAATGGTTTTACCTCTTTTTATTTTGTTAAATAACCATTATATTCATGCAAAATTATTAATACAGGTGGCTGCTAAAGAGTATGTTAACAATACGTAATGGCTTGTTAAAACAATGTAAGGTGCTTGATATAAACTCGTTACAATTAACCAATTTAAATAAATTAATTAATGAAAAACCAATTCATTACTATTCGCAATGTTAGTATCCCGGCGCTTTTTATTGCTTTTTTAGGCGTAACCGGGTGTAAAAAAAACAATGACAATAACAGTGGTAACAACCAAACCGGCACCACTACCCAAATAGACAGTACAGGTGTAACTACAGGTACTGCCGAAGGGCTAAACTACACCGGTGCCACCGCCGATGACACCTATGCACCTACAGATTTCCCTACAACGGTAACTATTGCGTTTTCGGCTACCGGTGCCACCCTAACTCCGGCTACTACCGCGGGCGTTACAATAGCCCAATCAGGCGGCGATGTTACGGTAACATCAACTGCAACCGGCGTGCAGTATACCGTGTCGGGTACCACATCAAACGGCTCGCTTAAAATTTACAGCGACAAGAAATTTCTGGTTACTTTGAGCGGTGCCGATATCACTAATGCTGACGGCCCTGCGCTCAACATCCAATCAAAAAAACGCGCATTTATAGTTGTGGCCGATGGTACGACCAATAAACTGACTGACGGTGTTACTTATGCATCATCAAAAGAAGATCAAAAAGCAACCCTGTTTTCTGAAGGCCAGCTGGTATTTAGCGGCAATGGTACTTTAAACATTACCGGCAACAACAAACATGGTATTTGCAGCGACGACTATATCCGCGTAGTTAACGGTAACATCAACGTGCTTAGCTCAAAAAGCGATGGCATACATGTTAACAACGCCTTTATTGCCGACGGTGGTAAGATCACCATTAACTCGGGTACCGACGGTATCGAGGCCGAAGAGGGTAACATCATTATTAACGACGGCACAATCAAAGTTACTTCGGTAGGCAAAAGCATCGTAACCTCGTATGATGATAATGATGAAAGCGTAGCGCGCTACATCGTAATAAATGGTGGTAACATTAACGTTAAATCATCAGCCGACGAAGGTATATCCAGCAAAGGCAGCCTGACTGTTAACAAAGGCAACGTCAGCTCATCAGCCAGCGACGACGGCTTTAAAGCCGACTCGGCCATTTACATTAATGGGGGGTACATTTATGCAAACAGCTCTGCTAACGATGGTATGGATTCAAACGGTAACTTTGACTTGAATGGCGGTACTGTAGTAGCTATTGGTTCGGCCGTAACCGAGTCTGGTATTGATTGCGATGACCGTCAGTTTAAAATTACCGGTGGCCAGTTAATTGCCACAGGCGGCAGCACCAGTGCACCAAGCGCTTCGTCAACAGTTAACTCTGTTATTTTGGGAGCGGGCACCGCGCAGATCATTCATATCGAGTCGTCAAATGGTGTTGAGGCGCTTACCTTCCAGGCGCCAACTACTTATGCTACTCTGGTGTTTGCCAGCGCTAAATTAAAAGCCAACACCGCATATAACGTATACACCGGCGGCAGCATGGCTTCGCCTTTGGGCTTTAACGGTTTATTTACCGGTGGTACTTATACTAAAGGCGCTAAAACTGCTGTTACATTTACTACCAGCGGTGTGGTAACTAAAGTTGGCGGAGTGATTACCACTAACTAAGATCAGATACTGATTGATATAAGGCGGATGGACATCAAAGTCATCCGCCTTTTTGCTTTGGTCGATTTAATAAAAAAAGCATTAATAGCTGTATATTGCTGGCCTAAAATTACTGTCTTATTAAGTTTATGAATAGGTTATTATTTGCTGCTATCCCGGTGATGGGTGTAGCATTTGCTGCCAGCGCGCAGCAACGTCCGGCTATAACTGCTCAGGATTATGCCCGGGCCGAAACACGCCTTAGCTTTAATACCGAACCGCTGATACAACGCAACGGGATACATCCTAACTGGTTGCCTGATGATCGCTTTTATTACCGTACTTCGGTTGCCGGGGGCAATAAGTTTATAGTTTACAATCCGATGAAAGGCACAAAGTCTGTTGCCTTTCATCACGAAAAGCTGGCGGAAGCTTTATCTGAAGCTACGGGTAAGCAGTATTCAGCTACTAATTTGCCTTTTACAGCCATCTCCTTTACTGAGAATGGTAAAGGTGTAATTTTTAAAGCCGGTGATAAGCAATGGAAATTTGAAAACAATAAGCTGGAAGCCGATGACAGCGCAGTTAAAGATGTCGCAGGCGGCGGACGTGGTCGCCGTCGCGGTAATGATCAGGGCAACCGGGATGAGGTGCTATCGCCGGATAAACAGAAAGCAGCCTTCATCAAAGACTTTAACCTTTGGGTGCGCGATGTTCAAAGCGGGCAGCAAACACAATTGACCACCGACGGCGTAAAAGACGATGGCTACGCTACCGACAACGCTGGCTGGGCGCAAGGCACACGACCAATTTTACTTTGGTCGCCCGATTCAAAAAAGATAGCAACATTTCAGCAGGATGAACGCAAAGTAAACAGCATGTACCTGGTAGGTACCAAAGTTGGCGCACCCAAGCTTACCGAGTGGAAGTACCCACTACCGGGCGATAAAGAAATACCGATGCTAAGCCGCGTCATCATTAACATAGATAACCCCAAGGTGATCAGGCTGCAATGCGAGCCTGATCCGCATCGCTCAACTCTGAGTGACGATATTAAAGGCGGCCTGGGCTGGGCCGATGTATATTGGAGCGACGATGCTGCCAAGCTGGTTTTTGTATCCACCAATCGCGATCATAAAATAGAAAAAGTGCGCATGGCCGATGCTGAAACAGGCGCTGTACGCGAAATATTTGAAGAAACCTCAAAAACGCAATTTGAGTCGGGCTGGGACGATGTAAACTGGCGCTATCTGAGCAAAAGCAACGAGGTACTGTGGTTTTCTGAACGCGATAACTGGGGGCACCTGTATTTATACGATGCTAATACAGGTAAATTAAAAAATCAGGTAACTAAAGGCGATTGGGTAGTTACCAATGTGGTTAAGGTAGATGAGAAAAATCGTATAGTGTATTTTACCGCCGGCGGTCTGCAAGCCGAAAATCCATACTTTAGCCAGCTTTGCAAAATAGGTTTAGATGGTAAGGGCTTTATGGTACTTACACCAGGTGCTGGTAATCACACGGCCAGCTTCTCACCAAAAGGCGATTACATTGTAGATACCTATTCAAAACCCGATGTGCCGCCGGTAACTGTGTTGCGCAACGCTAAAGGCAAGCAAATTATGGAACTGGAGAAGGTTGATATCTCCAAACTGCAGGCTACTGGCTGGAAGGCTTGCATGCCTTTCAACGTAAAAGCTGCCGATGGCAAAACTGATATTTACGGACTGATGTGGGCCCCGGCAAACGTCGACCCCAACAAAAAATATCCGATCATTGATTATATCTATCCCGGTCCGCAGGGCGGTAGTGTGGGTAGCTGGTCATTCTCTGCTGCCCGTGGCGATAACGGCGCGCTTGCCGAACTGGGTTTTGTAGTGATCGAGATTGAAGGGACCAGCAATCCGCTGCGCTCAAAAAGCTATCATGATATGGCCTATGGCGATATGGCCCAAAATACCCTGGCCGATCAGGTGACGGGCATTAAACAACTGGCAGCTAAATATCCATACATGGATCTGGACAGGGTAGGCATCTGGGGACACTCAGGCGGTGGTTTTGCCACAGCCGGGGCAATGTTCAGGTTCCCGGATTTCTTCAAAGTAGGTATTGCCGAATCAGGCAATCACGAAAACCGTAACTACGAAGACAACTGGGGCGAGCGCTATAACGGTTTGGTTGAAAATTCAAACTACGACGAACAGGCCAATCAAAATTTAGCTAAAAATCTGAAAGGTAAGCTGATGCTGGCCCATGGCCTGATGGATGACAATGTACCGCCGCAAAATACCTTACTGGTGGCAGAGGCACTGGAGAAAGCCAACAAGAGCTTTGACCTGGTGATTTTTCCGAACAGCCCGCATGGGTATGGGCAGTATTCATACTATATGATGCGCCGCCGCTGGGATTATTTTGTGAAAAACCTGCTGGGCACCGAGCCGCCGGTTGATTATAAGATTGGCCCGAATAAATAAAATTCACTATATCATTGCAAGCGTAGCGTGACGATCTCTGTGCGACAGGCTCAGAGATCGCCACGCTCGTACCTCGATGACGTGCTGGAAAGCATAAGGGTAAACAACTATGCCTTCAACGCCTTCTCTGCAAAGTCGCGGCATTTTTTTACCTCGGCTACTGCGTCTGATCCTTTTGGTATATCGTATTCCAGCTCAATCGTCACCGGGAATTTGTATTTCTTGTCTCTTACAGTATGCAGAATGTCTGCCAGCGGGGTGTCTCCCTGGCCCCAGGGGGCGTTTGGCCCGTCGTGAAACTTGCGGTCTTTCAGGTGCATGCTCACAATGCGGTCGTGGTACTTTTCAATGAACGGAACCGGGCTGCTGCTGGTACCTGAAGCATAATGCCCGGCGTCCAGGTTAATGCAGTTGTATTCAGACTGGCTTAAAGCAGTATCCCACAAAGTAGGGGTTGCCTGCGTGTGGACGTGGTAGCCTATCTTCATTTTGTGCGCGGTAGCCAAATCGCCCAGTCGCTTGGTTTGGGCAGCGTCGCCCAGCTCGACAGTCACGTGGCTTGCACCCAGTGCTTTTCCAGCCTTAAAGGCATAAATGATCTCCTCGTCGGTGTTATGCGGATCTAGCGCGCTTGGTTTCCAGGCGTATATTTTCACGCCGGCATCGTTAAACATTTTGCGTATCTCTTTAAACTTATCCATCGGCACGGCGGCACGCCATTGGGCGACAGCTTTATTATGATCCTCGTGCGATTGGCCCTGTTCATGTTTAGGAATACCGGCATAAGCTTCAGGAGCGTCGCCCATTAACTCAATGGCGTTGATGTTGCAGGCCAGACAATATTTCAATAGTTCTTCAACCGATGAAGGCATGCTTCTGAATGAGTAAGTGATAACGCCTATCTGCACCCCGGCAATTATTGAATCAGGTTTGGCATCAGCACTTAAAATGCGGCTGGCAAATGATGCCTTTGACAGGAACATTGTCCCGGCGGCTGCCAGCGCACCGGTGCCCAAAAAGCGGCGTCTGGATAATTGAGAATTTTCCATAAATGTTTAATAAGTTGTTGTTTGGTTTTAAATGGTGATCTCAAATTTAAAAATTTAAACTATTCGGGGGTATCCTGTACTAAAACTGTTACCATTAGGCTTAATGGTATAACCTTTTGTGTAATGCCAATGTTGCAGAATTTATTTTGGATGCTTGCTTATAAATGGTAGAATTGCTTACCAATTGTGCCTCAAAATCAGTAAATGTAAGCCATTAGCTTTATAACCAAAATAACCATGTCAGCTTATCAAAAAATCAAAATATTTACGCCGGTTTTAATTGCTGCAACACTGTTTGCAACTGGTAATTTACAGGCGCAGATAAAGCCTAAGCCGGCGATTCTTCAAACCGAAAAAACTACTTTCCAAACCGGGGGCACCTGGAAACCTACAACCGACTTACGTGCCGACGTAGCCATTGTTTACGGCAACGGCGGCAGGCCGGGCCAGTTTGAACAGCGCGTAAAATCATTTAAAGATCATGGCTACCAACTGGCCTTTATGACCGGTATGGCCTGGGGCGGCTACCAGGATTATTTTATGGGCAAGTGGGACGGCAAGCAGCATTTTGACGAAGGCCAGAAAATGATGAACGGCGACACCGTTTGGCACGGCCGCAACACACCCTATGTGGTGCCCACAATGAATTTTTTAAAATACTACAAAGAGCAGGTTATTAAAAAAACAATTGACGCCGGTATTGATGCCATTTACCTGGAAGAGCCTGAGTTTTGGGCCAAGTCGGGCTACAGCGAGGGCTTTAAACGCGAATGGAAAGAATATTATGGCTTTGACTGGCGGCCGCAGCATGAGTCGGCCGAGAATACTTATCTGTCAAATAAGTTGAAGTATTACTTGTTTTACAGGGCTTTGAAAGAATCGTTTACCTACGCCAAAGAGTATGGCAAAAGCAAGGGCATGAATGTGCGCTGTTATGTGCCTACGCACTCGCTCATTAATTATTCTATGTGGCAAATTGTGAGTCCCGAAGCTAGTTTGGCTTCGCTGGATTGCGTGGACGGCTACATTGTACAATCGTGGACAGGCACTGCGCGCGAACCTAATTACTTTAACGGCATAGCTAAAGAGCGCTCATTTGAAACGGCTTATCTGGAGTATTGCTGCATGAAATCAATGACCGCGCCAACCGGCCGCAAGCTTTTTTTTGAGAACGACCCGGTTGAAGATACGCGCCGCGATTGGAGCGATTATAAAAACAACTACCAGACTACTTTTACCGCCGAGCTATTTTTCCCGGACATTAATAACTACGAAGTGATGCCTTGGCCCGACCGTATTTTTGATGGTAAATATTTTACCAGTCGTACAAGCAACGAGCGAGCGGGCATGCCCAAGAGTTATTCAACGCAAATGATGGTGATGATCAACTCGCTGAATGATATGCCGGTGTCAACCAATAAAACATCAGGCTCGCAAGGTGTAAGTGTACTGATGGGTAACTCCATGATGTTTCAGCGCCTGCCCACACATGATGACGGCAAGGCCTGGGCCGATCCTTATTTTTCTAATTTTTACGAAACCTCGGGTATGTTTAACCGCGTGCCTAGCGACAACAAGCTGATGGACCCGCAGTTGTCCAACTTTTTTGGTGAAGCGCTGCCGTTCCTGAAAAGAGGTGTGCCGGTAGATATTGTGCATATTGAGAATCTGGGTTTCGAGAAAGCTTTGAAAGATACCAGAGTACTGCTGATGTCGTACTCCAACATGAAGCCACCAACCGAACAGGCGCACGATCAACTGGCTAAATGGGTTAAAAATGGAGGTGTGATTGTTTACTCCGGTCGCGACGATGATGCTTTTCAGAAAGTTCAGGAGTGGTGGAACAAAGGAAGCAAAAAATACAACTGCCCGGCCGATGATCTGTTCGAGAAGCTGGGTATCGGCACAAACCCCAAAGCAGGTACTTACAATGTAGGCGAAGGAAAAATCTGTATCATTCGCCGCGACCCTAAAGAGTATGTGATGGAAAGCGACCGTGATGACGAACTGCGTAAACATGTAGAGCCGTTGTACCGGGAAGTATCAGGCAAAAAGATGGAATACAAGAACAGTTTCTACCTGGCCCGCGGCCCGTATGATATTGTGTCGGTGATAGACGAAGGTGTTAATAACGATGCTTATACAATTAAAGGTAAGCTGATTGATCTGTATGATCCGAATTTGCCTATCATCAGCGAAAAGCAAATTAAGCCCGGCGAGCAGGGGTATTTCTATAATGTAGATCGCGTAGCTAACAAAAAAAAACCGCAGGTGCTGGCTACTGCCGCGCGTATTTATGATGAGAAGGTGAGCAAAAGCAAATATGTATTTACGGCTATTAGCCCCCTAAATACGGTTAATGCTATGCGTATACTTACCCCTGCTAAACCTAAAAAGGTAGTAGTTACAGATGCTAAAGGCAAAGCACTTGCAGACGTTAAACAATTATGGGATGCAACCACTAAAACCGAGTTTTTGAGCTTTGATAACAATCCGGAAGGGGTTAAAGTGGCTTTATCATGGTAATTTTTGGAAGCCAGCGTTTATTTTAAAATATTTGAGGACAAATCAATCCACATAAATCAATTTATATGAATACCCAAAAACATAGCTTACTTTTTGTTTTGCTACTTACGTTTGTATCGGCATTTGCATCGGCACAAACTAAAACCGGCGGTTACTATTACAAAGAAATGAAGAGCCTGCAAGCAGCCATCGAGAAAAACTTTCACGACACAAAATCAGGCAACTACTTTGTTGAGCTTGACCCTGCCAAACGCGAAAATAAAAACGGTTACCTGCGCGAGTATACTTACTTATGGTCATACTGCGCTATGTACCAAGCCGCTAATGAAATTGAGAAGCTGGAGCCCAAAGCTAACCTGATGGCGCCTATGCTGAAGCTGATGTATGAATATTACAGTCCGGCGCCGCCGAAACCGGGCTTTACCGACTACATCATGAAATTAAAACCGGGCGAACGTTACTATGATGATAACGAATGGATAGGCATCACCGCTTTAGATGCTTACGCCCGAACCAAAAAGAAGGCTGACCTTGAGCTGGGCAAAGCCATGTATGATTTCATTATGAGCGGCCATGACCAGGTATTGGGTGGCGGCATTTACTGGAAAGAAGGCGACCTGAGCTCAAAAAATACCTGCTCAAATGGGCCCGGCGCTTTAGTGGCGCTGCAAATGTATGAGGCCACCAAACAAAAGGCATACCTTGATACCGCGATAAAAATTCTGGAATGGACAGACGCCAAACTGAAAACGCCTGAGAAGTTGTATTGGGATAACATCCGCACTAAAGATGGTAGCGTGAATAAAGGCATTTTGTCATACAATACCGGCACGCCGCTGGAGGCTTATATTTATTTGTATGAGATCACTAAAGAGAAGAAGTACCTGGACGAAGCTAACGCGATAGCCGATGCCTCACTAAGCTTCTTTTACGGCAATGAAAAATTTCGTGATGATTACTGGTTCAATGCGGTGTTGTTAAGAGGCTATCAGCACTTGCTTAAATTTAATAAAAACACCAAATACATCATGGGCTTTAAAAAAGCTTTAGATCATACCCTGCAGAACGAGAAAAACGACCAGGGCCTGTTTACCGGCCGCAATGGCGTACGTAATCTTGTAGACCAGGGCGGTTTGCTGGAGATACTGGCGCGTTATGCCTGGTTAGAGAAAGAATATAATTTGAAAGGATAGTATTACCATTATGAAAAATATTCTTACAGTTGCTTTGTTGTTAAGTGGTTCGGTTACATTAGCGCAAACGGGTAAACTCAGAACCATGACCGGCGCTGAGGCGACCAAAATGCTCCCTAAGATCACCGATTCAAAATATTATGATAGAGAAGGGCATGTCATTGATTCGGCCAAAGCGAGGCAGATGATCAAGAGCTTCGATTATGAAACCTGGGGGGCAATACCTGCCGGGCAAACAGAATACAAGAATGTGCTGGTAAAAGTTAACCATGCACAGCAGGATAAAAAAGATGCCGGGTTCAGGCTTTTCTCTCGCCCCAAAAACCCTAAGCTTTGGGATGGCGCTACGCTTGACCTTACGCCCATAGCCAAACATACCGATGTAAGCAAGCTGGATGGTAAAGCCATAGTGCTATTGTTTTGGAACGGCGCCCCGGGTTATAAGTACATGTATGATAATATCAATGAGATTGTAAGCAATTATATAGCTGGCAATAAATTCGAGGTATTTGCCATTACACATCTTGATTATGAGTCGGCCAAAAACAATCAGAAGAATAACCCCATCATGAATGCGTATCATATTGTTGACGCGGGGGATATTACCGATTTTTATGATACGGAGCACAAGGCTTTAATAGTAGTAACCAATGCGCAGCATCAAATAACCTATGCCGCTCAGAATGCGCCGGAAATGCTGCCAAGAACGCTGAATAAATTGCTTAAGGGATTGTAGCCTTCGGCGTCGATTAAAACAACAAGCACCGCTCAAAGATCTATTATTTAACTAAATGCAGCTCAGTATTCAAAACCCTGGTTTCAAATTCAGTGATAGGGTATTTGGCTTCAATAAGCTTCAATAGCATCTCAACAGCTATTTGGCCCATTTCAAACGATCTCTGTTTGACGTAAGATATAGAGGGATACAGCAGATCCACCACATCTGAACTGGCAAAGCCGGCAATGGCTATTTCTTTGGGATCAAAGTTCAGGTTTTTCAGTGCCCGTACGCAGGCAATGCTGATACGGTCGGCACTGATAAAAATGGCATCAGGTGTGTTGGCCATGGTAAGCAGGCTTTTCACTGCGTCCTCCACTTCGCCGTAATCGTTGCCGCCCTGATTACAATTTCTAACCAGTTCTTCACAGTATGGAATGTTGTTATCGGCCAGTGCCTTTTGATAGCCCGAAAGGCGCTCATTGGTAATAGATAAATGCGCAGCGCTGGCCAGGAGCGCAATGCGGCGTTTACCAGACCTGATAAGGGATTCAACGGCATTGTAAGCGCCCTTAAAGTTATTTGAAGTGACCTTGAAAGTATCTATTTCGTCAATGATACGGTCAAAGAAAACCATTGGCAGACCATCGTCGTGCAGCACTTTCAAAAAGCTGAAATCTGACGCTTCTGAAGATATCGATATCAATAAACCGTCAACAGATCGCTGCGCCAGGTGGTTTACATTGGCCTGCTCACGCCCGGCCGACTCATGCGTTTGGGTAATGATGGTAAAATAGCCACGTTCATGCGCAATCGACTCAATCCCTGCTATAGCCTGCGAAAAAAAGCTGTTAGCCAGCTCAGGCACCACAATACCTATGGCATAGCTGCGCTTATTTTTCAAACTTAACGCTATAGGATTTGATTTGTAATTAACCTTTTCGGCATAAGCCACCACCAGCTTCTTGGTTTCCTCGCTAATTTCATACCCATCGCGCAGCGCGCGCGATACCGTAGACGGCGACAATTTAAGCGCCAGGGCGATATCTTTTATGGTAGCCGGTTTGTACATGAGTTATTGCAATTATACGGGTTATTAAAAGGAGTGCCATAAAAAAGTGAAATCGGTAATGTTTGCATCAAATTTAATTATCAATTGGCAGGATATTAACTTAAACCGGTATAAACATGCCAAGATTGTGTAATATTTTAATGATAAAATATCATTTTTAAGCACTTATTCTGCTTTCTTTGCTATAACCAATTAAAACCAACCATACTCAATATGTCAAAAAACAAATACCTGTTCCCATTAATTTTGGTGACCTCGTTATTTTTTCTTTGGGCGTTTTTGCACAACATTAACGCCATTTTGATTCCGCATCTTAAAACGGCATGTCAATTAACTGATACCGAGTCATCTTTTATTGACTCGGCAGTATATCTGGGATACTTTTTAATAGCCATACCTGCCGGCCTGTTTGTGCATAAATACAGTTACAAAAAGGGAATTATTTTAGGGCTCGCGCTTTTTGGAGCGGGTGCATTGTTATTTATACCGGCAGCAAACGCGTTAAGCTACAGCTTTTTTCTGGTGGCTTTATTTATCATGGCCAGCGGGGCTACATTTTTAGAAACAGTAGCCAATCCTTATGTTTCTGTTTTAGGCGACAAGAAAACGTCTGAGTTTCGATTAAATTTTGCACAATCATTTAATGGCTTAGGAGCGTGCGTGGCACCAATTATTGGCGGGCATTTTATCCTGACAGGCGTTGAACATACAGCCGATGAACGGAAGCAGATGTCGGCTGCACAATTGGCTGCCTATCTGCAATCAGAATCTAATACCGTAAAGGTTCCCTATCTGGTTATTGGTGTAGCGGTGCTTATTCTGTTATTGCTTTTTGTATTTACACGTATTCCTGACGTAAAAGAAGACGATAGCGCTGTGGAAAGTCATGCGCCGGGTACTGATTTCTCAGTAGCGGTTTTTAAACATAAACACTTATTGTGGGCAGTAATTGCGCAGTTTTTTTATGTAGGTGCACAGGTAGGGGTAGCAAGTTTTTTTATCCGTTACGCCAAATTTGTAGCTGGCATAGCAGAAAAGGACGCTGCCTTTTTCTGGGGCATAATTGCGATGGGCGGTTTTATGATAGGCAGATTTGCAGGTACCGCTTTTATGCGATTTATAGAACCGGCGAAACTGTTAAGTATCTATGCAGCTTTAAGCGTGTTGTTATTGGCAATTGGGTTAACAACACATGGCAGCGTAGCTTTATATGCGGTAATGGCAGTACCTTTCTTTATGTCAATTATGTTCCCAACTATATTTGCGCTGGGCATTAAAGGGCTGGGCGAAGAAACTAAGATCGCGTCATCTTTTTTGGTAATGTCCATCATTGGCGGAGGAGTTGCGCCATTGTTTATGGGCTTAATATCAGACAAAACGGGCAGCATCCAGACAGCATATATTGTACCATTGATCTGCTTCGCGATTGTATTGTATTATGGAGTTAAAGGACATAAGGTAGTAAAAGCATAATGGCCAGATACTGTTTAGCGTTAGATTTGGTAGACGACCCGCAACTGATTGCCGGGTACGAAAAATATCACGAGTCGATTTGGCCCGAGATACGGGAGAGCATTATAACCGGCGGTATTACCGGCATGGAAATCTACCGTGTCTTTAATCGCCTGTTCATGATCATGGAAACAGACGATGCGACGTTTAGCTTTGATAAAAAAGGAGCGATGGACGCGGCCAATCCAAAGGTGCAGGAGTGGGAAGAACTGATGTGGAAATACCAGCAAGCCCTGCCCGGCGCAAAGCCCGGCGAAAAGTGGGTGTTAATGAATAAAATCTTCAATCTATAGAAAAAAAAATAAAATGTTTAGTTTAAAAGATAAGTCGGCAGTGATAACCGGTGGCGGCAGTGGTATAGGCCGGGCCATAGCGGTAGTTTTTGCTAAAGCGGGTGCTACGGTGCATATCATGGAGCTTAACCCGGAGGCTGCGCAGGATACCGTAAATGAAATAATACAAGCCGGCGGCAAGGCTACAGCTCATAACTGTAATGCCAGCGACCAGCAGCAGGTTTTAAATAACTACAACCAGATTGGCGAAATAGATATCCTGGTAAACAATGCCGGTATAGCGCACGTTGGCGAAGCTGATACCACCAGCGAAACTGATTTTGACCGTATAGTAGCCGTAAATATTAAGGGTGTTTATAACTCGCTGCACGCAGCTATCCCGCTAATGAAGAAGAAAGGTAAGGGTGTTATCCTTAATATGGCGTCGATAGCGGCAACGGTGGGTATCCCTAATAGATTTGCTTACTCTATGAGTAAAGGCGCCGTTTACGCCATGACCCTGTCTGTAGCGCGCGATTATCTGGCTGACAACATTCGCTGTAACAGCATATCTCCGGCGAGGGTACACACTCCGTTTGTAGATGGCTTCATCGCCAAAAACTACGCGGGCAAAGAGGATGAGATCTTCGACAAATTATCAAAAAGCCAACCCATAGGCCGCATGGGCAAACCTGAGGAGGTAGCCTCATTGGCCCTATACCTATGCAGCGACGAAGCCGGTTTTGTTACCGGTTGCGATTATTTGCTGGACGGCGGGTTTGTGAAGTTAAATAATTAAAGAAAGAACAACAATGCCGTCATGCCGAACTTGTTTCGGCATCCCACTAGCTAAGCAGACGTTTTGCCTGTCCTGTGGGATGCTGAAACAAGTTCAGCATGACATAACTTTATAATCAAATGAAACTAATAAGATACGGCGCTGCCGGCAAAGAAAAAACCGGCGTGATCATTAATGATACCAAATACGACACTTCTGCTTTCGGCGAGGACTATAACGAGCAATTTTTTGAAAATGATGGCTTAAACAGACTGAAAAAGTTTTTGGCCAACAATGAAGGCAAGCTACCTAAAGTTGCCGAGGGCGAACGTTTGGGTAGCCCCATTGCACGCCCGTCAAAAATTCTTTGCATTGGATTAAACTATGCCGACCACGCCAAAGAAACCAACGCACAGGTTCCTGCCGAGCCGGTGTTGTTCATGAAATCAACTACCGCGCTGGTTGGTCCGAATGACGATGTAATTATCCCGCGCGATTCGGTTAAAACCGATTGGGAAGTAGAGCTGGCCGTGGTGATCGGTAAAAAGGCAAGCTACGTTGAAGAGTCGGAAGCCTTGAATTATGTAGCCGGCTATGCTTTACATAATGACGTTTCTGAACGCGAGTTCCAGATTGAGCGCGGCGGCACCTGGGATAAAGGTAAAGGCTGCGATACCTTTGCGCCTGTTGGTCCGTTTATGGCTACGCCCGATGAACTGGGCAATATTGATAACCTGCGCCTATGGCTAAAAGTTAACGGCGAAACCATGCAGGACGGCAATACTTCTAACTTTATATTCAACGTGCCTTTCGTAATTGCTTATGTGAGCAAATTTATGACCCTGTTGCCTGGCGATATTATCTCAACCGGCACACCGGCAGGTGTTGGCCTGGGCTTTAAACCACCGGTTTACCTGAAACCCGGC
>Ga0153956_1002295_pt1 | contig 14439 bp, 18 predicted proteins | sample TSFL040MetaG_FD_104704 | JGI IMG/M metagenome (GOLD analysis project Ga0153956, IMG submission 104704) | Attine ant fungus gardens microbial communities from Florida, USA - TSFL040 MetaG | ecosystem: Host-associated > Fungi > Mycelium > Unclassified | place: USA: Florida, Wekiwa Springs... | reverse complement strand
GTTCGATGTCTCGCATATGGGCCAGGCGTTCCTCGGCGGCGACAACCCGGCCAAGGCGCTGGAGCGCGTTACGCCCGCCGATGTGCAGGGCCTGAAGGAAGGCATGCAGCGTTATGGCCTGCTGCTGAACGATCGCGGCACGATCATCGACGATTTCATGTTCACACATCTGGCGGGCGAGAAGGATCTCTATCTCGTCGTCAACGGCGCGACGAAGGAAGGCGACTTCGCCTATATGGCGGACAAGCTGAAAGGCCACGCTGTTCTGACGCCGAAGCCGGACCGCGCTTTGCTCGCGCTGCAAGGACCGGCGGCGGGCAAGGTGCTGGAAAAGCTTTCGCCCGGTATCGACACGATGACCTTCATGCATGTGCGCCGCGCAACGGTTGCCGGTTGCCCCGCCATCGTCAGCCGCTCCGGTTACACCGGTGAGGATGGCTTCGAGATTTCGCTCGAAGGCAAGGATGTTGAGAAGGTCGCGCGTGCGTTGCTCGCCGATCCGGATGTTCTGCCCATCGGTCTTGCCGCGCGCGACTCGCTGCGGCTTGAAGCAGGTCTTTGCCTCTACGGTCACGATATCGACGAAACGACCGATCCGGCGGAAGCCAATCTCGTCTGGTCCATCGGCAAGCGCCGCAAGATGGACAAGGATTTTCCCGCCGGCGAGAAGATCATGGACCGCGTGCTGAACGGCACGGAGAAAAAACGCGTCGGCATTCTTCCCGTCGGCAAAGCGCCCGCGCGCGAAGGCACGGAAATCACGGATAAGTCCGGCAAGGTCATCGGCAAGATCACCAGCGGCGGCTTCGGACCTTCGCTGAATGCGCCTGTCGCGATGGGCTATGTCGAAGCCGCGTTCGCCAAAGACGGCACCGACGTCGATCTGATGGTGCGCGGCAAACCCAATCCGGCGCGCATCGCGCCCATGCCATTCGTTCCCAACCGTTACAAACGCAACTGAGAGGCTCCCATGAGCGAAGTCCGTTACACCGATCAGCATGAATGGGTCAGCCTCGATGGCGACACCGCAACTGTGGGCATCACCAAGCACGCCGCCGAACAGCTCGGCGATGTCGTGTTCGTCGAAGTGCCGGAAGCCGGCCGCAAGGTTGGCGCAGGCGGCGAAGCGGCTGTCGTTGAAAGCGTGAAGGCAGCGAGCGACGTCTATGCGCCGGTCGGCGGCGAAGTCGTGGAGGGCAACAAGGCGCTGGCCGATGAGCCCGCGAAAGTGAACGCCGATCCGGAAGGCGATGGCTGGTTCTTCAAGCTCAAAGGCGTGAGCAAGGACGAGTTCGCCAAGCTGATGACCAAGGCGCAATACGACGAGTTCGTGAAAGGTCTCTGATCCATGCGTTACCTTCCCCTCACACCGGATGATCGCGCGGCGATGCTCGCGAAGATCGGCGCGCCGAATATCGATGCGCTGTTCCGCGACGTGCCGAAATCCGCCGTGGTGGCGCGCAGCGTGTTCGATCTGCCGGACACGCAGGGCGAACTCACCGTGGAGCGCGCGCTGTCGAAGATGGCGGCGAAGAGCAGGGCGGCGGGATCGTTGCCGTTCTTCTGTGGCGCGGGGGCTTACAAACATCATGTGCCGAGCGCGGTGGATCATCTGATCCAGCGTTCGGAATTCCTCACCAGCTATACGCCCTACCAGCCGGAAATCGCACAGGGCACGCTGCAATATCTGTTCGAATTCCAGACGCAGGTGGCGCTGCTCACCGGCATGGAAGTGGCGAACGCCTCGCTTTACGACGGCTCCACGGCGACCGCCGAAGGCGTGTTGATGGCGCAGCGCATCACGAAGCGCCCGAAAGCCATTCTCTCCGGCGGGTTGCATCCGCACTACGCCGAGACAGTGGAAACGGTCGCTGGCCTTTCCGGCACCGTGACGCGCAGCCCCGTTACGCCGGGCAAGGCGGAGGACATCATCGCGCTGATCGACGATCAGACGGCCTGCGTTGTGGTGCAGAGCCCGGACGTGTTCGGTCTGATCCGCAATCTGAAACCGATCGCCGATGCGGCGCATGCCAAGGGCGCGTTGTTGATCGCGGTTGTCACCGAGATCGTCTCGCTCGGCCTGATCGAGCCGCCGGGTGCGCAGGGTGCGGACATTGTCGCCGCCGAAGGCCAGTCGTTGGGCGTCGGGCTGAACTTCGGCGGCCCCTATGTTGGGCTGTTCGCGACGCGCGAGAAATATCTGCGCAACATGCCGGGCCGTCTCTGCGGCGAGACCACCGATGCTGCCGGCAAACGTGGTTATGTGCTGACACTTTCCACCCGCGAGCAGCATATCCGCCGCGAGAAAGCGACCAGCAATATCTGCACGAATTCCGGCCTGTGCTGTTTGGCCTTCACGATTCATCTGTCGCTCCTGGGCGAAGAAGGCTTCTCGCGGCTGGCGCGCGCGAACCATGCGCGGGCGTCCGCGCTGGCGGATCGCCTTGCCGATGTGAAGGGCGTGTCGCTCGTCACCGAAAGCTTCTTCAACGAGTTCACGTTGAAGCTATCCAAACCTGCCGCGTCGGTTGTCGATGCGCTGGCGGAGAAGGGTATTGTCGCGGGCGTGCCTGCGTCGCGCCTGATGCCGCATGACAAGGAGGCGCGCGATCTGCTGATCGTGGCCGCCACCGAAACCAATACCGATGAAGATTGCGATGCCTTCGTGCATGCGCTCGCGGAGTTGCTGTGATGACCATGAATAATCAGGGCCGTCCGACCTCTTCGGGCTCCGTCAACGAAAACGAGATGCCGACGATCTCCGGCGATCGCGGGCTTCAGCATGAAGTCTCGTTGATCTTCGAACTGGGCCGTCCGGGCATGACGGGCGTGGACCTTCCGCAGGTGCAGATGACCGACAAGAGGCTCGGTGGTTTGCGCCGCAAGGGGCCGGTGGGATTGCCGGGCCTCAGCGAGCCGGAAGTCATCCGCCATTATGTGCGGCTGTCGCAGCTCAACTATTCCATCGATGCCGGGCTTTATCCGCTGGGCTCCTGCACGATGAAGCACAATCCGCGCCTCAACGAGAAGATGGCGCGGCTTCCCGGTTTTGCGGACGTGCATCCGCTTGCGCCACAGCAGACGGTGCAGGGTGCGTTCGAAGCCGTGGGCGAATTGATGAAGTGGCTCACCACGCTCACCGGCATGCCCGCGGTCGCGATGTCGCCCAAGGCTGGCGCGCATGGCGAGTTGTGCGGCTTGCTCACCATTCGCGCCGCCATCGAAGCGCGCGGCGAGAAGCGCAACCGCATTCTCGTTCCGTCTTCCGCGCATGGCACCAATCCGGCGACGGCGGCGGTGGCGGGCTTCGTCGTGGACGAAGTGCCTGCGACCGAAGACGGCCACGTCGATGCCGACGCGCTGGAAGCCAAGCTTGGCCCCGACGTGGCGGCGATCATGCTGACCAATCCCAATACCTGCGGATTGTTCGAGCCGCGCATCAAGGAAATGGCGGACGCGGTTCACAAAGCGGGCGCTTACTTCTATTGCGACGGCGCGAACTTCAACGCCATCGCGGGGCGCGTGCGTCCGGGCGATCTGGGCGTCGATGCGATGCATATCAATCTCCACAAGACATTCTCCACGCCACATGGCGGCGGCGGACCGGGCGCGGGCCCGGTGGTGCTGTCGGCGGCGTTGGCGCCGTTCGCGCCGCTACCGCTGCTGGTCCATGACGGCAACGAATTCCGCATGATCGAACATGCGGACGAAGCGACCGATGGCGCCAAGCCGTTCGGCCGCATGTGCGCCTTCCATGGCCAGATGGGCATGTTCAGCCGCGCGCTCACCTATATGATGAGCCATGGCGCGGATGGCATCCGCCAGGCGAGCGAGGATGCGGTGCTCTCCGCGAACTACATTCTGGCCTCGCTCAAGGATGTGATGAGCGCGCCGTTCGGCGAAGGCCCGTGCATGCACGAAGCTTTGTTCGACGATTCCTTCCTCGAAGGCACCGGTGTTACCACGCTGGATTTCGCCAAGGCGATGATCGACGAGGGGTACCACCCGATGACGATGTATTTCCCGCTCGTCGTCCACGGCGCGATGCTGATCGAGCCGACGGAGTCGGAGTCCAAGGAGTCGCTCGACCGCTTCATCCATGTGCTGCGGACGATGGCGCTGGAAGCCAAGGCCGGTCAGACCGCGCGCTTCGACGGCGCGCCCCGTCTTGCTCCGCGCCGCCGCCTCGACGAGACGGCCGCCGCCCGCAAGCCGATCCTGCGCTGGAAGCCGAAGGAGCTTCCGCAAGCTGCGGAGTAGTGCTCCTAGTGCTCAGTCTCTCCCGGAAGCTTGCCGTGTTTGGCAGCGACGCGAGCCTTTGCCAATTGCATAGCTTTGGCACGAAACAGACCCCACGTCTCGAAGTCGGCCCCGCAATCCCGGCACTGTAGCATGTAACTCGGGGGCGGGTCTTCTGGCGGAATGGCCATTCTCGTTCCGCCGCAAGACCTACACTTGAATAGTGGTTCGCGCATAAATCCCAATCCTGAGTGCATCTTAGCAGAAAAAGGACGGGCGATGGGAGTGATCACTCACTCACGCTCATGGGCTGGGACGGATTGAATCCTCAGTACAGACAGAGCGGAACGCGGTAGATTTACCGCGCCGCGGTGTCTGGGGATATGCATGAATCTTCTCAAGCTCGTCTGTCTTGGCGCGATTTTCGTCGTCTCCTGCGCGGCTTCCGCCGCACCCATGCTCACGCCGCCGCAAAAGGCTGCGATTTGCGGCAAGCGCACGACGTGCAAGCTCGTGGCGATTCATCCCGCTGGAAAGTTACAGGTCGCGGAGGTTCTGTTCGGCGTGAAGGACAAGCCCGACGATGCACCAGATGAAGGCTGCAAAACGGCGGACGGGGACGATCCCGCAAACGGCGGCACCGAATATTGGCTGCTGAACGGCGCGAAGCCCACGAACGTCCTTTCGCTTTGCAATGACGGTTACGGCGCGGCGGGCATGGGCGAAGACAGCGTATCGTTCTCCGCCAATCGCATGGTGCATGTGCAGAACGGCGGATCGTCGTGGCGCTGGGACAGCACCGATACGCTGAGCCTCGTTCCGCTTCGGATTTTGTCGCAGGCGAGTTGCTCGTTTCACAATGTCGAACCCAACACCGGCACGCTCGATCAAGTCGACTTCGTGAACTTCCGCTCCAAGGAAATCCGCAAAGATCCCGGCGCGAAATGGGATGATGCGGATAGCGACATCGGCTGCCCGGACGTGAAGCCCGCGGCGTTCGCCACGTTGAAGCCCGTTCCGGGTGCCAAGCTGGTCGCCGCCTATCCGCTGATGACGCCCGGAAACGGCAACGATCTTGGAATACAAAACATCTCCTCCGGCACCATGCTTGGTTCCTGCGCGATGACGCTTTCCACCGATGGCGCGAACGGCTTTCTGACCTTCGGCAAACCTGCCGATGCTGCGCATGCCGCATCGCTCCGCGCTCTGGCGGTGAATTCCAAAACGCTGCTTCTGCAAATCACCGATCCCGTTGCGGCCACGGCGCCTGCGGGCAAAAGCTGGATCAGCGGTGCGCATGCCGAAATCTGGCAGAACGGTACTTATGACGAGAGCGCGGGCGGCGCGCCGAAACGCGCCGAGCTGGGCCAGATCGCGATCGATCTGGATGGCACGCTGCACATAGTCGGCAGCGCGAAGCCGCCGCAGGTGAAACATTGGACCGGCAAGGACGAGAAGGGGCGGGCCGTCACCGTTCTGCTTCTCACCTGGGACGATGATGCCGGCCCGATGGCGATCAGCTATTCGCAGGCCGAGAACGGAAAGCAGGCACGGCTCGTCGCCAATGTCGCGATGGTGCGCGGCGTTCCGATGTATGTCCCCGGCGTGCTGGGCATGCAGAACACCTGCGCGGTGCGCGGTGGGCGTGTCGATCTCGCCGGTATGATGTCTCTCACGAACTAAAAAATAACCCCGGCGGTTCGGAAGCGCCGGGGTCCAGTTCAAACGGAGGGTACCAACGAAAAAGTCTGGATGGCCGGGTCGCGCTGACGCTGCCCGGCCATGACGGGATTCTTAGGTGCAGATATGCGCCTTGAGGCCTGCGGGGACTTTTGTGTCCTTGTCGCTGCAGGCGGAGTCGAGTTGGGCTTGCGTCAGACCTTTGGTCTTCGTCAGGTCCGTGCCCTTGAAAGAGGTGATGGCGAGCGTCGCGCCGGTGAAGTCCGCGTTCGTGAGGTTTGCGTGCGCCAGGTTCGCGCCGGAGAGATTGGCGCCCTTGAACGAGACGTTGGTGAAATTCGCATAGGACATGCACATCAGAACCGCGTGCACATTCGAGAAGTCCGCGCCTTCGAGGTTGCCGTTCTTCACGCAGGTGTTGTCCAGATTCGCGCCCGCCAGCATGCAATGCGGGCAATCGTGATTTCCGGCGTGAATCGAATTCACGGCGCTGCGGTCCGGCGCGGTGTAGTTGATCGGGATCATCTGGGCGGGCGCGGAGGCGCTGAGGCCGAGGATCAGGGCAAAAGTTGCGAACATGGGGCAATGTTCCGTTTCGATACGTCTGCCCTTGGTTGTCGCAACCCTTGTGCCAGCCTTCGCTCGCGAAGCGAGAGAAGGCGCCATCTGCCGAAGCCCGACGGGCGAAAGCAGACCGGTTGCCGCGAGCTACGGCTGGCAGGCCGTTTTGAATTTGCGCGGATTCCATCGCGCGGCGGCGTCCTGATTCCAGATTTGGTGCCATTTCGGGAAACAGTCTCCTGCCGCTGGTAGTTGAATTGCAGATGAAGGGGGGTACCGCCCCCACCCCCTCCCTTCCGCAAGCATCGGGTCGAAACGGGGCGGGCGGGCGCGCATATCGGACGGGCAACGATGTGTTCGAGGTTTTCATGTCTTTCCGCTTCAAAGGTCTTCATTCCGCACAATTCGCGCCGCTTTTCGCCCTCAGCGATGCCGAGCTGGCCGAGATGGGCTTCTGCCGCATGGTGGCGGACGCGCCCACGGGCTTTCCCTGTCGCATCAGCCTTTCCGATGCAGCCGAGGGCGAGGAGCTGCTGCTCATCAATTACGAGCATCAGACCGCCCATTCGCCCTATCGCGCCAAGGGGCCGATCTTCGTCAGCAAGCATGGTGCGTTGTTCGACGGCACCGAAGTGCCGCCGGCGCTGCGCACGCGGCTTCTGTCGCTGCGGGCCTATGACCAGGACGGCATGATTGTCGATGCCGATGCGGTGGACGGCGACAAGGTCGAGCCGGTGCTGGAGCGCCTCTTCACGCGCGATGACACGGCCTATGTCCATGTGCATTACGCAAAGCGCGGATGTTTCGCGGCGCTGGTGGAGCGCGGCTAAGCAACGGACGCAGCTTTAGAGAATGCGTGAAGTGTACGGGGCGACCGTCACGGTGTCAAGGAAATTAAGCCTAGTCTATTCAACGGCTTAGATATGGGCGGCTGGAAAAATAATTTTCCGGCCGCTCACTTCTCAAAGACGCGGCAGGTCACCGCGTGTTTACCGCCAACTGGTCCGCGAATGCGCGCTTGTAGGCAGGCCGCGCTTCGCCGCGGGCGACATAGTCGGCGAGGCTCGGGAATTCATCCAGAAGGCCCGACATCCTCAGCCGGATCAGCACCGAGACCATCATCAGATCGCCCGCGCTGAACGCACCATTGAGCCAATCGGAATCGCCCAGGCTGGCGGAAAGCTGTTTCAGTCGGTTGCGAATGCGATCTTTGACCAGGATCAGGCGCTCTGCGCTCCAGGATTTGTCCTTCTCCAGAAGCACGGCGTTTTGCAGATCGAGGATCGGCGGCTCGATGGTGTTGAGCGATGCGAAGACCCATGCGATCGCCCGCGCGCGGGCAGCAGGATCCTTGGGCAACAACCCGTCAAAACGCTGGGCGATATGGAGCACGATCGCACCGGTCTCGAAGATGGCGACATCGCCTTCTTCATAGGTGGGAATCTGGCCGAAGGGATGGATCGCCAGATGCGCGGGTCCCTTCAACGCCGGAAAGGTGACGAGGCGAACCTCATAAGGCCGGCCCACTTCTTCCAGCGCCCAGCGCACGCGGGTATCGCGCGCGAGCCCCTTGCCGCCATCGGGTGACCGGTCAAAGGCGGTGATCGTGATGGTCATTTAGGCTCTCCAAATGCGCAAAGATTTTCCGAAGTATTCGTCATGGCCGCCCTCGTGGCGGCCATCCATTTTCAAGAAGCGGAGCAGTTCTATTTCCCGTCTCTGGAAAATGGATGGCCGGGACAAGCCCGGCCATGACGATCTTAAATATTGAAAGCCCCCCATTCACTTCGGCAGCAAGTTGAAGAACGGCTCCGCTTCCTTCAACGCACGCGCGTAGGACGGACGCGCCTTCAGGCGTTCGAGATAGGCGTGCGCTTTTGGATGCGTCTTTTCGAACGGCATCTGCATGTTGCCATAGAACAGCGGCGGGGCGGCGGCGCAATCGGCCATGGTGAAGGCATCGCCCATCGCCCATTGCTTGCCGTCAATCGCCTGTTCGAGCATGTCGAGCGCGGTGCGATACATGGTCTTTGCATCTTCCACGCCCACGGTGTCGTGCTTGTCGGCTGCGCGGAACTTGTCGAAATTGATCTTCTGCATCGGCGTATGAAGATAATTGTCGAAGAAGCGGTCCATCATGCGAACGCGGCGGGCGAGATCGGGATCGTCGGGGATCAGTTTCACCTTGCCCGGATAATGCTGCGCCAGATATTCGATGATGATCGTGGCTTCCGGCACAAACCAGTCGTCGCGCCCGGTGTCTTTCAGCACCGGGAATTTGCCGATGGGCCACAGCGTCTTGAACTCTTCCCACACCTTGGGATCGGTCCTGGTGGGATCGCCGACCATCAGGAATTCGAATGGCGTGTTGTTCTCGTACAAGGCGATCAACGCCTTGTGGCAATAGGACGAGAGCGGATGGGCGTAGAATTTGAGCGTCATCTCACTTCCCCGGCTTGTCGAATTCGGTGTCGATGACGAGTTGGATCGGCGTCTTGAAGAAGGGCGACATGCCGAAATCCTGCGGGTTGATGCTGCTTTCGGCGTGAATGCCGATGACGTGGCCCATCGCCGGGCTACCGGCGAAGCCGGGGCCTGCGCCGACCAGCGTGACGTCGAAGGTCACCGGCACCGTCTTGCCCATAAGCGTGAACTTGCCATCGACCTTGCCGTGCTGCGGGTCGGTCTGGCGGAAGGCGGTGGAAACAAACTTCGCTTCCGGGAATTTCGCGGATTTCAGATATTCGTCGCCCTGCAATTCTTCGGCGAAGCCGGGCACGTTGGATTCGATGGAGGCTGTCTGCACCGTTGCCGAAAGCTTCGACTTGGAAATGTCGGCCGGATTCCAATCCAGCGTGGCGGCCACTTTTCCGAAGCGGAAGATGCTGATCGAGAAACCCAGATGCGACACACGCGCGATCAGGCCGATATGGTTCGGATCGAGCGTATAGGTGCCAGCGGGCGACAGCTTGTAATCATGCTGGCCCATGGGGATGACCATCGGGGCCTTCGGCGCGGGATCCGCTGACGCCGGTATTCCAGCGGCGATAACCAATCCGGCGAACGCCCCACCGGCGATGAAATGACTCACTTTCATAACTTCTCTCCCAATGTTTCTGTGTCTTTGCTTTTTGGTGCTTCGCCACCACGTGGGCGTAGTTCTACCATCATCACCACATGGGCTGCGAAGATGGCGGTCATGGCCGCGATGGTCACGAAAGCGTGCATGGCATTCACTTTTGCGGCGGCGGGCCCATGAGCGGGAACACGTCCACCGTGCCGTCGCCCGCGACTTCGAGGAAACGGCGCACCTGCGGCATGAGTGTTTCCTTGTTTTCGGATTGCAGGATCGCGAAGCCGATGACTTTGGCAGCGAGCACCTGATCGGCGCCGTCGCGGATCTTGTAATCGCCGTTGTGCAGCGTCGCCTGCGCGCCGCCGGCCGCGCGCATGACAGCGCCGGTGCCGACGAGCACGCCCTTGGCCGTCATCTCGGCCATCATCTTGCCCATCTCTTCCATGTGCTTCGGGTCCGGCGCCGCGCCGGGCGTGGGCGCCTGTGCAGGCGAATAGAAAGTGATGAATTGCATGTTCAGGCTGCCTTTCCCGCAAACATCGCGTCCATCTTGTCGAAGCTCTGCGTCCAACCGGCTTCCATGCCCTGCAGCATGAAGACGACTTGCGGCAGCGTTCCGCTGGCCTTGGTGTGGAAGGTCATCTTCGTCTTGTTGCCCTGGGCTTCGAAGCTGACGGTGGTGAGGCCGTTGAGAACGACGTTGTCGTCCGCATCCACCGCGTTGTTGATGAAGACGAGCTTCTTCGGCGGATCGATTTCCGTGAATTCGCCGCGCATCGGCGCGTCGCGGAAGCCCATGGCCTTGGCGATCTCGTCATTGGCGCGCATGACGACGTGAATCTTGCCGCCGACGCGCGGATCGACGTCCGCGATGGGGTTGGTGAAACCTTCCGGGCCGAACCATTGGGCCAGCATCTTCGGATCGGTCCACGCCTTGAAAACGAGATCGCGCGGCGCGTCGAACATGCGAACGATGGAGAGTTCGCGGCTGTGTACTTGGGTGCTCATTGTTGTTGTTCCTCCATTACCCGTTGTTGTTTCAGCCCATCGGCTTTGAGGAGACGATCATCCAGGGCGTGTTCCAGCGATCGACCAGCGTGCCGAATTTGTGGGCGAAAAAGGTTTCGATCAGCGCTTGGGTGACGTTGCCGCCTTTGGCGAGCGCATCGAAGATGCGGACGGCTTCCTCCGGCGAGTCCACATTGACCGCGATGTGCATGCCGGCGGGCTTGGTATAGCCCATGTCGAAGCTGTCGGACGCCATCAGCTCGGTGTCGCCGATCTTCATATAGGCGTGCAGGACCAGATCCTTTTGCGGCGAGTCTTTCTGCATGTCGCCCTGGCGCATGATCTGCAGCCCGGTGCCGGGGAAGAGCCTGTTGTAGAATTCAAACGCCTGGGCGCAGTTGTTGTCGAAGTGCAGATAGGGGTTGGACCTCATATTCCTCTCTTTCAATGTTTCGGATTGAACGATGCGACGAGCTGATCGAGCAGGCCGTTGGTGCCTTCCTCGCGGCTGCCATTGTCTTCATAGCCATCGACGAAGGCGTGCTGTTCGGTGAGAACGAGCCTGGTGCCTTTGCCCACGGGCTGGAATTCGATGGTGGTGAGCGAGGTGGAGATCTTCACGCCGTTGAGGCGCATCTCATAGGTGTAGATGATCCGCTCATCCGGCTTGATGTCGAAATAGCGGGCGGTGAATTCGCTCACCATGCCGTTGGGCCATTCGCCCGCAAGCTTCTCTTCGCCGCCGACGCGGAAATCCATGGCGCGGATTTTCTCTTTCGCCGCATGGGCGACGAACCAGCGCTGCTTGCCTTCCTTGGTGGAGAAGGCCTGAAAGACGAGCGAGGGCGGCGCATCCAGCTTGCGTTCCAGCGTGAAGGCGCTGTGTGTGGTGGGTTTGAACGCCATGATCAGCCCTGCAATTGTTTCAGATAGGTTTCGAGGGCGTTCATCGTGCCCGTCCAGCCGCCGGTCATGCTGTCATGCATGGAGTCGAACACGGCCTGTTCTTCCGGCGTGGCGTTGTAGGCCGTCCAATGCAGATGCAGCGTGGTCTTGCCATTGTTCTCGGTGAGTGTGGTGGTGGAGAGCGTTTGCAGCGGCCACACCGGTGCCATGGGGTGGCGCGTGTCGCCCTTGTTCTCATCGGAGAACGAGACGAGGACGACAAGCTTCTCCGGCGGGACGATTTCCTTGAACAGCCACTTGCCCCACATCGTGGTGCCGTCCGGCATGGCCATGCCGTAGTGAAAGAGACCGCCGGGCTTGAGATCGACCGTGGCGTAGCTGAGTTGGCCGGTCGGGCCCATCCAATGCTTGAGATGCTCGGCCTGGGTCATGGTTTCCCACACCAGCTTGCGCGGCGCATCGAAAGTGCGGGTGAGAATGAAGGGCTTGGAGGTCATGGCGCTTATCCGTAAGTGGGTTTCTGCGGGAAGCCGGCGGGGGAATCTTCGAAGTCCTGCTGGCGGCCATAGGGCGTGATGTCGAGCAGGCGATAAGCGTCGGTGATGCCTTCGGTGCCGCGCGCGAAGGCGGAGTAGGTGTGGAAGATGTCGTCGCCGATGCGGAAGAACACGCTGAGGCCATGTTCTTCGCCGGTGATCGAGCGGCCGTTCTTTGCGTCCAGTTCCGGGCCGGCGAGATAGTTGTATTCGCGCGGCGTCACCGCATCGTCGAGCGTGACGTGGAAGTCATAGTTGAAGTCGCTCCCGAAGGACGACACCCACTCCTGTTTCCAGCCATACTCTTTCTTGTAGGCCTGCAGCTTCTCCAGCGGGGCGCGGCTGACCATGACGAAATGCGTGTCGCGCTCTTCCATCGCGCCGAGATTGCCCAGCGCGCCGCCGAACCACGTGCAACCGGGGCAGCCTTTCTTCCAGTCGGGCCCGTACATGAAGTGATAGACGATGAGCTGGCGCTTGCCGTTGAAGAGATCGAGCAGGCTCTTCTTTCCTGCCGGCGTATCGAAGCTGTAGGTCTTCTCGACCTTCACCATCGGCAGGCGACGGCGTTCCGCGGCCACGCGGTCATAATGTTTGGTCAGTTCCTTCTCGTGGTTGAGAAGAGCGAGACGCGCCTTGCGCCATTCGGCCTGCGAGGCGACGGGCGGGTGAGCGACTTCAGCCATTGTAGGCCTCCTGCAATTTGGCGATGTCGAGCTTGTGCATCTGAAGCATGACATTCATGACGCGATTGGCCTTTTTCTTGTCGGCGTCGTGCAACATTTCCTGCAGGACGACGGGAACGACCTGCCAGGAGAGGCCGAACTTGTCCTTCAGCCAGCCGCAAGGGCCTTGCTCGCCGCCATCCGCGATAAGTCTGCTGGTGAAATAATCGACTTCCTTTTGATCGCGGCAGTCGATGGAAAAGGACACGGCCTCGGTGAACTTGAACATCGGCCCGCCGTTGAGGCCCATGAAGGGGCGGCCGTCGATTTCGAATTCGACCGCCATCACGTCGCCTTCCTTGTGGCCGTGAATGTCCTGGCCCTCGCTGGAATAATACGAATAGCGGCCGACCTTCGAGTTCGGGAAGATGTCGCAATAGAGCTTCGCAGCTTCTTCGGCCTGATCGTTGAACCACAGGCAGGGTTGGAGACCTTTGAGATTTTGCATCGGATTTCTCCTTCTATGCGTGCTGCGGGAAAGGATTGCGCCAGGCATCGAGCTCGTTGAGCTGATCGTGCCAGCGGACCATCTCGGGGAATTCGTTCAGTGGCATATGCGCTTTTTCGGCATAGGGCAGGGCAACTGCCACCGCGAAGTCCGCGATGGTCATGTCATCGCCGAGCAGCCATTTCTTTCCGCGCAGATGATCGTTCAGCACGGCGCCGAACTGGCGAAAGCCGTTCATGCCGTTCTCGACATCGGGCTGACTCTGCGGGCCGAGGTTGAAGCGCGGCCGGATGATGTATTCGAAATAGAGCGTGCCACCGGCGACGCCGAAATGCTGTTCCTGCCAGCTCAACCAGCGGATGACCTCCACCTGCTTGCGCGGATCGCTGGGCCACATTTCAGATTTCGCCTGCTGCGCCAGCGCGACCATGATCGCATCGGCTTCCCAAAGGATGCGGTCGCCATCGACCAGCGTCGGCACCTTGCCGTTGGGATTGCGCTTCAGCGCTTCCGGTGTCTTGTGCTCGCCCTTGCCGAGATTCTGATAGATGAACTCGACCGGCGAGTTGAGATGCTTCGCGAGAGCACAGGCTTTGCGCGGGGACAGAACGTCTGAGTAATAGAGCTTCACGGTCATATTTCCTTACGGCTTGAGGTCGAGCGCGGCGCGGTTCGAACCGTCCATGTAGAAGGGCGTGGAGGTATGGGCGTGGATTTGCTTCCAGTCGCCGCCTTCCTTGCGGAAGCCGTTGGTGAAGCGCACCCACAGATCGACATCGTTGCCTTCGACCTTGGTGCCGGTGATGTGACCGAGCCCGTATGCGAGCGCGAGGTGATCGTCCGCATGGATCGTGACGTCGCGCACTTCCCAGCCGATGGGGCCTTTCCATGTCGCGAACCAGCCTTCGATACCTTTCTTGTCGCGTGCGGCGTCTCCCATACGGGCAAGCGGCGGATCGAGATCGAAAGACACGAACTCATGGCCGCCATGCGCGACGAGTTGGTCGAAATTCTTGGCATACAACGCCTTGGAGCGATCGTTGATGATCTCCCGGATGGCTTTTTCGTCTGCGGTTTTTGTCATTGTTTCCTCCACCACTGTTGTTGTTATGCCGGTTGATAAACGTGCGCCGTCACGCCGATTGGAAACGTCTTGTGCTCGACCAGCTTCAGTGACAGCGGCGCGGCGAGCTTGGAGAAGATCGGCAAACCCGTCCCCAGCGCGACCATGATCGCATCGGCTTCCCAAAGGATGCGGTC
>Ga0153956_1002294_pt1 | contig 14449 bp, 13 predicted proteins | sample TSFL040MetaG_FD_104704 | JGI IMG/M metagenome (GOLD analysis project Ga0153956, IMG submission 104704) | Attine ant fungus gardens microbial communities from Florida, USA - TSFL040 MetaG | ecosystem: Host-associated > Fungi > Mycelium > Unclassified | place: USA: Florida, Wekiwa Springs... | reverse complement strand
GGATTTTGCCCGCGACACCGGCGTGATCCTGAAGCCGCAGGACGCCGTCGGCGTGGCCGATGCTATCCTGCGTGTCTTTATCGAGAACGGCGACCGCACCAACCGCAACAAGGCGCGGCTGAAATATGTGCTCGATGCGTGGGGATTCGAGAAGTTTCTTGCCGCCGTCGAGGAGAAGTTTGGTCACAAGCTTGTTCGTGTTCCTGCTAAGGCTATTGCTTCACGCCCTGCCTACGACCGGCTCGCGCATATCGGTGTTCATGCGCAGAAGCAGGCCAGCCTGAACTGGATCGGTGTCGCGCTGAAGCTCGGGCGATTGTCGCCCGAACAGATGCGCGGGCTTGCGAAGCTCGCGGCGGATTTTGGCGACGGAGATATTCGCCTCACCGTCTGGCAGAACCTACTGATTTCGGGTGTTGCCGATGCGAATGTCGCAACCGTGATTGCCGGGATCGAGGCGCTTGGTCTTGCGGTGACGGTCTCTCCGCTACGCGCCGGGCTCGTCGCCTGCACGGGTGCCACGGGTTGCCGTTTCGCCGCCGCGCGCACCAAAGAGAATGCCGAGGAGATCGCGGCGTGGTGCGAGGAGCGCGTCGCGTTGAATACGCCGGTGAACATTCACCTGACCGGATGCCATCATTCCTGCGCGCAGCATTACATCGGCGACATCGGCCTCGTCGGCGCGCGTGTGCCAATCAACGACGATGGTGACACGGTCGAAGGTTATCATCTGCTGGTCGGCGGAGGATTCGGAGCCGATGCCGCCATCGCATGCGAACTGTTCCGCGATGTGAAGGCGACAGATGCGCCGCGCGCCATTGAGCGTGTTCTGAAAGCCTACATCGCCAATCGCGCGTCGGAAGATGAGACCTTCCTCAATTTTGCGACGCGGACGGATATCGATGCTTTCAAGCGCATGACGGAAATGGAAATTGCCTGATGAACCAGAGAATTCCTCCGAGTGGGCTTGAGATCATTCCGGAGACGGCACCGTTCAGCCATGAGCAGCGTTCGTGGCTGAACGGCTTCTTTGCCGGGCTTGTCTCGCTCGACAATGCGGTGACGCCGCTGTCGCCGGAGCAGGGCGCAGCGGTCATGAAAGGCGCTGAAGACACCGATGACGGCGAAGCGCCGTGGCACGACCAGACCTTGCCGATTGCTGAGCGCATGAAGCTTGCCGAGGGCCGCCCGTTGCGGCGGCGGATGATGGCGGCGATGGCGCAGCAGGATTGCGGCCAGTGCGGTTACAATTGCCACGACTATTCCGAGGCCATCGCCAGCAAAACAGAGACTCGGCTGAATCTCTGTGTACCGGGTGGCAAGGATACTGCCCGCATGCTGAAAGTGCTGCATGAAGAGCTGGAAAGCACATCGGCCTCGCTATCGCCAACGGTGAAGGAGGTGACAGTCGATCCTGCAGCGAAAGTCATTGGCGAGTCCGGGCGCACGCGCGACAATCCGGTCGAGGCGACTTTTCTTTCGCGCCGCCTGCTGAACAAGCCGGGCTCGGAAAAGGAGACGTGGTATATCGAATTCGATCTGTCCGGTCCCGGCCTCGACTACGTCGTCGGCGATTCTTTCGGCGTGTTTGCAGCCAACGATCTCGGGCTGGTCGATCAGATCATCGCGCTGCTCGGTGCGTCTCATGAAGCGAAGGTCAACGGCAAGAAGCTGCGCGACGTGTTGCACGAGGATGTGTCGCTATCGCCCGCGCCGGACGCGTTATTCGAATTGATTTCTTTCATCACCGGCGGGGCGGCTCGTGAGAAGGCGCGGGCGTTGGCTTCGGGCGACGATCCGGATGGCGACGCCGCCCATCTCGATGTGATGGCGACGTTGCAGAAATTCACCGGCGTTCGCCTTCATCCCGAAGCCTTCATCGAGGCGCTGGAGCCATTGCAGCCGCGGCTCTATTCCATTTCGTCGTCGCACAATGCGACGCCGGGCCGCCTATCGCTGACGGTCGATACCGTCCGCTACACCATCGGCAAGCGCAAACGCATCGGCGTTGCGTCCACATTCCTCGCCGAGCGGATCAATCCCGGCGATAGGCTTAAGGTCTATGTGCAGAAGGCGCACGGTTTCGGGTTGCCGCAGGACCCGAAAACGCCGGTGATCATGGTCGGCCCCGGCACCGGCGTCGCACCATTCCGCGCCTTCCTGCACGACCGGCGGGCGACCGGCGCGCCGGGCCGCAACTGGCTGTTCTTTGGCCACCAGCGCAGCGAATGCGATTTCTTCTACGCCGACGAGTTCAATGCGATGAAAGCGTCCGGCCATTTGACGCGGCTGTCGCTGGCGTGGTCGCGTGACCGCGAGGAGAAATTCTACGTGCAGGACCGCATGCGCGAGGTCGGCCGTGAATTATGGTCGTGGCTCGCCGAAGGCGCGCATGTCTATGTCTGTGGCGATGCCAAGCGGATGGCGAAGGATGTCGAGCGCGCGCTGGTGGACATCGCCGCGCAGTTCGGCGCGCGCTCGACCGACGAGGCTGTCGCGTTCGTGGCCGATCTGAAGAAGAAGGGCCGCTATCAGCAGGATGTTTACTGATCAAATGCCGTTATGAGAACGGCGAGATTGTCACGCCGATCTGCTCCAGCGTGGTTCGAACCGCCCTGGCGATTTCGACTGCGCCCGGCGTGTCGCCGTTTACACAGACGCTGTCGACCGGCGTGGGGATGGTCTTTCCCGAGGCTGTGACGATGGATTGCTCCGTCACCATGCGCAGAACGCGCCGCGCAATCTCATCGGCATCGTGCAGCACTGCGCCGCTCACGCAGCGGGATAGAAGCTGTGCATCGTCCTGATAGCCGCGGTCGGCATAGATTTCGTGGATCGGCCTCAGGCCGGCGCGATCCGCTGCGCGGGCGAGTTCGGTCTGCGGCAGCACCATAAAGGCCAAGTGAAGATCGACGGCTTTGATCGCCGCTGCGATGGCATTGGCGATCATGGCATCCGTGCAGGCGGCGTTCGAGAGCGCGCCATGCGCCTTCACATGCTCGTCATCTCCGACGCCTTCGCCGATGTCGGAATTGATGTCGACCTGTATCGTCATGTGGTCCGGATTCGTGCGGGCAGGGATTGCAGCAGCGCGTGGAATGCATGTGCTTCCCGTTGGGCCGCGGCCACGTCGATGGCCGCGAAGCGGATCATATGCCGAGGCCGGGTCTGCGCAAAGCGGCCGAAATCCGCGGACATGATGGTGGCGATCTTCGGGTAGCCACCGGTGGTGCCGCGATCCTTCATCAGCACGATCGGCCGGCCATTGCCTGCGACCTGAATGCTGCCGTCCACGGTGCCGTCGGAGACGATGTTGAAATTCCCGGCATGGGTGAGGGATGGCCCTTCGAGGCGATAGCCCATGCGGTCGCTCGTCGGCGAAATCTGCCAGGACGAATTGAAGAAGACATCTGCGGCCCGTCCGAATTCGTCGTATTGCGGTCCCGGCACGACGCGGATCGCGCCCTCGCCGAACACGGGAGGCAACAGCGAGCGATCTGGCAGCAATGTCGTGGTCTCGAATGTCAATTGATCGCCGTTTTGAAGAAGCCGGGGATAAGGGCTCCCAAGTCCGGCGCGGGCATTGACCGAAAAGCTGCCGAACATCGCCTCGCCCTTCAGATCGCCTGCGATCGCGAGATAGCTGAAGACGCCCTTGCGCGCCGCGTCGAGGGTCAGCGTGTCGCCGTCGCGCAAGGTGAATGTGCGATAGAGCGGACACGAATCATCGCCGGTTCGCGCCAGACGCAACGCGCCGGTCAGGGCCACGGATAACGGTCCGCCCCGGGCGACGAAGGTTGTTTTGAGCGGCCCGATCTCGATCGCGGGCGCAGAGAGCGAATGACCCACCAGTGCGTTGGCTGCCGCCAGAGACAGGCGGTCCATCGCGCCGCTCGGCGTCAGGCCATAACGCTGTGCGCCGAACCGGCCGAAATCTTGCACCGATGTCAACGGTCCCGCCGTCACGACTTCCAAAACGCTCACGCGACCAGCTCCGCGACGATGTCGCCCCGTGCCACGAGCCGTTCGAGCCGCTCGAATTCCGTCGCATCGATCCGTTCGAAGGTCACGGTATCTCCTGGCTCGAACAGGAAAACGGGATCGCGATGCGGGTTGAAGGCACGCACCGGGGTCCGGCCGAGAAGATGCCAGGCACTGGGTCCGGAGAGACATTGCATCGCGGCCTGAACGCCGCCGATCGAGATCGTGCCCGCGGGCGTGGTGATGCGAGGCTGGATCTGGCGTGGCGTGGCGAGGGCAGGATCGAGGCCGCGAAGATAGCAAAAGCCCGGCGTGAACCCGATCATGGCCACGTCATAGCGCGGGGCGCTGTGCCGCCGGATCAGTTCCTCGGACGGCATGCCGTGCGCTTTTGCCACCGCATCGAGATCGAGCCCGAACGCGCCGCCATACGCGACCGGCACGCGCCAGTGACGGGAGGCGCGCTCCGTCGTATCCGGCCGGTCGAGCAGTGCAGACAGGCGTTCGGACAATTCGGAAAAGCCGAGTTTGAGCGGATCGTAGTGAACCAGCAGCGAGCGATATGTCGGCACCGTCTCGGTGATGCCTTCCACCGGCGTGTTTTTCAGCGCGCGATCCAGCGCGAACACCCGGAGGTTGCTGCCGGGCTCCATGGTGGTGCCGAACTCGACAGTGAGCGCGCTGTCGCCGCAGGCCAAGACACGCGGTTTCGACGGCCGGGAAAGTGAACTGTTCATGGGCAAACGATGCCGGGGCGTGCCGATGGCGTCCAGATGTTTTCTTGTCCGCAGACGAGCCTGCACGCACCTCTGCGGCCGGGTTTAATCGCTCAGTGCTTGCCGGTGTCCGCGGGCCAGCGCCAGCCCACGACATGGGCCTCGACAGGGTCGCCGGAGTCGCAGTTCTCCCAGCCGCTACCGTTCCAGTGGCATGTGAACGGAAGCTGGTAAGTCCCGCTTTTATCTTCACACAGGACTTGGACAGGAACGCCCGAGGGTGGCGTGCCTTGTTCGCCGAATTCTGCCAGACGTTGCGCGCGGGTAGCCATGATGATCTCCCCGAAAGGAACGGGGTGGGGCTGGTTCGGTTCCGGAACCGGGATCGTTAAATCCGAAGATGCCCCTTTGTTTCCGAGATCACCGCAAGCCTTGATTTACGTCTGGGCCCCGAGAGTACCGGCAACAATACGGAGACAAACCGATGTTCGTGCTGATCATGGGTTTATTGGGTGCAAGCGGCCTGTTTTATCTGGCCAATGCGACACAGCATTCGGGGTGGGCCTGGTCGTATGAGGTGTGCCAGCAGGGCGCGGTCCTGTGCGATAATCCGCATTGGGTCCTGATCGCGGCCGGTGCCGCCATTGCGATCGAGATGGTCCGCAACATGTCCAAGGCGTGAGGCGTCCGGGCCTGTCTTCGGTCGTGAGTTTCGGGCGGCAGCCGAAGAGGTTTTGCCGCGCCTTGTGGCGGCTTCGCCGGGTGGATTTCGCCGCGGGAACCGGACAATATCGAACGGCGCGCCAAACCGAACCGGCGGGCTTTCAGCAACCGGGGATTGCTCTTCGCCGCCATGTCCGTTTCACGAAGGATTCTCCGGTTCGGCTATGCCCGGCTCCTGTGCCTCGGACTGCTGGCGGCTCTGGTCGGCTTGCGGATTCTTGATCCCGTGCCGCTGGAAGAATTGCGGCTAAGAGTTTTTGATACCTATCAAATTCTGAAACCTCGCAGGGCGGTCGAACGTCCCGTCGTGATCGTTGATCTCGACGAAGCAAGCCTTGCCCGGTTCGGCCAATGGCCATGGCCGCGCACGCGGGTCGCCGATCTGGTGTCGCGGCTGACGGAGGCGGGCGCCGCGGTCATTGCCTTCGATGTGGTGTTTGCCGAACCCGACCGGCTGTCGCCGCCGCTCGCGGCGGACAGTTTCCGGGGGGTAGATGAGGCGATACGCACGCAACTCAAGAACTTGCCGGACAATGATCAAGCTTTTGCTGAAGTGTTGCGCCGCTCACCCGTCGTGCTTGGCGAATCCGGGTTGCCGTATGTCACGCCGGTGCCTGCCGCCGATCCGCCACCGGTCGGTCTTGCCACCTTGGGCGGCGATCCCTCGCCCTATCTGATGAACTTCCCGGGGCGGCTGCGGAACATACCGGTGCTGGAGCAGGCGGCCTCGGGGCGTGGATTGTTTACGATCCGCACCGAGCGCGACGGCATCGTCCGGCGCGTTCCTTTGATCATGATGGCGCAGGGCAGCCTGATGCCGTCGCTGACGTTTGAGATGCTGCGGGTGGCGGTGAAGGCCGACACCATTCTCGTCAAATCGGACGAGGCGGGGGTGAAAAGCGTGGGCGTGCCGGGATTTGAAATTCCGACAGACCCCAATGGCCAGCTCTGGGTCCATTTCGGCAGGCATGATCCGGCGCGCTATGTGTCGGCGGCGGACGTGTTGGATGGCGAGGCGGGCCCCGACGCGTTCGCGCGCAAGCTGGTGATCATCGGGACCTCCGCCGTCGGGCTCCTCGATGTCAAGACGACGCCGCTCGACCGCGTCATGCCCGGTGTCGAGATCCATGCCCAGGTGCTGGAGAACGCATTGACGGATTCCGTCCTGTCGCAGCCGAACTACGCATTCGGCGCGGAAGTCGTGGCCGCCGTCGTGTTCGGGCTGCTGATCGTCTGGCTTGCGCCGGTGCTCAATCCGGTCTCGCTGTTGCTGCTGGGCGGCGCGGTCGCGGCCCTGCTCGCGGGCACGTCCTGGTATCTGTTCGTGCGCGAGAGGCTGCTGGTGGATTTCACCTTCCCGCTGCTTGCGAGCGCGGTGGTTTACCTCACCCTGGTGTTCGACAGTTATGTGCGCGAGCAGGCGCAGCGCCGCCGCATCCGTTCGGCGTTCGGGCAATATCTGTCGCCCGCGCTGGTGGAGCAGCTGGCGCAGGCTCCGGAGCGGCTGGTGCTCGGCGGCGAGGAACGCGAGATGACCGTGATGTTCAGCGATGTGCGCGGCTTCACGACGATTTCGGAATCTTTCCGCCACGACCCGCAGGGGCTGACATCCCTGATGAACCGCCTGCTGACGCCGCTCACCGATGCCATCCTCGGGCGCAAGGGCACCATCGACAAATACATGGGCGACGCCATCATGGCGTTTTGGAACGCGCCTCTGGATGATCCGCAACATGCCGTTCATGCCTGCGAAGCCGCGCTCGATATGCTGGATAAAATCGACGGCCTGAACGCGGCGCGGGCCGAGGAGGCGAAGAATACGGGCAAGCCGTTCATGCCGCTGAAGGTCGGCATCGGCGTGAACACCGGCCTGTGCGTCGTCGGCAACATGGGGTCGAGCCTGCGGTTCGATTACTCGGTGCTTGGCGACAGCGTGAACATTGCCTCGCGGCTGGAAGGCCAATCCGCGACCTATGGCGTGCCGGTCATTGCGGGCTCCAAAACCGCGCTCGCCGCGAAGGACAGCTTCGCGATCCTTGAACTGGACCTTGTGACAGTGAAGGGTAAGCACGAGCCGGAGGTGATCTACGCCATTCTCGGCCGTTCCGATCTTGCCAATGCGGAGCGTTTTCAGAAACTGCGCAACCTCACCATCGATATGATCTGGCGCTATCGCAGCCGCGACTGGGAGGGTGCGCTGAACGCGATCGAAAAGGCGCGGGCGTTCGATGACGGCCCGCGCCTGGCAACATTGTTCGATCTCTATGCCGGGCGCATCGCGGCATTTCAGACCACGCCGCCGCCGTCCAACTGGAACGGCGTTTTTGCAATGACGATGAAATAGACTAGAAATCTAGTATCTTGTCCCGCTCGAGCCTTTTGCAATGCCGGATTCCATGACGATCAAATTCTGGGGCGTTCGCGGCAGCATTGCCTGTCCGGGGCCGGATACCGTGCGTTATGGCGGCAATACATCGTGCGTCGAAGTCCGATGCGGAGAGCGTCTTGTGGTCTTCGACGCGGGCTCTGGGCTACGCGGGCTTGGCGAGGCGCTGGCGGGACGGTCCGGCGAGGTCGATCTGTTTTTCAGTCATCTGCATATCGACCACCTGATTGGATTGCCGTTTTTCTCACCGGCGTTCGAGAAGGGAAATCGCCTGCACTTATGGGCGGGAGGTCTGAAAGAAACGGGCGGCCTTCGTGCCGCGCTCGACAAATATATGAGCTTCCCGCTGTTTCCGATTGGGCTCGATCAATTCCGCGCCGATGTCGTGCTCAATGATTTCGCACGGGGTGATGTGCTGACGCCGCGGCCGGGCATGGTGTTGCGCACCGTTGCGCTCGATCATCCGGGCGGCGCGACCGGTTATCGTCTTGAATACGCCGGACGGTCGTTCTGTTACATAACGGATACGGAAATGAGCGTGGAAATTTCGCCCGCGCTGCTGGCGCTGGCGAAGGACGCCGATTGCCTTGTCATGGATGCCACCTATACCGACAGCGAGTTGACGAAATATGCAGGCTGGGGTCACGCAAGCTGGCAGCAGAACGTCGCGTTCGCCGAGGCCGCGCGGGTGAAAATCCTGTGCCTGTTTCATCACGCCCCCGAACATGACGACCATGCCATGGACAGGATCGCGGCCGAAGCCGCGCGGGCACGGCCCGGAACGGTGATCGCGCGCGAAGGGCAGTCGATCGCGCTTTGAGGAGCCGACCGGCTGGGGCTGGGATCGGGTTTGATTTGATGAGATCGGCATCGCGCCGGTCGCGTATTGCCGAACACAAAAGGCTGAGCGGCCATGGATATTTCGGGTGTTGCTTCGGATATGTCGGGTCTCGCCTCCGGCGCGGGCGGCCTGATCGCATCGGCGTTCGTCGTTGCGGGTTACACCATGCGGACCATGATCCCGCTGCGCATCGTCGGGATCATCACCAACGTGGTTTTCATCATCTACGCACTGTCGCACCGGAATTATCCGATCGTGGCGCTGCACATGATCCTGCTGCCGCTGAATGTTTACCGGCTGCGCGACATGCTGGTGCTGGTTCGCAACGTCAAACGCTCGGTCAACAGCAACCTGTCGATGAACTGGCTGAAGCCGTTCATGACCGAGCGGCGCTGCGAGCCGGGCGAGGTGCTGTTCTACAAACATGAGAAGGCCACCGAAATGTTCTACATCGTCAGCGGCCGCTTCCGCCTTGTGGAATCGGGCATCGAATTGCCGGTTGGTTCCATCGTTGGCGAATTCGGGATGCTGTCGCCGGATAACGAGCGCACGCAGACTCTGGAGTGCCTGGAGAAGGGCGTCGCCCTCAGCGTCACCTATCAGAAGGTGGAAGAACTTTATGTGCAGAATCCGGAATTCGGATTCTATTTTCTCAAGCTGGTCAGCGCCCGGTTGTTCCAGAATGTCGGCAGGCTCGAGGCGCAGGTCGCGGCATTGAGCGGAAAACCGGCGCCATGAAACTGCCTGTCGATTTCAGGCTGCTGAAAGAACGCTATCTCGGCGTGGCGTCCAGCGAGCCATGGGTCGCGGAAAAGCGATTGGCCGAACTCGTTCCCTATCTGCCGCCGGATGTCGCGGAAGATGTGCGGAAGGCGATTGCCGCGCTGATGATCTATCAGGGCCCGGACTACGCGCTGCTGTATCTCGGCCGTATCGGGAGATATGCCGGGCCGGGCAAGGAGCCCTGTTCGTTTCTGGCCGCGCTTGCCGACCATATGGCTATACGGATGCGCTATGTCGATCCGCCCAGCGTCGCGCAGGCCGCGCTGGCGGAAGACGGGGAGGGCGCAAACCGGCAGGCTCCCTTCTGCCTTTGCGATCTCGCCGGATTGTTGCCGCCGAGTGCCGCCGATCCGGTTCTTGAGGTGATGTCTTATCTGGGCCTGCCGCAACGGGCCATCGTGCTGCGGTTCTCGTCCTCGGCCGGATGGAGACGGCGCTGGAGCGAAGCCTGGGTCTTGCTCGGATATGCGCGGACCTATTCGCGGCGCGCGAAGACCGAGAGTGCGTGGATCGAGCGGTGGCTGCACATGATTGACCGCGTGCGCATCTCGCAACCGCAGGCCGTCGAAGAGATGGTGCGGACCGCGAACATCGTTTGCGGATCAGGAGCCGACTACCATCGCGACGTGGCCAACTGGAATGTGATCGTGGATCGTCTCGTCAAACCGGTTTGTGACGGGACGGTCGCGCCGATCGATCTTGCGGCGGCTCTGCGAGTTGTTTTAAACGCTGCATCCGGTCGCCCCGAGCCTGCGGCGCTGCAAGGGCAGATCGCCCGACTGATCGCGGCTCAATCCTCGCACCTGCAAACGGCATAACCCCATGTCACACTCTTCCAGAGCATCGAGGATGCCATATCGAGCGGGTATTTTGGCCGCCGCGGTCATGGCATGCGTGCTGACGTTGCCAGTCCGCGCGCATGCGGAGGCGACCTTCAGGCTGAGCCACAACCACCGGATTTCATGCAGCAAGCTTTTGATGCCGGGCAGGCGGCAGGAGATTTCCTGCAAATCCTACGCATATCTGTTCAACACCGTGACGTCGGAATTTTACCGCTGCGAAGCGCGAGTGTCGGCAACGCGCGATTCGTCGATGGTTCTCGGAGCGGAGGGGAGCGGCAGTTGCGAGCTCAAGACGAAGGTGTTTCCCGACCAATCCAATTACGATTTCGATGCGGTCGAAACCGAACCGCCGAACACCAACGCTTTCTTTGGCAGCGGCGGTACGGCGATCTGGGTGGCTGATACTTCGGCGCGCAAGGTCAGGGCCTGCATTGAGCTTGCAGGCGACGTGTCCCCGCCGGTCCTCAAATGCGTGGACATGAGTTTCGAATAACGGCGCTGGTTATCCGACCACCGGCACGCCACCCGGATGTTTGGCTTTCTCTTCGGGCTCGACGTGAATCGAGATCATGATGTCGGAGATTTCCTTCCGCAGCGCAGCCTCGATCCGGTCGCAGAGTTCATGCGATTCCGACACTGTCATGCTGCCCGGCACGACGAGATGAAAATCGATGAAGATCGAGCGCCCGGCCTGGCGAGTGCGGAGATCGTGCGCCTCGAGTGCGCCTTCGGCATGCGCGGAAATGATCTCGCGGATCTTGGCGAGCGTTTCTTCCGGTACGACTTCATCCATCAAGCCGCCGATCGATGAACGCATCAGCTTCCAGCCGGTCCACAGAATGTTGACTGCGACCAATGCGGCAAGGACCGGGTCCAGTACCGGCTGATTGGTCAGCGCCACCAGCGAGACACCGATGAGAACGCCCGCCGAGGTAACGACATCGGTCCACAGATGTTCGGCATCGGCGATCAGGGCCGGCGAACGGTATCTCCGTCCGAATTTGAGCAGCACGACATACCATGTGGCATTGATGCCGCTCGCGGCCCCATTGATCAGCAGCCCCTTGAGGGGGGCTTCGAGCGGTCTGGGGCGCAGGATTCCCTGATAGGCCGCATACAGGATCGCTATCGCGGCAAGGAGAATCAGCACGCCTTCGACGATGGCGGAGAGGTACTCGGCCTTCTGATGGCCGTATGGATGGTTGGCGTCGGGCGGTGCTGCGCTCACGCGCACGGCAACGAACGCGGCCGCCGCGGTTGCCACGTTGATGACGCTCTCCAGCGCATCCGAATAGAGCGCCACGCTGCCGGTCACGAGATAGGCAACGTATTTCAGCGCCAGCACGAGGCAGCCGACCGCGATGCTGCCAGCAGCTAATTTAAGGGGTGTGCTCATGAATCCACGCAGGTTTGTCCTCGCGTCCTTAAGGGAACGATTGCAGCTGATCAACGCGGATGTTTGCTGACGCCAATCATTCGCAAGCCTCACCGCAATGGCCGGTGGAAAGTGTTGCTTGCCATCGGGGAGGCGTCTCCGTGCGTGGCATGCCGCCGACTCAATAAAGACGAGAGAAAGCTGTCGATCCTCGCGGGGAGCGGCGGGCCGTTCATTGCGGTGCAATAATCGAAAGGCCTACTGTTCATTCGCCACAGCTAATATTACAGTTTTGTGACAGTGCTATTTTTAAAGCCAGGAATTTCAGGGAGGGGTGACGGTGAAGCGTGTTCAGCTAGCGAGGGTTCTTGCAACGGCTTTGGTGCTCGGATGGCCGGCGGCCTCCCACGCGCAAGCGGTTTCGGGGAAGGTGAGCGTCGTCACCTCCTATGCGAAGGATATCACCGACCCGATCAAGAAGGCCTTCGAGGCGGCCAACCCCGGCGTCACGCTGGATGTTCAAAACCGGAATACGCACGCCGGTGTCAAATTCCTGGAAGAGACCAAGTCCAACAATCAGGTCGATCTGTTCTGGGCGTCCGCGCCGGATGCCTTCGAGGCGCTGAAAGCCAAATCGCTGTTGCAGGCCTACAAGCCGAAGGCGTCGGGAATCCCCGAGAAGATCGGCCAATTTCCGATCAACGATCCGGACGGCTATTATTTCGGTTTCGCGGCGTCCGGCTACGGCATCATGTGGAACGAGCGCTACGTGAAGGCGAACAAGTTGCCCGAACCGAAGGAGTGGCACGATCTGGCCGCGCCAGCCTATTACGATCACGTCGATATGGCGGCGCCCTCGCGCTCCGGCACCACGCACCTGACCATCGAAACCATTTTGCAGGGCGAGGGCTGGGCCAAGGGCTGGGCCACGTTGCGCGATGTCTCCGGCAATTTCCGCGAAGTGACCGAGCGTTCGTTCGGCGTGCCGGATGCGGTCAATTCCGGTCAGGTCGGTTACGGCATCGTCATCGACTTCTTCGCGTTCTCCTCGCAGGCGACGGGCTTCCCCGTGAAGTTCGTCTATCCGAGCGTGACGGCGATCGTGCCGGCGAACATCGCCATCGTGGCGAATGCTCCGAACAAGGCGGGCGCGCAGGCCTTCATCGAATTCCTGCTGTCGCCGGCCGGACAGAACCTGCTGTTCGATCCCGGCATCCGCCGTCTGCCGGTCAACCCTTCGGTCTATGACAAGGCTCCGGCGGGCTATCCCAACCCGTTCAAGGACCCGCGCCTGAATTCGATGGTGAAGTTCGACGTCAAGAAGTCGGAAGGACGTAACGATGTGGTCGACGCGCTGTACGACCAGACCGTGACCTTCCAGTTGGCGGATTTGAAGCAGACCAAGAAGGCGATCGACGCGGCCGCCATTGCGCTTGCGAAAAAGCCAAATCCTCAGGGCGAAGCCTTTCTGAAGGACGCGCGGGCCCTGATGGATGCCATGCCGATTACCGAGGAGCAGGCGTCGTCTGCCGAGATCGTCGGCGCATTCTCGGGCGGCAAGAAAAAGCAGAAGGGCGCGCGGCAGGCCGAGCTTGAGCAGCAATGGGCGACCTTCGCCAAGGACCACAATGCGCAGGCCCGCGCCAAGGCCGACGAAGCATTGAAGCTCGCCAAGTAATCGTCGCACACGCATGACGGCGATTGGTCTCCATCACAACCGGCGCGGGACATTCGTGTCCCGCGTTCTCAAGGGTGCAACATGGGGCCAGATCAGCGTTGCCCTGCTGATCCTGGCCTTTCTGCTGACCTTCCTCGTCTGGCCGGTTGCGACCGTCGTTTGGGTCGCCTTCACGGAAAAAGGCAGCGGCGTCTTCACGCTCGCGAACTTCGCCGATTTCTTCCGAACGGATTTGTTCATCCGATCGTTCTGGAATTCGCTCTACGTTTCCGGAATGGCGGTTGTCGGAGCTTCGCTGCTGGCGATGCCGTTGGCCTACTTTACGTCGCGGTTTGCATTTCGCGGCGCGGGGCTGATCCAGATTCTCGGCTTTCTGCCGCTGATCATGCCGCCGTTTGTGGGCGCGGTGGCGCTGCAACTGTTTTTCGGCCGCAACGGCACGATCAACCTGCTGCTGGATGACTGGTTTGGCTTCAAGCTCGCCTTCATGGAAGGGCTGAACGGCGTCATCTTCGTCCAGTCGATCCACTATTTTCCCTTCATCCTCATCAATCTGTCGGCGGCGTTGCGCAATGTCGACCGCTCGATGGAGGAGGCCGCGCAGAATCTGGGATCGCATGGATTCCGTCTGTTCCGGCGCATCGTGTTTCCGTTGGCGCTGCCGGGCTATGTCGCGGGTGCCTCGCTCGTCTTCGTCAAGGTGTTCGACGATCTGGCGACGCCGCTTCTCCTGAACGTCAAGGACATGCTGGCGCCGCAGGCCTATCTGCGCGTCACCTCGATCGGCATCACCGATCCGATGGGATACGTGATTTCCGTGGTCCTGATCGTGGCCTCGGTTGCCTCGATGTGGGCCTCGTCGCTCGCCACCCGCAACATCGACTATGCGACGACCCAGCGCGGCGGCGGTGGCATCGCCAAGAGGAAGTTGCGGCCGCTGGAAATGGCGCTGGCCTATGCGCTGCTCACGTTCATCATCCTGCTGGTGCTCGCGCCGCATGCCGGTCTGCTGCTGTTGTCGTTCGCGACCATCTGGTCGTTCTCGCCGCTGCCGGATGGATTCACGGTAGCGCATTATGTCCGCGTGTTCGGCGAAAGCTCGATCTACATCAAGAACACGCTGC
>Ga0153956_1002293_pt1 | contig 14449 bp, 20 predicted proteins | sample TSFL040MetaG_FD_104704 | JGI IMG/M metagenome (GOLD analysis project Ga0153956, IMG submission 104704) | Attine ant fungus gardens microbial communities from Florida, USA - TSFL040 MetaG | ecosystem: Host-associated > Fungi > Mycelium > Unclassified | place: USA: Florida, Wekiwa Springs... | reverse complement strand
TCGGCGATCTGGTCCTGATCACGGCGGGTGCCGAGTACGGCTGGTGGGAGGCAATTGTGACCCAGCGCCAGCAGGAGATCCTTTTCCTTCGGTTGCGGGACGAGCCGGGTCAGGGAGTCTTCGTTAGGCATCGCCACGGCGTGGCGCTCGTCAATCCCGGGCCTCAACGTGCCGAACCGCAACCGGCGTCATAAACCGGGCCGATCATTTGACGTGGACAGTTTTACGCAGGGGCCTTCGGGCTCCTTTTTGATTCCAGGGATACCCACATGACCAAGAAGACAGTCTCCAATTCGAAGGACCAGAAACGCGGGCCGTATCTCGTCTACGGCCTCGACAAGGAGGGCAAGCCGCGGGGCGCCAGATACCTCACCATCAGGGACGACTTCGTCAGCACGGCGATGGACATGGGGTTACAGGTCCTTGTGGTCCCCGACGAATTGGCCTCGATTGTCGCCAAGCTGCCCTTGGGCCGCATCTATGCCAGCGGAAAAGCCTTTATCCCGGTCATTCGCCGCCCCCTCTACGACAAGCTCAAGGAAGCCCACGATAAGCTGGAGGCGGTGCACAAGGTTGAGAGCGAGAAGGCCCAAGCTGAAAGCAGTCGCAGGATCAATCAGCTGATTGCTCAGGGTGACGTGTCCCTCGGAAAGAAGGCCACCGGCAATCCCCCCTCCGATTGGATCGCCATCGTTGCCGGGGACATGGTGGTGGCGATGGTCAGCCCGGACGAGGGCTGGTGGTGTTGCATTATCGTCGAGCGTAACGGCGATCTTTTGAAGCTGCGCTACCGAGACTTTCCCAAAAGGCCGGAGTTTGTCCGGCATATCAGCACCATCGCCCGCGTTCACCCGGACGCCTGACTGCACAGACTGTCCCTCAGCATAGCCAATTCAAGCTCAACATCAGGAGCCAACCATGCCCCAAGGCACGGAATGCCTACGTGCGTTGAATGATCGGTTTCGAAAGACCCTTCACGGAGGTCATGTCTTTATGACCCCCGGCATCGCGGGTCTAGGGGAGGAGGCCGTCAGCCGCCTGCTCCAGACCCTGACCACCTTCGATGACTTCTACGAGGCCAACGATTCTTGGCAAGAGCATGACTTTGGGGCCTTCGAGTTCGACCAAAGGCAGGTCTTTTTCAAAATCGACTATTACGACCGGAGTCTGACCACCCACTCCCCAGACCCGACCGATCCGGCGGTGACGCAGCGTGTCATCACCATCATGCTCGCGGAGGAGTATTAGTCCGCCAATAGCTTCGCTGGGGAAACGTGGAGGGCAGCCGCAATTCTCGTCATAACGAGAAGACTTGGATTGCGTTTCCCCCGCTCAATGCCTCCCATGTAGGTCAGGTCGATCTCCGCAGCGAAGGCGAGCTCTTCCTGGGTCATCCGCCGTTGTTGGCGGATTTTCCGTACATTCCGCCCGACGATGGTTTGCCAATCCTGCATTGCAGGATGCAGCACCGTCAGGCATATAGTCTCTAGGGAATATAGTCCCTATCGTAGAATTTTATGCTGGGAGCCCTCAATGAAAATGAACGTGTCTTTGCAAAATCCTTACACCAAAGAGATCAAAAGCCTGACCACGGGGTGGAATTGGATTCTCTGCCTGTTTTCGCCGGTGCTTGGCATTCCGCTATTTCAAAAGGGCCTCGCCAATTGGGGCTTTGTGTTTCTGGCCCTTAACGGCGCATCGATTTTAGGCAGGATTCAGGGAGGAAGTTTGGGGTGGTCCACCCTTTCGGTCCTCACAAACCTGATGACCCTTGGCGTGATGGTCTTCATGGGGCTTCGCGGCAATGAGTTGATCGCGAAACACCTGCTGTCACGGGGCTGGCAGTTCGTGGACCCGAACAGTGATGCCGTTCGCTACGCGAGGCTGGAGTGGAAAATCGCCGAGACCCCGGTCGCGGCCTCTACCGCCCCATTGGCAGGCTGAGGTCATCATGCTCACACGATTTCCTCTGCTTATCCTCGCCGCCATCGGCGTGATGGTGGTGCTCTCGCTTCTGAGCGAGGGCTCCGGCGTGTCATTCGCAAACGAAGTCAGCGCATGTGACTCAGCCAGCGCCAGGAACGTCATCCTCAAGACCATGGTGACGGATACGAGGGATGCCGCTCTGGGTGGCAAGCTCAAGGAGTCTGCTCCCGGATCTCCCGGATACGACATGCTTCAGGAATTACGAGGCTGGAGCGCGACCGTCACCAACATCCGCCAACTGAATTACGATCAGGCGAACAATACCCGCTATTGCGCGGCGCAGATGGCACACCGGAATCTGCCCGTCTCGTTCTTCATGATCGCACCAATGCTCGGCATCAGAGCAAACGTTTGCCAGAACAACATCCGTTACAAAATCGAGAAGCTGGCAAACGGGCAGGGCGAATACGTCAGTTGGACGTGTAACAGTTGATCGTTTTGGCGTTCAAAATCCAAAAATAGATGAGGCCTCCCATGCAATTGCTCGTTTCGGCAGTTCTCTCGTTTTTATTGATGGATACCGGTGCGTTCGCTGAAAATCGCGAAATCTACCGCAATCAGGTTTCGAATCGATGGATGGTCTCAGGGACCTACAACAATGGTCAGCTGAGCCCGCAACTGCGCGTTCCACGTTGCAGCGCCCAGTTCACCCCCTGCAGACAAAAAGCAGGCGATGCTCATTGTGTATGACGTCGTCAGCCGGTTCTCTTATGTCGCGATGTGGTCGGAAACTTGGCGCGGCACCAACGCAGGTTCTCGTCCACGGACAATGCAAATGTTCTTCATGGACGCAAACAACAATATGACGGATCGAACCCCCGCCGGTGATTACGTATGGGGGACTGAACCGAAATACTACATCCTGCAGAGTCCGCAGATGGCGGTGATCGAAGACGCGCGGCTGGACATTATTGTCCATGCTGTCGCGGAGAGCGAGAAGTTGAAGGTCGTCCCACATGATGAGGAGATGTCATCAATCGAACTGGCTATAGGCCATCCGAACAATCTGCCTGCGGCCTGGGTTGAATGTATCCAGAAATTCCCGCAGCTCATGCAGGAAGATCAGGCTAAGAGGCTAAAGTGAACTGTCGCCAAAACACTATTCCACTCATCGGCTATCCAGATGTTTTTGGACAGCCGTATTGACGGCCTCTTGCGATGTTCCTATTTTGTTCTATATGATTTGAACGACTAGATTCTTCGTTTCGTGTTCCGCAGAGGGAAAGAAAGGCAGCGAAGCTTCATTTGGCCTAGGTGGACATTTGCTGCGGCCCTATGTTCTGGAGCCAAGTGCACTTCTGATGTCGTCGGCAATTTCGGGCCTGTTACATCTAAATTTACCACGAAGGAGGAGATTGTGATCGAAAGGGGGCGCGGACGAATGTGGTGGAAGTCGAGTTCATTGAGCAATACGCGAGTTGCGCTCTTTGACCGAAATTAGACGCCGCCTTGGTTTTTTTAAAAAAAACTTGGGCTGATTAGAATTTTGAGTTTACAGACGTCACATCAACGCGCACTAAATTTTTTAGGTTGATCATCGTTTCGAACGCCGCGATTGGATCGATGTAGTTTTGCTGAGCGGGTGCCAAATGTCCAATCAAGTTATGCAACTAGATGAAGCAGCTTTAAAGTGCTTGTTTTTGGAGCACCTGCGTCATCTTCGCATGATCGATGCCAACTCGATCTTGGCGTCGGAATATGACCTTGGCCGAGCGGGCCGTAGAATCGACTTGGCTGTTTGGAGCGGCGAACTCATTGGTGTGGAGTTTAAGAGCCGATTTGATTCTTTGCGGAGGCTGTCTTGGCAGTTGGACGCTTATGTTCAGTGTTTTGACCGAGTCATTTTAGTAGTAGACCAGAAGCATACGCAAAAACTATTTGACGTTATTCCTGCACCCATCGAATTGTGGACAGTTGACGCGTTTGCAAAGTTCACTCTCGTAAACAAAGCTGGTGTCATCCGAACTCAAACAGTTGAAGGGCTGGCTAACCTGTGCAGCCTTGCAGACCTTCGTCGTATCTCTCCTGCTGGAAACTCATCTAGCGCGTATAGAGGGCGAAGCAATATTCTGGCAGGTGATCTTCGCTTGGATGAAGTCTATGAAGCCGCCATTAAAGGATTCAAGCGAGCTTTTGGAAATTCCAGCCGGTCATTTTGGAAAACGTTGGGTGAGGGTAGCATCTCCCCAGAAACGCTTTTAACCTTGAGCCGTTTTGCAACTCAAAGAGCTCAGAAGAAGCTGTCGTATCAGACAGAGCAAATCTTTTGGCAAAACTGGACCAAGCAGGCATTCACAGCTCTGCAAACGTCTTCAGAAGCTATTAATTAATCAGTCCACTCGTCTTCATTGCTGCCGGGCGGTGGTAGCTCAATGCCAAAATTCGTTTGACGATAAAGATGAATGTTAATCCTTACTGCTGTGGATCGTTGTGCTGAGATGATTGCAGCACCTCCGTTCGCAGTCGTGATAATCTGATTTGTACCCCAAATACCAAGATTGTCCCAAGCCGGGGAGCGGATAGCTCGTGCCGCTGCCCGTTGAAAAAGGACGTCGCGGTCGAAGTCATTGTCGTCTTCTCGGAAAAAATACCAATTCTGAGGGGCGGCATTGTCTATCCGAGGAGCTGGTTGGCCGCTTCCACCTCTTTGTCTTTCTTCTCGCACAGAGCCGCGGTCAGAATAGATGATGTTTTGCTGACCAATCTGCCGCACGACCTCATCGTAGAAGCGACGTTCAAAGATTGGCTGTTCGGCTACGCCAACGAATGTCGAGGGAAACGTTGAAGCAGAAACAGAGATGAAACAGCCCGGCAATATTTCACGAATGCCGTTGACGATTGAGATGGCGCCTGCGGCGCGAGCTAAGAGCTCGCGGTTTTGTTGTCGATAATCCAGGATAAAATAAATGCTCGACTGATCTTCAATTTCCTTAAGTTGTTGGGCGATCAGCGTTGAGGCTCCGAACATCTGTTCGTTCAGCACAAATACCATGCCCCGTCCTAAGTCGTGTGCATGTCTAATTTGCCGGGGAAGTTCTGCAAGTGTTGCTAATTGTAGCGAGGGTACGAAATTCTCATTCTCTTCGATGAAGTCGATAAAATTTCTATATCCGGCGGTTGGGTCGCGCAGAGCATCAAGTGCATCGTGCACAGGCCGTCGCGTTTCTAGATGGCTATATGTTTCTCTTGTAATGTCGATGATGACCGGGCGATGTCCTACGGCGGCCTCGACCCTTGCAGTTACCGCTTCGAGGTGGTGCGCGGTTAGCCACGGTTTCAGCGTGATATGTGACAGCAGAGCGTCTTTTGCTGCTGGTGCAAGTTCTTCCATAGCAGTCATTTCTGATGGACGAACTTCTAAGATCGGCACGTAAGAATACTCGCTGAAATCTACCAATCGAATGTCCCCCGTAAAATCAATCGATTCCTAATCTTATCTTCATTGCTGCAGCTGAAACGTTGAATTTGTCAGATAAAAAACTGACGAAGTTATCCCCCTGCAGGTTGCGAGCTTTCTCCGTCCAATGTGACACCAGTTGAGGTGGCATCAATAAATCCGCTGCCAATCTGTTTGCTTGCGCTTCGCGGCTGTCCGAGAGTGTAGATCGATAAAGTACATCGTCTGTTATTCCATCTCCTATCTCGTCTCGATGTAGCAAATAGTGTCCGATTTCATGTGCTACAGTGAAACGCTGACGCCGTGCGGGGTCACCCATGTTCACTCGTATCGAGAATCCCGAACGCGTCTCCGGATCTGGGCGAATCTCTCCTGAAATCCCCTTTGGTAGCTTTGCCGAAATGACTCGCAAGCCCAACGCAGATGCGAGCGCCGAAAGGCGAATCGGAGCTTCTCTCAAGAAGCTGTCTACTATTTCGCGTTCGGCTCCTTCGACGCGGGCTAGTTCATAACTTGCCATTTATTCCTACGCCTCTGGTCATAAGCTGTCTTAAGTTCGATCCTATTCCTCTTCTTCTTCCGCACGTTCTTGCGCATTGAGATTGAGCTGCGCATCTACGCGCTCCTCCAAAATTGTTCGTAGCGGCCCTTCTCGCATTCTCAGTTCAGCGCTCACATGATTGACAATTATGGCTTCCACCTCCTTTCGAAAAGGCCCGTCTTTAAGCAATTTTTCGAGGTGATTCGCCGATGCGGTGCGTGTCATTGACTGAAATTGGGAGTAGCCCCAAATTGCCAGTATCGCGATGAAAAGTGCTAGCGCGGCCAAAATTACGCCGATGCCAGTCAACAGTATTGAAACAAGGTCGCTGTAGGCCAAAGTTATTACGCCTCCTGTCGGTACCAAATTCCAGTAAGCGATGGTGCTCGTGGTTATAAGCATTCCGAATATTATCCCCGTGCCGAATATCAGTATCCAGAGGGGTGATTCTGCTTTCATAATGCAATGATAGATAAAATGGCGAGGGCGAGTTGCGCAATGTTTTACCGGCAATTGCGATTTCGGCAACGGGGCTTCATTGAAGGTCTGTTGAAGTTTTCGGCACGGCATGGTTCGTGTCGCTTACCCATCCGTGGCTGTCGGATAGCGGTTTACGTGCGCGTCTGTACAGCTCCGATAGAATCGGGGCTGCGACTCAATCAAGTGTATCGATCATGATGTGTCCTTGACCGATAGGGAGGCACATTTCTATCTTTACTCTTATTCGGCTATCCTCTTGTCGTGACTTGTAAAATGACAAATTTATCGCCCTCAATTAGTGTCCGTCGGCCCAATCTCTTCGGAGATTGCCCTGTCACAATGGCTGTCAACACACTTGCGTCGGCGGGGATTGAACAGCGCGGCGCAGTTTTTACCCGTAGGGAAGTCGTTGAGTTTATCCTCGATTTGAGCGGTTACACGCCAGATCGTCCCTTGACCAAGATGCGCTTGCTGGAACCTTCGTTCGGTGGGGGTGATTTCCTAATTGCCGTGGTTGAGCGTCTCTTGCAGGCATGGGTGAAAGCAGGACGTCCCGAACCATATCGTTCGCTTGCGAGCGCGATCCGAGCGGTAGAACTGCATCGGCACAGCTTCGAGAGTACGTCAGGGGCCGTGATCTCATATTTAGTGGCGGCTGGTCTCGCGCGGTCGATTGCGGAAAGCCTAGTGGACCAATGGCTCTTGTTTGGTGATTTCCTTCTGATCGAACTGGATGGCCATTTCGATTTTGTTATCGGAAATCCGCCTTATGTTCGGCAAGAGTTGATTGCTGATGCGCTCATGGAGGAATACCGGTTACGATATCACACCATTTTTGACCGGGCGGACATCTACATTCCTTTCATTCAACGCTCGTTGCAATGTCTGTCACCCGCAGGCCAACTTGGATTTATTTGCGCGGACCGCTGGATGAAAAATCGCTATGGCGGGCCGCTTCGCCAATTCATTGCGAATAATTTTCATCTCAAGGTCTACGTGGATATGGTGGATACACCAGCCTTTCATAGCGATGTGATCGCTTATCCGGCGATCATCATTATTGATCAGGAGCGGTCTAATGCTACGCGGATCGCACACCGCCCCGCGATTGATGCGCAGGAATTGACGATACTTTCGCGACATCTGACTAGTGCGAGTAAGCCTGATCCTGTTACTGGCGTTAAAATTCTTCAGTGCATCGCGACTGGAGCCGAGCCATGGATATTGGAAACTTCTGACCAGTTATCTCTTATTCGGCGTCTTGAACGGGATTTTCCGGCCATTGAAGAATCCGGATGCAAAGTCGGCATCGGTGTTGCGACGGGGGCGGACCAAGCGTTTATCGGACAGATGGATGAACTTGATGTCGAGGCTGATCGAAAATTACCACTGGCTATGACGCGCGACATCGTAAGTGGTCAGCTCGAATGGCGCGGCATGGGCGTCATCAATCCGTTCAATGACAAAGGCGGTTTGGTTGATTTGCGAAAATACCCGCGCTTACGGCGGTATCTCGAAGCTCGACGTGAGCAGATCGCGGGTAGGCACGTAGCTCGAAAAACCCCCGCTAACTGGTATCGTACAATCGACCGGATTTATCCGGCGCTAGCGGCGAAGCCCAAATTGCTCATCCCCGATATTAAGGGTGAAGCGCAGATCGTTTACGAGAACGAGGGCCTCTATCCACACCACAATTTATATTACATCACGTCTGATACGTGGGACCTGCGAGCATTGCAGGCTGTATTGTTGTCAGGTATCGCGCGCCTTTTCGTTGCTGTGTATTCAACCAAGATGCGCGGTGGCTATTTGCGGTTTCAGGCTCAGTATCTGCGTCGCATCCGCGTCCCGGCTTGGGAAAGTGTGCCACAAACTTTGCGTGAACGCCTTGTTGCGGCTGCGACATCGCATGATGCCACGGCGTGCAATCAGGCTGTTTTTGAACTTTATGGATTGAGCCCGGACGAGCGGTTGGCTTTGGGTGGAAATGGTGTTTGATGCCTATTGATCTTGCCGATTACGAGCGTAAAGCGCGCGAGGCCACAATGGCCTTCTGGGGCAACCGGGAAAAGGCTCGGCAAAAGCAAATCGAGTCAGGAAAGGCCGATCAGGGCGAGCGCGCTGGCGTGACCGCCGGAAAAAATATGGATGGCTTCCTTGCTCTGATTATCGATATCGTGAAAGCCAATGGTTTGAATAACGCCGTTATTCATGAACAGCGCGCAGTTCTTACACTTCCGGGCTATTTCAGGCCGACAAAGCTTTGGGATATGCTGGTCATGAAGGGTAATCGGCTGGTCGCGGCCATCGAGCTAAAAAGTCAAGTTGGGCCATCTTTCGGGAATAATTTCAATAATCGCACGGAAGAGGCGATTGGCACGGCGCATGACCTCTGGACTGCTTACCGTGAGGATGCTTTCGGCAAGCAGCCGCGTCCTTTCGTTGGCTGGATGATGATGGTCGAAGATACAGAAGGATCGCGCCGTCCTGTCACCGACCGCTCTCCGCATTTTCCGGTTTTCAAGGAGTTTCAGGGTGCATCGTATCTGAAACGATACGACGTTCTCTGCCAACGCCTCGTTCAGGAACAGCTTTATACATCTGCATGTGTGTTGGCATCACCGCGGAGTGCTGCAATGACCGGTGACTACGATCAGCTCTCCGAACTCACCGGGCTGGGAACGTTTGTGACAACGCTTGCTGGGCATATTGCCGCTGAAGCGGCGCGAACGTAAGCGAAGGAGAGGGCTTGTACGCTATCGGGATGAGATGGCACACCTCCAACACGAGTGCTGCGGGATGATCGACGAGATCAAAGAGAAGCTACGTTCGCGTCCGCTCCGGATTGGTGTTTCGACGCGTGCACTTTTCGACCTCGAAGAAGAGCATCGTGTTTTTGAGTTGGAAGGTGTTCACACCTATGCCCAAATGCAGCGGGATAGAGAGGGTGTAGTCGTTCAGAAAGGGGCTGGCTTTGAGGTTATCGAACGTCTTCTCAAGCTGAACGAGCCGGACATGCAGCCATATGTTCAGGTCGTGCTTTTGTCGAAGAATTCTCCGGACCTGTCCCTGCGAGCGTTTCATTCCATCGAACATTATGGCTTAACGGTCAGCACGGGGAGTTTCACCAGCGGTGCATCGTTGGGGCCATTCATTCCTGCATGGGAAATTGATCTTTTTCTTTCGAATGATCATACCGACGTTCAGGCTGCGGTAAACGCGAAAGCCGCCGCTGCCCGGCTAGGCCCCGTATCACAATCTTGGGAGCGCGCGACTAACGATGAAGTCCGTATTGCGTTCGACGGTGACGCTGTAGTTTTTAGTGCGGAGTCTGATGAAATCTACAAGAAGCATGGCCTTGAGGCATTTCGCAAACACGAGCAGGAGAATGCTAAGAAGCCGATGCAAGGCGGTCCATTTGGCGAATTCTTGAAAAAACTATCGATCCTTCGCGAGATTTATATGCGCGACGATGGCGTCAGCAAGGTGCGCATAGGAATAGTCACCGCCCGAGATAGTGCGGCTCACGCCCGTGTCGTGAATACACTACGAGCATGGGGGACTCCGGCAGACGAGGCTCATTTCGTTGGTGTCTGGCCCAAAGCTCCGATTTTGAAGGCTTTCGGTGCCCACATCTTTTTTGACGATCAGGAAAAACACGTATTGGGAGCGGCAAGCGTTGTCCCTGCTGGACATGTTCCGGGACCGCATTCACCAGACAGCCCAGTGATTCCAGCGTAATCCGAAAGGTTGTCGCGTTCGCTTGCCACCCAAAAGGCTTCGTCGCCGTCATGCCGCGATCAGGAGATATGTCTATCGTCGCAAAGCTCGATGACAGGGGTGCTGACCTTATAAAAGACCGGCTGTGGTCCGAAGCTCTTTGAGGCGAAGCACAACGTGCCGTTTGCGCTGGTTAGCATCGAGCACCAATTGCTTCGTGAATTTTCTACCCGATGAGATCGGCGCCCCGTCGTCACGCCACCGCTGGAGTGCCGGTTGTATATCTCCGGCGATGAGCAATGAGAGATTCTTGCGTTCAAAGCAGAGGCATCGTTCGCCACTGAACTTCTGGACGAGGCCGATGGCGTCCGATGGTGCGGTGTTATTCTTTTACATGCTGAAACTCTTTAAAAAATCAAACGAAAATTTGTTGGCACCAACCGTCAATGGGTCTGATTACGTCGCAAGACGTTTACGCAGCGGAACGACCTTCTGCGGTTCTGAGAGGTTGAGTGTTGGGAAATTATCGCGGACGGTTTTTGCAATGTAGCTTGGAGCAAGATGGGCGTAATGCTTCTCTGTCATGCGAGTGTCGGCGTGACCTAGTTGCGCGGCGATTACTCCCATCGGCACCCCAGCCATTGCTAGATGTGAGCCGTAGGTGTGGCGCAATATATGGAAGGTAACGGCGGGCACGAGTTCGGCCCGTTCGCTTGCTTCATCGAGTGGGCGCTTTTGATGCGAGGCACCCCACGGGGCTCCGTCTGATCGCAAGAACACGTGATCGGTAGTCGCTTTGTCCTTCGTCCAGCGAACAAAGGCTTCCTTGCCTTCATCGGTCAGCACGACATGGCGAACCTTCCCCTTGCTGAGACGAACAGCCAATGTGCCGCTATCAGCGTTGAAGTTGGCGCATTTCAACCGGGCTAGTTCGGAGTATCGGCAACCGGTTAGGAGTGCACCTTGCACCAACGTTCTAAAATCAGCGGGGCAGACGCCGACAAGCCTCTGTGCTTCGGCGATGGTCAAATAGCGAATGACGGCCTCATCGACCTTGCGAAACGGTTTAACCTTGCGCCAAGCACTGTCCGATGAAATACGGTCGCCGTGAAACGCCCGGTTAAGAGCCGCTTTGAGCATTGTCAGGATGCGGTTGGTGGTAGCCTTACGGGCGCGACGCGAGTCTTCGTCATCGGGAGTCGCGCGTGTCGCTGGTACGCTCGCCATCTTTTTGCTTCGGATACGCTTGGGCTGAGTCGCAATATTGTTACGCCAACGATTGAGTCGATCAGTGGTCAACTTCTCGATCCGAATGCTTCCAAGCTCCGGTAAAATCCAGGCATCAAAGACGTACTTGGCTCCCTTCACCGCAGCCGGTGATTTCTCGGCAGCTATCTCACTAAGGTAATCTTTGACCGCATCGGCGACGGTGTAGGGACCATCACGAAGCCTGCCCTCGGCAATCTGTTGTTGTCGTTCGGCCCAACGCTTGGCGTGATCTTGCGCTTGCCAGTAGTCGAACACCTTGATGCCATCGGCTGGCAGTATGTCGTCCGCGATGCCAATGGCTTCCGCGAAATAAGTACCGTTACCCCGGTAGTAGCTGGCGATCCAAGATCCCGCGCTTGATCCGCGATAGTAGCCGAGCCGAAGACCTCTCGAAATTTTCGCATAGTACGGCGTGCGGCGAGCAGACAGGCGCGCGCGAGCTGTTCTGGTCTCCAGGGAGCTGTTGCGCGCCGACCGTGGCATGATCGTGAGGTTGGTTTCTTCAATATTTCTTCAAAAGACGTTCTTGAATCGTACCAAACCTTACCGCATGTCAATGAACTAAGCAATTGATTTAATTATGTTTATTGATGTTCGCCAGCGTTCGTCGATGGCCGAGTTACGTCTCTCTCAAGGCTGAAACAGGGGTTCGATTCCCCTAGGGAGCGCCATGATTTCAATGACTTACGATCGCTTGATCTGTTTCATCTAATAACCGTCAAACGAACGCTACGGGACGGTTGTGACTGTGAGCCCGTGAGTAAGCGTTTCTAGCCCTTAGAATCTCTTTGCCCGCTCAACGCTTTGAACTGTTCAAATCCGCCTTCCCCGGATTGCACAGGGGCTGTTGGTCAGGCGTTGGGATGCTCCTCTGTGCTAATATCTACGAATCGAGAACAACCATGGGAGCTTGAATGCTGAAGCCGAAGATTGCGGATCGCCAGCATTGGGAAGCGGTGAGTGATGAAGAGTTGCTCGGTAAAAATCTTACGACAGATAATCCGCTGGGCCTCGATTGTTTAGTCACTGAAATCCCTGATGGGCCGGAAGAGCCCCACGTAGAATTTAGCTACAATCTGGAGGATGAGGTTCGTTGCATTCATTGCAACCACCTCCACAAGCATGGCTTTGTTCTCCGCAAAGGAGGATATCGCTACATAGTGGGATGGATATGTGGCGAGAAAATTTACGGCGAGAAGTTTGATAAATACGCGGCCGACTTTAAAGCCGCGCAGGCTCGGCAGGATGCAATGCGCCGCGTCCAAAGCATACAAGGGCGGTTGCCGATTTTACTACATGGTCAACGTCGCCTCATTGGCGAAATACGATCGATACATTTGAAAATCTGCGCGGATCAACATCCAGCCTAATGCCCAATATATTTAAATGCGTGCAGGACCATGCTGGAAAAAAGCTCCGGGATGCGCCGATGCCGCGATATTTGTGCTTTCCTTTTTCGGATACCATTGGTGATCCGAAGGAGTTGAATGTTACCAGAGAATACCAGCGGTTTTCGGAAGAGCTGAATGCGGTAGCAATCGATCTATCGAAGCCGCCCGCCGCCGTTGCTTCTGGTATCGGGAGGATTGTGGAGCGGCTTAGGGGTATTGCAAGGCGCGCAAATATTCTTCTGGCTAAGTTTGACGATATCGAACTATTTTTTCAGCCCGTCACGTTGCGCGCGATCTGTGACCATATCGATACTCACACGTCTCGTCGGGCAATGCACCATCCAGGCTTACTAAAGATCACCGTGAAAAATTTCAGCATTTAGATGCCAAAAGGTTTTTCTGCGCCTAGCCGGCGAGGGTTGGAAGCCTTGGAGCGTGTTCTTAATGTGGGTAATTAACGATCTGGGATGACCCACAAGATGGCGTTAAAGATGCAAGGCGAGAAAATATTCTACGACTGCTTTATATGTCGCCGCCCCTTCCAGTTCGGGCCTCATATTTATAATGGTAGGCACATCTCCGCTTGGAGCGTAGAAATCTGTGATCGGTGTTTGGGGGCGAACTGGGACGGATTCGTGTTGGAAGCTCATCCCAGATTGCAAACGCACTTAATTGAGAAGGGTGTCCCTATCAAGTTAAACGCAAAAGGTTGGCTGGATATTCCTGCTTAATCAGAAACGCGAAAAGAAGCGAGCTACTGAGATTGGTCGCTTTTCGATGTCAGTCCTTAAATCGGTTGTGCAACTGGTCAAATTCCTTGCGAGCCGCCTCGCGCCGTTTGTCGATCCACGCCGCAAGATCAAGCAGATGAACGCCACGGGCGGCTTTCTGGCTCGTCTCGATGCGGACTACCGGCAGGTCGATATCACCTTCGGTCGCCTTCCTCGTGAACTGCACGGGCGTTAGGTGGCTGAAATAATCGAGGCAGACGGCTTCCAGAGGAATTACGGCCGCACCGTTGTATTGCGCCATCAGAAGGAAAGCGGTGTTCATGCTGCGACCTCCCAAGGTTGCAGGAGGCCATCCAGGTTTCCACCATCGAGCCAGCCTGCCGCTCGTTGCACCATCAGTGCTTCTGCCTGAGTGAGGGGTTGGTACAACTGCATCATTTGTGCGCGGCGCTGGATAGACGCTATCGCAAACAGGACTGCGTCATTATTTTCCTCCTCGACAGAGGCGTCCTCTGGAATGGCATCGATATCAGCCAGTGCATTGCGCGCATCGCGTTAAAGCAGCGCGAACTTGTACGTCACGTAACTGTCGCTACCAGCAACCACGTCAGCAAAATCCGTCATGGGGCCGTCCTTTTAAGATTGCACGATAATTGGCAATCCTTATTTCATGTACGCGGAATCGTGTCAAATATCGTGTACATGAAAAAGCGACGTTGACTGGATTTCATGTACATGTAAATTGCTCTGCATGGGTCGAAAAAAGCTATGGGCTGAAAACATCAACCTAACTTTGCCTGAGGGGGCGAAGGAGAGGATGGATGCTGTTCTGTACCCGCCAGAAAGCAGACTCGACCTAATACGTACAGCGATCGATGCGGAGGTCGAGCGCCGTGAGAAGGCCGCTTCGCCGAGGAAAAAACCGGTATCCCCT
>Ga0153956_1002292_pt1 | contig 14450 bp, 15 predicted proteins | sample TSFL040MetaG_FD_104704 | JGI IMG/M metagenome (GOLD analysis project Ga0153956, IMG submission 104704) | Attine ant fungus gardens microbial communities from Florida, USA - TSFL040 MetaG | ecosystem: Host-associated > Fungi > Mycelium > Unclassified | place: USA: Florida, Wekiwa Springs... | reverse complement strand
TCGGCAATATGCTGGCGGTGCTGGCGGCGGCGGGATGCGGCCCGGAACGGGTGCTCCGCGTCACCGCTTATATCGTCGGGATCGAGAACTGGCCGGCGTTCAACGCGGTCTTTGCCGAAATGTTCGGCGATGCCCGCCCGGCGCGCACCGTCGTGCCGGCGCCGGAACTTCATCATGGCTATCTCGTCGAGGTGGATGCGATCGCCGCCCGGCCTGGCGGGATTTCAAGGCAGGCGGAGGCACCCGCCGGCTCGGAAATCACGGCAAACAAAGGATAACTTAGCATGGTTCCGGTTCAGTCCGAACCGGAACCATGCTAAGCCGGGCGGATCACTCCACCGTCACCGACTTCGCCAGATTGCGCGGCTGATCAACGTCCGTCCCCTTCGCCACCGCAACGTGATAGGCGAGCAATTGCACCGGCACGGCATAGACCAGCGGCGCGATCAGCGGGTGGACCTTGGGCATGGTGATCGTCGCAAGGCACCCATCGCCGGCCGCCTCCACGCCGTCATAATCGCTGATCAGCACCACCTTGCCGCCGCGCGCCTGCACTTCCTGCATGTTGCTGACGGTCTTGTCGAACAGCGGGCCGCTCGGCGCGATGACGATCACCGGGACATTTTCGTCGATCAGCGCGATCGGGCCGTGCTTCATCTCCCCCGCCGCATAACCTTCGGCATGGATGTAGCTGATTTCCTTGAGTTTCAGCGCGCCTTCCAGCGCGAGCGGATAATCCGTCCCGCGCCCGAGGTATAGCACGTCGCGCGCACCGGCGACCGCGCCGGCCATTGCCTCGATCGCCTCATCGTAGGCGAGTGCGGCGTTGAGCGCGGCGGGCGCCTGCGACAGATGTTTGACGATCGCTTTTTCGTCAGCCGGCGACAGCTTCCCCTTGGCTCGCGCCAGATTGGCGGCGAGCGCGGCGAGCACCGCGAGCTGGCAGGTGAACGCCTTTGTCGAGGCGACGCCGATCTCCGGGCCGGCGTGCGTGGGGAGCAGCAAATCCGCCTCGCGCGCCATGGTGCTCGTCGGCACGTTGACCACCGCGGCGATCGTCTGCCCTTCCTCGCGCGCATGGCGCAGCGCGGCGAGCGTGTCCGCCGTCTCGCCCGATTGGCTGATGACGATCATCAGTCCGCCCGGCTCCATCACCGGCGCGCGATAGCGGAACTCCGAGGCGACATCGAGATCGACCGGCACGCGCGCGAATTGCTCGAACCAGTATTTCGCCACCATCCCGGCATAGAAGCTGGTGCCACAGGCGACGATCGTCACGCGCCGGATCGCGGACAGGTCATAATCGGGGATCGGCAGCGTGACGCGATCCTCCATCCGCTGGAGATAGGCGCGCAGCGTCTGGGCGACGACGATCGGCTGCTCGTAAATCTCCTTCTGCATGAAATGGCGGTGGTTGCCCTTGTCGATCAGCGCGCCGGTGACGCCGGAGATGGTGATCGGGCGCTCGACCGGATTGTTGTCGCGATCGAACACCTGCGCGCCCTCGCGGGTGCAGACCACCCAGTCGCCCTCATCAAGATAGGCGATGCGCTGGGTGAGCGGCGCGAGCGCCAGCGCGTCGGAGCCGAGATAGGTCTCGCCCTCGCCATGCCCCACGACAAGCGGCGAGCCGAGCCGCGCGCCGATCAGCAATTCCGGGTGATCGCGGAACAGGATCGCCAATGCGAACGCGCCATGGAGGCGCGGCAGCACCGCGCTGACCGCTTCGGCTGGAGAAAGCCCCGTTTCGATCTGCTCGCTGACGAGATGGGCGACCACCTCGGTATCGGTCTCGCTGGTGAACACCCGTCCACGCGCGATAAGTTCCTCGCGCAAGGGTTTGAAATTCTCGATGATTCCGTTGTGGACCACCGCGACATGATCGGTGGCGTGAGGATGGGCGTTGTTGGTGGTCGGCCCGCCATGCGTCGCCCAACGGGTATGCGCGATGCCGACGGTGCCGGGCAGCGGATCGGCGGCAAGCTCCCGCGCGAGGTTGAGCAATTTGCCCGACGCGCGGCGGCGATCGATCGCGCCGTCATGGACGGTCGCGACGCCGGCCGAGTCATATCCGCGATATTCCAGCCGCTTCAGCCCGTCGACCAGCCGGTCGGCCACGTCCTCATTGCCCAGAATGCCTACGATGCCGCACATGATCGCCTCTGTCTTTCGGAAGATTTGGTGGTTCGGTTCAGGTGATTATCTGCCGGCTTTCTTCCGCGCCGTCATCTTCTCGCGGAAGCGCGCCGCCCAGCCGGCTTTCTCCTCCTGCACCGGGCGGACCAACGCCAGCGCGTCGGCGGAAACGTCGCGCGTCACCACCGCGCCCGCGCCGACGATCGCGCCGTCGCCGATCGTCACCGGGGCGACCAAAGCGGAATTGGAGCCGATGAACGCGCCCGCGCCGATCTTCGTATTATATTTGAAGAATCCATCATAATTGCATGTAATCGTGCCGGCGCCGATGTTCGCGCCGGCGCCGATTTCGGCATCGCCGAGATAGGTCAGGTGATTGGCCTTGGCGCCTTCGCCGAGCACCGCCTTCTTCATCTCGACGAAATTGCCGACGCGCGATTTCGCCTCCATCACCGCGCCGGGCCGCAGCCGGGCATATGGGCCGACCGAGCACCCCGCGCCGACCCGCGCACCCTCCATATGACTGAAGGCGTGGATCGTCGCACCGTCCGCCACCGTCACACCGGGGCCGAACACCACGTTCGGCTCGATCGTCACGTCGCAGCCGATCTGCGTGTCGTAGGCGAACCACACGGTTTCCGGGGCGATCAGCGTCACCCCATCGGCCATCGCCTGCGCGCGGCGGCGGCCTTGCCAGGCGCGCTCGACGGCGGCCAGTTCGGCGCGGCTGTTGACCCCGGCGACCTCCGCCTCGTCCGTCTCGATCACCGCCGAGAACCGGCCATCGGCGGCAGCGAGCATCACGATATCCGGCAGATAATATTCGCCCGCCGCATTGTCGTTGCCGACGCGCGCGAGCAGGTTGAACAGATCGCTGCCGCTCACGGCCATCAGGCCAGAATTACAGAGATTTACCGCACGTTCTTCAGGCGATGCATCCTTGAACTCGACCATCTTGCCAATGCGCCCGGCATCATCCGCGATCACGCGCCCATAAGCAGCGGGATCGAGGGCGCGGAAGCCGAGCACCACAGCGGCGGGCGCATCCGGCGCATGGAGCCGCTCCAGCATCCGCCGCATCGTATCGGTCGAAACCAGCGGCACGTCGCCATAGAGGATCAGCACGTCGCCCGCGAAGCCCGCCAGCGCGCCCTCCGCCTGCCGCACGGCATGGCCGGTGCCGAGTTGCTCGGCCTGATGCACCACCTCCGCGCCGAGCGGCGCGACCACCGCCTCCACCTGCTCGCGCCGCGCGCCGACCACCACCAATGTCCGTGCCGGCTCCAGCGCGCCGACGCTCGCCAGCAGATGCGACAGCATCGGCCGCCCGGCGAGCGGGTGGAGGACCTTGTGCAGATCGGATTTCATCCGCGTACCGTTGCCGGCGGCGAGAATGATGGCAGCGATGGGTCTGTCGGTCATGAAAGCTGCTTTCGCATTGCGGGCTTGCCATTTCCAGAGTGCTGCTGTCAGTCCCGTGGCCGATGCGTGTCTTTCCGTTCACGATCGTCGGGTTCGACCTCGACGGCACCTTGCTCGATACCAGCGTCGATCTTGCGGCGGCGGTGAATCACGCGCTGGCGACAATAGGCCGCGCGCCGTTGACGGTCGATCGGGTCCGCCCGATGATCGGCGGCGGCGGGCGGCATATGCTGCAACTGGCGCTGGCGGCGAGCGGCGACGAGGCGCTGCTCGACCGGCTCTATCCGGTGATGATCGACTTCTACGCCGCACATATCGCGGTCCACACCGCCCCCTTCCCCGGCGCGCTCGCGATGCTGGACGGGCTGGCGGCGCGCGGCGTGAAGATCGCGCTGGTGACGAACAAGGCGGAGAAGCTCGCCCGCCCGCTGCTCGACGCGCTCGGCCTGACGCCGCGCTTCGCGTGGATCATCGGCGGGGCCGGCAAGCCCTCGCCGGAGCCGATCCAAACGATGATCGCGCGCTGCGGCGGCGGGCGCGCGGCGTTCGTCGGTGATTCGATCTACGATGTCGGCGCGGCGCGGGCGGCGGGGATACCGGCGGTGGCTTGCGCGTTCGGCTTCCTCGACAAACCGGTCGAGGCGCTCGGCGCAGAGGCGGTGATCGCGCATTTCGACGAGCTGATTCCCGTGCTTGAGAGCTTATGACGCACCCCCAACGCCTGACATTCTGGCGGCTGCTGCTCGCCATCGCGATCACCTTCGCGATCACGATGGCGCTGCTGCCGCATCCGCCGCGACTGCCGGGGAATGTCGGCGACAAATGGCAGCATATGACCGCCTTCGCCACGCTGACGATGCTGGCGGCGCATGCTTATCCCGCCACCCCATTGTTGCGGGTGGCGGAGCGCATGTCGTTCCTCGGCGCGTTGATCGAGGTGGCGCAGTCGATCCCGATATTGCACCGCGATTGCGACATCATGGACTGGCTGGCGGATACCGCCGCGATCCTCGTGGTGATCGCGATGGTCGCGCTGATCAGGCGCCGGCGCGACGGTCGCGCATAAACTTGATCCATAGATGCCGCGCCAGCATCGCGGGCGGCATGCGCAGCCAGTGCGAGCGGACGTAGAAGGCGAGGCGCGTGGCGGGACGCGTCCCCCGCCCCCAGCCGTCTCGCGCGAGCAAACGACGACGGGCTGCGGCGTCGAACAGGCGTTCGGCTTTTCCGGGCAGGGCCGGCGTATCGAACAACGCATGCGCCGCCCTCAGCGCGCGCGCCACCGCGCGCTCCGCCTGATGCTCCGCCGCGCGGGCAGCAAGGCCGGCGGGATAATCCGCATCGCGCGCGATACACTCCCGCACCAGCCGGTCGATATCCCACAGGTTGCGCAGGCCGCCGGAAAGGTCGCCGTCCGCGAACAGATGGATCGCGGCGTGGATCACCATATCCTCCGGCGACAGGATCGACAGGCCGTTGCCGAGCGGTTCGGCGGCGGCGAGCAATTTCGCCGCATCGGGCGTGGTCCGCGCGGTCGGCGGCAGGATCGTGTGGTGAACGTCGATCATCCGGTCGCGCTCGCGATGGATCAGCGGCGGCAGCTCGTGCATCCAGCGCCGGTAATAGGCATCGTCATAGGGATCGGGCTTCACCCATTCCCAGCCCGCGCCGAGCAGCGCCGCCTCCGCCGCGTCGAGCGATGCGCGCGGCACGAGGATATCGAGATCGCCGATATGCCGCCCCTGCCCCGCATCCAGCCCCGCCGCGACGAAGGCGGTGCCCTTGAGCAGCGCGACCGGGCAGCCGAGCGGCGCCAGCGCGCGGCGCGCCATCTCCGCCTCCCACAAGGCTTGCCGCCGCCCCTCCTCCGCCGAGCGGATCGCCGCCGCGAGGATCGCCTCCACCCGCTCCGGCAGCACCATCCCGCGCAGCCGGAAGGCGAGCGAGCCGATCAGCAGTTCGGCGCGCGCCACGGTCATCACCTCGCCCCATTGCCGCGCATCGAGCGTCCGCGCTGTTTCCGGCATCGCGAGCAGGCGGCAGAGCAGATGCGCCGCGCCGTTCATCCTTCGATCGCCGCGATCGCGCTGTCCGCATCGGGATAGTCCAGCGCCACCGCCGGCACCTCGCGCACGAAGCGGGTCAGCGCGTCGAAACCCTGTTCGCCGAGCGCGACATAATTGGTCGACGCCTGCGTCAGCCGCACGAACGCCTCCCCCGCGCCGACCGGCTGCGCGTCGTTCGCGAAGCCGTAGCGCGGGAACACCAGCCGCACCGGCCGCGCGGGCCGGTCCATCGCGGCCAGTGCAACGGCATCGGGCACGAGATGACGGATATCGCCCTTCGGCGTCCCCGCCATCAGCGGGCCGAACCGCGCCTCGGGCAGCGCCCGCCGCACCACGCCGACCGCCGCATTCTTCAGGCTCACCAGCCGGGGGAAGGCGTGGAGCAGCCCGGTTTCGGGATCGAGCAATGCGAACTCATCCCCCATCAGCCGCCAGCCGCGCGCGGAGAGCAAGGCCGCCAGCGTCGATTTCCCCGCGCCGGATTCGCCGGTCAGCACGATCGCCCGCCCGTCGCGCTCCACCGTCGCGGCGTGGAGCAGCAGGAAGCGCCGCTCACCCAGCGCCAGTTGCAGGTTCATCGCCATCTCGGCGGCGAGCAACCCATGCGCCAGCGGCAAAGGCGCGGCGTCGGGCAGCATATAATCCCCGGCGATCGCCACCGACGGGCGGACGAAGCGCCGCCATGGCCGCGTCGCCGAGAGTCGCACGGTGTAATCCGCGATGCCGTCCACCGGCGCGGGATGATCGGCATAAAGCGCGCGAAGCTGCTCGACCGGCCCGCGCCAGTCCGATCCGACGCGGAACGACACTGGCCCGATGCGGACGGAAAAGACGTGCCTCACGCCGCCTCGACCAGCCCGGCGGCGACCAGTTCGTCGAGCCGCTCGATCAACGCACCGCGCTCGCCGGCGGCAAGGCCGAACGCCTCCGCCAGCGATTCCAGCGAGCGCCACTCCCCGGCCATCGCCTCCAGCAATTCCGGCACCGGCGCGACGACGAGGTGGGTGATCCCCGATGCGCGGTGATAGACGGCGATCAGATCATCGAGCGCCGCGATCCGCAGCCCGTCGCGGGCCGGCGCGCGATAGCGCGTCTCGGCCATCGCGCGATTATTTCCGCAGCATCTGGAGCGAGGCGAAACAGGTGAAGCCGGTCGTCCCGCGCTGCAACCGGCCGACATATTTCAGATAGGCGCGGCTGCGCTCGTAATCCACGCCGGGCAGATTGCCGCCGCCCGCCATCGCCCGCCGCACGTCCTCGCCCTTCAACGGGCGGAGCGGCGGCGCGAAGGCGTTCTTCGTTCCTGCCGGCACGACATTGCCGTTCGCGTCGATATAGCCGCCCGCGCGGCTCGGGTCAGGCACCGGAATCTCGCAGGTCATCACCGAACCCGCCGTCTGCGCCAGCGCCGGGCGGATCGAGACGACCGCCGCCGCCCCCGCCGCGCCGAGCATCAGCGCGCGCCGCCGCGTGGCGCCTGCGTCGGAATGGCCGGTTTCGTCGCTCATATCGCTCGTGCAGTCCCACAATCGGCCCCGCGAAACAAGCGGTGCGGACGGGACGTATCACACCGGGACGTTTACCGTCCGGTTTACGCCGGATAAAGCGCGCGCCGTGCTCGATGGAATCACGCCTCGCGGCTGGCTGGCGGCCGGCATCGTCGCCGTCACGGCGGCCGCCGCTTATGCCCAGTCGGGCGATTGGCAGGTGCCGCTGGTCACGCTCACCGGCGGGCTGGTCGCGCTGCTGGCCTCGTCGCAGATGCGGGAGGAACGCGAGGCGGAGGCCGCCGCGCTGGCGCGCGACACCGCCGTTCCCGGCCCGGCGATCGAGGTGGCGATCGACGCGATCCTGGAGCCGGTGCTGCTGGTGGAGGGGACGCGGGTGGTGCTCGCCAACCGCGCCGCGCGGACCTTGCTGGGCGAGCATATCGCGGGCGAGGATGTGCGCACCGCGATCCGCCACCCGGCGGCGGCGGCGCACCTTTCCCAGCCGCGCGACGGCGAGGCCCCGCCGCCGATCGAGCTGGTCGGGCTGGGCGGCCTCAATCAGCGCTGGGAGATGCGCGCCAATGCGATCGGCGGCAATCGCCGGCTGGTCCATCTGCTCGACCGCACCGACGCCCATGCCGCAGAGAAGATGCGCGTCGATTTCGTCGCCAACGCCAGCCACGAATTGCGCACCCCGCTCGCCTCGATCCTCGGCTATGTCGAGACGCTGGCGGACGAAGCCGGCGAGGACCCGGCGATCCGCGCGCGCTTCCTGCGCATCGTGTTCGACGAGGCGCAGCGGATGGGGCGGCTGGTCGACGATCTGATGAGCCTGTCGCGGATCGAGGCGGACAAGTTCCGCCCGCCCTCCGACTCGATCGACGTCGCGCGCCTGATCCGCGAGGTGGCCGCCGCGCTGGCGGAGGCGCATGACGGGCGCGGGCGCGATATCTCGCTCCACATCACGCCGGGGCTGCCGATGGTGACGGGCGATACGGTGCAGCTTTCGCAATTGCTCCACAACCTCATCAGCAATGCGATGAAATACGGCCGCCCCGGCACGCCGATCCGCGTGGAGGCCGCGCCGGCGGCGGGCAACATGCTCCGCCTCGTCGTCGCCGATCGCGGTGAAGGCATCGCGCCTGAACATCTGCCGCGCCTCACCGAGCGTTTCTATCGCGTCGATACCGGGCGCAGCCGCTCGGTCGGCGGCACCGGGCTGGGCCTTGCGATCGTCAAGCATATCGTGGAGCGGCATCGCGGGCGGCTCGATATCGTCAGCGCGGTGGGCGAAGGGACGCGTGTGACGGTGATGCTGCGCACCGCCGATCCCGCTGTCATATTGGCGTAACCTCAATGTCACAGAGGCGCGCCGGGAACGAACGCCACCAGCCGGTGGCGCATGGGATATCGATGATTCGCCGCGCCGCGCTGCTCGCCGCCATATCGCTGACGCTTGCCGCCTGCCATGATCAGGCGTCGGGCGTCGGCGTGGGCGCGCGCGAGCAGATCAGGGTGGTCGGCTCCTCCACCGTCTATCCCTTCACCACCATCGTCGCGGAACAGTTCCTTGCCGACACGCCCGACGCCAAGGCGCCGGTGATCGAATCGACGGGCACGGGCGCGGGGATGAAATTGTTCTGCGCGGGTATCGGCGCGGCGCATCCCGATATCGAGGACGCCTCGCGCCGGATGAAGCGCGTGGAATATGACATCTGTTCGCGCAACGGCGCTGGCCGGTTGCTCGAAATCCCGATCGGCATCGACGGCATCGCCTTCGCCGAATCGAAACGCGGGGCGGGCATGGCACTCACGCCGGTCGATATCTATCGCGCGCTCGCCGCCGTGCCGGGCGGGCGGGCGAACACCGCGCGGACGTGGCGCGACGTGAACCCCGCCCTGCCCGCCACGCCGATCCGCGTCTATGGCCCGCCCGCGACCAGCGGGACGCGCGACGCGCTGGCCGAACTGATCCTCGCACGCGGCTGCGCACAGGTCGATCCCGCCGCCGCCGCGCTGCGCGAACATAATCCCGGCGTGTTCGTCATGCGCTGCCAGCGCATCCGCGAGGACGGCGCCTATATCGACGCGGGCGAGAACGACAATCTCATCGTCCAGAAGCTCGCCGCCAACCCGGGCGCGATCGGCGTGTTCGGCTTCAGCTATCTGGAGGAGAATGCCGCCACCGTCACCGGCCTGCCGATCAGCGGCGTCGCGCCCGGCCCGGCGACGATCGCCGACGGCAGCTATCCGGGCGCGCGGCCGCTCTATATCTATGTGAAGCAGGCGCATCTCGGCGCGGTGCGCGGGCTGCGCGGCTTCCTTGCGCAATATGCGAAATCGTGGGGCGACGGCGGCCCGCTGACGCGGCGCGGGCTGATCGCCTCGCCGCCCGCCACGCAGGCGCGCTCGGCGGCGATCATCCGCGACGAAATCCCGCTCGATCCGAAGGAGCTGAAGTGACGCCATGTCGCCGCCGACGCTCCTGTTCCTGATCTTCGCGCTCGGCGCGGTCGGCTGGTTCACCTCCCGCGCCCGCGCGGTGCGTTTCCGGCTCGCGACGCCGGGGCGGTTCAGCTCGCTTCCCGGCCATCATGCCGCATTCGTCGCGCTCGCCACCGTGGGGCCGCCGGTGCTGTTCATGCTGGCGTGGAGCTTTCTTTCCCCGGCGATGGTGACGGACGCGGTGATCGCCACCCCGGCGGCGAGCAACCTGCCCCCGCCCGGCTTCGAGCGCGCGGCGATCCTGTCCGAAGCGCGCGACCTCGCGCACGGGCATGGCTATGGCGCGTTCCACAGCCTGTCGGGCGCGCTCGCCCCGGCCTATGCCGCCGCACAGCGACGCTATGACCTGATCGCGGCGGCGATCGCGATGCTGCTCGCGTTCGGCGGCGGGGCATTCGCCTTCGTGCGCGTCCGCCCGCGCTTTTCGGCGCGGACGCAGGTGGAGCGGGTGGTGATGGGGCTGCTGCTCGCCGCCTCGCTGATCGCGATCCTGACGACGATGGGCATCGTCGCCAGCCTGCTGATCGAAAGCGCGCGCTTCTTCTCGATCGTGCCGATCACGCAATTCCTGTTCGGCACGCATTGGTCGCCGCAGGTGATCGACGTGCGCGATCCCGGCGCGGCGCTCGGCGCGCTGCCCCTGTTCTGGGGCACCTTCTTCATCGGCGCGGTGATCGCGATGCTCGTCGCCGTCCCCTTCGGGCTGATGAGCGCAATCTATCTGACGCAATATGCCCGCCCCGCGACGCGGCGCCGGGTGAAGCCGATGCTGGAGATTCTCGCCGGCGTGCCGACGATCGTCTACGGCTATTTCGCCGCGCTCACCGTCGCGCCCGCCGTGCGCGATCTGGGCGTATCGCTCGGCATCGCCTCCGCCTCATCCGAAAGCGCGCTGGCGGCGGGGCTGGTGATGGGGGTGATGATCATCCCGTTCGTCTCCTCGATGGCCGACGATTCGCTCGCCGCCGTCCCTGCCGCGATGCGCGACGGCAGCCTCGCGCTCGGCGCGACGCCTTCGGAGACGATCCGCCGCGTCCTGCTCCCCGCCGCATTGCCCGGCGTGGTCGGCGGCGTGCTGCTGGCGATCAGCCGCGCGATCGGCGAGACGATGATCGTGGTGATGGCCGCATCCGGCGTCGCCGCGCTCTCGCTCAACCCCTTCGCCGGCACCACCACCGTCACCAAGCAGATCGTCGACCTGCTGACCGGCGAGGCGGAGTTCGACAGCGCCAAGACGCTCGCCGCCTTCGCGCTCGGCCTCACTTTGTTCGTCATCACCTTCCTGTTCAACATCGTCGCGCTGGTGATCGTGAAGCGGTATCGCGAGGCATATGAGTGACGCGCCGCCCCGGACGCCGACCGACTGGTCCGGCGAGTTGATGCAGCGCCGCATCGCGCGCCGCTATCGCGCGGAGCGCCGTTTCCGGCTGCTCGGGCTGGCGGCGATCGCGCTGTCGGCGGCGTTCCTGATCTTCCTGCTCGGCTCGATGCTGACGCGCGGGCTGGGCGGCTTCACCGAGACGCGCATCGCGCTGCCGATCGATCTGAAGGCGGCGAAGCTTGCGGTCGATCCCGCGCATCTCAAGGGGCGTGGCGCCGATCTCGCGCTGACCGGCGCGGGGCTGGAAGATGCGGTGGACACCGCCGCCAACGCCGCATGGCCGGCGCAGGGCGGTTCGGCATTGCTCGCCGACGGCGCATGGCTGCGGGTCCGCGAAGCGGTGAAGGCCGATCCGACGCTGCTCAACGGCCGCGCGACGTTCGACCTGCCCGCCGCCACCGCGATCGACATCGCCTATAAGGGCAAGGGCGCGGCGGAGGACGAGGCGACCGTCGCCGCGCTGGGCGCTCAATTGTCGCGCGGGTTCAACCGCGATTTCCTGACGGGCGCGGATTCGACCGATCCGACGCGCGTCGGCATCTGGGGAGCACTGAAGGGATCGCTGATGACGATGTTCGTCACCATCGCCCTCGCCTTTCCGATCGGCGTGCTGGCGGCGCTTTATCTGGAGGAATATGCCCCGCACAACCGCTGGACCGACCTGATCGAGGTGTCGATCAACAATCTCGCGGCGGTGCCATCGATCATCTTCGGCCTGCTCGGCCTCGCGGTGTTCCTCGGCACGTTCGGGCTGCCGCGCTCCGCGGCGATCGTCGGCGGACTGACGCTGGCGCTGATGACCATGCCGGTGATCGTCATCGCCGGGCGCAACGCGATCCGCGCCGTGCCGCCCTCGATCCGCGATGCGGCGCTGGGCGTCGGCGCCTCGCCGGTGCAGGTGGTGTTCCACCATGTGCTGCCGCTGGCGCTGCCCGGCATCCTCACCGGCACGATCATCGGCGTCGCGCGCGCGCTTGGCGAGACGGCGCCGCTGCTGATGATCGGGATGCGCGCCTTCATCGCCGCCCCGCCGGAAAAGCTGACCGATCCGGCGACGGTGCTGCCGGTGCAGGTGTTCCTGTGGTCCGACGAGGTGAACCGGGGCTTCGTCGAGAAGACCTCCGCCGCGATCGTCGTGCTGCTGGTGCTGCTGCTGGCGATGAACGGCCTCGCCATTTACCTCCGCAACAAGTTCGAGACCCGCTGGTGATGCGCGACAACAAGCCGCCCAAGATGACCGCCGGGCACGTCAACGTCTTTTACGGCGACAATCAGGCGATTTCCGACGTGTCGATCGACATACCGCAGGATGAGGTGACGGCCTTCATCGGCCCGTCCGGCTGCGGCAAATCCACCTTCCTGCGCACGCTCAACCGCATGAACGATACCGTCGCCTCCGCGCGGGTGACGGGCGAGATCCGGCTGGACGGCGCGGATATCTACGCCCGCGAGATGGACGTGGTGCAGCTTCGCGCGCGGGTCGGCATGGTGTTCCAGAAACCCAATCCCTTCCCCAAGACGATTTACGAAAACGTCGCCTATGGCCCGCGCATCCACGGGCTGGCGAAGGGCCGCGCCGGGCTGGACCGGATCGTCGAGGAATCGCTCGTCCGCGCCGGGCTGTGGAACGAGGTGAAGGACCGGCTGGGCGATTCCGGCACTGCGCTATCCGGCGGCCAGCAGCAGCGGCTGTGCATCGCCCGCGCCATCGCGGTCGATCCCGAGGTGATCCTGATGGACGAGCCGTGCAGCGCGCTCGATCCGGTCGCCACCGCGCGGATCGAGGAACTGATCCACGAATTGCGCGGCCGCTATTCGATCGTGATCGTCACCCATAACATGCAGCAGGCGGCGCGCGTCAGCCAGAAGACGGCGTTTTTCCATCTCGGCCAGCTCATCGAATATGGCGACACCTCCGACATATTCACCAACCCGCGCGAGGAGCGCACCAAGGATTACATCACCGGCCGCTACGGCTGAGGGAAAGCGTTATGGCAACCGGACAGGAACATACCGTCAAGGCCTTCGATCAGGACATCGGCCAGCTTCGCGGGCTGATCGGCCAGATGGGCGGGCTTGCCGAGCAGGCGATCACCGACGCGATGACCGCGCTGCAACGCGGCGACCTCGATCTCGCGCGCCGCGTGCGCGAGGGCGACAAGGCGCTCGACGCGCTGGAGGTGGAGGTGGAGCGTGACGCGGTGCGCATCATCGCCCTGCGCGCGCCGATGGCCAATGATCTGCGCGAGGTGGTCGCCGCGCTCAAGATCGCCAATGTGGTCGAGCGGATCGGCGATTACGCCAAGAACATCGCCAAGCGCATCCCGATGATCGAGGCGGGCACGCGGATCGAGCCGATCTCCACCCTGCCCGCGATGGCGCGGATGGCGTCGGGCATGGTGCATGACGTGCTCAACGCCTTCGCCGCGCGCGATGCGGAAGGCGCGCTCGCCGTCTGCGCGCGCGACGATGCGCTGGACGATTTCTACGACAGCATCTTCCGGACGCTCGTCACCTACATGGTCGAGAATCCGCGCACGATCAGCCAGGTCGCGCACCTGCTGTTCGTCGCCAAGAATCTGGAGCGGATCGGCGATCACGCCACCAACGTCGCCGAAATGGTCTATTTCGCCGCCACCGGCACGCGGCTTTCCGATCGAGAGAAGGTGAACAACTGATGCCCCGCGCCCATATGCTGCTGGTCGAGGACGACGCCAGCCTCGCCGAATTGCTGATCTGGCATTTCAAGCGCGAGGATTTCGACGTCGCGCACACCATCGACGGCGAGGAAGCCTTGCTGATGGCGAAGGAGAAGGTGCCCGATATCGTCCTGCTCGACTGGATGGTCGAGGGCATTTCCGGGATCGAGGTGTGCCGCCGCCTGCGCCGCGCCTCCGAAACGCAGAACGTGCCGATCATCATGCTCACCGCTCGCGGCGAGGAGGAGGATCGCGTGCGCGGGCTGGAAACCGGGGCGGACGATTATGTCACCAAGCCCTTCTCCCCGCGCGAACTGGTCGCGCGCGTCGGCGCGGTGCTGCGCCGCGTACGCCCCGGCCTCGCCGGCGAGATGCTGAGCTATGCCGATCTGGAAATGGACACCGTCGGCCACAAGGTGCGCCGCGGCGGCGAGGTGATCCCGCTCGGCCCGACCGAATTTCGCCTGCTCAAGCATTTCCTGGAGCATCCCGGCCATGTCTTTTCGCGCGAGCGGTTGCTGGACAGCGTGTGGGGGCATGACAGCGACATCGAGAGCCGCACGGTCGACGTGCATATCCGCCGGCTGCGCAAGGCGATCAACGAGGGCGGGCGGCAGGATATCATCCGCACGGTGCGCTCGGCGGGCTATGCGCTCGACTCGGAAGGGTAAATTTGTCGAATCGCTAACGAAACGACGGAGCCAACCGCCGTTTCGTGCGTTGGCGGGTGGCGTATTCACGACGCAAAGTG
>Ga0153956_1002291_pt1 | contig 14456 bp, 14 predicted proteins | sample TSFL040MetaG_FD_104704 | JGI IMG/M metagenome (GOLD analysis project Ga0153956, IMG submission 104704) | Attine ant fungus gardens microbial communities from Florida, USA - TSFL040 MetaG | ecosystem: Host-associated > Fungi > Mycelium > Unclassified | place: USA: Florida, Wekiwa Springs... | reverse complement strand
CGAGAGCGCGATCTGCGGCGACTGGTTCGCGATCGACAACGCCTGCACACCCAGCTGCTGCTTGGTCTGCAACGAGGTCAGCAATGCGCTTTCCGTCGCCATGTCGGCGTCGACCAGGTTTCCGATGCCGGTCTGCAGCGTGTCGGAGAGGTTCTGGACGAACGTCGCCTGGATCGAGAGCTTCTTGGAGCCCGCGCCCAGCTCGCCAAGCGCGCTGTTGACGGCCTTCAAGGAACTTTCAACCGTGTCGACCATCGAAGAGGCGGCCGACTGGGTGGCGATGTTGTCGGAAGTGCCGATCGACACGATCGAGCCGCCGAGGCTCATGTTCTCGCCAGCGACAGTGATCTTCTTGCTGCCATCCGAAGATGCCAGCACGGAGATGCCCGAGCTGTTGGAACCGTCGATCAGGTTGAAGCCGTTGAACGTGGCGTTCGACACGACCGACGCGATCTGGTCGCGCAGAGCGGTGAAGTCTTCGTTCAAAGCCGTACGGCTGGCCGTGTCGAGCGAAGCGTCGGACGCGGCGAGCGCCTTGGACTTCATTTCGATCAGCAAGTCGGAGATCGACTGACCGGCCGACAGAGCAACGTCAACCGAAGACGTGCCGCGGTTCAAAGAGTCGGTAACGGCGGCATAGCCGGCCACGTCGCCGCGCATGTTTTGCGCGATGGCGTAGGTGGCGCCGTCGTCCTTCGCGGACGCGACCTTAAGACCCGAGTTGATGGCGTTCTGGGTCTTCATCAGGCTGGCGTTCGTCTGGTCAAGGTACTGCAGCGCGATCATGGCGCCGGTGTTGGTATTGACGCTAAGCATTGAAGCCTCCGTTCTGGCGTATGTTATGAGCGTTTTGCTCAAGGGCATTCTTGCCCCGCACAGCCAATCGCAAGCGTCGTGCCGCGCGTGTTTTACGTTTTGCTAACTTTGGATTTTCAGACAGGCGGCAAAACGTGGCTGGACGACTTTTGCCGAGTGCCCAATTCAACCGGGCAGGATTTACCGGTTAAGGGGAAATTTTTGCCGGGTCCCGGAAAAATGTGCCGGGTCTTTGAATCAAAAAAAGCGCGAAAGATCTGAAAAAGAAAGGAGCGGCTCGGATTTTTGCCCGGCCGCTCCGCCCCATTCTTCCCAAGGTATGTCCTGACGTTGTTATCCTCTGAACAAGGAGAGGATGACCTGCGGCGACTGGTTGGCAATCGACAGGGCCTGAACGCCAAGCTGCTGCTTGACCTGCAAGGACTGCAACTGCGCGCTTTCGGTGGCCATGTCAGCGTCGACCAGATTTCCGATGCCGCTTTGCAGCGTGTCGGAAAGGTTCTGGACGAACGTCGCCTGGACCGAGAGCTTCTTGGAACCGCTGCCAAGACGCGCCAAGGCGCTGTTGACGTTGTTCAACGATGTCTCGACGGTGCCGATCATCGCGGACGCCTGCGACTGCGTCGAAATCGTCGCCGCTCCGCCAAACGTGATGATGCCACCACTGAGACTCAAGTTTTCGCTCTGGACGGTAATTCTCTTTGCGCCGTCCGAAGACGCCAGCACGGAGATGCCGCTGGAAGCGGTACCGTCGATCAGATTGAAGCCGTTGAACACAGCGTTGTTGACGATGGAGGTAATCTGATCGCGAAGCGCTTCGAAGTCTTCGTTCAGCGCCTGACGGCTCGCGGTATCCATCGAGACGTCCGAGGCTGCCAAAGCCTTCTGCTTCATTTCGATCATGAGGTCGGAGATCGACTGGCCGGCTGAAAGGGCCACATCCACCGAGGAAATGCCACGGTTGATGCTGTCGGTCACCGCCGAGTAACCAGCCACATCGCCACGCATATTCTGGGCGATGGCGTAAGTCGCGCCGTCGTCCTTCGCGCTGGCAACCTTCAGGCCCGAATTGATGGCATTCTGGGTGGTCTGAAGCTGGGCGTTTGTCTGGTCCAGGTACTGCAGCGCGACCATCGCGCCGGTATTCGTATTGACGCTAAGCATTGAGGATTCTCCGTCCCATTCTCGAGTGAGGCCGGCCTTCTGCCGGCCGCGGGGCACTGCGCCCCGCCTGCGGCAGCGCAACCTTCGTGCCAGCGCCTTAACTTGCTAAGTATATGATTTCACTTGAGAAATTTACGGCATTAACGGATTATTTGCAGGCAATTTTTACCCTGCGGCAGAAGCTGTCGGGCAGCCAAAACAAAAACGCCGGCCCCAAGGGACCGGCGTTTTCGCGAACGGCTTTCTGTCGTTTTCAGGCGGCGCCCTGCAGGCCCTGCATGATGGTCCGGTTGATCGAGATCAGCGGGTCCATGGAGGCGCCATTGCGGGTCACCTGCTTGGAATATTTGGACACCCACAGCGAGAGCGACACGATCTGCGCGCGCACTTCCTTGGGCAACTGATTGCGGTCGTCCAGGCAATCGCTGGCGAGGGTACGCCACAATTTGCGATTCCAGTCGACAGCTTCTGCCAGCGGGCCACCGCTGACATGAGACTTTTGCGCATTGATCAGGGCGCCCGTCACCTGGCCGAACAGCCGGTACTCGGTCGCGCGCGGATCCTCAGTAGTTACTTGCGTGCTTTGGTATGCTTTGTGGGTCATAGTTCAGCCGTTCTCCTTCGAATTCGAACAATTTTTTGCAGAGCATCAAAGCCTTGTAATAGGCGCCGCCCATCACATCGCGGCTGATCTCCACACAGGTGGCCAGCGCTGCGCGATTTCGGATCGCACCCATGAATTCGGTCATGCGCAGCGCGAAATCGTTGTAATAGGGCTCGCTGTCATCGTCCGGCGACAGGTACATCATCATGATCGGGAAATAGATGCGCCGGGCGGGGGTCACCGCGCCTTCGGGCTGCATGATGTCCTTCTCGCGCAGAATGCAGGCCTTGTTCTGAAGAACCAGGCTTGTGCGCTTGTCGCCATTGGCCAGCACCGCGCCGTTAAGCACGAATTTTTCACCCGGTTTGAGTGACAGTTTCAGCGGCATGGGCGAATTCCTTTTGAATTCATTAAATTGGCTCGGGAGCGTTTCTCGCATCCGCCAATTCACGCGCGTCACGCTAGCGCGCATTCCTTAACAAAAGCCTTGCAACATAAGCGTTAGCGTTCACTTCGCCTTAAGCATAACGGCTGTCTCATCCGCGCTTCGCTTCGAAGGATTTTTCCATGGCTCAGGCTGCCGTCGCACAAGGTTTGGATTTGCTCGCGGGTGTCGGTGCCCGTCATGCGGCACTGGCAAGGCTAGAAGCGCTGGAAGAAGAACTGGATGCCGCGCTCGGCCGGCGCAAATCGAATGGGTTGGTGCGCCGTGCGATCAAGGTGTGGCGCCGCGGCGAGATCGCCCGCGCGGGCCAGCTTGCATTGGAAGCGACTGAAGCCGACGAGACCAATGCCCAAGCGTTTCATGTTCTGGCGCTCGCGTTGGAAAAAATGGGCCATCAGCACAAGGCATTGGTGACGTTCGAAAAGGCCTTTCAGCTCGATCCCAAAGATCCCGATCTTCTGCTCAATCTCGGCTTGACGGCCTGGAACATGAAAATGCGCGAACAGGCGCAGGCGATGTTTCGCCAGTTTATTGCCGCCAATCCCACGTCGCCGCTCGGCTACAACAATCTGGGGATGGTACAATGCGAACTCGGCGATCCCACCACGGCGATCGAAACGCTGCGCAACGCCATCTACCAGATGCCGGCGGAGCCCATTCTGTGGAATTCGCTTGCCACGGTACTCGCCGAATCCAGCCGCGCTGACGAGAGCATTCAATTCTACAAGGAAGCGGTTCGGCTCGATCCGCAATTCTCGCGGCCCTATCACAATCTCGGCTACGCCTATTCGCATCTGGGTCTGCTGGAGGACGCGCTGGCTGCGTATGACGGCGCGCTCGAACGCGTCGTCGATCCGATCGAGCGTGTAGAAGGTCTTCACTCGCGCAGCATCTGTCTCATCGGTATGGGGCGGCTGGAGGAAGGCTGGCGCGAATATGAAATCCGCCGCGACGTTCACTTCCGTGCCTACGTGAACCAGATGGTGAAAGCACCATACTGGAATGGCGAAAACCTCGATGGCAAAAGGATTTTGGTGATCGGCGAGCAGGGGCTCGGCGACGAATTGATGTTCGCCAATGCGATTCCCGATCTCATTCGAGCCGTGGGCGCGAACGGGAAAGTGCAGATCGCCGCCGACCCGCGTCTTGTACCGCTGTTCCAGCGGTCGTTCCCGACTGCGCAAGTCGGCAGCTATGATGATCGCAAACTCATCGATCGCGACGGCGACAAGGAGCTACGATTCGTTCCGTGGGCCGTCGCGCAGGGCGAACCGGATTATCAGGTGCTCGTGGGGTCGCTGCTGCGATATTTCCGCAATCGTCTCGAAGATTTCCCGAAGCAAGCGTTTCTGGTTCCGGACGCGGCGCGCGTCGCATCCTACAAGCAGCAGCTCGAAGCGCTGGGCAGCGGTCCTTTTGTCGGCATCTGCTGGCGCTCGATGATGATGACTGGCAAGCGCGGGAAATATTACAGCGCGCTCGATGAGTGGGGCCCGATCCTGAAAACGCCGGGCGTCACCTTCATCAACGTGCAGTATGGCGATTGCTCCGATGAATTGGTGCGCGCGCAAGAGATGCACGGCGTGAAAATCCATTCGATCGAAGGTCTTGATCTGAAGCAGGACATCGAAGGCGCGGCGTCACTGTCGGCGGCGCTCGATCTGGTCATCTCCGCGCCGACCGCGGCGGCAGCGACGGCGGGCTCGGTGGGTACCGAGACATGGTTCCTTACTGCGGGCCGCACATGGCCGCAGCTCGGCACCGAAGAATTTCCCTGGTACCGCGCAACGAAGGTTTTGAGTCCGGAGAAATTCGCCGATTGGGTAGCGCTAATGCCGGCAGTTGGTCGGCACCTTGCCGATTTCGCCAAGGCGTAATCGCTTTCGACATTGAAGTCGGAAACGCGCTGCCGGAAGGTGGCGCGTTTTTCGTTTCGAATGGCAAAACGGACGGCTGGCAAAGCCAAGCCGTCCGCCGCTTTCAAAGCTGTCCGGGCGGTCGCCGGGGGGATCACCGCCCATCGGCTGCTTGAAAGATCGAGGTTGCTACGTTCTATTACTACACGTAGCAGTTGTACTCCTGCCTAGTTAAGACAGGATGAACGTAGGCAAAGCCTCTATTTCGTCCCTGAGAGAAATGCCTTCACATCGCCCGCCGATTGGTCCGGCACTTCCTCCATCGGAATATGCCCGGTCGCCGGATAGACGATCAGCCTCGATCCGGGGATGTCCTTGTGGAAGGCATAAGCGGCAGCCACCGGGATCAGATGATCCTGCGCACCCCACAGAATCAGCGTCGGCGCCTTGATGTCGCCGATGTGCTCTTTCACCTCGTTGGTCCATGGAAGCTGGAAGCGCTCGCCATTTGCCGCGCGCGAGCCCTCCATGCGTGCAAACTCCCAATACTGATCGATCATCTTGTCGGTGATGATGTCCTTGTGAACGATCGCATCGTTCAAACCTTCCTTCACAAGGCTGCGCGGCGTGATGTGGAGCAGGATCTTGTTCAGCACCGGCATGCGCGCGATCTTGAAAACGAGCGGCACATGATCGCCTTGCCCAACCGGCTCGCCACCGGCATCGACAAGGATCAAGGCGCTCACCTTGTCGGGACGTTCTTCCGCATAGCGCGCAACCACGCCGCCGCCCATGGAATTGCCGCCCAGCGCGAATTTCGGAATGTCCAGCTTGGTCACGACTTCATCGACGAATTTGACCATGCCTTCTTGCGAGTAGTCGTGATTGGGTACCGCGCCGGTGAGACCATGGCCCTGCAGGTCCATCGTCACGATGCGATAGTCCTTGCCGAGGCGCGCGACCCAAGGCTCCCAGGTGAAGAGCGAGGAATTGGAGCCGTGGATCAGCACCAGCACCGGACCGGATTTGTTGCCCTGATCGCGCACATGTGCGCGCGCGCCGTCGGGCAGCATGATGAATTCGGATGGCGGCGTGGCATATTTGGCTTCGAGCGTTGCCCGCGGAATATCCGGATCGCTGAAATACCAGAACGCGCCCACAAGAAGCAGAACAACGATTCCAAGTCCGGTCAGAAATCCGCGCATCGCACACCCCCAATTTGTGGCGGCGACTTTAACAGGCTTCAGAGAAGCTCCAAGAGCGCTTGCTGGTTGAGTGCTCGCGCAACGCGGATTTCACGAAAATGCAATGGCGAAAGAGATTGGCGGGTGGCTTCGCTGATGCAAAAAGCGAGCAGCGCTTCGCAAGATGCCGCAAGCCCTTCGCGCGTAACACAATCGGCAAAGATCTTGGCGCTGCGCGAAGAGAAATGCATCACTGCATCGAGCGCGCCGTTCTTTAAGGCTTCCGCTGCGGCTCCGGGAAGACACTTCGCGGCTTGGGCTTCGTAAAGAATTTCGCGGTGCACGGTGAAGCCGCTCTTTTCCAATGCGGCGACAAGTAGCTTGGGCGCCTCTGCGCCCGCGGCATGCAACAATGCACCCCCTTCTGGTTTCGACCATTGCGCTGTGGCGCGCGCCAATGCGGCACCATCGCCATTGGCATTCCTTATACATACGAAACCTGCCGTGCGGGCTTCGGCTTCGGTCTGCGGTCCTACCGCGAACAGAGGTACGTCGCGTCGCGGCGTTCGCCTTGCAATCGCGCGCACGCCATTGGCGCTGGTGGCGAGAATCGCTTGCACGCCATCCAGCGAAATTTCGGGGCCGTCGTAGAATTCGATCCGAAGCAGCGGCGCGGCGATGACGCTATGCCCCATCGCTTCCAGCGTTCGCGAAATCTCTGCTGCGTCTTCCTGCGGCCGCGTGACCAGAATGCGCATCAGAGCGCGAGCCATGGCGCGACGCGCGGCTTCAGGGCTTCGCCTAACTCACGCCCAAGCTGCTCGGCATGATTGCGCGGATCATGGCCGAGATTCTGCTCCAGCGATGTCTCTGCGAAATCGCTGCCATCTGGCGCCAGAACCTCGCCGCGGAAACGCAGCACGTTGTTTTCGTATGTTGCCAGCCCGCCGATGGAGGTGCGGCACGAGCCATCGAGGGCGAACTGAAAGGCGCGTTCGCAATTCAAAACAACTTCCGTCGTCAGATCGTTAAGCTGCGACGTGATCTCGCGCGCATGGGTGTCGGTCTCGCGGATTTCGATTCCCACCGCGCCTTGCGCCAGCGCAGGAAGCCAGTCCTTTGTGTCGAGATAAGTGGTGATGCGACTCGCAAGTCCCAGCCGCTTCAATCCTGCCACTGCCAGCAACATGCCGTCATACTCGCCGGCATCTAGCTTGGCCAATCGCGTATCGACATTGCCGCGCAAAAGCTTGATCTGAAGATCGGGCCGGGCGCGCGCCACTTGTGCCTGGCGGCGCACCGAACTTGTTCCGAACACAGCGCCTTTCGGCAATTCGGCGAGTGTCTTCGCCTTGTTGGAAATGAAGGCATCGCGCGGATCTTCGCGCGGCAAGAGCGCGCTCATGGCCAACCCCGCCGGGATCGCCACCGGCACGTCCTTCATCGAATGCACGGCCAGATCGATGCGCTCGTCCAGCAATGCTTCTTCGAGTTCCTTGGTGAAGAGGCCTTTGCCGCCGGAATCGGCGAGGCTCTTGTCCTGGATGCGGTCGCCGCTGGTTTTCAGCACCACGATCTCGACGCCGGAAAAGCCTTTCGTGGCGAGGCCCGCACGCACCATCTCGGCCTGCACCAGCGCCAGCTTGGAGCCGCGGGTGCCGAGGCGAAGGGTTCGGGAATTGCTTTGCGGCATGGCGGGTTTATCGGCTAGTGACGGGCCGGAAACTAGCAGGAACACAGCGCCTTTGCGCGATTTCACCATCCTCGGCCTTGAAACAAGCTGCGACGAAACCGCCGCCTCGGTGGTGCGTGGTCATGCCCCTGGGCCAGGTGAAATCCTCTCCAATGTTGTGCTCAGTCAGTTGGAAGACCACGCGCCTTATGGCGGCGTGGTGCCGGAGATCGCCGCGCGCGCGCATGTCGAGGCGCTGGACCGGCTGATCGAGGAAGCGTTGAAGGAGGCCGGGCTTGGTCTCTCCGATCTTGACGCCATCGCCGCGATCGCTGGGCCCGGTTTGATCGGTGGCGTGATGGTCGGTCTCACCACCGCGAAGGCACTCGCGCTTGCCGCGAATAAGCCGCTCATCGCCATCAACCATCTGGAAGCGCATGCGCTCACCGCACGTTTGACGAATGGCGCAAGGTTTCCATTTCTGCTGCTGCTGATTTCCGGCGGCCATTGCCAGCTTCTCGCTGTCGAAGGCGTTGGGAAGTTCAAGCTCTACGGTTCAACGATCGATGATGCGGTCGGTGAAGCCTTCGACAAAACGGCGAAGTTATTGGGCCTTGCCTATCCCGGCGGTCCCAATGTCGAGAAACTTGCGAAAAACGGCGATGGCAAAAGGTTTTCCCTGCCGCGGCCGTTGCGTGGGCGTGGTGTCGCCGATTTCTCGTTTTCCGGTTTGAAGACCGCCGTGCGCCAGATCGCCAAGGGCGAAGATTTCAAAGAAACGGATCGCGCCGATCTTGCGGCATCGTTCCAGCGCGCGGTGCTGGACATTCTCATGGATCGTTCGCGCATCGCGATGGAGATGTTCCGCAAAGACTTTCCGGATGAATCGACGCCGGATTTTGTCGTGGCCGGCGGGGTCGCCGCGAACCGCGCCATCGGTGAGGCGATTCAGAAGCTTTGCGATGAGAACGGCTTCGCCAAAAAAATACCCCCGCCCGGACTTTGCACGGACAATGCCGCGATGGTCGCTTGGGCAGGGGTTGAACGAAGCCAGTTGGGTCTGTTCGACGGCTTGGGGATCGCGCCGAGGGCCCGCTGGCCGCTTTCCGGGTCTTCGCAAGGCGGGAGCCAAACCGCGAAGACACCGGGAAAGGGGTAGGCCTGTTAGCCGGCGAAAACCGCCAGCGACAGGAAGCCGGACAGGATCACGGTCGCCGTCATCAAAAGGCTGGCGATGGTGCCGTTGATGCGAGAACTCTGTTCCGGGCTGCTAAAGTTGAACTTGGTCATGACTGCCTCTCCAGGTACTGGGCCGATCAGGGGAAACCGGCCGGAAATTGGTTTCCGGCGTCATTGCCGGACAGGGGTGATATAGGAGGGTTCCGTAGCAGTTCAATGAATAATTCGCGGAATATTTAGTGTTTAGGAGGTACAAATTATTTCAAAGATAGGTATAACAATTTGATATGACAGAGAAATATCGGGCGGCCCGCAAAGCCATGTTTATGCTGCATAGCAGCAATTCTTTTCCACAGGCCACAAAACAGAGGGAGCCATGAAGCTCGCCACCTGGAATATCAACTCGGTCCGGCTGCGGTTTGGGCTGGTCGCCCGCTTTCTCAAGGAAGAGGCGCCGGACGTGCTGGCCCTGCAGGAAACCAAGGTGGTGAACGACCTCTTCCCGGCGGAAGGCTTCGCCAAGCTCGGCTATGTCCATCAGGCCATCAACGGCCAGAAGGGCTATCACGGGGTGGCGGTGCTCTCGAAGCTGCCCTTCGCCAAATCCGCCGCGCGGGAGTTCTGCCAGAAAGGCGACAGCCGCCATATGTGCGTGACGCTCGAAAACGGCGTCGAGCTGCATGACTTCTACGTCCCGGCCGGCGGCGATATTCCCGATCCCAAGCTCAACGACAAATTCGCGCACAAGCTCGCCTTTCTGCGAGAGATGGAAGAGATGTTTTCGAAGCGCCGGGACCGCAAATCGGTGCCCGCCATCCTTGTCGGTGATCTCAACGTCGCGCCGCTGGAGCATGACGTGTGGAGTCACAAGCAACTTCTTCGCGTCGTCAGCCATACGCCTATCGAAGTCGAATTGTTCGGCAATGCACGCGAAGCATTCGAATGGAACGACGTGACGCGCCAGTTCGTGCCGGAGAATGAGAAGATCTATTCCTGGTGGAGCTACCGCGCGTCAGACTGGCAAGCTTCCGATCGCGGCCGCCGCCTCGACCACATCTGGACCAGCCCGGCACTCAAGGGCTCGGTGAAATCGCAGAAGATCCTGAAAGACATGCGCGGCTGGAAACAGCCGTCCGATCATGTGCCGGTGGTTGCGGAATTCGATATCTGATCAGGTGACTTTGCGGGGCTGCCCCAGCGCTCCTAGCCCGCATTCCAACGCCGCGCGATCCCAACGGCCCAAATTGGCGGCGGCTTCGTAGGTGCTTTGCAGGAAGTCCAGCAGTGTCTGCCTCGGATCGGCACTCATGCGTATGGCGTCGTAGGGCAAAATGAATTCGCCCAGATCTTTGTGAAAGAACGCGGCATCCGGTTTCACTCTCGCCTCCGCAAATCCTTCCGGCGCGGGGTAGGCGTAAGAATAGAACGCTGGATAATCGACGGCGCCGCCGCCGGGCCAGAAACCGCAACTCGACTCTTCATGCGAATAGGCCTCGCGCGTTACCGCATCGGAGAGGTTGGGCACACCGCCGGGATGCAGCGGCGCATGCCGGCCTGAAAAGCGCGTTACCGCCAGATCGAAGCTGCCCCAGAAAAATTGAACGGGGCTCGCCTTTCCCAGAAACGCGGTGCGAAAATAGGAGAACACTTCGTTTGCGCGTAACAGGATGCGCCAGTGTCGTGTGGCGTATTCGGGGTCGTAGGAAGCATGTGTCATATCCCGTTCGAACGGGATTGCACTTAGCACTTCGTTCGGCATCGGATCGATCTCCACGGCGATGCCGAGGGACGACAATGCCTGCCGGTACTCGGCATAGAACTCCGCGACCGTCACGGGCCGGAGAGGAATTTGCCGCGTATGGCCGCTGCTCGTCCGCAGCCAGAGCACATGATCGATGAAATCGAACTCGATCTGAAAATCATTGCGGCCATCGCTGATGAGCGGTGTCGCTATCCCGCGCGCCGTCACGCGAAACGTGACGTGCCAGGAATGGTTCAGCCACGGTGTCAGCGTCAGGCGCGTCTTGCCGACGATCTGGGTCCACAGATGCAGCGTCTCATAGGTTTTCGCCCACGCCGCATAGGGAAGTTCAGGCCACAAATCCGCCACAGCACGTCCTCATGAAAAGACGGCGCAAGCGTAAGCTGGCGCGCGCGGGTATGCTACTCTCGGAAGATCCAGAGATTGCGTGTTTCGTGCGTTGTCTCATGGGGGAGAGATGATCGAAATGCACAATTTGCACCACTCCTCGATGAATCGCCGAAAGCTTCTGCGAAGCACCGTCGCATTGGGTGGGCTTGCCGGCCTGAGCGGCTGCGCAACGGCTGTGCAGCAGAGCGGCCTTCTCTACAATCCGCCGCTGCAACCCATTCGCGCCAGCGCCGATCGTATCTTCGACATCACGGTGTGCCTGCGCCCGTTCCGCGCTGCGGGACCGCGGCTCGACACCGAAGAGATCGGCTCGACTCTCATCGTGCACAATTACGGCCATGGCGGCAGCGGCTGGTCGCTATCCTGGGGCTCGGGCACGATGGCGGTGCGCAAGGCGATGAGCCGCAGCCCGAAAGAAATCGCCGTCATCGGTTGCGGCGCGCTTGGCCTGACCTCTGCCATCCTCGCGCAGAAAGCCGGCGCGAAGGTGACGATCTATGCGCGCGAACAACTGCCGCAAACCCGCTCGGCGCGCGCCACCGGAAGCTGGACGCCGGATTCGCGCATCGCACTCGCCGACAAGGCCGCACCGGATTTTCCGGCGCTATGGGAAGAGATGGCACGCATCTCATGGAAGACCTATCGCAGCTATCTCGGCCTGCCGGGCGAGCCGGTGGAATGGATCGACCATTACAATGTTTCCGACGTGGAGCCGCATCATAGCGGCGAACGGCCCGGTTCTTGGGATTTCGCGTCCTACAGCGACCGCATTGCCGATCTGACGCCGCGGGCGGAAGTGCTCCCCAAGGGCTCGACGCAATTCAACGCGCCGTTCGTCACCCGCAACGAAACGCTCATGTTCAATATCGCCGATTACAGCCATACGCTGATGAACGATTTCTACGCAGCGGGCGGCAAGTTCGAATATCGCGAGTTCCATGCGCCGAGCGAGTTTGCGCATCTGAAAGAGAAAGTCGTCATCAACTGCACCGGCTATGGCGCACGAGCATTGTGGAAAGACGAGAGCATCACGCCGGTGCGCGGCCAGATCCAGTGGCTGATCCCGCAGCCGGAAGTACGCTACGCCCTATTCTATGACGGTGTGAACGTGCTGTCCCGGCGCGACGGCATTTGCGTGCAAGGCCTGGAAGGCGGCGATATGCGCGGTGTCGGCAACATTGATGAAACGCCGGACCGCGAAGAAGCCGAAACCGAAGTCGCGAAAGTGGCCGAGTTGTTCACACGCTTCCGCCCGATCGGCAATGTATAGCGCGCCTTAGCGCTTCATCGGCGCGATCATGATGGTGGCGGTTGCTGTTGCGATCACTTTGCCGTCTTCGCGCATCAGGCTGGCTTCGAGGAAGTTGATCTGACGGCCGCGCTTCAGGACTTTCGCTTCGGCGACATGCTTTCCCGCGCCACCCTGGTTCAAATAGCTGACCTTCATCTCCAGCGTCGGTGCGATCTCGCCCCACTTCGCCACCATCCCGGCGGCGACGGCGAGAACATCGTCCATCACGCAGGCGATTGATCCGCCGTGCAGTGCGCCGAAGCGATTGAAATGCGCCTGACCAAGATCGTAGCCGATCTTCACCCAGCCATCTTCGACGTCCAGCTCCAGGAGCTGCTGGTTCAGCCATGCGCTTGTGGGCGCTTGCCGTTTGACAATGGCCTGTACGTTCGGCGGATAGGTTTCCGCCTTGGCGGGATCGAAGCTTTCGCGCATGAGATCAGTGTTTCGTTTCGCAGGCCCAGAAGGGTTCGGTGGCGGCGAATTTCTTCCACCGTTTCACGCTTTTCTTGAAGATATGCGTGGAACGGTCCAGATGCCAGCCATAGACGATGCCCGCGGCGAAGGAGAGGCCGCCATCGTTCTGCTCATGATGATTTGCGGTCAGCCGCGCCAGTGTTTCGCGGGCCACGACAACATCGTGTACGGCGCCAAGACTGTCCTGCATCTTGGAAAGGCGCAGGCCGAATTGCTCGACCTCGTCCTTTTCATAGAGCGGCGCAAAGAATTCGCCGGTGTAACGAAGCTTTTTCAGCGCGATACGCAGGTGATGGATTTGCTCATCGGAGGCATCGCCCAACCGCTTGGCGCGTTTCTTCGCCGTTTTGAGGCGATGGCTCAGAACCTGCGCCGCCAGTTCCTGCGCGGGCTGGTCGAAGACCGAACTGTCTTTCGCATCGTCCAGCCAGATGCGCCGCTCCACGGCGGCGTTGAGATCCGCCATGAAGCTCGCGAAGGCGGGTGTCATCACATGAGTGACGGCAAAGTCCCATGCGGTGCGGCGCGCGTCGTTCGCGCGCGTGCGGAGGAGTTCGAACGATTCCACCGCGCCATTGGCATTGGCGGCAGGTTCCAGCAATTCACCAATGAACACGTCCAGATCGCGCGCCGGTCCCAGATTCTCCGCCATGCGCCTGGCACGGTCCTTCAGCTTGTCGAGTTCGCCATTGCGGAAGGCGTGGCCGAAAGAAGTAAGCGCCACGCGCAGACGGCGGAAGGCGACACGCATCTGGTGCAGACCTTCGGCTTCGCGCGCTTCCACAACTGCGGAGATGTTTGCGGCAATGTGCCATTGGCATTGCAGCAGGGTGAGGCGGAAAGCGTCTTCCGCGGGAATGTCGCGCGGCAGAATCGCGGCGCGCGCCTTTACCGCGGATGGATGGCTGCGCGTCTTCATCGGGCTGTCGACCAAGGCCGGTGGCGTGAAGCGTTTTGGCGGGAAGATGTCTTCCTGCTCACCCAGCTTCAGTTCGATCTGCGGACCCATGATGACGATAGCGCGCGGTTGGTCCCGCGAGACTTCCTTACCTTGAACAACCCCGGATTGATCCCGATCAAGGCATGAAAAAAAACTGTCATCAATCGTGCGGAAAAATATAGTTCAGGGCCGGACGGCGACTCCTGCCGCAGCCAGTTTTTCCTTGGCTTTTCCGATGCTTACCTCACCGAAATGGAAGATGGAGGCGGCGAGGACGGCGGAGGCATGGCCTTCCACAATTCCATCCACAAGATCATCCACAGACCCCACGCCACCAGAGGCGATGACGGGGATGGTCACGGCGTCGGCCACGGCGCGGGTAAGAGGGATGTTGTAGCCCTGTTTGGTGCCGTCCCGGTCCATAGAGGTGAGCAGGATTTCGCCTGCGCCATACGCCGCCATGCGTTTGGCATGTTCGACGGCATCGATGCCGGTGGCATTGCGCCCGCCATGCGTGAACACTTCGAACCTGCCGGGGGCGGTTTGTTTGGCGTCAATGGCGACGGTGATGCACTGGCTGCCGAATTTCTCGGAGGCTTCGCGCACGAATTCGGGCCGCTTCACCGCTTCGGTGTTGATCGAAACCTTGTCCGCGCCCGCGAGCAGCAACGCGCGG
>Ga0153956_1002290_pt1 | contig 14492 bp, 10 predicted proteins | sample TSFL040MetaG_FD_104704 | JGI IMG/M metagenome (GOLD analysis project Ga0153956, IMG submission 104704) | Attine ant fungus gardens microbial communities from Florida, USA - TSFL040 MetaG | ecosystem: Host-associated > Fungi > Mycelium > Unclassified | place: USA: Florida, Wekiwa Springs... | reverse complement strand
GAAGGTTATGCAATTACATCTGTACGTTTTTCAGGTGTATCGCATGAGTTTTCAACTATAAAAGGAGTTGTTGAAGACGTTACCGAGATCATCCTAAACTTAAAGCAAGTTAGGTTTAAAAAGACTGGTGATTCTGGAGACAGCGAAAAGGTTTTCGTGATCATCAATGGTCAGGATGCTTTTAAAGCTGGTGATATTACTAAATTCTCAAACAACTTTACTGTTTTGAACCCTGAGCTGGTTGTATGCAACATGGATTCATCAGTAACTTTAGAAATTGAGTTCACCATTAACAAAGGCCGTGGTTACGTTGCGAGCGAAGAGAATAAAAATCCTGATGCAAACGTTGGTGTTATTGCAATCGACTCGATCTATACGCCGATCAAAAACGTAAAATACACTATTGAGAACTACCGTGTTGAGCAAAAAACCGACTACGAAAAATTAGTATTGGATATTGCTACCGACGGCTCGATCCATCCTGAAGATGCGCTTAAAGAAGCTGCTAAGATCCTGATCCAGCACTTTATGTTATTTAGCGACGAAAACATGATGTTGGAAGCTCAGGCTAAAGAAGAAACTAAAGAAGTTGATGAGGAAATCCTGCACATGCGCAAGATCCTTAAAACTGAATTGGTTGACCTTGACCTGTCTGTACGTGCATTAAACTGCTTGAAAGCAGCCGATATCCGCAGCCTGGCCGACCTGGTATCATACGATGTAGCTGATATGTTGAAATTCAGAAACTTTGGTAAAAAATCATTAACTGAAATTCAGGACTTAGTAAAATCAAAAGGTTTATCTTTCGGCATGAACTTGTCGAAATTTAAATTGGACGAAGAATAATTTTCAGAGTCAAGAAACAAGAACCAAGACTATTTATCCTGATTCTTGATTCTTGACCCTAATATAAAATGATTGGAGAAGATACTGTGACTAATCTCTGATCACTAATTAACTAGTCACTAATATCGCGTAATTCCGCGGGCTTGACTGAGAAGCCGCCCAACGGTATGCACGTGCCACAACAAACAAAAAAATGAGACACGGAAAAAAAGTTAATCACTTAGGCCGCACAGACAGCCACCGCAAAGCGATGATGAGCAACATGGCTAACTCGCTTATCCTGCACAAACGTATTACTACTACTTTAGCTAAAGCAAAAGCTTTACGCGGTTATGTAGAGCCAATCTTGACCAAAGGTAAAGATGACACTACTCATTCACGCCGTACTGTATTTAGCTATCTGCAAAACAAAGAAACAGTAACTATCCTGTTCCGCGAAATTGCTGAGAAAATTGCTAACCGCCCGGGTGGTTACACCCGCATCATTAAGTTGGAAAACCGTTTAGGTGACAACGCCGAAATGGCAATCATTGAGTTGGTTGACTACAACACTACTTACGGTGCAGACACTGCACAAACTGCTAAAAAATCAACACGTCGTCGTGGTGGTGCTGGCAAAGGTAAAGCCGCTGCCGCTACTACTGAAGCTCCGGCGGCATCTGCAGAAGTAACTCCGGCTGATGATGCTGTAGTAGCAGAAGAAGTACCAGTTGCCGAAACAGCAGTTGAAGATACCCCGGTTGCAGAAGCACCTGCTGCCGAAGAAGCCCCTGAAGCACCCGCTGCAGAAGGCGAAGAAAACGCTGAAAAAGGCGAATAATTTATTATCGCTTTTAGTATATAAAAACGCCCTGTTCGATTTGAGCAGGGCGTTTTTTTGTTGAATACTTTTATGTAGATTACGATAGTTGTAACAATCCTTACCAATTACAAACTATGACAACTGGATTAATATTATTAAATGTTACATGCGTAAGTTTTTTCTTGCTTTCATTTATCGCATTTTTTAATCCGCTTAAAGTTAATCTAATAGCAAACCGGTGGTTCGCTGTGTTTTTGTTTTCATTAGGCTCAGCTACGCTGGATGTAATTATTAATGCCACTAATACAGTTGATGAGCATTATCGGATGATTGCGTTTGACGAGTTATCAAGATTTGCTTTGATGCCGGCATTGTATTTAAGTGTATTGCATTATACATCGCCTGATAAAGTTTTCAGAAAAAGAGAGTATTTACACTTACTGCCATTTTTGATATTCTTTATTTGTGCAAGCCCATTTGTGATAACCCCGCGTTGGACTTTTTTTAACCCCGGTGTCTTTCCGTCAATATTTAAAACCGTATTACAGCTTTTTATCAAGTTATCTATACCGTTACAAATGGTAATATATTGGTTATTATCTTACAATAAACTTGTAAGGCACGCCAAAAATATCCAATTGGTTGCATCAAACACACAGACAATTAATTTGCGCTGGCTAAAATTTATACTATTTGGGATATTGCTGATGATAATAGTGAATTTAACCGACAGAATATACGGCCATTAGCTGTCTAAAACTTATGCGCCAGTAGGGTATCTGTTAAGCACATTATTTGTGGCCTACTTTTTTATTGCTCAAAAAGAGATTTATCCTTTTGAGGCTCCCGAGCTGTCCAGCATTAACAAAATCATCGAAGAACCTAAGACCGTATTAAATAGACAGCGTTTCTCTGACGATGCACTAAGGCTGTTAAAAGCCAAATTGGTGAACTTGATGGAGCATGAAAAAAAGTTTTTGGATAATGAATTGAGTTTGCCTGATCTGGCTAAAGAAATGCAAGTGTCGCCGCATGATCTTTCTTATTTACTGAATGAGGGTTTTGGCGTAAACTTTTTTCGGTTTATAAATAGTTATAGGGTTAATGAAGCCAAGAAACTAATGCTGTCTGATAAATACCGGCATCTGAATATATTGGGTATAGCTTATAATGCGGGCTTCAATTCTAAAACAACTTTTAATACAGTTTTTAAAAAACAGACAGGATTATCGCCCAGTCAATTTATACAGCAGACTAAGGCAGGCTGTATTGTAGAAACTATTCTTCAGTAGTTTTTAGCTCCGGTAAATACGTTCGCCTGGATAAACCCGAACGACGCGCAGGCTTCTTGTTAATAATATTGCCCTAAAAACACAACTATTATGACAAGAAAACCTTTTACACAAACAGCGCTCGCCTGTTTTCTCGCAATCCTCATTACAGCTATCATGTCTAACCGTATCGGGCTTAGATATTTTCAATCGATAGTGTCTCCAACTACCCTGAATGTATTTTCAATAACCTTAATAACTGCCGCGCCTTTTTATATTTCTATCTGGCTGCGTAAAGCCGCGCGCTCTCCAGAGCGTTCAATAGCTTTAACAGCTTTTTGGCAAAACGCACTTCGTTATATTCTCGCGCTTGACATGACCGTATTTGGGGTTTGTAAATTCTTTCACATACAGTTTAACACCCCCCTGGCTTTATTAGATAACCCGTTTAATACCCTGACAGATGCCGATTTGATGTGGGCGTTTTTTGGTCACTCATATCCATTTACTTTAGTAATAGCTACGTTGGAAATTACAGGGTCCTTAATGCTGCTGTTCAGGCCTACGCGCTTGTTGGCAGTGATCTTTATGTTGCCTATATGCCTTAACATATTTGCATTAGATATTTTTTACAATGGAGTGGTAACTTCTGTTTATATAGGTATTGAAATTGTCGGCTATATCTATCTGTTATTAATAGAACGCCGGCGCTTATACAAATTCTTTTTTGTTGATGAGCCCGCTTCGCCCAAGTTTACCTTTAAAAGCCAGATATTGCGTATTGCAGTTAAACTTTCGGTAGTTGCAATCCCTGCTATGTTAATGGTTATTTACTCACCGCCTCAATTCTATCAAGATATAAATGGAAAATATGAAGTTAAGTCATTGGTTATTGACAGCATAAATCAAAAAATTCCCGGTACCGACAGTGTACTCACCAAAGTATATATTGATAAAAATGATATTGTATTGGAGTACAATAATTATAACAGACGTTTTATTGGTAGCTATAAATATAACCCAACTACCCATCAACTGGAAGCTTGGTGGCGTTACCCATGGAAGCATCCTGAGAACTTGTTTGCCAAAATATTGCCCGGTGCAAACCCGGATAAGAAAGTTTTATTGGGACATATGGGTAAGCAAACATTTAAGATCAATATTCAGCGGGTTAACAAGGGGATTTAATGTAAGCAGCACCCAACTTACTTGAGTTGGGTGTTTTGTTTTAAAGCTGCTTAGCTAAAATAACCGGCCATCAACCTCTGCCACCTTGTCACTACAATCCGACATGATCCTGACGAAAAATTACCCCTTCGGCTTTTATCTTTCAGCTTTCGGCCTTAAAAACCTGCCAAACCCAGATTGGCACACGCATTGATAATATCAGGTGTAAACAGAAACTATCTAACAAAGAGAAATCAATAAATCATATGTCTAAAATAATCGGAATCGACTTAGGAACAACAAACTCGTGCGTAGCTGTAATGGAAGGTAATGAACCTGTAGTTATAGCTAACAGCGAGGGCAAACGTACTACGCCGTCAGTAGTAGCTTTTATCGACAACGGCGAGCGTAAGGTAGGTGATCCTGCAAAACGTCAGGCTATTACAAATCCTACAAAAACTATTTCTTCTATTAAACGCTTCATGGGTAACCAGTTTAACGAGGTTACTAAAGAGGCCGATCGTGTACCTTACAAAGTGGTTAAAGGTGATAACAACACCCCACGTGTTGAGATTGGCGATCGTAAATATACACCGCAAGAAATTTCAGCAATGATCCTTCAGAAAATGAAGAAAACTGCCGAAGATTTCCTGGGTACTGAAGTGAGCGAAGCGGTTATTACCGTACCGGCTTACTTTAATGATGCACAACGTCAGGCTACTAAAGAGGCCGGCGAAATTGCAGGTCTGAAAGTTCGTCGTATCATTAACGAACCTACTGCAGCTGCCCTGGCCTATGGTCTTGACAAAGCCCACAAAGACATGAAAATTGTGGTGTTTGACTGCGGTGGTGGTACGCATGACGTGTCGGTACTTGAATTAGGTGATGGCGTGTTTGAGGTAAAATCAACCGATGGTGATACACACTTAGGTGGTGATGACTTTGACCAGGTGATCATTGACTGGATGGCAGACGAATTTAAAAGTGACGAAGGTGTTGACCTGCGTAAAGACCCAATGGCTTTACAGCGTTTAAAAGAATCTGCAGAGAAAGCTAAGATTGAATTGTCAAGCTCTACTCAAACAGAGATCAACCTGCCATACATCACTGCTGCCGACGGTATGCCTAAGCACCTGGTTAAAACTTTAACCCGTGCAAAATTTGAGCAATTGGCCGACAGCCTGATCAAACGTACTATTGAGCCTTGTAAAACTGCTTTGAAAAATGCTGGCTACAGCACTTCAGATATCGACGAGATCATTCTGGTAGGTGGTTCAACCCGTATCCCTGCAATTCAGGAAGCTGTACAGAAATTCTTCGGCAAAGCGCCTTCAAAAGGTGTTAACCCTGATGAGGTGGTAGCTATTGGTGCTGCTATTCAAGGTGGTGTGTTAACTGGCGAGGTTAAAGATGTGTTATTGTTAGACGTTACTCCGCTTTCATTAGGTATTGAAACCATGGGTGGTGTGATGACTAAATTGATCGAATCAAACACAACTATCCCTACTAAAAAATCAGAAACGTTCTCAACTGCGTCTGACAGCCAGCCATCTGTTGAGATCCACATTTTGCAAGGTGAGCGCCCGATGGCCTCAGGTAACCGCACTATCGGCCGTTTCCACTTAGATGGTATTCCACCTGCACCTCGTGGTGTGCCTCAAATTGAAGTTACTTTCGATATTGATGCTAACGGTATCCTGAACGTATCAGCAAAAGATAAAGCAACCGGTAAAGAACAAAAAATCCGTATCGAAGCTTCATCTGGCTTAACTGATGCCGAGATCAAGAAGATGAAAGAAGAAGCTGAAGCTAACGCCGACGCCGACAAAGCAGCAAAAGAAGAAGTTGAAAAACTGAACAGCGCTGATGCCTTGATTTTTAGCACCGAAAAACAACTGAAAGAGTTTGGTGACAAATTACCCGCTGACAAAAAAGCACCTATCGAAGAAGGTTTGAATAAATTGAAAGCTGCTTACAGCGCTAAAAACCTTGCCGAGATTGAAACTGCGCAAACCGAGTTAAACAACGCCTGGACTGCTGCTTCTGAAGAGATGTACAAAGCATCTGCCGAAGCCGGCCAACAACCAGGTGCTGATGGTGGCGCAGCAGGTGCAGGCCAGGGCCCGCAAGACCAGGGTGACACCGTAACCGATGTTGACTTCGAGGAAGTTAAATAAACGAGAACGTAAATTCTCAATATATTAAAGGGCCGCCCGGTTTTGGGTGGCCCTTTGGCTTTAAGCTGATTGATACAATTACTTACCTTTCTCAATCGCGTCATTGAGGAACGAGGAATCCCTGCGTGACTGTTTACACCTTCTTAAATAGTATGTATAGAATACATATTTGGTTAAATTGGTGAAAGCCTTTTATCTGACTGCGGTTAAAAAATGTTAAAAAAACATCAAATATTTGTACCTGGCATATTAAGTATCGAAATTGTTAGTAATCTAAACAATCATGAAGTTCAAATTGATTTTAATTACTGCGATACTGATTGCTAACCATACGTTTGCACAAGTTTTTGATTCGGTAGCTTATTACCCTAAATATAAGCCGGTGCAATTGCATCACGACTTAGATGTGTTGTTAAAGAAATTTGAAGAGATCCATCCCGATTATTTTAAAGATACGCCTAAAGAGATTGTCTTAAAAAGATATGAAAGACTTAAAGCCCGTATAAATAAACCGCTCACCCGGATAGATTTTATGAACTTGTTTGCACCGGTGGTTTTTGGCGTAATTAAAGACGGGCACAATTATGTTAACGCACCAGAGGATGACCTTAACCAATATGTTGAAAGGGGAGGGGTTTTCTTTCCGCTGCCGGTGAGCATCTATCACAAAAAGCTATTTGTAAACTCTATAAAAGCCGAGTTGCCCTATAAAACAGAAATAACGGGCATTAACGGTATTGCTGCGAAAACTATAGTGAATACCATATTAAGCAGCTATAATCCGGAAAGTGTTGAATACGAAGAACGTTTTCTTTCTGGCGATTTTAGCAGGTTGTATTGGTTCAATTATGGCGTCGCCAAAAAGTTTACCGTAACTTATACAACGGATGTTGGCGCTAAAAATATAATCATAGAAGGCCGTAGTCTGAAACAAATAGGTAAACTAAATGGCCAGCCAAAGCAACCGGCTAAAAAATATTTGGTCAACTATCCGAATTATGGATTTTATGAATTCCCCAGGCTAAGTATCGGGGTAATAGAATATAGAGCTTGTGACGATCTGGATAATTTCAGGCCGTTTTGCGATAGCGTATTTACCAAATTGCAAACCGGAACGTATAAGCAACTGGTCATAGACGCGCGTGGCAATGGCGGCGGCACCACGCGATTGAATCAGATATTCTATGAATATTTGACGGATAAGCCTATTGCGCAATATGCCGAAGTTGATGTTAAAGTAAGCAAAGCTTCCAAGTGCGATTTGATTAAGGCAAACCGTAAATATGCTGGCTGGTTTAAATGGTATAACTATTTGTATTATCCAATTTACATCAGGCAAAATACCGACCGAAAGTTATTGTTGACAGCTTCGAATGGGGAAATAGTAAAGACAAAGTTTGAACCGTTAAAACCAATGGCAAATAAGCTTTTGTTTAAAGGAGAGATTTATTTACTGACAGATTGCGGGACCTATTCCTCGGCTGCAATATTTGCCGCTTCATTTAAATGTTATCACTTAGGCACTATAATTGGCCAGGAAACCGGCGAACCAACTTGTTTTACAGGCGACTGGGTTAGTATTGTTTTACCCAATACAAAATTAGAATGTGCAATTTCAGACAGACGGTTTGTTTTGCCTTGTGGTACTTGCGATGGACATGGTGTTATACCAGACCATATACTTGACGATAATAATGATGCAATGGACTTTGTGAAAAAAAAGATTGCTCGAAATAAATAAGGCCAATACTCGATTTGTTCATTCTGAGCGGAGCTGAAGATCTGCAGGCGGCGACTGCACATCAACAGATTCTGAGCGCAGCAAAGAATGACAATATTAGCTAGTTATAGTAAAAAACTCAACGCTATTTTCAATCTCCTGCTCAGTCATCCCCTCAAACCCATGCCACACAATCCGAAGCTTTGAATACTTAGAAACCAGCGATCCTTCAACCGCGCCAAACATCACTTCTTTTTTCTGCGGGTTAAAGATTATGGTGCGTTTGTAATAGGCGCCTTCCTGATAACTGTATGTTGTTCCGTCATCCTCATAGTAAACAAATGAGTTTGGCTCAACACCATTCCAGATGTGGATTTGCAGGATACCATCACCAGCCTCATTGGTGCTTTGAATGACGTTTTGCATTGGCACAATGCCACCGGCTTTGATAAATACCGGCAGATCTGTTAATGGCGAAGCAACAGTTACTGATTGATTCCCATAAAATCGCTCATCACTGCTTAGGCGATACCAATCGCCGGCAGGCAAATAAACCTCTGCCATTTCAGAAGTACTGATAACTGGTGCCACCAGGATAGCATCGCCAAACAAAAACTGGTTTTGGTAGCGGTGGTCGTAAATGTTTTCGTCAGCTATATAATCGATAGCCAGGGTGCGGGCCAGGGGTAACCCGGTTTGGGTAGATTGATAAAATCCGGAATAAATGTAGGGCAGCAATTTATAGCGTTGTTCGATATCTTTTTTAATGATAGTTTCATATTCCTCGCCCCATTGCCATGGCTCTCGCATGGACATGCCCAGGGCGGCATGGTTACGAAACATGGGCACATACGGCCCCAGCGAATTCCAGCGCACCATCAACTCGGGTGTAGGATTGCCCATAAAGCCGCCGATGTCTACACCGATCATGGACATGCCTGCCAAGCCCAGGCTATTAACCAATCGCTGTCCAAATAACATATGCTCATCAGTAGCGGCATTGTCGCCCGTCCAGATAGCCGAGTAACGCTGCGTGCCTGCGTAAGCAGCGCGTGTGAGTATAAATGGTCGCTTGCCTTTTAAAATGCGTTTGGTGCCATCATAAGTGCCTCTGGTCATTTGCATGCCATAAACATTGCGAACCTCGGGCATAAACTTGTCGCCAAACTTTACCATCCAGGGCATGTTTTGGCCCCAGGCAGCGGGTTCATTCATGTCGTTCCAAAAACCCTCGACACCAGGATCGGCCAGGGCGGTAAAAGCTGCTCCCCACCATTCGCGCACTTCTTCGTTCAAAAAGTCGGGGAAGTGGCAGCGGCCGGGCCAAACACTGCCCACAAATAGTTCGCCGTTAGGGTAGGTGGCAAAGTAGCCGCGGTCTGCACCTTCTTTATATTGCGGGTAGTCTTCATCAATTTTTATTCCGGGGTCGACGATAGTGACCAGCCTGAAATTCATCTCTTTTAACTCATCGATCATCCTTTTAGGGTCGGGAAAAGTTTCCTTGTTCCAGGTGAAGATCTTATAGCCATCCATATAATCGATATCGCAATACATCACATCGGCCGGAATATTACGCTCCCTGAATTTCCTGGCGACATCCAGCACCTCCTGCGCGCTCATATAGCTCCAGCGGCATTGCTGGTAGCCAAGGCTCCATAAGGGTGGCATCTCCATTCGGCCGGTTAACCAGGTATAATCTTCAATTATACTCCGGAGGCCTTGCGCGCCGAAGAAATAATAATTCATATCGCCGCCATCGGCACCAAACCAACTCATTTGCTCGTCGGTGGTAGCGCCAAAGTCGAAATAACTTTTGTGCGTATTGTCGAAGAACAATCCATAGCTCAAACCACTATGCAGACCGATAAAAAACGGGAAGGTTTTATAAAGCGGGTCGGTAGTGATGGTGTGCAGGGCGGCATCGGTATTCCAGTTTACATAATTGCAACCCCGGCGATTCAGGTCTCCTGCCTTTTCGCCCAGCCCCATAAATTTTTCATCGGCATATAGCTTGCGGTAATTGACCACGCGTTCGGCCTGCCAGTTTATTCCAAAGCGTTTATCGTCCTCGCTTAAGGGCTTACCATCGGCAGAAAAAAAACTGAAACGTAGCGGATACAGATCGATCACCAGTTTCAAGGCTGATGTATCCACCTCGACAGTATCATAAAGCTTTTGCCAGGTAAAACTATCCAGCGGTTTTTCAATCACCGCGAAGGATTCATCAGGCTCCTTGCCATTCCGGGTAACACAAATCCGGATGATGGTTGGGCTGTACACCCAAATATGGGCCTCGGCTTCGGCAGTTTTTATCAGTAGTGAATTGTCGCGCGCGGTGACGGTATCGGCATTGCCTAAAATATCTATCTGCATGTTTAGACAACAGCAGCAAACTTGTGAGGTTTTTAAAAATTGTCATTCTGAGCAAAGCGAAGCATCTGCAAACGATGCTAACAAAAGTGTTCGCTCGGCAGATGCTTCGTTCCTCAGATGACAAAAAGGGAGATTGTCTTGAAACAAAAAATCCCGCCCATTGGGCAGGATTTTTTGTTTATCTATTAACCTAAAGGACTAATCCCAAAGATTAGCCGGATAAACACCATTCTCAATCAATTCTGAAATTGATTTTTGTACGATAGGTTTATCTTCTTTGTAAGTTACACCGAACCATTTTGAACCGGTAGGGATAACTTTAAATTTAGCGGTGTTGGTTTTGATCAGTTTATCGGCAACCAGCGGAATGAAAAATTCTGCTTTTGGGTTTTCCTCGTTAGCCAAAACAAACTCGCGGAACATAGGCTCGCTTTGCGCAAAAACAGCCGGAGTGAAACCCCAGAAGTTCATAGACACGCGGGTATCAGTAGGCAGGGCGTGCTCGCCGGTACTGTCTTTGTAGGCTACGCTGCCATCTTCTTTAAAATAAACTTCGGTACGCTCGTTAACCTCGGTCATGTAACCCTGAGCATTAACCTCGCACACACCGCGCGATACTGAACCATGGTCAGACAAAGTACGGTCAATCTGGTAACCAATCAACGAGTAATTATCATCAGCAACCTCGGTAGTTAAAAACTTAACCATTTTCTCGAACGAGTCGTAACCATAATAGTCATCAGCATTAATAACGCAAAATGGCTCGTTAATTTGGTTGCGGGCAGCTAAAACAGCGTGGGCAGTACCCCATGGTTTAGCACGCTCAATTTCTTTATCAATACCAAATTGTTTCAGGTCGAAGCTTTGGTAAACGTAGTCGGTTTCAATACGGCCTTTTAGTTTTGGCTCAAAAATAGCTTTAAACGGCTCGGCAAATTCCTCACGAATGATAAAGCTAACTTTACCAAAGCCAGCTTTAATAGCGTCATAAATTGAGTAATCAATAATGGTTTCGCCGTTTGGGCCAAAGCCATCAATTTGCTTCATGCTGCCGTAGCGGCTGGCCATTCCTGCGGCCAAAATTAATAATGTTGGTTTCATAATCATTGTTGGGCTTAAGGCCCGGTATTGTCAAACGTTAATAAGGTTAAAATGTTTATTTGATGTATCTGAAATCCTGGCCGTCTTTAATGTTCAGCAAGGTTTCATAGATCATGCGGATCACGTTGTCGCAATCTTCTTTATGAACCATCTCGACAGTAGTGTGCATATAGCGCAATGGCAATGATATCAATGCCGATGGCACACCGTCATTCGAGTAAGCAAAGGCATCGGTATCAGTACCTGTTGAGCGTGACGAAGCCTGGCGCTGAAATGGAATGCCCGCTTTCTCAGCACTTTCCATCAGTAGTTTATTCAGGTTGTTTTGTACAGCAGGTGCATAAGAAACCACCGGACCGCGACCGCAGGCCAGATCGCCCTGTACAATTTTACTGATCATCGGGGTTTGGGTGTCGTGGGTAACGTCAGTAACAATGGCTACGTTTGGTTTGATACGATGAGCGATCATTTCGGCACCGCGCAAGCCAATCTCTTCCTGCACCGCATTTACAATATACAGGCCAAAAGGCAATTTCTTTTTATTTTCTTTCAGCAAACGCGCAACCTCGGCAATCATGAAGCCACCCACGCGGTTATCTAACGCGCGACCAACGTAGTAGCGATCATTCAATACGATGAACTCGTCCTCATAAGTGATCACGCAGCCCACATGAATACCTAGGTTCTCCACTTCTTCTTTTGAAGTAGCGCCGCAATCAAGGAAAATATTTTTAAGGGTAGGAGCTTCCTCTTTCTCGCCGCCCAGACGGGTATGTATAGCCGGCCAGCCAAATACGGCTTTAACAATACCTTTTTCAGTGTGGATGTTAACGCGTTTTGATGGAGCTATCTGATGATCAGAACCACCATTACGGATCACATAGATCAAACCATCGTTAGTGATGTAATTTACAAACCAGGAGATCTCATCGGCGTGAGCCTCAATAACAACTTTGTATTCGGCTTTTGGGTTAATGACAGCAACGGCGGTACCATAATTGTCTACATAATGATCATCAACATAAGGCTTAATATAATCAAGCCATAATTCCTGGCCCTTCCACTCAAAACCGGTTGGCGAGGCGTTGTTTATATATCTTTCAAGAAACTGTAACGACTTGTCGGTCACTACTGCTACGTGTTCTTTTTTATCGGATTTTTTCTTAGCCATAAATGTACTTCAGGGCCTTTTAAACCCCTGGCTGCAAATATAGTAAAGCATTGCTAAGCTGAAAGAAAAAAGCTAAGCGGCGGATAGCGATCATATGCGGATGATCTTTTCCATGATCTCGTAATCAAAACCATGCTTTGAAAACAGCTTGCCGGTATGCTCAAAACCAAACCGCAAATAAAACCCAATGGCCGACACCCGGGCATTACACCAAATGCGCCTAGCGCCGTCGTTAACAGCAAATTCAGTAATACGATTTAGCAAGGCAGTACCCACGCCCACACCCTGCGCGTGAGCAATCACTGCAAACTTTCTGAACTGAAAATCGTCGCCATCCTGAAACAGTGATACCACACCTACCAGATCATTGCCCTGAAATGCCGCAAAGTGATAGCCGTATTTATCCTCATCCATCTCCATTTCATACAAGGCAGATTCAGGATAGAGCACTTCTCGGCGCAGTCGCCAGGTTAGTTCGGGGCGTATTTGTTCGATGGATAGCATAGATAAAATGTTAGATATATAAAGACCAAATAATCAAAAGCCGGTGCTTTTTCCTTTACCTTCATTAATTAAATCTGAACCCGATAGCTATCGGGGCAAATATCTGAATTCCGAAATCTTACAACGGTATATTCCCGTGTTTCTTTCTGGGATTATTAACCACTTTATTTTCCAGCATCTTAAACGCATGTATCAGTTTTAAGCGGGTTTCTGAGGGCTCAATCACCTCGTCAATAAAGCCACGCTCGGCAGCGCGGTAAGGGTTGGCGAATATTTCAGAGTATAACTGCTCCTTTTCTTTCCACTTGGCATCCGGGTCTTCAGCGTGGTTTATTTCACGTTTAAAGATGATCTCGGCAGCGCCTTTGGCGCCCATCACCGCAATTTCGGCCGATGGCCAGGCAAAGTTCATGTCGGCGCCGGTGTGTTTAGAGTTCATCACGTCGTAAGCGCCACCATAGGCTTTGCGGGTAATCACCGTAACACGCGGAACGGTAGCCTCGCAGAAAGCATAAAGCAGTTTAGCACCGTTGGTGATAATGGCATTCCACTCCTGGTCTGTGCCCGGTAAAAAGCCCGGTACATCTTCAATAACCAGCAAGGGGATATTAAAGCTATCGCAAAAACGTACAAAGCGCGCGCCTTTAGTTGATGAATGCCTATCCAGCACCCCGGCCAGAAACGCCGGCTGATTAGCCACAATACCAACGCTGCGGCCTGCCAACCGGCCGAACCCCACAACTATGTTTTCAGCAAAATCTTTATGTACCTCAAGGAATGAATCAGCATCTATTAAATGTGCAATAACCTCGCGGATGTCATACGGTTGTAGCGCCGTTTCTGGTAAAAGCGTATTTAGCTCCGGACGCAACTCGTTCGTTGGTTCATAAGGTAGTGCCGGTGCTTTATCCTCGCAGTTTTGCGGTATATAGCTTAGCAGCTTTTTGATATGTTGGATGGCATCTATCTCATTAGCACAAGCAAAATGCGTAACGCCCGATTTACCGGCATGGGTATTGGCGCCGCCCAATTCTTCAGAAGTCACTATTTCGTGTGTAACCGTTTTTACCACATTGGGGCCGGTCACAAACATGTATGAGGTATGCTCAACCATCAAAATAAAATCAGTAATTGCAGGCGAGTATACTGCACCACCCGCACAAGGCCCCATAATAGCCGAGATTTGCGGAACTACACCTGAAGCCTGTGTATTGCGATAAAAAATATCGGCGTAGCCACCCAAAGAAACCACACCCTCCTGAATACGCGCACCGCCCGAGTCGCACAAGCCGATAACGGGTGCGCCATTTTTCATTGCCAGCTCCATAATCTTGCAGATCTTTTCGGCATGGGTTTC
>Ga0153956_1002289_pt1 | contig 14500 bp, 10 predicted proteins | sample TSFL040MetaG_FD_104704 | JGI IMG/M metagenome (GOLD analysis project Ga0153956, IMG submission 104704) | Attine ant fungus gardens microbial communities from Florida, USA - TSFL040 MetaG | ecosystem: Host-associated > Fungi > Mycelium > Unclassified | place: USA: Florida, Wekiwa Springs... | reverse complement strand
CTGGGCTGGCTCACGACGCGGCTGCTCGCCCCGCTGTGGGGCGCGCTGGGCTGGGCCGTGGTGCTGAGTTTCCTGCTGTTCCCGGTGCACGTGCGCCTGACCCGGGCGCTCAAGCACCGCGCCAGCCTCTCGGCCGGCATCATCACCGCGCTCACGCCCTTCGTGATCGTCGCGCCGCTGTCCGTGCTGGGCGTGGTGTTCGCACGGCAGGTCAGCGTGCTGGTCGGTTACCTCAAGGATCACTCTTTGCTGTCGCTCTCGGGCTGGCTCGAGCGCCTCGACCGGATTCCGCTGCTCGGCCGGCTGGTGCGCTGGGCGCAGGACAACACGCCGGTCAGCACCCGGCAGGTGGAGGAGTGGGCCGGGAACGCGGCCCATGGCGTGCTGGAAGGCGCCGCGAGCGCATCCGGGCAGCTGGTGGTGGGCGTGGCCGGCACCGTGGTGACTTTCGTCCTGGCCTTGTTCCTGCTGTTCTTCCTGCTGCGCGACGGCCGCCTCATGGTGCGTTCGCTGGTGCGTCTCGTGCCCATGGAGCGCGAGCCGCTGGACCGGCTGGTGCACGACCTGGCCACGGTGCTGCGCGCGGTGGTGTTCGGCACCGTGATGACCGCCGTGCTGCAGGGCGTTTTCGTCGGCGTCGCCTGGGCCATCGTCGGCCTGCCCTCGCCGGTGGTGTTCGGCGCGCTGACAGCGGCGGCGGCCCTCATTCCGGCGGTGGGCAGCGCGGTGGTGCTGGTGCCGGCCATCGTGTACCTGGCGGTCGTCGGCCACTGGGGCAGCGTGATTTTCCTGCTGGTGTGGACCGGCCTGCTGGCCCTGGGCGAGCAGCTGGTGCGGCCCATCCTGACTTCGCGCCACGCCGAGGTCCCGGCGCTGGCCGTGTTCGTGGGCGCCATCGGTGGCGTATCCGCCTTCGGCTTCATCGGCTTCGTCATCGGGCCGGTGCTGATCAACCTCGTGATCACGCTCATCCGGCTGGCCGGGGAGTGGGTCCGCAAGGAATCCTAGACGGACTCCGCGCCGGTACCACCGGGCCCGTTAGCGTAGAATACGCGGGCTCATGGACCTTACTCCCATCCTCGATTCCCTGAACGACGCGCAGCGCGATGCGGTCACCGCCCCGACCGGCCCCGTGCTGGTGCTGGCCGGTGCCGGCAGCGGCAAGACCCGCGTCCTGATCCACCGCCTGGCCTGGCTCAACGAGGTCGAGCATGTGCCGCCCTACGCCATGCTGGCGGTGACCTTCACCAACAAGGCCGCCGCCGAAATGCGGGGGCGCATCGAGCAGCTGCTGGGCCCCACGGCCGGGGCACTCTGGATCGGCACTTTCCACGGCATCGCCCACCGCCTGCTGCGCCTGCACTGGCGCGAGGCCGGGCTGCCGCAGGCCTTCCAGATCCTCGACAGCGAGGACCAGCTGCGCCTGATCAAGAAGCTCGTCAAGGCCCAGGACCTCGACGACTCCCGCTGGGTGCCGAAGGAAATCCAGTGGTTCATCAATGGCAACAAGGACGAGGGGCTGCGCCCCGCGCACCTGAAGGACCACGGCGATCCCACCCGGCGCCAGATGATCAGGCTCTACGGCGACTATGAGGACGCCTGCAGCCGCGCCGGGGTGGTCGACTTCGCCGAACTGCTGCTGCGCGCCTTTGAACTGTGGCGCGACCACCCGGGACTGCTGCAGCACTACCGCCAGCGCTTCCGCCACATCCTGATCGACGAGTTCCAGGACACCAATGCCATCCAGTACAACTGGGTGAAACTGCTGTGCGGCCAGGAGGTCCAGCCCTTCGCGGTCGGCGACGACGACCAGTCCATCTACGGCTGGCGCGGCGCGCGGGTGGAAAACCTGCACAAGTTCCAGCAGGACTTTCCCAGCGCGAAACTGGTGCGCCTGGAGCAGAACTACCGTTCCACCTCGACCATCCTCGACGGCGCCAACGCCCTGATCGCCCGCAACAACGGCCGACTGGGCAAGACGCTGTGGACCAGCGGCGCCAAGGGCGATCCCATCCGCATCTACGCCGCCTTCAATGAGCGCGACGAGGCCGACTTCGTCCTGCAGCGCATCCGCGACTGGATGCACCACGGCGGCGCGCGCAGCCAGGTTGCCATCCTGTACCGCTCGAACGCGCAGTCGCGGGTATTTGAAGAAGCGTTCCTGTCCGCACGCATCCCGTACAAGGTGTACGGCGGCCTGCGGTTCTTCGAGCGCGCCGAAATCAAGGACGCGCTGGCCTACCTGCGCCTGATCGCCAACCGTGCCGACGACGCCTCCTTCGAGCGCGTGGTGAACCTGCCCACCCGTGGCATCGGCGCCCGCAGCCTCGACATCGTGCGCGAACAGGCCCGCGGCGCGGGCTCCAGCCTGTGGGACGCCGCCTGCAGCTGCATCGGCAGCAATGCCCTGGGCACCAAGGCGGCCACCGCCATGCACGGCTTCCTGGCGCTCATCGAGCGCCTGGAGCGGGAAATCCGCGAACTCGTGCTGCACGAGCAGGTTGACCACGTGATCAACGCCTCGGGCCTGCTGGAATTTCACCGGCGCGAAAAGGCCGACAAGGGCGAAGCGCGCGCCGAGAACCTGCTGGAGCTCGTCAGCGCCGCCCGCGGCTTCACCGGCGAGGGCACGGAGGACATGCCGCCGCTGCAGGCGTTCCTCGCCCACGCGGTGCTGGAATCCGGCGAAGGCCAGGCCGATGCCTGGGAGGACTGCGTGCAGATGATGACCCTGCACACCGCCAAGGGCCTGGAGTTCCCGGTGGTATTCCTGTCCGGCATGGAGGACGGGCTGTTCCCGCACCAGCGCGCGCTGAACGACAGCGACGGCCTGGAGGAGGAACGCCGCCTGGCCTATGTGGGCATGACCCGCGCCATGCGGCAGCTGTACCTGACCTACGCGGAACAGCGCCGCCTGCACGGCATGGACTCCTATGGCACGCCCTCGCGTTTCATCAGGGAAGTCCCGGCCGAACTTACGGAGGAGGTCCGCCCCCGCGCCCAGCTGGCCCGGCCCGTCATGGCCGCGCGCTTCCGCAGTGCCATCGGTGCGTCCGCCGAATCCGACGGCGCGCCGGGCATGGGCCTGGGCGCCCGCGTGCGGCACGGCAAGTTCGGCGAGGGGGTGATCCTGAACCTCGAAGGCAATGGCGCGCACGCGCGGGTGCAGGTGAACTTCGAGCGCCAGGGCACCAAGTGGCTGATGCTCCAGTACGCAAACCTCGAACGCATATGAACAAGGACGCCGGGCCCGCATGAAAATCGTCATCCTGGGGGCCGGTCAGGTCGGCCGCAGCGTCGCCTACCAGCTGTCGCGCGAGGAAGCCAACGAAGTCACCGTGGTCGACAGCAACGAAGAGGTGCTGCGCGACCTGCAGGACCGCATCGACATCCGCACGGTCGCCGGGCATGCCTCCTGGCCCACCACGCTCGAGGCGGCGGGTGTCAACGAGGCTGACATCCTCATCGCCCTCACCAGCAGCGATGAAGTGAACATCATGGCCTGCGAGGTGGCCTACACCCTGTACCGCACCCCCACCAAGATCGCCCGCATCCGTGCGCCCGAATACACCGAGCGCCCCGAGCTGTATGCCGAGGGCGCGCTGCCGGTGGACCATTTCATCAGCCCCGAATGGCTGGTGACGGAGCACATCCGGCGGCTCATCGACTTCCCCGGCACGCTGCAGGTGCTGGACTTCGCCGACGGCAAGGTGCAGCTGGTCAGCGTACGCGCCCGGCGCGACGGCAAGCTGGTGGGCCGGTGCCTGCGCGAGATCCGCGAGCACAACCCCGGCACCGAGGCACGCGTGGTCGCCATCTACCGCCAGGGCAAGGGCGTGCGGCCCGACGGCGACACCGTCATCGAGGATGGCGATGAGGTGTTCTTCCTGGCCGGTGCCGACTACATCCGCCATGTGATGACCGAAATGCGCAAGGACGAGGCGCCCTCGCGGCGTATCGTGATCGCCGGCGCGGGCAACATCGGCCTGCGGCTGGCGCGCGCCGTGGAAAAGACCAGCCAGGTGAAGCTCATCGAGCGCGACGCCACCCGCGCCCGCCGGGCCTCGGAACTGCTGGAGAACACCATCGTGCTGCACGGGGACGCCGCCGATGAAGAACTGCTGATCGAGGAGAACATCGACAGCGTGGATGTGTTCGTCGCCCTGACCAACCGCGAGGAGGCGAACATCCTGTCCGCCATGCTGGCCAAGCGCCTGGGCGCGCGCAAGGTCATGGCGCTGGTCAACAAGCCCTCCTATGCCGAGCTGATCGAAAGCGGCAGCATCGATCTCGCCATCTCGCCGCAGACCATCACCATCGGCTCGCTGCTGGAGCACGTGCGCCGGGCCGACGTCGTCAAGGTCCACTCGTTGCGCCGCGGCGCCGCCGAGGCCCTGGAAACCATCGTGCACGGCACGGAGCACAGCTCGTTCGTGGCGGGGCGCAAGGTCGAGGACATCAAGCTGCCCGAGGGCGCCACCATCGGCGCGCTGGTGCGCGGCGACGACGTGATCATGTGCCACCACGACACGGTGGTGCAGGAGAACGACCACGTGATCCTGTTCCTGCCGGACCGGCGGCACGTGGACGCCATCGAGCGGCTGTTCATGGGAAACCTGACGCGATGAGCGTGCCGGCGCGGACCGCCCCGCGGCGCGGACACGGGGGGCCGTCATGCTGGGCGTGATCCACGTGCTGGGCCTGATCCTCGCCGCCTTCGGCGCCACCTTCGCGCTGCCGCTCGTGACCTCGATCATCAACGAGGACGGCACCGCGCTGGCCTTCCTGCTGAGCGGCGCCGCCACCAGCGGCCTGGGGCTGCTGATCGCCGCCGCCAGCCGCCACCACGCCCGCGAGCTGCGGCCGCGGGACGGCTTCCTGCTGGTGACCCTGGTGTGGGTGCTGATGTCGCTGTCGGCAAGCCTGCCGCTGCTGTTGCTGCTGCCGAAGCTGCCGTTCACCAGCGCCTACTTCGAGGCCATGTCGGGCCTCACCACCACCGGCGTGACGCGCCTGTCCGGGCTCGACACCCTGGCGCCGGCCATCAATGTCTGGCGCTGCTGCCTGCAGTGGCTGGGCGGCCTGGGGATGATCGTGCTGGCGCTGGCGGTGCTGCCGCTGCTGGGCGTCGGCGGCATGCAGCTGTACAAGGCCGAGACCCCGGGGCCGGTGAAGGACGCGAAAATGACCCCGCGCATCACCGGCACCGCCAAGTCCTTGTGGCTCACCTACGTGGTGGTCACCGCGGCCGGCATGGTGGCCCTGAAGCTGGCGGGCATGGACTGGCTGGACGCCGTCTGCCACGGCTTCACCGCCATCGGCCTGGGCGCCTTTTCCAACCACGACGCCAACATCGCCTACTTCGCCTCCCCGCAGATCGAGCTCACCCTCACCATCCTCACGCTGATCGCCGCGCTGGGCTTCGCACGGCACTTCGTGGCCCTGCGCCACCTGTCGCTCGAGGTCTACGCCCGCGACCCGGAAGTACGCGCCATGCTGGTGCTGCTGGCCGGCAGTGTCATCGGCATCGCGATGCTGCTCGACTTCAACCATGTGTATCCCAGCTTCGCCATCGACCTGGAGCACGCGCTGTTCAACGTGGTGTCCACCGGCACCACCAGCGGCATGGTGTCGCAGGACTACACCCGCTGGCCCGCCTTCGCACCCTGGTGGCTGCTGTTCCTGTCCTGCGTGACGTCCATCACCGGCTCCGCCGGCGGCGGCATCAAGATGTTCCGCACCCTGCTGCTGGCCCGCCAGGCCGGCCGCGAGGTGAAGGTACTGGTGCATCCCAGCGCGGTGGCACCAGTGCGTATCGGCGGCCGGCCGGTACCCGAGCGCATCGGCCTGTCGGTGCTTGCGTTCATCTTCCTGTACTTCATGACCGCCGCCCTCCTGACCTTCGTACTGCTGCTGTCGGGGCTCGACTTCCAGTCGTCCCTCGGCGCCATCATCTCGACGTTGAACAACACCGGTTCAGGCCTCGGGGTCGTGGGGCCGGGTCATACCTACCAGGCGTTGACCCAGTTCCAGGCCTGGATATGCACCCTGGCCATGCTGCTGGGCCGGCTGGAGATCTTCAGCGTGCTGGTGCTGTTCACGCCGATGTTCTGGCGCAAGTAAGCCCGGCGCTCCGGCCCGGCTGCAGGCAGCGGGCAGCTGGCCTTCGTTAAGTAAAACGCGGATGCCGGCATTGCGGGCCGGCGCCGGCCGATGCCTGTTGAGTTCTCAACAGGAGTAGAATACGGCCAAGTGAGGGCAATTCGGGAGACCGTCATGCGCTACGGCAAACGAATTACATCACGGCGCCGGGCCGGATCAGGCCCGCGTATTTTCCTGGCGAAACTGCTGCTGGGCGCCTTGAGCTTGCCGATGCTGTGCGGCAACGCCTGGGGTGCCGATCCGCCAAGCGCGCGTTTCAGCCGCGTGATCATTCCAGAGCGCCCACGGGCGGGTCTCAACGAACATCTGAGCCTGGCCACGCCACCGGACGTCACCTCCCTGATCGGCTCCTGGGCCGCAGGCGACCGCGCCCCCTCGGAAATGGTGCGGGCCTTCGCCCGGCAGCACTCGCGTCGCGAGGGTATTCCCCTGGTGACGCTGCATCAGGACGTGACCGGCAACTCCCGGCTGGTCATGGGCCTCAATGGCAACGGCCACCCCGGCCTGTGGTGGAACAAGCGCTTCTGAGGCCGGGTAGAAGTCCGGATGCTTCGCCGGCGGCGAAGCCTCAGTGGCGGTGCCGGCTGGCGTTGATCTGGTCGCGCAGGGACTGGGCCGCGACCCGGGCGGCGGTGGTGAAGTCCTCACCGGAGGAGGCATACAGGATGGCGCGCGAACTGCTGATCATCAGACCCGTGCCATCCCGGGTCTGGCCGTTTTTCACCACGGCCTCGACATCCCCGCCCTGGGCACCGACGCCCGGCACCAACAGCGGCATGTCGCCCACGATGGCCCGCACCTCCGCCAATTCCTTGGGGTAGGTGGCGCCCACCACCAGGCAGCAGTTGCCGTTGGCGTTCCAGCGCGCGGTGGCCATCTCGGCCACCCTCTGGTACAGCGTACGGCCACCGACGTCGAGGTCCTGCAGGTCGCGCGCACCCGGGTTGGAGGTCCGGCACAGCACGATCACGCCGCGGTCGGCGTACTTGAGGAACGGCTGCAGCGAATCCGTGCCCAGGTAGGGATTCACGGTCACGGCATCGGCTTCGTAGCGCTCGAAGGCCTCCGCGGCATAGCGGGCCGCGGTGTTGCCGACATCACCGCGCTTGCTGTCCAGGATCACCGGGATGTCCGGGTGCTTCTGGCGTATGTATTCAATGGTGCGCTCCAGCTGGTGCTCGGCATCGCAGGCCGCGTAGTGCGCAAACTGCGGCTTGTAGGCGCATACCAGGTGCGCGGTGGCATCGATGATGGCCTTGTTGAACTGGAAGATCGGCGCCGGCCCGCCCGTAAGGTGCGCGGGAAAGCGTTCCGGTTCCGGGTCCAGCCCGACGCACACCAGCGAATCATTGCGCTTCCAGGCCGCGCGCAGCTTGTCCATGAAGGTCATCAGGCCACCAGCTCCGGGTGTTTCCGGCCATGCTTTTTGAGGTACACGAGCAGGATCGAGATCGCCGCGGGCGTGATGCCCGGGATGCGGCTGGCCTGACCCACGGTCAGAGGGCGCACCGCCGCCAGCCGCTGGCGCACCTCGGTGGACAGCCCCGGCACGCCTGAGTAGTCGAGATCTCCCGGCACGAGCTGGTTCTCGCTGCGCTGCTGGCGCTCGACCTCCTGCTGCTGGCGCTCGATGTAGCCCTCGTACTTGGCATGGACTTCCATCTGCAGGGCCACCTGCGCGGGCAGGCGGTCGTCGATCACAGCCAGCGCGGCATCCCCGGCGGCCTCGGGCGCAGTATCCGCAAGGGGCGCACCAATCAATTCCAGGACATCCCCGTAGGACACCCCCGGCCGGCGCAGCAGTTCCAGGGCACTGACGTTCTGGGTCAGCGCTGTCCCCTGGAGCACGCGCTCAGTAAAGGCCGGCGGTACGGCCGCGGGGGCGATACGGGTGGTCGTGAGACGCGACAGCTCCCGCTGCGCGCCCTCACGCTTGAGGTTGAACAACCGCCAGCGTTCGTCATCGACCAGGCCAAGCTCCCGGCCGACGGGGGTAAGCCGCAGGTCCGCGTTGTCCTCGCGCAGCAGCAGGCGGTGCTCGGCGCGGCTGGTGAACATGCGGTAGGGCTCAGGCGCGCCACGGGTGGTGAGGTCATCCACCAGCACCCCCAGGTAGGCCTGCCCGCGGGCAGGCACCCAGGGCTCGCGCCCCCGCACCTGCTGCAAGGCGTTGATCCCGGCCAGCAGGCCCTGGGCCGCGGCCTCCTCGTAACCGGTGGTGCCATTGATCTGGCCGGCGAAAAACAGCCCCCCGATGAACTTGGTCTCCAGCGAGGGCTTGAGGTCGCGGGGGTCGAAAAAGTCGTATTCGATGGCGTAGCCGGGACGGGTCAGGTGCGCCCGTTCGAAACCCCGGATGGAACGCACGAAGGCGTACTGGACATCGAAGGGCAGGCTGGTGGAAATGCCGTTGGGGTACACCTCGTGGGTGTCCAGGCCCTCCGGCTCCACGAAAATCTGGTGCGAACTCTTGCCGGCAAAGCGGACGATCTTGTCTTCCACCGACGGGCAGTAGCGCGGACCCACGCCTTCGATCACCCCGGTGTACATGGGCGAACGATCCGTGGCGGCCCGGATCAGCTCATGGGTGCGTTCATTCGTCTCAGTTATGAAACAATTGAGCTGCTTTGGATGCTCATTAGCTCGTCCAAGGAACGAAAATACCGGCACCGGATCGTCGCCCGGCTGCGTGGCCAGGACGGAAAAGTCGATACTGCGGCCGTCGATGCGCGGCGGGGTCCCGGTCTTGAGGCGCCCGACCCGCAGCGGCAGGGCGCGCAGGCGCTCGCTCAGGCGGTTGGACGGCGGATCGCCTGCCCGGCCCCCGGCATAGTTTTCCAGGCCCACGTGGATGCGGCCGCCGAGAAAGGTCCCCACGGTCAGCACCACCGCCGGCGCCTGGAACACCAGGCCCGAAACAGTCACCACGCCCTGGATGCGGTCGCCCTCGATCACCAGGTCGGCGACTTCCTGCTGGAACAGGTCGAGGCCGGGTTGGTTTTCCAGCACCCCGCGGATGGCCTTGCGGTACAGCACCCGGTCGGCCTGGGCGCGGGTAGCCCGCACGGCCGGCCCCTTGCTGGCGTTCAGGGTGCGGAACTGGATGCCGGCGCGATCCGCGGCCCGGGCCATGACGCCGCCGAGCGCGTCGATTTCCCGCACCAGGTGGCCTTTGCCGATGCCGCCGATGGCGGGGTTGCAGCTCATCTGCCCCAAGGTATCGATGCTGTGGGTCAGGAGCAGGGTACGCGCACCCCCGCGCGCGGCCGCCAGGGCAGCCTCGGTGCCGGCGTGACCGCCGCCGACGACGATCACCTGATAGGGGTGTGCAAAGCGCATGGGGACAGATTACTTAAGCGGGACAACGGGTTAGGGTGGGAGATTGTACCTGACCCCGATCTGTACATGTCTGCGGAGACATATATGGGAAACGCCGTTTTCTATACATTACCCCGATGACAACCGACAGGGCCTGGCTGGCGGAGGCGATGCGGCGCATCGCCGCGGACTTCAATCGCTCCGCCGATACGCACCTGGTGCGGGTGGAGCTGCCGCGCCACCCCGGCATCACGCTGTACCTCAAGGATGAGAGCACGCATCCCACCGGCAATCTCAAGCACCGGCTGGCGCGCTCCTTGTTCCTGTTCGCACTGTGCAATGAGTGGATCGGACCGGGGACCACGGTCATCGAGTCCTCCTCGGGATCCACCGCGGTATCCGAAGCCTACGTGGCAAAGCTCCTGGGATTGCGCTTCATCGCCGTGGTCCCCAGAACCACGGCCCAGCCGAAACTGGATGCCATCCGGTTCCATGGTGGAGAAATCCACGCCGTCGACGACCCCCGCAGCGTGTACGAGGTCGCGCAGCGCCTCGCGCGCGAGACCGGCGGACACTACATGGACCAGTTCACCTACGCGGAACGGGCCACGGACTGGCGCGGCAACAACAACATCGCCGAAAGCATCTTCACGCAGCTCGCCGAGGAAGAGCACCCCATCCCGACCTGGGTGGTGTGCGGCGCCGGCACCGGCGGCACCTCCGCCACCATCGGCCGCTACATCCGCTATCAGCGCCACCACACGCGCCTGTGCGTCGCCGATCCGGTGAATTCGGTGTTTCACCTGCACCACGCCGATCCACGGGTCACGGCGCTGCCGGAGGGTTGCGCCACGATCATCGAAGGCATCGGCCGGCCGCGGGTCGAACCCAGCTTCGTGCGCACTGTCATCGATCGCATGATGACGGTGGCGGACGCCGACAGCATCGGTGCGATGCGCGGGATCTCGGCCGTCCTGGGCCGCCAGGTCGGCGGCTCCACCGGCACCAGCATCTGGGCCTGCATGCGCCTGGTCGAGGAAATGCAGGCCCAGGGCAAGGCCGGCTCTGTCGTCACGCTGTTGTGCGACGGCGGCGAGCGCTACGCCCACACTTATTACAACGACACCTGGCTTGCGGATTGCGGCATTGACTGGCGGCCCGCCGCGCAGCGCACCGCCGGGTTCTTCGGGCGTTAGTTTCCGCCTCAGGTCACCGCGTAGTAATCGAACACCGACTGCGCGCCGCGCCGCTCGCCCTTGCCGACGAACAGGGTGCGGTTGAGCCAGTCATGCGGCCCGGCGGGTGCCTCGAACCGTGGGGTCACGCGGCAGTAGGTATCTTCCGGCGCCACGGCCTGACCAGCCTCGATACGAGCCAGCACCTCGGGCGATGACCAGGCAATGCCGCGGTTGTGGATGTAGACCGGCGTGCCGTCGGCCGCCTCCAGCTGGTAGTGCGCCTCGAAGTCCACCAGGCCTCCCGGCCAGATCAAGGGCCAGTCCCCGCCCGACTGGGGCAGTACCCGGCCCGTGAGGCGCGGACCCAGGATCTCACCACCCTGGACGGCGACGAAACCGCGCACCCCGCCCTTGAAGGCCGGCTCGAATCGCAGCCGCGGACCGGCATCGAACCGCAGCACGATGCGGAAGGCAAACTCCAGACCTGGTGGTGCCAGATCGTCAAAGGGTGCTGGTTGAGCCATCGAAAGCCTCCCGATCCGTTTCCCGCCGCAAGGTCAGCAGCAACGCGCCCAGTATCAAAAATCCCGCCAGCACCAGGATCCCCGCCCGATGGCTGCCGCTCGCCTCAAGCAGACGGCCAAGCAGCAGGGGACCCACGATGCCTCCGGTGGTGCCGGCCATGCTGATGGCGGCAATGACCCCAACGGGTGCCTGACCACCACCGATGCCCAATGCCGCGGGCAGTGCCCAGAACACGCCCTGGGTGGCGCCCAACCCGAAGCCCGTCACCACCAGCAGCGCAAACGCCATGGCCCCGGGAGGTAAAAACACCGCGACGGCCAGCGCGAGTCCTGCAAGCAGTGCTCCCGCGGCCGTGTGCATGCGGCGTTCGCCACGACGATCGGAGTGCCGTGCATTCAGGAACAATCCCGCCACCAGGCCGGCCTGGGGCAGGGCACTGAGGATACCTATCAGCGCTTCGCTGTGGGTGAAGGCCATCTGGCGCACCATCTGCGGCAGCCAGTAGGTCAGGGCATAGGCGCCGGTCATCACCAGGAACCACACCACGGCGCACAGCCAGATCCGCGCATCACGGCAGGCGGCCGCAAAACCCGGCGTGCGCGCCGTGACCGTGCTCGCCTCGGCCGCGATCGCGGCTTCCAGCTGCCGGCCGGTCTCACCCTTCAGCCAGAAGGCGCGGGAGGGCCGATCAACGAAGTACAGTGCGGCGGTGACCGCCATCACGAAGTTGGGCACCGTCGACACCAGGAACATCCAGCGCCAGGGGGCAATGCCGAGCGGGTTGTGCATACCCAGCAGCACGCCACACAGCGGCCCCCCGACAACCAGCGACAGCGGCACCGCGGACAGCGCCACCGCCATGGCACGCGCGCGCGTCGCCAGTGGGGTCCACTGGCTGATATACCAGGTCATGCCGGGAGCAAAGCCAGCCTCGCCCAGGCCGAGTACAAAGCGGGCCGTGTAAAAATCGCCCGGGCCCCGCAGGCGCGACATCAGGATGCCGGCAACGCCCCAGACGGCCATGGACAACAGCAGCCAGCAGCGGATGCCGACTTTGCGCAGCAGCAGGGCGTGGGGGTACTGGAACAGCAGGTAGGCGATGAAAAACACACTGACGCCAAGGCCGAACCGGGTAGGCGACAGGCCGATGTCCAGCGACATGGGCGGCCCGGCGAAACTGACGTTCAGGCGGTCGACGCCATTGACCAGGGTCACGCCGGCAATGGGCAGCAGCAGGTACCAGGCCGTCCTGCGGTACAACGCCTCGCCGCTGGCCTGCGGGCCGGTCGTATTCATCCGGGGCCTTGGCATCGGGTGGCGAGGGCTTAAAACGTCGAGCGCGTGGTGGCACCGTCCACCACGATGCTCTGGCCGGTGATATAGCCGGCATACTCGCTGCACAGCCAGGTGACGAGCGCGCCGACGTCGCGCGGATCACCGAAGCGGCGCGCGGGTATCTGGTGCAGTTCGACGAATTTCTGCACCTCGGCGTCGTAGCTGGTGCCGTTGCGGCGCGCATTTTCAGTGAACTGATCGTGAACCGCTGCCGTGTGGAACATGCCGGGCAGCACGTTGTTGAGGGTCACGTTATCGGCAGCGACCCGGCGCGCCACCGCACCGGTGTAGTTGACCAGCGCGGCACGCGGCGCGCCACTCAGCAGCCGCAGCTCCAGCGGGTATTTGGCCGCGATGGTCGCGATATTCACGATCCGGCCCCAGCGCCGGCGCTGCATGGCCGGCAGCACGGCCTCGATGAACTGCAGTGGGCTCATGAGCCCGGTGGCAAGGCTCGCCTGCCATTGCTCCATGGTGATGGCGCGATGGTCCGGCGTCAGCGGCGGCGGCGAGCAGGTGGCCACCAGGATGTCCGGATCGGGACAGACCGCGAGAATCCGCAGCCTGCCTTCATCGGTGCTGTGGTCCGCCACGACGGTCTCGACGCGCACGCCGTGCTGCCGCCGGATTTCCTGCGCCGTCTCCTCCAGCCGCTCCGCGCCCCGCGCGGTGAGCACGAGGTCCACGCCCTCGGCGGCGAGCAGACTCGCCGCGGCCCGTCCCATGCCGGCGCTCGCGCCATTGACGAGGGCTCGTCGCCCCGAAATGCCCATGTCCATGTCATTACCCGTCGCGGCTTGTTACTGAGTAGCCGACAATGCCGCGTTGCAGGATCGGGCGCAAATAAAAAGGGCGCCTATGCTTTCGCAGGGGCGCCCCGGTCCAGACGACCTTGTCAGGGCCTTACTTGAAGCTCTTCTTGAACTGGATTTCAACCGACCGCGGCGCGGCGGGCAGGCCGTAGACCTGGCCCTGCTGGGTGTTGCCCGACAGGTCGAAGTTGGAAACGTACCAAAGCCTGTTCGCCAGGTTGGTACCGATCAGCGCCAGTTCCCAGTTGCCGGTGGCGTTCTTGTAGGTCAGGCGACCGTTGAGTTCCGGGTGGCCGGGGTTGTAGCTGTTGGCATCGTTGTTGGCGTTGGTGAAGAACCCGGCGCCATAGCTGTAGTCCAGCCGCGGCGTCAGCGTACCCCAGGTCATCACCGGGATTTCATACTGCGCCCCCAGGCTCCACTTCAGGGGCTGGAAATTCTGCCCATCGGCGCCATCGGGAATCCTGGTGTTTATGTCGAGATAGGTGTACTTGAAGTGCTGCTTGCTGAAGCTGGCATCCGCCGAGAAGCCTCCCAGGTGGTATGAGGCCTCCAGTTCGACACCGTAGATCCGGGAATTTCCCGCATTGGTCGGGAAGGCGCAGGGCGCCGGATTGGTGAACTGCGGGCAGTACAGCAGCGAGACCTGCATGTCCTTGTACTTCTCGTAGAAGGCCGACGCGTTGACCCGCAGGCTGCGGTCGAACCAGTCGGTCTTGGCGCCCAGTTCGTACGACGTCAGGGTCTCCGGGTTGAAGGTCGCGACCTGCGACGGGAAGAACGGCCGCGGATTGACACCACCGCCCTTGAAGCCGGTGGACACGCTGGCGTAGGTCATGAGGTTGTCGTTCCAGCGGTAGTCCAGGTTCGCACGCCAGTCGACCTTGGAGCCCGTGTACGACTTGCTGGTGCCGGAAAAGCCCGGCGCGAAGAAGTTGCTGTCGATCACGCCGGTGGCATTCACCACGGCCGGCGGATTGTGGCGGACGTAGGTGTACTCCTTGTCCTGGTGGGTGTAACGCACGCCGGCATTGAAATCCAGGCCATCGGTGATGTGCCAGGTGCCGTTGGCAAAAGCGGCATAGACCTTTTCACGCACCGGGTCATCCTGGATGAACTCGAACTGCGTGTTCGGGATGGCGTAGTCGAGGATCTGGTGCGAGAAATAGG
>Ga0153956_1002288_pt1 | contig 14510 bp, 7 predicted proteins | sample TSFL040MetaG_FD_104704 | JGI IMG/M metagenome (GOLD analysis project Ga0153956, IMG submission 104704) | Attine ant fungus gardens microbial communities from Florida, USA - TSFL040 MetaG | ecosystem: Host-associated > Fungi > Mycelium > Unclassified | place: USA: Florida, Wekiwa Springs... | reverse complement strand
TTGACGCCGATCAGCGGCAGGCTGCCGTCGTGCTTCTTGTGTTCGTAGTAGAGGCTTTCTTCCTGGATCTTGCCGCGCTGGTACATGGTGTCCATCGCGCCGAGCACGCCGCCGCGTTCGCTGATCGCTTCGAATTCCTTGTAGACGGCTTCCTCGACGATGTCGGTGAGCTTGTCGACGATGAAGCTGCCCTGCCAAGGGTTCTCGTTGAAGTTGAGGCCGAGTTCCTTGTTGATGATCATCTGGATCGCGACGGCGCGGCGCACGCTTTCCTCGGTCGGCGTGGTGATGGCTTCGTCGTAGGCGTTCGTGTGCAGCGAATTGCAGTTGTCGAACAGCGCGTACAGCGCCTGCAGCGTCGTGCGGATGTCGTTGAACTGGATCTCCTGCGCGTGCAGCGATCGACCGCTGGTCTGGATGTGGTACTTCATCATCTGGCTGCGCTCGTTGGCACCGTAGCGCTCGCGCATGGCGCGCGCCCAGATGCGGCGGGCGACGCGGCCGATGACGGTGTATTCCGGGTCCATGCCGTTAGAGAAGAAGAACGACAGGTTCGGCGCGAAGTCGTCGATCTTCATGCCTCGGGCCAGGTAGTACTCGACGATGGTCAGGCCGTTGGACAGCGTGAAGGCGAGCTGGCTGATCGGGTTCGCGCCGGCTTCGGCGATGTGGTAGCCGGAGATCGACACCGAATAGAAATTGCGCACCTTGCGGTCGACGAAGTACTGCTGGATGTCGCCCATCATGCGCAGCGCGAACTCGGTCGAGAAGATGCAGGTGTTCTGCGCCTGGTCTTCCTTGAGGATGTCGGCCTGCACGGTGCCGCGCACGGTGGAGAGCGTGGTCGCCTTGATCTTCTCGTAGGTCTCGGCGTCGAGGATCTGGTTGCCGGTGACGCCGAGCAGGCCGAGGCCGAGGCCGTTGTTGGTCGCCGGCAGGTCGCCGTGGTAGCGCGGGCGCTCTCGCCCCTCGAACAGCTTGGCGATTTTCTTCTCGGCTTCCGCCCAGCGCGCGGGGTCTTCCTTCAGGTACTTCTCCACCTGCTGGTCGATCGCGGTGTTCATGAACATCGCGAGGATGATCGGCGCGGGGCCGTTGATCGTCATCGACACCGAAGTGGTCGGCGCGCAGAGGTCGAAGCCGGAATACAGCTTCTTCATGTCGTCCAGCGTCGGGATGTTGACGCCGGAGTTGCCGATCTTGCCGTAGATGTCCGGGCGCGGCGCCGGGTCTTCGCCGTAGAGCGTAACGCTGTCGAACGCGGTCGACAGGCGCGCAGCGGGCAGGCCCTGGCTCAGGTAATGGAAGCGGCGGTTGGTGCGCTCAGGCGTGCCCTCGCCCGCGAACATGCGGATCGGATCCTCGCCGGTGCGGCGGTACGGGTAGACGCCGCCGGTGTACGGGTAGTAACCGGGCAGGTTTTCCTTCTGCAGGAAGACCAGCAGCTCGCCCCAGCTCTTGTAGGTCGGCGCGGCGATCTTCGGGATCTTCTGGTGCGAAAGCGATTCGCGGTAGTTCTCGACGCGGATCGCCTTGCCGCGGACTTCGTATTCGTTGACGTCGTCGGTGATCGACTTCAGGCGCGCCGGCCATTCGCGCAGCAGGCGCAGCGCGTCGGAGTCGAGCGACTGGATCGCGTCGTTGTAGCGCTGGCGCAGCGTCTTCAGCGAGCGGTCGTCGCCTTCGGTCAGCGCGGCCACGTCGTACAGGTCGAGCGCCTTCGGCAGCTTGGCGTCGTCGAGGTCGCGCAGCGACTGCCAGTACGACTGCGCGCGATCGGCGACTTCGGCCTGCGACTCGATGCGCGCATTGATCGAACGCCCCTGCTCCGCGATCTCGGCGAGGTAACGCACGCGGCTGCCGGGGATCAGCACGGTCGCGCGCGGCTCCTTCAGCGAGGTGTCGAGGTGCGGCTTCCAGTCGACGTGCGCGCTGCCGGTCAGCGAGAGCTTGTCGCGCAGCAGGCGGCACAGGTTGGTGAACATCCAGGTCACGCCCGGATCGTTGAACTGACTCGCGATGGTCGGGTAGACCGGCACGTCCTCGTCCTTCGTCTGGAATGCGACGCGGTTGCGCTTCCACTGCTTGCGCACGTCGCGCAGCGCGTCTTCGGCGCCGCGCTTGTCGAACTTGTTCAACACGACCAGCTCGGCGAAGTCGAGCATGTCGATCTTCTCGAGCTGGCTGGCCGCGCCGTAGTCGCTGGTCATCACGTACATCGGGAAGTCGACGAGGTCGACGATTTCCGAATCGCTCTGGCCGATGCCGGCGGTCTCGACGATGACGAGGTCGTAGCCCTGCCCTTTGAGGAACGCGACGCAGTCCTTGAGCATGACGCTGGTCGCCGCGTGCTGGCGGCGCGTCGCCATCGAGCGCATGAACACGCGATGGCTGCGCAGCGAGTTCATGCGGATGCGGTCGCCGAGCAGCGCGCCGCCGGAGCGGCGCCGCGTCGGGTCGACCGCGAGCACGGCGACGCGCATCTGCGGGAACGCGTGCAGGAAGCGCAGCAGCATCTCGTCGACGACGCTGGATTTGCCGGCGCCGCCGGTGCCGGTGATGCCGACGACCGGCGTCTTGCCGCCGGCCAGTTGCCATTCCTTGCGCAGGCGTTCCAGCGTGTGTTCGTCGTGCGCGCCTTCCTCGATCGCGGTCAGCGCGTGGCCGACGGCGATCTCGTCGTCGATCGCGACCTTGGCCGGCGGCGCGTCGCCGCGCGGCTCGTTCGCGGCATGCGCGTCGGACGCGTTGCGCGCGCGCTTGATGACGTCCTCGATCATCTCGACGAGGCCCATCTTCATGCCGTCGTTCGGGTGGTAGATGCGCTCGACGCCATAGGCCTGCAGTTCGCGGATCTCCTCCGGCGTGATCGTGCCGCCGCCGCCGCCGAACACGCGGATGTGGCCGGCGCCGCGCTCCTTGAGCATGTCGACCATGTACTTGAAGTACTCGACGTGGCCGCCCTGGTAGCTCGACAGCGCGATCGCGTCGGCGTCTTCCTGCAGCGCGGCGCGCACGACGTCCTCGACCGAGCGGTTGTGGCCGAGGTGGATCACCTCCGCGCCCTGCGCCTGGATCAGGCGCCGCATGATGTTGATCGCGGCGTCGTGGCCGTCGAACAGGCTGGCGGCGGTGACGAAGCGCAGCGGCTTCTGTTCGGCGGCGCTTTCGGGGGCGACGTGCTTGGCGGGTGTACTCATGGCGCGCGATCCGGCTTGCTGAGACGAAACGCCTATTCTACGCGGCTGAGCCGCGCTTGCTTCGCGCGGACGCCTCGAAACGCCACTTCGCCGCGATTCCCGCGCCGCCGCGGCCGGACAGGCGACGTCGCCGCCGCGATGCCCGGCGCCCGCCCGACCCGTTACGATCCCGTTCCTCGACACACGCTGATTGCCGCCCCGTGCCACTCCGCGACCCGACGCCGCGCGCCTTCCGCTTCGGCGAATACCGCATCGATCCCGCCGCGCGCGAGCTGCGGCGGAACGGCGAGCTGCTGTCGCTGCCGCGGCGCGTGTTCGACGGCCTCGCCTACCTGATCGAGCACCGCGAACGCGCGGTCGGGCACGACGAGCTGATCTCCGCGCTGTGGGGGCGCGTCGACGTCGCCAACGCGCAGCTCAGCCAGTTGGTCATGCAACTGCGCCGCGCGATCGGCGACGACAGCCAGGCGCAGCACAGCGTGCGTACGATCGCCGGCTTCGGCTACCGCTGGGTGATGCCGACCGAGGTGATCGACGCCGATGACGTGACGACGGAACTGCTGCCCGCGGTTCCAGCCACCGAAACGGCGATCGCCACGACCGCAGCCAATGGCATCGACGCCGCAAGCGCAGCGACGACGACGCACTCCACGCCGATACGCGCACCGCGTCGCCGCGGCAGGATCATCGCGATCACGCTGGCCTTGATCGTCCTGGCGTTGCTCGTGGCCGGCTGGCGGCTGTTCGGATCGCGTCCATCGCCGGCCACGTCGGGCGAGGCCGTCGTGGTGCTGCCGTTCGACATCGACGCCGCGGAAGACGTCGACGCCAGTTGGGTGCGACTTGGTGCGATGGACCTGGTCGCCGGCCGCCTGCGCCGCGCCGGCCTGCCGGTGCCGCCGAGCGACGGCGTCGTCGCCGCCGTGCATGCCACGGCCGGATTGCCGGCAACGGAACGCGAAGCCGCGCTGCGGCGCACGCTCGGCGCCGGCCTGCTCGTGCACGGCGTCGCCACGCACGCGAAGGACGGCTGGACCATCGAGCTGAGCGCCGACGCGACCGACGACACGCGTCGGCGCGTCGAATCCGGGCGCCACGAACTGGTCGAATCCGCGCGGCGCGCGTCCGACCTGCTGCTGGCCGCGCTCGGCCGCCAGGCCGGCGACGATGCCGACGTCGACCCGCCGCTGGAGGAGCGCCTGCAGCGCGTGCATGCGGCCCTGCTCGCGAACCAGCTCGATGCTGCGCGCGAGGCGATCGAAAGCGCGCCCGAAGCGATGCGCGCAAAACCGGAGCTGCGCTACGAGCTGGCGCGCGTCGAGTTCCACGCCGGCGACCTCGACCGCGCCGGCGCGATCACCGATCGCGTGCTGGCGGACCCGGGCATTGCCGCGCTGCCGCGCCTGCGCGCGCGTGCCCTGCGCATGCGCGGCTGGGTCGCGATCGGCAAGGATCGCGGCTGGGCGGCGGCCGCGCCGTCGTTCGACGCTTCCGTGCGGGCGCTCGAAGGCCAGCGCGCGCCGGGCGATCTCGGCATGGCGCTGGCCGAGCGCGGTGTCGCGCGCGTGATGCTGCGCCAGCTCGACGAGGCCGCGCTCGACCTTGGCCAGGCGCGGGCGCAGTTGGAGATCGCCGGCGACCGCCAGACGCTGGGCGAGATGAACAACTATCTCGGCCAGCTCGAGCTCGCGCGCCTTCGCGTCGACGCCGCGCTGCCTTATTTCCTCACCGCCACCGATATCGCCGAGTCCTTCGGCTCGATCGATCCGCTGCGCTACAACCTGAGCGCGCTGCTGCAATCGCAGATGCGCCTGCTGCAATGGCCCGAAGCGCTGACGACGGGCGAGCGCCTGTGGGCGCTGCGCGAACGGCTGGAGAATCCCGGCTTGCGTGCGGCCAGCGAGGGTTACTACGCGCTCGCGCTGGTCGGCAACGGCCGCGCGGCCGAGGCCGAACGCGTGCTCGCCCCGTATCCCGCCGACGCGCGGCCTGGTTTCGCCGCGGAATACCTGCGCTATGCGCTGCTCGCGCGCGCCGAACTGGCGGCGCAGCGCGGGCAGGCAGCGGAATCGTTCGCCGCGGCCACGCGCGCGCTCGCGGTCTGGCCGCCGGAGGCGGACGTCGATGCCGGGCAACGCGCGCGCGCCGCCCTGCTGCGGCAACGCGCCTCGATCGCCCTCGGCCAGCCGGTCGAGGCCGGCATCGGCTCGCTCGAACCGCGCGGCGATCCCGGCATCGCCGCTGCCGACCTGGTCGCACGCGCCGAGTGGGCCGTCGCCGCCGGACGCGACACGGAAGCCGACGACCTGTTCCGCCAGGCCGCCGCGACGGCCGAGGCGCAAGGCGTACCGGACATGATCGTGCTGGCGACGAATGCCTGCGTGCCGTGGCTGCTCGCGCACGGGCGCACGGCCGACGCGGAGGCGCGCGGCGGGCGCGTCGGCGTCTGGGCCGGGCGCGATTTCGACAGCGCCCTGCTGCAGGCCGCGGTGTTCCATGCCGCCGGCGAAACGGGCGCCTGGACGCGCGCGCTGCAACAGGCGCGCGCGCTCGCCGGCGAGCGCGCGATCCCGGCCGGATTGCTGGACCCGCCGGCACCGGCTCCTGAACGCTGAGGCAGCGCCCGCGCGACTGGCGCATCGACCGAACGCCCGAATCCATTGATTCGAATCGGTTTGCAGATGGATTCGAATGCATCCGGAACGACTTCCCCATGCCCCGGCGCTAGCTTCGACGGCTGCGGGGCCGGCGGCGCCGCTCCGGCGCGCCGGCGGATGCCCCGGCGCCTTCGAACGGGTTTCGCCATGCTCATCAGCTCCTGCCAACGCCGCTCCCTGCCCTTCGCCCTTGCGGCCGCGCTCGCCGTGCCCGCCGCCGGCGCGGCCACGATCACCGTGACCACCACCGCCGACGGTTCGCTGCCGGGCGAGTGCACCCTGCGCGACGCGACGATCGCCGCCAACACGAACGCGGCCGTCGCGGGCTGCGCGGCCGGCGAGGCCGGCAACGACGAGATCGTGTTCGCACCCGGCGTGACCGGGACCATCGCCCTGACCGAAGGCCAACTCGCGATCGCCGACACGCTCGTCATCGACGGCCCCGGCGCCGGCGCGCTGACCATCGACGCGCAAGGCCAGTCGCGCATCTTCGACATCGGCGGCGACCAGTCGACCTCCTACGAGACGACGCTCTCCGGCCTCACCCTGACCGGCGGCCGCACCAATGCCGATGGCGAGAACGGCGGCGCCGTGCGCAGCCTGTCGGCGTTCCACCTGGTCGACTCGGTCGTCACCGGCAATTCCACCGCCGGGCCGAACAGCGTCGGCGGCGGCCTCGCCACGGCGACCACGACCGAAGTGACGCGCAGCCGCATCGCCGGCAACTGGACCGAGGGCTACGGCAGCCCGGGCGGCGGCGCGATGGTGATTTTCGGCGCCGCCACCGTGACCGACAGCACCATCGCCGACAACTGGACCGAAGGCGACACCAGCGGCGGCGGCGGCATCGTCGTGTTCTGGCAGTGGTTCGATGCCACCCTCGTCAACAGCACGATCTCCGGCAACGAGACGCGCGGCAACGCCAGCCAGGCCGCCGGCCTCGCCGCGGGCGGCAACGCGTTCCTGGTCAACAGCACCGTGTCCGGCAACCGCACGCTCGGCGACAACGCCGCCGGCGGCTTCATCGACGGTGCCGCGATGAGCGTCTCCGGCAACATCACGCTGACCAACAGCACGATCGTCGACAACACGTCGCAGTCGATCGGCGGCGCGGCGATCGCCATCGCCGCGAATCCCGGCACCGGAATGATCCTCGCCACCAACAGCGTGGTCGCCTCGACCACCGCGGACGCGACGGCGCTGTGCAGCAAGCCGTTCGACGCCTCGGCCAGCTCGCACGACTTCGCCACCGACGCGAGCTGCGGCAGCGACGCACTCGTCGGAGGGACACCGGCCACCGCAGCAGCGCTGGCGCTGGCGCCGCTGGCGGACAACGGCGGACCGACATGGACGCACGCGCTGTTGCCCGGCAGCGCGGCGATCGACACCGGCGACAACGCGACCTGCGCCGCGGCGCCCGTCGGCAACCGCGACCAACGCGGCCGCGTGCGGCCGCAGGACGGCGACGGGGACGGCCATGCGGTCTGCGACGCGGGTGCCTACGAGGCGGACGACGCCGACCGCATCTTCGCCGACGGCTTCGATTCCGCGCCCTGAACCCGGATGCTCGCGCGGAACCGCACGCCTTCAGGCGACGCCGAACGGCAATGCCTGCGTGGACACCACGCGCTCGCCGACCTCGGCGCCGCCGAGGAAGGCAAGTGCCGCATCGATCACGCCGGCGTCCTTGAGGATGCGCTGGTGGCCGAGCCCGTCGGTATTGAGCAGGCGCGCGCCGGGCCAGTAGCGCGCATAACGCTCGCCTTCCTCCCACGGTACTTCGCGGTCGTCGAGGTCGTGCACGATCAGGGCCGGCGGCGCCAACGCGGGCGCGCGCCGCTGGATCTGGAAGGAATCGAGTTCCTGCCCGATCTCCGATTCCACCAGCGCGCACATGCGCCGCGCGATCGACGACGGCATGCGCAACTGCCGCGCGAAGCGATGCGTCGCCGCGACCACATCGGCCGGCGGCGCGACCAGTACCGCACGGCCGATGCGCGCGCCGTCGGACATCGCCAGCGCCAGCGCGGCGGCGCCGAAGGAATGCCCGGCCGCCGCAGTCGCCGGACCGAATCGTTCCGCCGCCGCGGCGATGTGCGCGGCGAAGTCGATCAAGTAACCGCGCCCCGGCGCGCTGCGGCCGTGGCCGGGCTGGTCGAATGTGACGACCGCGTAGCCGGCCGCACGCAGACGTCGTACCCATGGCAGGAAGCGCAACGCGTGGTCGGACCAGCCGTGCGCCAGCAATACGTACGGCCTCGTGCGCGGATCGCCCCAGACGTAGTACGCCAGGTCGACGCCGTGGCTCGCGATCATCGACATCGCCGCACCGCCGGCATCGGCCTCGCGCGAACGGCGACGACTCGAAGCCAGCGGCGTGCCGAACAGGCGCAAGGCGCGGCGCGCGGTGCGTTCGGGCGCGAGGCGCGCACCGATGGCATACCGCGCACGCAGGGCTGCGAGCGCGGCAGATTCGAGAACGGTCGTGCTTTTTCTTGGCGCGGGCGTTGCCATGACGGACGTCTCCGGAAATATCAGGCGCGGCAGGATTCGATCAGGCGCTCGACTGCGCGAGCGCCGCGCGGGCTGGCGTCGCCGAGCAGGCGAAAGTCGTGGTGCGAGGCGAGCGCGATCGCGAACAGCTCGAACGCGACCTGCTCGGGGTCGGTGTCGGCGCGAAGCTCGCCGCTGTCGATCGCCATGCGCACGGCACGCACGAGTTCGGCGCGCAGGCGTTCCTCGTAGAACACCACGCGCTCGCGTACCGGGCCGGGACGGTCGTCGAACTCGACGGCGGCTCCGACCATCGGGCAGCCGCCCTCGCTCCGGCGCAGCCAGTCGATCCAGTGCGTCGCGATCGCGCGCAGGCGCGCGAGCCCGCGCGGCACGCGCAGGGCCGGCACGAACACCTCGCGCGTGAAGCGCTCCGCGGCGCTGTCGAGCACCGCGAGCTGCAGTTCCTCGCGCGAACCGAAATGCGCGAACACGCCGCTCTTCGACATCGCCGCGGTCTCGGCGACGCTGCCGATCGACAGGCCATCGAAACCGCCGACGCGCACCATCTCCAGTGCGCGCTCGATGATGCGTCCGCGGGTGGCGGCGCCCTTGGCGGTGGCCGTTCGGTGATCGGCGTGCATGACCACAAAATAGCACGACCGTTCGAAGAATGCCAAACACCCGGATCGGGCGTGAATCAGCCCTGCGGCGGCATCACGCGGATCGTGTCGTCGTAGCGGATCAGTTGCACCGAGTGCGACTTTCGCCCCAGCGCCTCGCCGTCGCTTTCCGAGCGCACGAGGCGGCCGGCGCCGTCGATGGTGACCTTGTTGTGGGATTTCACGTTGGCGCCCATCACCATCGTGTCGACGTCGTAGCTGTACAGGTGCGCGGGCTTGCCTTCCCAGGTGGTTGGGCCTTCGTCCTTCACGTTCTTCGTGCTGGCCTGCAGCTCGGCGGCGGACTTCGGCACGAACTGCTTGACCATGCCGGCCATCTCGGACGGCGGCTGCTGCCAGCCCTGCTCGTCGGCGTGCACCCAGGTGCCTTCCGGCGTCGCGATGATCTCGACGCGGTCGGTCTTGACGTGGATGCGCGAGAGGCTCTCGTACTCCGCCGTCGCCTTCGATTGCGCGCCCTGGTCGTCGGTGCTGCTGACATCGACCGCGAAATGCGATTCCAGCATCTTGTTGTAGGCGGTGAACACGGCGCCGGCGGCCTTGCGCTCGGCGGCTGCGCCGGCGTCTTCGGCGGCGATGGAAAGGACCGGCAGTGCGGTCGCGCAGGCGACCATCAGCAGGAACGAACAGCGGCGGAACGCGACGGACATCGTTGACGACTCCCGGAGCAGGATGGACCGCCGCATCGTGCCCTGCGCGACCGCGTCCGGCAATGGCACGGCCGGCGCGCACTGTCTTCCCCGGACCTGCGCCGCTACACTACGCGCCGCGTTTGGCGGGCGAATCCCGCCAGGCGAAGGTTCATCCATTCCATCCATCACTTGCACCAGCCTCCGCGCACAGCCCCGCAAGCCCGCGCTGTCGTGGACAGGCTTTTTTTCCGCAACGGAGCAGCCATGATTTTCGAAACCGTCGACCAGACCGGCCACGAGCAGGTCGTCTTCTGCCACAGCAAGGATGCCGGCCTCAAGGCGATCATCGCGATCCACAACTCGGTGCTCGGCCCGGCCCTCGGCGGCCTGCGCATGTGGCCGTACAAGAGCGAAGCCGAAGCGCTGAACGACGTGCTGCGCCTGTCGCGCGGCATGACGTACAAGAACGCGGTCGCCGGCCTCAACCTCGGTGGCGGCAAGGCGGTGATCATCGGCGACCCGAGCAAGGACAAGTCCGAGGCGCTGTTCCGCGCGTTCGGCCGCTACGTGAACTCGCTCAACGGCCGCTACATCACGGCCGAGGACGTCGGCATCGACGTCAACGACATGGAATACGTGTTCCGCGAGACCGAGTTCGTGACCGGCGTGCACCAGGTGCACGGCGGCTCGGGCGATCCGTCGCCGTTCACTGCGTTCGGCACCTTGCAGGGCCTGATGGCCGCGCTGAACCACAAGTTCGGCAACGAGGACGTCGGCAAGTACAGCTACGCCGTGCAGGGCGCCGGCCACGTCGGCATGGAGTTCATCAAGCTGCTGCGCGAACAGGGCGCCAAGGTGTTCGTCACCGACATCAACAAGGAACTGGTGCAGCGCGCGGTCGACGAGCACGGCTGCACCGCGGTCGGCCTCGACGAAATCTACGACGTCGACGCCGACGTCTACAGCCCGTGCGCGCTCGGCGGCACGCTGAACGAGAAGACGATCGACCGCATCAAGGCCAAGGTGATCTGCGGCGCCGCGAACAACCAGCTCGCCACCGACGCGATCGGCGACGAGCTCAACAAGCGCGGCGTGCTCTACGCGCCGGATTACGCGGTCAATGCCGGCGGCGTGATGAACGTGTCGCTGGAGATCGACGGCTACAACCGCGAACGCGCGATGCGCATGATGCGCACGATCTACTACAACCTCTCGCGCATCTTCCAGATCGCCGAGCGCGATGGCATCCCGACCTACAAGGCGGCCGACCGCATGGCGGAGGAACGCATCAACGCGATCGGCAAGATCAAGCTGCCGACGATGGGCAACCACGGCCCGCGCTTCCTCGGACGCATGCGCGGGCAGTAATCTTCCCGAGACCCGCATCACGCAAGCCGCGCGCGTCGTTCGCGCGGCTTGCGCTCGCGCATATTCGCTCCGTGCGCGAATCGCTTCACGCCTTGCCCTCGATGCGCGCACCGCTCGACCGAGCCTTGTCCCGCCGCCGGGAATGCCGGAGCGACGCTTGTCGCGCCGATATCGGACATTTCCCGCGTTCCGTCCGCCGCCTTTCGAAGCGTGACCGAACCGACACCGGTCGATATTGACAACCCATTCAACCGGGCGCAGTGTTTCCGGCGTGGTGTTTTCGGTTATCGGATTCGCCATAGACGATAGCCGTCCGAACGAAAATTCCACAGTGGTCGAGCCGGGAAGTTCGCACCCGCAATGGATCGCCTTCGCGACTCGTTATTTCCTTTCGGAATCGAGGACAGGAGGAATTGCAATGCAAGCAGAAAGCGTCGTTTCACAATGGCTTGGTGGCGCGGATGCCGACGGCCTGGAAAATCCGGCGGGCCCGCTCTTCATTTACGGCGAGGCGATGACCCGATCCGCGGCGTCGGATTCGAGCATCTACGCGGGCAGTTCGTCGGAACTGACCTGTGTCTCTCCGGCGAAGTGCTGCTGAGCACCACGCTGTAGCCGTTACGCAGTTCTTCCGGGCTGCGTAACGGCGTTCTTGCGCATGCGGCTCGAAATCGTGGCGGGCACGCTTTTGCGTTCTCGAAGGACGCAAGCGACTTTTTTCTCAACGCGCGCCGGGAGTCGACTTCATGACGGTCGAGAGCCGCACGCCTGACGGTTTCGCCCCGATCGTCCGGCATTTCGTCTCCGCCTCGTGCGAGAAACTTGCTACCCGCCTCGGCGAACTGTCTTCGGCTGCCGACGCCAACGAAGCGCGGCTCATCCGCGACGCCGCTGTCCTGGCCCTGCGGGAAAACGCGCAGGCCAGGCTCAATCGGGTGCTGCTGCTGGAGCTGCATGCCGCCAAGCTGGTCGGCCGGCTCACCGCCGAAGACGATGCAGGCCAGTTCGCGCAGTTCGTCCAATACGCGCTTACGCCCGAGTTCTCCAGCCATCTCGACGCGCGCTACCCGCCCTTGCGCCGAAGGCTGCATGGCATGCTCGACCGGCAAAGCGCGGCGATCGAGGCCCTGGTCTCGCGCTTTCTTGCCGATCGCGATGCGCTATTGCCGCTGCTGGGCGGACCGCCGGGGCAGCTGACCGGGATCGCACTCGGCAAGGGCGACTTGCACGCAGGCGGACAAAGCGTGGCACGGCTGTCGTTCGAGAACGGCGACGTGATGTACAAGCCGCGTTCGCTCCGCGTCGATTGCCTACTCGACGCATTCCTCCACCGCCTGTTCCCCGACGATCCTCATCGCATACGCGTACCCGCGGTCATCGACCGCGGAGACTACGGCTGGGCAGCCTTCGCAACGCATCGCCATTGCGCCGACGACAACGAGTTGCGGATCTTCTATCGAGGCCTCGGCCACTGGCTCGCCGTCCTGCGCCTGCTCGGCGGCACCGACGTCCATTTCGAGAACCTGATAGCCGTCGGCCCGCTGCCGATCGTGGTGGACGTCGAAAGCCTGTTCGCCCCGGCGTGGTCGAGCGCGGAGTCGACGTACGGCGAAGCCCACGACATCGCCGAGCGGATGATTCGAAACTCGGTGCTGCGCACGGGCATCGTGCCCTTTCGCGCGCCGCTGCTCGGCTTCGGTACCGTCGACCTTTCCGCCGCCGGCGCGCTGCGAGGAGAACAGCCGAAGATCCGCGTGCCGGTCATCGCGGACGAAGGAACGACCGGCGCTCGCCTCACGATCGTCGACAGCGACATGAAGCCCGCGCTGAATCATCCCAGCCCGCAACCGGAACTGCAGCGCTATTGGGACGACATCGGCAGTGCCTTTCTCGAAACGACGCAATCCCTGCGCGGCATCGATGCCGATGGCGGACTCGCGTCTTTGCTCCATGCGTTCGAAGAGTGCCCGGTGCGGGAGATCAGGCGGCCGACGATTCTCTATGGGGAAGTGGCCCGCATGCTGTGGCATCCGGCATCGCTGCACAAGGAAGGCGAAGCCATCGAGCGAGCGCGGAGCCTGTTCACCCGGGATGCGGCCGAAGCGCGGACTTCGCCGTCGTCGCCCGGCGAAGTCGACGTCGAAATCGACGACTTGCTCCAGGGCGACATCCCGATCTTCGTCGCCAGGCTCGAGCGGGAGCGCATCGAAGCCACCCTGGCCGATTGGCGGGCCACGCGCGTCGAGCTCGAGGAAACCCTGATCCGCGGCGCTCTCGTGGCGACCAAGTTGAACCAGGAGATCGTCGTACCCATGCGGGACGATGGTGGCCGCCGTCACGTTCATCATCGGCAAACGGCGCGGCTCGACGCACGCCGCCGCGCGCTGGCCGCCGGCATGGTCGGGCGCCTGCTGCAATTGGCCGTCTCCGGCGCCGACGGCTCGACCACCTGGATCGCACCCGAATACAGCGACGGCGCCTGGCACGTGAAGCCGCTGGAAGCCGGTCTCTATTCCGGCCTCGCCGGCGTCGCGCTGGCCCTGGCCGGCTACCGGCGCGAGGTCGAGGAAGGACGAGCCGACTTCGTGCCGGGCGTCGAGCGGGCTCTGGACGGCGCGCTGCAGGTATTCAAGGCCATGAGCGACGGCAAGAAGGCGAAGACCGTGGGCTTCAACGGCAGCGGCGGCTGCATCTGGTCCTGGCTCGTCCTGTCGGAGCTGTTGCAACGGGAGCCGCTTCTCGCCAACGCGATCGCCTGCGCGGAATCGCTCGAGCGCGATGGGTTCGAAACGGACGCCTATCTCGACGTCATGGACGGTTGTTGCGGAGCGATCGTCCCCTTGATCGCGCTCGCCGAGGCCAGCTCCGATCCGCGCTGGCTCGCTCTCGCGGCGCGAGCAGGCCGGCAAGCGGAATCGTTCATCACGGTCGAACACGGTGCCGTGCATTGGGCAACGGTCGCGTTCGGCAGGCCGACGGGTGGATTCCTGCACGGAGCGGCCGGTATCGCCTGGTCGTTGACACGCCTGGCGCTCGCCGGCGCCGGCAGCCAGACCGATCGCGAACGCTGGACGGCCCTCGCGAACGCGATCTTCGCGTTCCAGGATGCACTGTTCGATGCGTCACTCGGCATCTGGGACAACGGGCGCAAGCCGCCGGGCGACAGCGTGCATACCTGGTGCAATGGCAGCATCGGCATCGGTCTCGCCGCCGGGGACCTGTACGCGCGCAGCGGCGATGAGCGTCACCTGCGTGACCTGCGCCGCGCCGTTGCGGCGACCGGACAGTCCTGGGGCATCTCGCACACGCTGTGCCACGGCGATCTGTCGGCGTGGGAACTGGCGGCACGCACGGCGGCGATCGACCCGGCAGCCGCGCCGATCGATCGCGATGCGCCGACGGTCGCGGTCGTATCCGCGCTCGAACAGCATTTTTCGAGGCCCACCGCCGCCGACCGCGAGGCGTACACGCCGGGAT
>Ga0153956_1002287_pt1 | contig 14515 bp, 18 predicted proteins | sample TSFL040MetaG_FD_104704 | JGI IMG/M metagenome (GOLD analysis project Ga0153956, IMG submission 104704) | Attine ant fungus gardens microbial communities from Florida, USA - TSFL040 MetaG | ecosystem: Host-associated > Fungi > Mycelium > Unclassified | place: USA: Florida, Wekiwa Springs... | reverse complement strand
CGGCCGGGTTCACCTTCTTGAAGGAAGGCGGAGTCGTCATTTCGATGGGAAGCTGTTTTTGCGCAACCGAAAGCGCCGATTGCACGTCGAGCGCGGCGGCGTCGATGTTCCGCCCAAGATCGAACTGGATGACGATCTGGCCGGTGCCGGTCGTGCTGATCGAGGCCATCGAGGAAATGCCCGCGATCGTCGCGAGCTGCCGCTCGATCGGCGTCTGCACCGAGGCCGCCATCGTTTCCGGGCTCGCGCCGGGGAACGTCGTCGTGATCTGGATGGTGGGAAAATCGACGCGCGGCAGCGCCGCGACGGCCAGCAGCCGATACCCGAAGATGCCGCCCATGATCAGCGAGACCATCAGCAGCGTGGTCATCACCGGCCGGCGGATGCAGAGTTCGGGCAGCGTCATTGCGCGGCGTCCGCCTGTCGCTTGATGTCCACGGGGGAATTGTTCCGCAGCGAAAGCTGGCCGTCGGTGACGACCGTTTCGCCGCCGGAAAGCCCTTTCGCGATGATCGTGTCGCCGTCGACCGTGCGGGCGACGGTGACTTCCCTCACCTGCGCCTTACCGTCCCGGACGACGAAGACGAAATCGCCGCGCTGGCCGTTCTGCACCGCCTCGTTCGGAACCGCCACCACGCCCTTGTCCGTGCGCAGCGATACACGCACGTTCGCGAGCGTGCCGGGCCAGAGCTTCTCGTCCTTGTTGTCGAACAGCGCGCGCACCAGGATCGTGCCGGTCTGCGGATCGACGGAGTTCTCGATGAAGGCGACATGCCCGCCTTCGATCGTCGCGCCGTTCTGCAGCGCCGCCTGCACCGTCGCATCGTTCCCCGCCGCGCGAAGATCGGCGATGTAGCGCTCGGGCACGCCGAAGGTGATGTAGATCGGCGTCATCTGGTTGACCGTCGCGAGCGGCGCGCCGCTCGAGTCGGCGCGCACGACGTTGCCCGGCCGCACCGAGGAAATGCCGATGCGCCCGTCCGCCGGGGAATAGATGTCGTAATAGCTGCGCTGCGCGCGCAGGTTATCGAGACTGGCCTGATCCTGCTTCACGGTCGCCTTCAGCACGTCGGCGCTCGTCTGCGCGTCCTCGAGCGTGACCTTGGAGGTCGTGCCTTTCGCGACAAGGCCGGTGAAACGCTCGACGTCGCGGTTGGCCTTCTCGAGCGACGACTGATCGCGGCGAAGCGTCGCTTCGGCCTGCTCCACCATCGCGTCGATGGAGCGGGAGTCGAGCTTGAAGAGAAGCTGGCCTTTCTTCACCGCCGCGCCGTCCTCGAAGAGAACCTTCTCGATCATCGAATCGACGCGCGGGCGGATCGGAACGCTCACCACCGGCTGGACGGAGCCCGGCGCCTCGACGCGATACGGAACGTCCTTGATCGCGGACTTCCCGACGGCGACCGCGACCTTGCGCGGCGCAGGCGGCGGGACGTGCGAGCCGGAAAAGAACCACCAGCCGAGCGCGACGGCGCCGGCCACGCCGGCGGCGATCAGCACCCGCGGCCTGCGGCCGAAGGTGTGCAGCGATGCGGCGCCGAGATTGAACGGCGACCTGTTCGCGTCTTTCAGCGATTTCGGGTCGAGCGGCTTCATGAGCAGATCCGGATCGATGGGGCCGACAAAAAGGTCCCGCTTACAGGCGCGCTTCCACCCTTTCGGGGCTTTTGCCCTCTTACCATAACCGATACTTCCTCCTGCATTCCGGCTTTGCCGGACCGGCCCTTTGGACACGGCCGATCGCCCCGGCTGCCGCCAGGGCTTAAGAACTCAACCCTGAAGCCGGGTAAACCCTGCGTTTTTTCGACCTTACGGGCCTTCATCCGCAAGCAAGGCAAGGAAGGCAAGAAGGAAGGCATCCAGCCCTCGTTCACCCCGGACTCTTTGTCGCCGTTTCTCCGGTATCGAGGGCCCTCATCCATTTCCGCACCACGACGCGGCCATCGGCCTCGAGCGCGAAATCCAGTTTGTCGCCCGATTTCAGGCCCCAGCGGCGGCGAAGCTCGATGGGCAGCGTGATCTGGCCCTTGCTGGTCAATGTCGATTGCGTTTTCAGGCGCATAAGTAAGGAATCCTCGCGATTCCTTACCTTACGGCGAATTCCTTACTTTTCGGAAAAGCGCGCGCCATTCCGAACGCGGGAAAAGAGCGTCTTTCAAAGCCGGTTTGAGGAGATTTAGATATACCGGCTGAACGAAAAGCCGGTGGTCCCCCTGCCGCCGTACCGGTTCAGACTCCCGAGGCGCATATTGGTGAGATAGGCCAGTCCCGCCTTCCGGCGGCTATCGGCAGCGGATGACAGCACGACGGGTTTGCCGGACACGGAGCCGCTTTTCTTCGAACCGCCCTGCGCCCCGAAGTTCTTGCGCAGCGCGCCCAGGGAACTCAGCAGCGAGGAAGTTTGGGAGCCGGTTACGCGGGAAACGGTCATGGTGTTTTGGCCATCAATATCGCTTCAGTAGAACACCCAATTCTTAAGTTTCAGACAACTTGCCGCAGGTAAGGTTGTATATATCAAATATAAACTTATTAGTTGTATATTAACAATTCATCGCTATCCCGGCGAAAGGCAGCCGGGAGCAACCCATGTCCCTTCGCATCTACGTCATCCGCACTTTCGTCCGCTGCGGCCACAGCCTGGACGTCCTGCCGCCCACGATCTGTTTCGAGCGCGATCTCGCGCTCGAAATGGCGCAGGCCGACCAGGACCAGGCCGAAGGCGTGGCCGTTTACGAACTCGATGGCCGCGCCATGGGCGAATGCGCGACAAGGCCCTTCGCCGCCTTCGGGCATATTCCCGCCAGCTACCGGCAGGTGGGGCGCGACGTGCTGCTCGCGGCCGCGCCCGCGCATGCCGGTTAGTGCTTCATGTGATCCATATGATCCATATGGTTCATGTGATCCATGCCGCCTGAGCCGCCGCTCTTGGACGTGCCGTCCATCGAGCCGACGGGCGCCACCACGAACTTCACGTCGATCTTGCCGGCCTTCTCGAAGACGAGCGTGCCCATGAAGGACTTGCCTTCTTCCGGCGCGCTTTTCAGGTCGAGCAGCATGGCGTGATAGCCGTTCGGCGCGAATTTCACGCTCTGGCCCGGCGCGATCTCGATGCCCTTCGGCAGCTCGCGCATCTTCATCACGCCGTTCTCCATCTTCATTTCGTGCAGCTGGAATTTGCCGGCGATCTCCGCCGAGCCGCCGATCAGGCGATCCGGCGCCGTGCCCTTGTTTTCGATGATGAAGTAGCCCGCCGCCACCTTGGCGCCCTTCGGCACCGCGCGCGACCAGGGATGGATGATGTGCAGCGAGCCGAGATTGTATTCGTGCGCTTGCGCGGCGCTCATCGCGAAAAGCCCGAACAGGGCGGCCGCCAGAATGGAAACGGGACGCATTGTGATTTCTCCATGCGGAGCGCGCCGAAGGCAGCGCCCGCGATTGATCTGCAACGAAGGATTCGATCAGGCCGCCGCGGGCGGCGCGCGCGCGGGCGCGAACGCCGGGAAAGCCGCAAGAGAAAACGCCTGGAAGGATTCGGGCCAGACGACCGGCGACGGCGCGCGCGCAGGAAGACTTGCGGAAATGACCGGCGCGAAGCCGGGCGCCATGCAGCCGCAGCATCCGGAAACGAGACAGGCGAGGTCGCGCGAAACGGGAAGCGGCGCGGAATCGCGATCGCCCGCGTTCGCGGCGCTGCACAGGGGCGCGGGCAGCGACGCCGCGCGGCCGGCCGCGATCGAGCCGAGGAACAGCGCGCAGACGACGCCATAGGCAACCGCGAGCGAAACCAGCGATCTCGCGAAACGTGTGCGTTTCATGCCGCGCTTCCTAGCGCATCGGAAGCGGCCGCGCGAGCGGCGATTGCGCGCGGGCGCCAAAGCAAAACGGCCCGCCGGTGGCGGGCCGTTCGCCGTTCAGAGCGGTCTTTTACTGCGCGTGCGGCGCGGGCGCGGCGCTCGCGGTGGCGGGCGTCGAAGCGGTCGTGCTCGCGGACGAGGCAGCCGCCGCGGGCTTGTCCGATTTCGCGGTCTTCGGCTTCGACGAGCCGCGGCCGACCAGCGCCATCACGCGGCCGATCACGGCGTTGTGCAGCATCGCCGACTTGTCGATCGAGCCGTGGCCGAATTCGGTGTGCTGGCGGAGATCGACGTTGGAGAGATTGCCCCGGAAGCCGCCGCCGCGCGCGACCGGACGGCCGAAGCCGTTGTCGGACTGATAGTAGTTGATGAAGGTCGACGTCGTTTTGCCGGTCAGCACGTTATGGACCGTCGGATCGAAGGCGACCACGAGCGCGACCGGAATGCCCATCTGGCCGAGCCGGTTCGCCATGTCGACGACGGCGTCGGCGCCGAGCGAATGGCCGACGAGGATGATCGGACCGCCGCCCGCGCGATAGCGCGCGGCCGCGTCGTTGCAGAGCGATTCCCAGCCGCCGTATTCGTAGACGCCCGCGGTGACGCCGCGGCGCTCGAGCTTGGCGGCGAGGTCGTCCATGCCGAGGGAGAAAATGTTCAGCAGCCCGCGCAAGAGGTAGACCTTGCCGTGGCTGATCTTCTTGTCGGCGTGCGAGACGGCGGCGGTTTTCGCCTTCGGCTTGGGCGCCGCCGTCTGGCTGAAGGCGGCGCTTGCGCCCGCAAAACTCATGGCTGCCGCGATCGAACAGGCCAGAATCGCGCTCCGGTACATCTTCAACATGGTGGAAACGAAGCCCCTACGGATTCGGATGATGACGAAGATATAGAATGACGAGGGCGGCCTTTTCCAGACACGAAATGCCGCTTCGCCTGATTGTGCGAAGATGTTGCAGGAGCGCCACTTCGGTCAATAGCGCTCAGAATATCCCCGGCAAAACCCGCCAGGTTCTACGCATATAGTCGCGATATTCGCCGCCGAAGGCCTGTTCCATCATCCGCTCCTCCTCGAACACGCGCCCGAAGAACAGCGTGCCGAAGCCAAGGATGCCGGAAAAGCCCGCTACCCAATTGGGCAGCAGCAGCGCCTGCGCGATCGCCCACAGCCAGAAGGCCGAGTACATCGGATGGCGGACGCGCGCGTAGACGCCCTGCGTGACGAGCTTGTGACTTTCGCGGATGTCGAGGCTCACCGACCAGTTGCGGCCGAGATCCTTGTGGGTGCGGCGGAACAGCCATAGCGCAAACGCGAACACGGCCGTCCCGAGCCAGGCGAGCGCGGGGTGAAACGGATATTCGGCGAAGCCGAGAAACTTCCAGTGCGTGCGCGCGAGATTCGTCATCACATAGACGAGCGGGATGAGGCCGAGGCCGAGAAAGGAAACCGACATCAGGATTTTCTCGCGCACGGAGCGCGCGGAAAGCTTCACCGCCGTCTTCTTCGATCCGCGCCGCGCCGGATGACGCAGGACGAACCAGATCGCCGTCGCGACGAGGAAAACGATGAACGCGATCGTGCGGGTCATGGCTGTGCGGCTTTCTTCATCGGCGCGGGAAGAGGTCCGGCGTTATAGCCGCCATCGGCGGAGAACGCATCGAGCAGACGCTCGCGCGCTTCCACCCGGCGCGCAAGCGGCACGGGGCCGGAAATGATCTGATAGTAGTCGTAGAAGTAACGCAGTTCGTTCCCCATGCTCCACTGGCGATGGAGGCGGAAGAAGTTGCCCTTGAAGCGCCTGTAGGTCGCGGGCGCGAGCATTTTCCTCATCCGGACCTTCTGCACCTCGGGATTGCTGCGCTTGCCGAACCCCATCTCTTCGAGCGGGTTCACATCGTAGAAGCTGATGACGTCGACCACCGCCTGATATTCGATCCAGCGCAGTCCGGCGGCGCCGGCGACGCGGGCGCTGGCCTCGCGCAGCCATTTCGCTTTCGGATGCAGCGCGACTTTCAGCAGCGAGGAACCCGTCGCCATCAGCCACACCTTCGGGCCATGCTGCCCGAACTGCGGATCGAACTTCAGCGCGCGGTCGAGCGCGTCGATGATGAGCGCGCCGCCGAGGCTGTGCGCCGAGATGACGACCTCGTCGAAGCTCGTGTCCCGGCTGCAAGCCACGATCTCCCGCGCGAAGCGATCGAGCCGCCCGTCGAGCCCCGGACGCGCGCGGCGGATGAACTGCCGCGCGAAGATCCAGTCGTCGAACATGTAGTTGAGGAGCAGCTTGCGTCCCGCGAGATACAGGAGCCCGAGAAAGACGACGATGGAAATCGCCGCCGCGATCCCTCCCGCAACGGAAACCCCGAACAGCGGAAGCAGGCGCGGCGCGTAGAACGCCGCCGCCGCGACCGCCGCGAGAATCACCAGCGGATAGAGAAAAAAGAACCCGTAGCGGACGCTCGTGCGGAAATAGCGGAAGGCCGCGCCCGAGACGATGAAATCGAGCAGCGTGCCGATTCCCTTCGGCACCCGCTCGAAATCCGGGCGCGCGAAATCCGCCGTGACGAAATCCTCCCAGCGCAACAGGCGGTATTCGGTCCCGACCTGCCAGTCCGCGCCGCTGGCTTCGATCCGCCAGCTTGCGATGGCGCCATCCTCGGACAGGACCGGCGGGGTGATCGCCGCCTGCACGTTCCAGGTCGTCTCAAACCGCTTCAGCTCGCGCTGGAAGCGCTGGTGCCACCACTCCACGCCGATGGGCTCATACCCCCCGATGCAGAGAAAGGCGCGCTTTCCGACAGCCGTTTCCATATAACCGTGGCCCCCCGACCCCGTCCCTAGGGAAAGGCGTGGAAATGTGCAAGTTCCGGGCATTCCCGGGCCGTTTCCGCCGTCATCCACATGACACAGGCCCCTTATCGGCATTGAAAGCCCTGCCGCCCTCCGCTATAGGAACCGCCGAACCCAGGGGCTTGTGAAGCGGCCATTACCGTCCGGTATTTCGGCCGTAGCATGTCGCGACGCATACTCGTCGAGCGACAGGAGAAGTAATCAATGGCATCGACTTTCGATACGGTCGCGAACATCATCGCCGAGACCTGCGACATCCCGCGCGACACCATCACGCCGGACAGCCATGCCATCGACGATCTGGGGATCGACAGCCTCGACTTCCTCGACATCGCTTTCGCGATCGACAAGGCCTTCGGCATCAAGCTGCCGCTGGAGCAGTGGACGCAGGAAGTGAACGAAGGCAAGGCGACGACCGAGGAATATTTCGTCCTCAAGAACCTCTGCGCGCGCATCGACGGATTGGTCGCCGCCAAGACCGCCTAAGCGTGACGCGATGCGTCTCGAATATTTTCAGATGATCGACCGGTTCGTCGAGATCAACACCGGCGAACGGAAAGTCAAAGCCATCTGCAAGGTTCCGATGGAGAGCCCGGTGTTCGAGGGCCACTTCCCCGGATTCCCGCTAATGCCCGGCGTGCTTTTGATCGAGTGCATGGCGCAGACGACCGGCTGGATGGTGAGCGTGCTCACCGGCTTCACCGGCCTGCCGATGCTGGTCGGCGTGAAGAACGCGAAGATCCGCAACGCCGTGTTCCCCGGCACCGAATTGCAGCTCGAGGGCGAGATCATCCATGAAGGCTCGGGCTATGCGATGGCGAAGGCCAAGGGAATGACGAAGGACGGCCCGATCTGCGACGCCGACCTCGCCTTCCGCCTCGCGCCCTACCCCGGACCGGAATTCCGTCTCGCGATGGTCGAGATGGGCAAGAAAGTCGGCATCGAAGTACCGGAGCTGGTGAAGTGAGCACGCGCCGCGAGGTCTGGATCACGGGCGCGGGTCTTCTCTCCTGTCTGGGCGAGGGCCTCGAGGCCAACTGGCAGAAGCTCGTCTCCGACAATCCGCCGGCCGCGCATGACGAGACGGCGTTCGCGCCCTATGTCACGCATCCGCTCGCGCCGGTGAATTTCGACCTGCAAATTCCGAAGAAGGGCGACCAGCGCCAGATGGAACTTTGGCAGCGGACGGGCGTCTATGCCGCCGGTCTCGCGCTTGCCGACGCGGGCGTCGCGGGCAACGCCGAAATCCTCGACACGATGGACATGATCATCGCCGCCGGCGGCGGCGAGCGCGACGTCGCGGTCGACAGCGGCATCATGAGCGGCATATCGAGCGCGCCGAACCCCGGCGCATTCCTGAACGAGCGGCTCCTGAACGACCTGCGCCCCACTCTCTTCCTCGCGCAGCTTCCGAATCTGCTGGCCGGCAATATCGGCATCGTGCACGGCATCGTCGGCTCTTCCCGCACCTTCATGGGCGAGGAAGCGGCGGGCGTCGACGCGCTGCGCGTCTCGTTCGAGCGCGTCGCGGCGGGCCAGAGCAACATCTCGCTGGTCGCAAGTTCCTTCCACGGCGTGCGCTGGGATCTGCTGCTCGTCACCGAACTCGGGCGCAACCTTCTGCGCGCGCCCTTCAAGCCGGTATGGGACCGCGGCGAGCATGGCGGCCTCGCGATGGCCGACATGGGCGCCTCGCTCGTCATCGAGAGCAAGGAACACGCGCAAGCGCGCGGCGCGAAGCCGCTCGCGCGCCTCGTCGCGATCCAGTCCGACCGCAACCGCCGCAAGCCCGGCGAGATCGAAGCGACCATCGCCACCGAATGGACGGCCATCGAGCCGCGGGTGAAAAAGGACAAGGCCGTCGTGATTTCCGGCGCTTCGGGGCTGGAGCCGCCGACTTCCGCGGAAAAGACGGCCTTGACGAAAATCGGTCTTCCGGTCCGCGCCACCGGCTCCCATATCGGCCATGGTTTCGACACGCAGTTCCTGGCGAATGTCGCCATCGGGTGCGAGACTCTGCGGCAGGGCAAGCTGTTCCCGGCCTGCGGCTCCGGCGATACGGGCGAAGCGCCCGCGGAGATTGCGCAGGTCGCGGTCACCAGCGTCGGCAACTGGCGCGGCGAAGGAATGGCACTGATCGAAAAGATCTGAAGGAGACGGGATATGGCGGATACCTACAAAGACAAAGCGGGCCGTCCCGTCGTCGCGATCACCGGCATGGGCGTGATCACCTCGCTCGGCACGGGAAAAGAAGACAACTGGAAGAAGCTCGTCGCGGGCGAATCCGGCATCCGCACGATTTCGCGCTTCCCCATCGAGGGCCTGCGCACCACCATCGCGGGCACGGTCAACGAAGGCTGGGAGCCGAACATCGCGCCGTCGGTGCATACCGAGCGCATCGCGAAGCTCGTCGGCGAGGAAGCCGTCGCCGAATCCGGCATCGGCTCGAAGGGCAACTTCCCGGGCCCGATGTTCCTCGCGATGGCGCCCATCGAACTCGAATGGCCGCACCGCTTCGATCTCGCCGCCGCGACCGGCTCAAACGACAACGTCACCTACGCCGACATCGTGCGGGTCGCGAGCGAAGAGCGCTTCGCCCCTTATTACGAGATGGCGAAATACGGAATCGTCGGAGAGAACCTTGCCGATCATTTCGGCACCAAGGGCTCGCCGATTTCGCTCACTACCGCCTGCGCCTCGGGTGCGACCGCAATCCAGCTCGGCGTCGAGGCGATCCGCCGCGGCGAATGTCAGGCGGCGCTCGCGATCGGCGCGGACACCTCGGTGACGCCGGAATCGGTCGTGCGCTTCTCGCTCCTGTCGGCGCTGTCGACGCAGAACGGCACGCCGAGCGAAGCCTCCAAGCCCTTCTCCAAGAACCGCGACGGTTTCGTGCTGGCGGAAGGCGCCGCGGCGCTCGTTCTTGAAAACCTCGACCATGCGATCGCGCGCGGCGCGAAAATCCTCGGCATCATTCCGGGGAGCGGCGAGAAATCCGACAACTTCCACCGCACGCGCTCGTCGCCGGACGGCAAGCCAGTCATCGGCTGCATGCTGAACGCCTTCAAGGACGCGGGCATCACGCCGGAAGATGTCGATTACATCAACGCGCACGGCACCTCGACGCCGGAAAACGACAAGATGGAGAACACGGGCCTTGCCGCCGTTTTCGGCGAGCGCGCGCCGAAGATTCCGATCTCGTCGAACAAGTCGATGATCGGCCACACGCTCACCGGCGCGGGCGCGGTCGAAGCCGTCATCACCATGATGACGATCCAGCACCAGCGCATTCCACCGACGATCAACCACAAGGTCCCCGATCCCGGCATCTCGCTCGACGTCGTGCCGAACGTGGCGCGTGACGCCAGGATCAAGACCGCGATCTCGAATTCGTTCGGCTTTGGCGGCCAGAACGCCTGCCTCGTGATCGCGGGCGAGCCGGCCTGACTTTTCTCGTCCTTCGAGACGGCCAGCTTCGCCGGCCTCCTCAGGACGAGGCTTGGAGGAAACCTTTCATCCTGAGGAGCCGCGCGGATGTCGCGTTTACGCGACATCCGCTTTAAAGCCACAAGTCCGCAATAGCGGACTTATGGAGCGCGGCGTCTCGAAGGATGAGGGGTAGAGGTTGACGCGGGCCGCCCCGCCCTTTAGCCCTCTCGCCCGTCAATCTTTTCCTGCATTTACCAAGATATTCCGGAATATTCCGCATGCGCGCGCTTCAACTCGTCTCCGACCGCAAACTCGAAATCTCCGATATTCCGCCGCCGGCTGCCCCCGGCGAAGGCGAAGTGCAGGTCAAGACGCATGCGATCGCGCTCAACCACATCGACGTGTGGGGATGGCGCGGCATGGCCTTCGCCAAGCGCAAGATGCCGCTCGTCGTCGGCGCGGAAGCCGCGGGCGAAGTCGTCGCGGTCGGCGCGGGCGTGACCCGTTTCAAGGTCGGCGATCCGGTGACGCCCTATGGCGCGCATACCTGCGGCCACTGCAAGGCCTGCGTCGAGGGACGCGACAATCTGTGCGAAAATCCCGGCGGCGTGAACGGCTTTCACATCGACGGCTTCGCGCAGGATCTCTACAACCACCCGGCGCGGCTGCTCATCAAGTCGCCGAAGCTGCCCGGAAACGACATGTGGAGCGACATGGCCTGCGCTCCCCTCACCTTCGCGACCTCCGTGCACATGCTGTTCGACAACGCGAAACTCCAGCCCGGGGAAACCGTGCTCGTGCATGCGGGCGGCTCCGGCATCGGCACCGCCGCGATCAAGCTCGCGAAAAACATCAACTGCACGGTCATCACCACCGTCGGCAGCGACGAGAAGGCGGAAAAGGCGAAAGCCATCGGCGCGGATCACGCCATCAACTACAAGACGCACCGCTTCGAGCACGAGGTCCGCAAGCTCACCAAGAAGAAGGGCGTCGATGTGGTGTTCGAGCACACCGGCGCCGACACCTGGGATGGCTCGCTCCTGTCGATGAAGCGCGGCGGCCGCCTCGTCACCTGCGGCGCCACGTCCGGGCCGTCGGGCAGGATCAACCTCATGCAGCTCTTCCAGCAGCAGTACAAGATTTTCGGGTCGTTCGGCTTCGCCATCCGCAACGTCGCGGAAGCGCTCGAGAAGATCGCCGAAGGCGTGAAGCCGGTGATCGATTCCGAAGTGCAGCTCTCCGATTTCGAGAAAGGTCTCGAAAAGCTCGAGGGCCGCAACGTCTTCGGCAAGGTCGTCGTCCGCTTCTGAGGGGGCCTTCTTGAACCCGGCCAGCCGCCGCCGTCTCGAAATCCTGCGAAGCTACGTCCTGCGGATATGGCTGCCGGTCTGGCGGCCGCTCTCGACCGCCGGACAATACCTGCTCGCGCTTCTGGTGAAGCTCCTCCTGCGGTTCGCGAAGAAGGCCGATCCCGACAAAAGCTCCGATTTCTTCGGCCGGCTCGCGCGTTTCTGGGGGCCGTATATCGTCACGAGCCGCACCGCGCGCAAGAATCTCAGGCTCGCCTATCCCGAGAACACCGACGAGCAGAACGAGGAAATCCTGCGCGGCGTGTGGGAAAACCTCGGCCGCGTCGCGGGCGAATTCGTGCATCTCGAGGCGATGTGGGACTACGACCACGCCCGCGCGAACGAGGGCCGGATCGAGACTTTCGACGCCGAGAAATTCGGGAAATTGCGGGATAGCGGCAAGCCCGCCGTGATCTTCACGGCGCATCTCGCGAACTGGGAACTGGCCGCCGTATGCGCGGCCGCGCACGATCTCGACGCCGCGATCCTGTTCCGCACGCCGAACAACCGCTTCACCGCCGACATCATCCACGAGACGCGCGCGAAGACGATGGGCCAGCTCCTGCCCGCGGGCCTGCAGGGCACCTTCGCCATGGGCAACGTGCTGGAGCGCGGCGGCCATGTCGGCATGCTGGTCGATCAGTACCGGAGCCGGAAAAAGGGCGGCGTGCCGGTGAAGTTCTTCGGGCACGAGACGCTGGCGAACTCCACGATCATGCGGCTCGCGCGGCAATACGACTGCGCCGTGCACGGCGTGCGGATCGTCCGCCTGCCGAAGAACCGTTTTCGCGTGGAGATGACGGACGCGCTCGACCTGCCGCGCGACGCCAAGGGCCGATACGACATTCAGCCCTCGATGCAGACGATCATGTCCGTCATCGAGGGCTGGATTCGAGAGCATCCGGAGCAATGGCTCTGGCTGCACCGCCGCTGGCGGGAAGAGAAGGCGAAGGGCGCCTGAAGCGCGATCAGACCGGGATGAAACGTCATCGCGCTCGAGGTCTTGGCCAGAGCATGATCTTTCCGGAAAACCGCTGCGCGCCTTTCCGGCTCATGCCCTAGGCGCTCTTCTTCTTGGCTTTCTTTTTCTTCTTTTTGGCCTTGGTCTTGGTCTTCAGGGCCGCTTCCATCTTCTTGCGGTTGCCCTTGTACTTCTTGATCAGCTCTTTCGTCTTCGCCGGGGAGATCTTGTTCTTCTTGGCGAAATAACTCACTTCATACGGCTCGCTCGCCGAAACCCGTGCGCGATCCGCTTTACCGCGACTCGTCTTGCTGTCGGCCATAGGGCGACTCCTTTTCAAAGCAATGTTGTGAAATTCTCCGCAGCCCGAGACTAAGTCAAGCTCCCGGCGTTGCGGTTACGCACAAGCTGAAATGAAACACGCGAAACGCGGGAAGCGAATCACCCCTGCTTGGTATCGAAGCCTGCTTCCTTCCACGCCTTGATGCCACCCGCCATATGCGCGTTGTACGGAAGCCCCGCTTCCTGGGCGAGAAGGGACGCCGCCACCGAGCGATTGCCGGAGCGGCAGGAGAAGACGAGCTGCTTGCCGCCCGGATCGGGCAGCGCCTTCGGGTCGAAGCTTTTGAGCGGCATTTCCAGCGCGCCGGGGATGCGCTCGGCCGCCAGTTCATCCGGCTCGCGCACGTCGACGAGCACGATCCTGCCCGCTTCCATGCCGGCCTTGACTTCCTCGACCGATAGATTCTTCACCGACGGATGATCTGCCATAATGCACTCCCTGTCCGCGCATGGTGTAAACGGGGCGCGCGGCAGGTCAAGCCACAGGTCGCAAGCCACAGATCGCAAGTCACAGATCGCAAGTCATGGGGGCAAGCCATAGGGGGAAGTCATGGGGGGGGAAGACGCACCATGCCGCTGCAAAATCGCGTCGATCCCTTCGGCGAACTGCTGGCCGTTCCGGCGCGCGGCCTGTTCATGGGCAATCGCGGCGGACGCATCCATGCCGATGAGCGAAAGCTCGCCCGGCGGCGCTGGGCGTCGAAGCAATGGATCTGCTGCGTACTGCAGTTCGGGAACCGGCAGCGCGACGTCTGGGGGCGCTATTACACCGAGCTGTTCTTCCTCGACGAGGTGACGGCGCTCGCCGCCGGCCACCGCCCCTGCTTCGAATGCCGCCGCCGGGAGGCGAAAGTCTTCGCCGCCGCGTGGCAGCGCGCAGAGCGGCTCGATGCGCCGCCGCGCGCGGCGGCCATGGACGGCGTGCTGCAGGCGGAGCGGCTCGATGGAAAGGCGAAGCACATTCACCGCATGAAGATCGACGGGCTACCCGACGGCGCGATGATCGCCCTCGACGGCGAAGCCTATGCGCTGCGCGGAGACGCGCTGCTGCGCTGGAAGGCGGCAGGCTACGACGGGCGACGATCGCGGCCGCGCGGAATCGGCGCCGATGTGCTGACCCCGCCTTCGATCGTCGCGGCATTGAAAGCCGGCTATCCGCCGGCATGGCATCCGAGCGCAAAGCGCTGATTTGTCATTCCGGGGCGCGCAATGGCGCGAGCCTGGAATCCAGCTACGCATACAATTCTATCCGGATTCCGGATCGCCGCTTTGCGCGGCGTCCGGAATGACGGTTTTTACGGATGAATTCCGAACGGAGCCGGCGGCGCTTCCTTCATCAGCGTGATCGACACGCGGCGATTCACCGCGAGCGACGGATCCTCGGGAAAGAGCGGCTCGGTATCGCCCTTCCCGGTCACGCCGTAGATCTGGTTCGTGCGCACGCCCTCTTCCTGCAGAATCTGCCGGATGGCGTTGGCGCGGTCGGCGGAAAGGTCGAACGGGCCGTAGCCCGGCTTCGGCGGCAACTTGCTTGCCGAAGTATGCCCGCTGATCATCACGCGATACGGCATCTTGCGGATCTGGCTCGCGAGCTTCGCGACGATCATGCGCGTGCGCTCATACGGCTCCTTCGCCCCTTCCGGGAACATCGAGCGCCCGTCCTGGTCGACGATGTCGATGTTCAGTCCCTGCACCGTCTCGGTGACGATGATGTGCTTGGATAGCTCGTTGATCTCGG